>Ga0213876_10000958_pt1 | contig 18971 bp, 19 predicted proteins | sample BarmaccomBMRX_R9_FD_160113 | JGI IMG/M metagenome (GOLD analysis project Ga0213876, IMG submission 160113) | Root-associated microbial communities from Barbacenia macrantha in rupestrian grasslands, the National Park of Serra do Cipo, Brazil - RX_R9 | ecosystem: Host-associated > Plants > Roots... | reverse complement strand
GGAGAATCCGACGCTCGCGCGGCTCTTCACCTCGCCGACAACCAGGCTCGATTTATTCGAGGAAATGAACCGTGGCTCCATTATCCTCGTGGATACCGCAAAGGATTTTCTGAAAGGCGCGCACTCCCACTTCGGCCGCATCTTCATATCGCTTGTGCTGCAAGCCACGCTCGAACGCGCGGCAATTCCCGAGAAGGACCGACGCGACACCTTCCTTATCGTAGATGAGGCGGCGAGCTATTTTGACCAGAACATCGACGACCTATTGACGGATGCTCGCAAGTTCAAACTCGGTTGCGTGTTCGCGCACCAGTACCTTGAGCAAGCGACTCAATCGCTCCGCGCCTCCCTTGCCGCCAATACATCGATTAAATTCGCTTCCGGGCTTTCAGCGGCAGACGCGCGCCACATGGCGACCGATATGCGAACGACGCCCGACTTCATCCTGAAGCAGCCTAAGCTCCAATTTGCGGCGCACATCAGAAACGTGACGCCCCAGGCCGTCAGCATCCCCGTCTACCTGGCCTACCGCAGCAATGCGACCAGCTCTCTCCCGAAGCCTATGCCGCCATGATGGAGCGAAACCGCAGACGCGTATCGCTCGGCCCCGTCCAGGTGCAATCCACACCGCCGCCCCCACAGGCCGACGACGACTGGTAGAATTGAGACGTATCCATACCGGCGCGCTTCCGCTCACCGCCCGCCAAGGGGCCACATAGCGCCCGATTACATGCTCATTTCCCGCCGCTATCCCTGTTGTATGAAGACCGACACGCTCTCGCGCCGACTCCGGTTCGCGCCGCCGCAACCGCTCGCCAAAGCGATTGTGCTCACCGAGAGCGACATCGACATATTCCATGCAATCCACACGCACGGGCCGTTGCCGACTAACTATCTCTACCGGTTCTCCGGCAAGACCTCGTACAAAGAGTTTCAGCATCGCCTGACGCGGCTGTTCAATGGCGGCAAGGACGGGCCCGGTTACCTCACCCGGCCGTGGCAGCAATTCAATTCCTTCTACGCCCGGTATCAGCCCATCATCTATGACCTCTCGCCACGGGCAATTGAAGAGCTTAAGGATCGCGGACTTTGGAGTGAGTACCTGAAGCGCACCGACGGCTTCTTGCATCGCTTCATGGGCGCCTGCATCTCAGCGTCAGTCGATCTTGAGTGCCGGAAGCGCCACTACACTTTCATCCCCACGCATGAGATTTTCGACAGCCGCGAATGCCGGCGTAAAGAACTCTCGCTGCCACTTTCGAACGGCAATGCCAAACAGATTGAACCAGACAACCTGTTCGGCATCCGCTTTCCGGACGGGAAGACCCGGTATTGCATCATCGAAATTGACCGGAACACAGAAAGCGTAAAGCGCAGCGTCTCGGACCAAAACAGCTTCGCGAAAAAGATACACGCATACTTAGAGGTTCTCCGTGCCGATCAGCACGCCAAGCTATGGGGCATAAAGCCTGTCCGCATCCTCACTGTCACAACAAACGCCGCTCATATGGAGAACATCATTCGATACCTGGCTGAGCAACCCGACCCGATCAGGAATCGATTTTTGTTCCAAGCCTACTCAACGTTCGGAAAACAGTGGGCGGTCCCGCGCGGAACCCTTGCCGGACTGTTAGACGAGCCGTGGTATGGCACTGCTGAACCGGTGAGCCTGATTCGATAAGAGGCAAGCCCCGCGAATGCAGGGCTTGAGATGTAGAGCTGGGACGCCCGTCCGATACTTAGTCGCCGTTCTTCGGCGGGAACAAGATGAGCGAGCCCTCAATTGGCAACGCGGTGAGTTTGATGGAGATGCCGTCGCTGGCGACATTCCACGCAGCGCCGATCTTCGTGTAGTAGTTTTTGTCGCCGTTCTTCTGGCTGATAAAGACCTCGTAGTCAGGCCGTTTGCCGGGCATTGCACAACCTCCTCTGCAGACCCGACCTAATGATACTCTGTATACGGAGTGTCTAGGAGGTTCTCCCCATGTTCATTGACTTTGCAGAGGTAAAGACACGTTTCAGCTTCGCCGATACGGTCGCCATACTCGGCGTTGCGCTAAAGCACTCGGGCAATCAGTGGCGCGGGCCTTGTCCCATATGCAGGACGGGCGGCGAACGCGCGCTCGTCGTCACTGACGGTAAGGGCTTCTATTGCTTCGCGGCCAGGAAGGGCGGCGATCAGATCGCGCTTGTCGCCCATATCAAGGACATGCCGCTCAAGGAAGCGGCTCACTGGATGATGGGAACAGTACCAGTGAACAGTACCGTTCCCGGAACAGTTCCCGAGAGCGAAAGGGGTCAAGAGGGCGCAAGAACCCTCGCCCCCCTGTCGTACCTGGAGGCGGATCACCCGGCCGTGGACGCCGTAGGCTTCTCAACCGAAGTCGCCAAGCGGCTTGGCATTGGCTATGCCGGCAAGGGCATTATGCGCGGGACGGTCGCAGTGCCGGTGCGAGATGAGCGGGGCGTGCTTCAGGGATACATTGGAGTAACGGAAGCCAAGCTCCCGCCAGACTTCACCCCTAACGTTGTCGCGTTCAAGAAGAGCGCGTGATGCGCACCGTCACGCTTGACGGAAAGCGCTACCAAATCCGCGAAGTGCTCCGCATCTACAAGGAGCAGAAAGCACAAGCGCGGAAGGTCCGTCAGCTCGCCTTGTTCGAAGACCTGCCGGAAGACGCGCGCATCCCCAGCCAACGCACCGCTGCCGGTAGGTGGAAGGAGCCTACCCTCTTTTGAGTCCTGACCTCTGGCGCACCTCGTGTGATAAGCCGCCGCTGCATCTTGCACGGGATGAGCATGACATCGCCCAAGCTCTGCACTTCAAGCGGCCAAGCGCACCAGCCCGTCAAGATCGTGGGACAACCACGGCGGTCGGGGCGCATCCGGACAGAGGTACCCCAAGCTCCTGCTTAATGCGGGAGCTTTTCTTTGGGCCCATCATCCGTCAAACGACAGCGAGGCGGAGGCCAAAAAAGTGATACCTCCGCACAGCCAATCATCTCGGGCATCACGACCGTCGGCTGGGACAGGTGCGTTGCCGGTGTCCTCTCCCTGCATATTGTGGGTGTGCTCTCGAAAGGAGGACACGATGGAAATCGACACAGCACGCATCCGCGACTTGCTCGATAAGCGCGACCAGATTGACGCCGAACTTGCGGCGGCGTTCGTCGGCACGAAGAAACCAATCAAGTGCGGCCAGTGCGGCGAAGAAGGCCACACCGCCCGCACATGCGCGAAGCGGGTGCTCTCGTAGGCCACTATCCTCGCAGCCAGGCTCTAACTCAGGACGAGGCCGGATTCCGCAGTTCTGGCCAGACACGTGACCTTGGGCCTTCGGCCCCCTCGTACTTCATTGGCAGAGGTCGACATCAAAATACAGGTTTGATAGGTCCACCGCACAGCTCTTGCAGATGAAGAAGGGCCTTCAGTACGCGATCATACTCTACTACGGCTTGGAGAACGATAGTTCCTTCTGTTGGCCCATTGTTTGACTTTGCACACTTCCCACTGAGGCAATCTATAAAAACCCAATTGTTGCCATAGCTTGGGTTCGTCCATACCCTTACATCTCTAATCGCGAAGCTGGCTGAGTATGGCGACAACGAATTTGGGTTGGGTCCCTTCTTTTTTATGTGGACTCGAATCTGATCACAACTCACGACCTCGGCACCATCGACGTTCTGCTTGATGAAATCTGCGGTGTCGCTTAGCGATTGGGCAATCGCTGTAGACGCATAGATTCCGCAAGACAGGGCCAAAGCGACCAGCAGCGAAACTCGGATCATCTTCAACGGTTCGATGCCCAAATTATGGAGGGATTGGGTATGCCGAAGTCGCTTCGGCTCACCGCGCGCCACCATATTGTCGAGTGATGCGTCTCGTTCGATCCGCCCATGCTCAAGTTCTTTACCACAATTTCCGCAGCGTCCCAATGATGTGCTCATCTAAAATTTTCTATGCAGCATCAACTGAGGATCGCGTGAAGGTATGCAGCTGCCGCTCCAATTTTGCACGAACGGCGCGTAGTTACCCCACGAGGGTACTGACAACGTGAATTCATATCTTCCGGTCTTTCGAAAGAACGTGCTGGAAACCGTATCGGGGGGGTTGCGATTAGATTTAATGGAAGCTGAAAACTTATCGTCAGTCAGTTCCCAAGTGCCGCGGTCACATTCAAGTGCGTTCCATCTGCCCGCGAAATCAGACCAACTGGCGAACGCCCCATTCGAAAATCTAAAATAGAGTCCGGTCTCATGTCGTGCGCTGCTGTCTCCCCTGGAATCGGAGTAATCCGCTTCGCATTTGACTATGATTGGCTTGTCGTTACCGGGATGCGCACTACCCGACTCCGAATTCCACGGCGCAATCGCAATTTGTATTGCTGCGAGGCATCGTGTTAGTCCGGGGCTCATTATTTGACGTTCCTCTATGCGGTCTCACCCTAAAAGGGTGACGTTGTTTTACCCCCGCAGATATCCTGTAAGTGCAGTAACGCTTTTACAACGCGGCCTGGGTCCACCCGCGTTTCAAATGTCTCGTTCGAGCTACTTTCAAGAAGAGAATAATGTATGCACGCGCCAGAAATGCAGTTTATATTGATTGCACCTCCAGAATCGCCGCCAATCTCAACAGAGGGGACAACCTCGGTAATTTTGAAACTGAATGTAGTCTCTGGCCCTTGGGCGCCATTGTTCTGCACGGTGTAGGTGTGACCACTTATGCTACTGCAGTCTGCACCATGAATATCATTAATATTTTGAGTTATGAAGGTCGAGGTAGTATCGAGCGACTGGGCTTCGACTGCCCTCCCACTGACGACAGAGGCTAGAAAAACCGCCACTACCAAAACCTTCCTCGCGTCATTCATATCAAAGTACCTTCACGTCTAATTGAGTATCCGACTTTGAGTCTGTTCAACGTTGAACTAGGGTTCTACGCATTCCTTGAACCGGCAGACGTCGTGGCATTTTGAGTCTTTCCCACAGTCGAAACGTCCGGGATTTGCAGCGCCCACATCGTTGCGACCACATTGCAGTGCGGGTTGAACCACCTCGTGCGGCGACCATTCGCACATAGGTCCGTCGGGGGCGCTCTGAATCGTAGCCCCCGTGTCAGTAGCGTTCCCGGAGTTGGAGGATGGAGTACTTGGCGGACTACCTTGCGCCGCTGGAGTCGCCACGGCAAGGCAGCAGGCGACCATCAGTAACGCTGAGATGAAGTTCTTTGTCACTGCAGCCCCCCCTTACGACTCCATCAGATCAGGAGTCCCCTATTATCAATCGTTGATGACCCAGTGCGTGGTACAGGACCACGCCTTCTCGTGTACGCTTGTCGAGGAATCCACTTGGACACAGTCGGTACTGACCTTGTCCGGCTTGTCATAATTAGTTGCCAAAGTGCCGAGCGCCTTAGCTGCTTCGAGCTTTGCGTTCGCGCGCGACAGGTCTTCGGCCCGGGCCTTGCTTGAATCTTCGGCTGTGCCCGTGAACACGCCTCCCCTCGCGCCCGCCTCGGCACGCATGCCAAACACGGAAATAGAAATGCCAACGAGCGCGGCAATTGTGATAGACCGCATCCTAGCCCCCTGCAATTGACCGCGAAAGTCTGCCGCATGCGCAGTCTCTAGACAAGCTCGGCGCAACGTCGCGCGCCTCATCCCAGAAATCTATCTTTTGATACGTCACTTGGCAGGACCCCGCTTAAGGGTGAACCCTCAGGCGGACCCGAGAACCAGTCGGGTTGCATGACTGTTGATCCGCGCCCTCGATAACATCCTCATCCGATGGCGCTTGAACGGAGGCCAGAACGACAGAGGCCTTTGAAGGCACTGGTCGCTCATTTCGCCGCTCCAAGGAGACGCTCACTCGGGATGCAAGCACTCATGGCCGCGTGATAGTGTTCCCGCATGAAGAGAATACCGGGCTTGAAATTGTATTGTACGGTTGGGTGGGCGCCGCTCTTCGCGCTTGCCATCGCTGCCCTTTGGGTTGGAGATGATATTTTCTCAGCGCGCGCGGCATCCCATAGAACTATCGCTCAAGGGCCATCACTAGCGTTGACGGAAAGTTACATTTTATCCCAATTGAAAGCTCATGCAACGGAAAGTCATTTTCAACGATGCGATGGGTGCTGGATAGGTGGTGACGCTTTCTTTACGTCCTTTGAAACTCGATTCGAATCCTGCGATCTAGTTGTCAAAGGCTTTTCGCCTCGCAACACCATCGAGGCAACAGTAGATATGAGCAATATCACGGCAGTAGAAAGTCACCAGAGCCGCTGGCTTCATCTCGGCTCTATCGGCAATCATATTGTGTATGTCAATGAACAGCATGGGGAACATGCGCGCACCGAGGGGCAGTTTATCGAATTTACCTTCAATGATATTGAAATGCTTAGACGCACGGTCAAAGCGTTTGACCACGCGGTTGCCCTTTGCAAACAGAAGTATGATCAGGCTGATCCTTTCAAATGATCCACTGCTACACGAAGCTACGGGGTTCGCTTACAACTCTTAACGTTGAACCCGCTGATCACGCCTTCCACCGCTGCCGTGCGCCCGCCGGCCGGGACATCGACAGTCCTGGAATCACCATCCCACTTTGCTCCGCTGGAAATAAAATAATCGACGAAACACCTGAGCGACTGGGTAGTGTTGTTCTTGAGGTAAACCGTTTGGCCCTCCGTTTCCACGGTAACGGAGCTGCTATCGGCAAGCGCCGAAAGAGCTGCCACAAGGAAGCCGCACGCGATTGTACGCGCGATCCAAACTAAGCTGTTCTGCTTCATGACGCCTTCCCCCACAATTGGCTCACGTTGGCAAGCTGCCGCGGCCTCCCGGAAAGTAGCGATACAGCGTTCCCTTGGATACACCGAGACGCTTTGCTACGTCACCAAACGAGAGGTCGGGGCTCGCCAACAGCGCTCGTGCTGCTCCCATATCTCTTTCGGAAAGGGACGGGCGCCGCCCTCCCATGCGACCACGGTTTCGCGCGGCAAGTAACCCAGCTCGCGTTCGTTCGCGAATGATGGCGCGCTCAAATTCTGCCAGTGCACCGAAAATGTGGAAGACAAGACGGCCACCTGCCGTAGTTGTATCAATCGACTCCGTGAGCGAACGGAAACCCACGCCGCGTCGCTCAAGGTCCTCGACGGTCTGAATGAGTTGCGTGAGAGCGCGCGCAAGACGATCCAGCTTCCACACTACCAGGGAATCCCCCTCGCGCGCGAAGTCGATGGCCGCGCGGAGCTGTTCACGATCCGCGCGAGCGCCCGAGGCTGTCTCTTCAAAGATGCGCTCGCAACCACTTTCGGTCAGAGCGTCCCGCTGCAAGGCGGTGTCCTGATCCTCAGTGCTGACACGCGCGTATCCGATCAACATAAGTCCTGAAACTCATGCCAAGCATAGCATTTCGAGATTGCGTTTCAGGACAGCCATTTGAGACGATCTGGGGACAACGGATGGCGACCGAAACGAGGTGTCGCGCAAACGGTCGTTTCTGGGACGACCTATAGCTCATCGAACAGATCGTTCACTCACAATTTTAATCCGGACCTCAAATTGGTCCCGGCAACACCATGGCTGCTGCGTGTGCAAACCGCCGCAAGTTCGCCGAGGCGTTCGATGATTGCTGTTGTCATCGTTCGCCATTGTGCACCTTGTCTCTCCTGTCATTCTTCAGCAGCCGTCGCAGCTTCAAGTCGAGACGTTCTGGTGCCTTGATTTCGCACTCCCAGATTGTAATCACCCGCCACCCTAATCTTCTTAGCTCCAGAACATTGCGACGATCCCGCGCGACATTCGACGCAAATTTGTCGACCCAGAAGCTTTGGCGCGTCTTGGGGATGTACGCCAATTTGCACGCGGTGTGGCGGTGCCAGAAGCAGCCATGTACAAGTATGGCTGTTTGAAATCGCGGCAGAACTATGTCTGGTTTGCCAGGCAGCGCCGCATGAAGACGGAAACGAAATCCTGCTCGGTGAAGCATGGAGCGAACGGTACGCTCTGGCTTGGTGTCGCGACCACGAATTTGCGACATGACCTCTGAACGCTTCACCTTTGAGAATACATCGGTCACTTCGGTTGCTCGCTGAAACCGAAACCCAGTTCGCGGGCGCGCTCAGCGATGCGGGCGCCCTGTACGGCCTGCTTCTCGCTCGGAACGGTTCCGCGCGCGGCGAGTTTGCCTAGACTGAATGCAAGCCTTCTTTCCCACGGTTCAAGAAAACCGTGCTCCTTGGACCATTTTGCCAGCGCAAACCAATTATTTGCGGAGATCGCAGTTATTGCAGTTCGGGCCGTTGTGGCAGCCGCGCTTGGTTTCCTGACCGGATAGCTCGTAACCGGAACTTCGCTTACGAAACCGCCCCAATCTCTCGTTGTGTCGATCCGACGTGCACGGAACACTGTCCATGTGTCGGGCTTCTTGGTTGCCTCGCCAACGTTGCCGGGTTGCTGCGACAGGAAAGAGTGCGCTTCGCGGCAGATGACGGAGAGGGAATCGGTGAGCCCATCTGGTATCCGCTGCTCACGCCAGAACTTCTGCAGATCAAGCCTTCTCTGGGCCTGCTCGGCGACCCAGGCTATCGCATACGCAACGCTCTGAGCGCGGTACCCGAGGAGATCAAGCGCATCAAATGCCTTTTCAGCGGAACGCCACAGCATCGCGCGTGCCACGACCTGCTCAAAAAAGTCCCGGTCAACCACCGGCTCAACGTCGTCTTCAAGACGGGAAGCAAACACCTCAAAGTTTTTTTCGGCGCCACGGCAGACAAGATGTGGAAGTCCGAGCCACGCGTGTTCGTATTTGGCGAGATCAGTCTTTGTGAATTTCTGATTGGGCGGATTCTGGCGCGCCCACTCCTTCTGTCGAGCGGGAGTGCCCTGCCGTGCCTTGTCATCGAGATAGGAGCCGCGTGCTCTTTCGTAGTACCAATGAGTCCCACGCTCTAGGCCCGACGTGGCCGGAGCCCAGACAGTTCGGGACAGCTCCTCCAGATCACGGTGGAACTTGCCGTTCGCAGCGAAGTCGGCGCCATTGACCTTGTTCTGACTATTCGCGCAACGTGAGATTTCAGGGACAATCTCGGAGACCTGTTCAGGATCGGACAGTACGGTAAGCTTCACCTGTACGGTGACATTGCTTACATCCAAGCGTTCCTTCTTCACCGCGTGAAATATCGAAGCTGTTGTCTGCCCACCGTTGACGATCTGAAAATCCTTCATCCACGCCAGACAAGGACCGGACGATCCATTCGCGAGGCGCACTTCGGCAGCCGTGCAGCACAGTCCATTGTTGTACGCCAGGAATCTGTTCGGCTGTTCGTGCAGGGTCTTCTGCAAGCCGCGGTTTACCTTTCCCTTGGCCTGAAGAAACGCCCTGACGTTGCGTTCCAATAATCGCTGGCCGTGCTCTCCATATATACGTGCCAACAATGCAGCCGGAAAAAAGGCAAGGTAGGTCCGGTATTCTCCCTCTCCGTCCACTGCTTCAAGGCATGGGATCGGACCACCGTAATCGTTTTGAAGGTCCAGTTCGATAACCGCGCGAGCTCCGACGTGCAGGCGACTGAGCTTCTCAAGGTCCCAAGCCACGTACCGAATATCAATTCCCGGGAGCTTGTCCGCAGCAATGTCCAAGGACCGCGCTACTCCATCCGTCAGGAGAAACAGTCTCGCGCTCGCGAGAGAGTCGCGTGCGGCGTGAATGCGCTGGGCAGCGACAAAGGCGTCCGTGGCTTCCTCGATTTTGGTGTGAAATCCACTCAGCGCCCGCTTGAGAAACCCGAGCGCCAACTCAAACTGGCGGCGCAATTCTGGCTTGCCAATCTCCTCCGCCTTTCCCGTTCCGTTATACAGCGTAACGAACAGATCAAGGGTCGCGCCGTCGCCTGAAAGCGCCCATGCGCTCAGCTTCGCTGCGGGTTGGGAACCAAAGCTTTTCGCTTCGTAACTGCACAGCTCCCAGCCATCCACTTCGTTGTGATCATCAAGAGTTTCAAGGACGGATTCTGTGAACATCTCCTCGCGTAGAAGCTGACCTGCCCGAGAAGACTCATCGGCGCCACCGCCAGATTTGGCGAGAACTTCCTGGTGAAGGTCCTGCGCAAATTGGTCCAGTGTGTCCGTCATGGATCGCTCCGACGCCCGGATACGACAGACATCATGTGATCAGCCGTTGTGAGAAATGGCTGACATGCAGCGAGAGAAAGATCGTACGATACATTCCCGACTCCCATCGGGAGTTCGCGCTCAAGGATGCGCGGAAAACTATCATGAACCCGGAACGCAAGTTCATTTCTCAATGTGAAGCGGCGCGACGACAGCCGAGGCGCCTCCGCGTCGAGATAGCCGAGATCGAGGAGTCGATCATCGAAATCCAATCGCGGAGCACCTGTGGTTCGTTCCCGTAGGTCAGCCACGATGTCTGGCAGCGACTCTCCGGGCATTGCTTCATCGCTTACCTCGATTTCACGCTCGTCAAGAATGACAACTATGAGAAACAAGGCTCCGCTGCCGGTGCCATCAAGCTGACGCTCGCTCGTGATGCGCACGGCCTGCGGCTGCTTTTCGGTTGTCGTCTTGACTTCAATGGAAGCTGAAGGAAACTGGAAATCCTGATGCGAAGCCTGTGGAGCCCGCCAAGAACGGACCGCAATCTCGGGGCCAAATTCACGCAGGACGTGATTGCGCATTACGAGCAGTTCTCCGAACAGCCCTCGCTGTTCGGGTACCGAAATTGAGGCACTCCGCGCGGCCAGGAATTTCTGCCAACGCCGCAGTCGATCAACAAAAGCGGCCGCAGCGGCTGCATCATCCGGGACATTCGAAACGCGGCGAGCAACATCCTCCGCAAGGGTTCCGAACACATCCGAGAACTGGTCGTCATTAAGGCGAACGCCCAGATTCGGGACGCCATTGATGGAGAGAGCAAATACTTCCAAACCTCGGCAATGAGGCCAGTCGCGTCTCGCCGGGAGCGTGCCTGAAGGGAGCGGCAGAAGAACTGCTCTGCGGTTCGTTGATGTTTCGATTGCTACGAGAAGTCTGTTGCCCGATTCGGGTAGCGCAAAGCGAGATATCCAAGCGCCGCTTGTTCCAGCACGCGCCTCGCTCTCCAGCTCCAGCCACAATTGCTCAATCGTCGTAGTCTTCATCTTCCCTCATTTCGGCGCCCCACACCTTATTCACGCGATACTCGACGCCCTGCATTGTTTGACTGGTTGGGAAGCTGAGGGCGATACCAATGATGGGAGGACCGTCGGCAGGCAGATTGGTGGGTTCCTCGGGACCTTCGTCCGGTTTCACCGTCTGTGGCGGCGCAACTGGATAAATGATGAGCAGCGCCTCCGTGTTGCGACGAAGTACACGTACGATGCGGCCGTTCGCGCGGCTTGTTGCTGCTCCCGAGCGCGGCTTTCGGAGTCGCCCGTCCTCCTGCCATCTCTTGGTCAGATCAAGCGCGACATCCTGGGCGTCTCGGCCGATCTGTTCACGTAGCCACTCCCTATCCCGTGCCAGTTCCTGCTTTGCAAAGACGGCATCGAACCACTCCCGGTCGAATTTCCGGTGTTCGAAGTCGAGAGCCTCATGATCGGGACTGAGAATATTCGCCTTTCGAAGCGATACGGTGTTTGCAGTCTGATTCTCAGGAGTGCGTTTAACGAGACCGACTTCGACGGGACCGAGGTTTCTGTGGAGTTCATTAGGTGCTTGCTCGACAGAAATCAGGGCGACCGTCCAGTGAGTAATTTCCTTTGGTGTCTTGGCTGACTGCGCACGGATGAATGCCGCCGGCCGCTCACCGCTGGCGCGTGCCGCCTCCGGGGGAAATTGCAGGCTTTCGACATAGGATACGATGGTTTCAGCTGCCACGTCTCGCCAAGTGCGTGTTTCCCTTCCTGAACCATCGCTGGGTTTGCCGAGAGTTTTCAGAAGACGCTCTGTCGCATTCAGATTTGCTGAAACTCTTGCGGCGTCCTTCGGCAACTGTGTTGTTTGTACGAGAACGCCGGCCCACGAAAGTTCCAAGGTACGACCATGACTCATCTTGTTGAGGGCCGTCACGATCATGCCGGCGGGATGAGTACGAACCCGCAGGCCATAGTTTTCAGGGGTCAGGCCGGCATCGACCATGTAGTCGAATTCACGCCGGAGTTCGGCCTCGGCGAGAGCTATGTGGCGATACCAGTCGCTTAGTTGGCGAGTTGTGAGAAGGCGACATAGATCAAGATAGCCCGGCCTGTAGCCAAACCACCTCCCCATTTGCATGAGGGTATCGTACATCCTTGAAGTGCGCAGGAAGTAGCTGACGGACAGTCCCTCCAGGGTTAGGCCGCGCGAAAGTTTGTCGCCGCCAACCGCAATGACACTTAGCCCATCCTCCTCATGCTCGCGATAGTCCAAGGCTTCCTTGGCGTAACCGTTGATTGGCATGACAACAATCTTGGCAGCTGCGGCGTGGAGCGAAGCCTCAACTTCTGCCCAAGATACTTTCGGTCCAGCGTCCTCACCCAGAGCTTCGGATATCGGTACAAAGTCGATTTCCCAGCGGTTTCTAAGCTCGTCTATAATGGTGGGACGGCGTGCCCCATCGCCGAATTCAATCCGCTTCTTGAGTCCAGCCAATTCCTGTCGAACGAGTTCAACCACGTGGTTTTGAACATCGACGAAGCGAGTTACGTGAATAAGCATTGAGTTGTGCTTACCGCCTTGACCACGAGCAAGGCGCGCGGCGCACACGAGAATGAAACAACGGATCGCCTTGTGCAGAGACTCAGGCAGCGCCTGAGGTACGTGATACTTGTCATGTTTCGGCGGGAACGCGGCAGCGTAGTCGTCAATCGGACAGATGATAGGCAGACCGTCCGCCGCGAGGATTCCGGCGTCCGGATCGCCGTCCAAACCAAACACTTTCGCCGGTCCCACATAGTTCGAGGGGGGCTTGACGTTGATTATGAAGCTTCTCGGAAAAAGATCAGCCCCGTGAGTCGGATTTTCTGCGTCCGGGTTGATGAAAATGTTGGCAAAGGGCGTGGCGGTGTAGCCGACATATGCTGATTTCTCGAATGCATCAAGGAGCTGTCGTATCCTGCCGTTTATCGCGGTGACGCTGTCTTCATCGCCGTCCGGCTTCGCCTTGGTGTTGATAGAGGCGTTGTCTGCCTCGTCGTCGATAAGAAGCAGCGGAATGTTTTTGATGAACCGCTTTCCATTTGGCCCTTCATGCCCGCTGACATGAAGAACCCATTTTATGAGGTTAGACAGCAGCTTTGAGTTCTTCTTCACAACAAGAACAACGGGATCGCCGCCGAGCATGACGCCGATGGTATCAGCGACGTTCTTGTTAAAATCGCCATTGTCGGCGCTGCTGGTGAGAGAATGAACGACCAAGCGTTCGCCCGGGATCTTGCCAACACCTAACCAGCGATTATCAGTGCTGAGCTTGCGATCCTTCTGCGTATCGAAGCCAAGGACGCCTTCGTCAATTCGGAGCTGCGTCTGGGCGCGCAGATTGCTGTGGATTCCCGCAAGAACGATGATGAGTTTGTACCCAGCATCGATGGCCTTGCAGATGAGGCCGATGTAGTTCGCCGTTTTGCCCGACTGGACCGACCCTACAACCATGCCACGACGGTCCCACCTGCCCTCGCGATGCGGGTCTTCCAAGCGTTCGAGTATCATACTTGTCAGGTCGTCGAGATTGAGAACGACCGCGGGCGGCATGCCGAAATCGCGCTCCAGAAATGTCACGTAACGATTCCAGAATCGCCAGACTATCTCGGACCGGCGCGCCGGATACCAGGGAACATGATCCGTGGGGTCCTCAAGAACTGTGCCCGCCTCTGCGCTGACAGAGAACAGGTGACGCAGTTCCGCCGCCAGTTTTTCGATATCGACTTCAGCATCTGGATAGAAAATGCGCTGAGCCTGAGCCGCGCGTTCAGCCGTCTTCTGGATCAATTCCGGCGTGACATTCTTCTCGCCACGAAGAATATCAATCGCCAAGTTTCGAGCGTTCACCTGATGGTCAGGATTGGCGGACATGCTCTTGGGCCTCCCGTATGCTTTCGAGCAACGCCGGAAACAGCTCGAATGGCCAGATCGTACGCAATCTTGTTATTGCGTCTTCGGCTCCATACCCGCTGCTCACAAGCGAGTCGTACGCATGCTCCATGATCTTTCGAACGTCCGCTTCTCGTACGTGATCAAAGGGACCTGCTAGGGTCCCCGGTCGTTCCGAGTTCTCCATGGTGATGTGCGGGTGCGGAACGGTCTCCTCCACGAGGCGCAGAAAAGCGTTGAACGCCTGACGGTCGGTAGCAGCTGAAAGAGCGCGCTTCAGCATGGGGTGTTCACGGTTCAAACGGTAGGACATCTTGTCATGGCGGGCGACGGGCTCCCAGAGAAAGACCCGCTCAGTCTCATTTGTTTCTACGAGACGAGTTCCTCGGTGCGAATAAATGCGCTTCGCTTCGGCTCTCGTGCGAATGCCAATTCGCCGGAGTTCTTCCCTGAGCGCTGGCGGTGGAATGGCTCGCGATTTCGTCACGTCGATCTGCCAATCGTGATCGAGCGCGTTTGGAAACTCGACCATTATGCGAGCCAGCTTGTAGTGCTCCTCCTTCACCCACCCGAAACCCAGCCAATCCCCTGGGACCAGCAGGCGTCGTCCTCTGTACACGTAAAAACCTTGATGGGCTGTCCAGCCCCTTGGGCCTGACGCACCTTGGAACACTGTCCGGGAGACCTTTGACTCGTGTGGGAGTACATACGGGCGTACCTCAACGTCATGACCCCGGAGCGTTAGGCGGGTCGCGGTCAACCATTGCGTCGCGGGCTCATTCAGAAGAAACGGGTCCCATGGCGTAATTGGGTTTCCGTTCATAAAAATAGAGACTGCGGGAGCTTCCGACATCAATCTGTGAAATACCATTGCCAGGTGTCGCTGTACCCGCTCGGCTTGATCGAGAAAGGATTGTTGCTGCTTGTCGTCCTGTACGCTGGCATGTTCGGTCACTCTGTCCAAATTCTGCCAGAGTACGATTGTCCCGTGCTTAAGCGATGCGATTCGCTGGAGATACTGCTCCGCGTCATGATTGGCGTGTTTTAGAAGGCGCCAGTCATCAGTGTCGGCTACATAGTCGAGGTCCCAGCATCGCGTTTCCGGCTCGGTAATCGCGGTCTTGGTCCGAACCGTGACGCGTCTGCACTGCGAAAAACTCGCAGTCTTCAGACCAAGACCGAAGCGACCAAGGTCGTTCTTAGCGCGAGGATCGAGCGGATTGCGACTTCCAAGGTGCATCGCGGCCACGAGTTCCTTGGGGCTCATACCGCGTCCGTCGTCAGTGATCGCGATCACGGAGTTCGCACCGGACCAGAAGAAATCGACCCAGATGTTGGACGCCTCAGCCGTTACGCTGTTGTCGATCAAGTCTGCAACGGCCGTGGGCAGATCGTATCCAAATGCACGCAGGCTTTCCATGAGCTGCGCCGCGCGGGGCGGCGCATGGTCGTAGTCTGGCGCTTCCTTAGACGCGTTGTTTGTGACGCTGCGTACGTCCATTCGTCCCTCGTGGAGCAGCGGTGCGGATAGCGTTGTAGAATTCTGTGTTCGTAAGTTGATCGGCGCGTTTTCGTCGCCACGCTTCGTTGCCAAAGAGGCTGAACGCCAGGGGCCATCCGCTGCGCTTGTAACGCTGGCGTGACGGCCCGCTTAGAGTCGGGAAAAGGTTGGCGAGATCAATGCAGTTTATGCGGTCAACTCCGTGGTCAAGAGCGTTGTCAGGATGAAGTTCTGGAAAAAGAGACAGAAATTCGCTCCAACCCGCTGCGAAGGTATGCTTCTCGACCGCTCGCAGTTGTGCCCGCGACATCGTTGCAAAGACGACCACGCGCTTGGCTACGCGTTGTCGCTCGGCTGTTGTGAGTGACGCTCCGTTCGCTTTCGTCAGCTCACGAAGAAATCGGATGACAGCCTCGCCTATTGACTCAGCTACCAGCGGCGGAACGGCATTTCCTATAAGTTTGAACGAAGTTGTGCGGCTGTGTGGAAACACAAACCAGTCGGGAAAACTTTGGATTCGTGCAGCCTCCCTTGGTGTGAGGGAGCGAGTCTGGGTAGGATGGATGAACATGAGGCCATCCTTACTCAAGTGGGCCACAATTGTGGAACAGGGTGCGGCTCGGCTCTGGCGCGTATAGCGGTCCTTGAAGCAACTCTTGTCGTAAGGAAACTCGAACTTCACCCCGCGATCACGCATCGCAGCGAGCGAGTTTTCCCCTTCTCGAAGTCTCGCAAAATCTCGAAGGTCCCGATCACTATGTGGTCGCGCAATGTGATTGGTGAGCTTCTCAGCCCTTTCTACTTCCAAGACCTCATAAAGATATTTTTGTGCAGTTCGGCGTTGCGAACGCAGGTGACTCTGACGCCGATCCAGATCGTAGTCGCGCTCGTGCAGGCCGCCGCCGGCGCGCAAGATCGGCAGATCGCCGATTGCATCATTCAATGTGCAGTCGGCGTCGGCTCTGGCGACTGGCAAAAGCTCCGGAACAAAATGTCTGTGAATATCCGCCCTCACGCCGATAATCAGCTGGCGTCGGCGTTTCTGGGGTACGCCTAGAGCCCGCGCGTCTTCGATCTGGGCATGAACACGATATCCTGGTTTGCCAGCTGCATGTCCAAGAACGCGTGCTTCGTGATGGACTCTCGTAAAGAATTCTCCGCCAGCCGCGTTGCGCATCCCAATGACATTCTCAATGACGAACACCCTTGGCTGGAAGTGATCGACATACTTGAGAAATTCACGGTATAGGCCACGACGTGGATCGTCCTTGAGGCGATCACCATGATTGGCTCCGTCTACTTGACGCGCGGTTGAAAATCCCTGGCACGGCGGACCGCCGACAATTAAATCCACAACAGAGGTGCCAATCTGTGCCGCTAGCCTTTCAGGCCCATACCTCGTCAAGTCCTCGCAAAGGACATTCCGAACATCGGGCAGGTTTTCGCGGAATGTCCGAACTGCGGTTTCGTCGAAATCAATCGCGGCCACGCACTTGAGGCCGGCTCGCATCAGTCCGAGCGAAAAACCACCGCATCCGCAGAACAAATCGACGAAACGAAGAACCCCGTCCGAGCGCTTCAGGGGCCGGTCTGACCCGTTGCGCGGGCCGTGCTCTTGCCCAGTTCCGGATGAGGTCGCGATCTGATCTTTGAAAGTCACAAGCCATCCCCAGCACGCCGGCGCGTGCACCCGCACCGCCTTGAACTTGCACCGGAAGCGCGGTGACCCAACTGGAGACCCGGCATCCCCTGTCTCCAGCGTGCACGCTCCAACCGATTGAGCAATGCTCCGGCGGTCCCGCGCGGTTCATATCACTATGCTACCCCAAGCATCCCGCACAACGCGGGAAACTCCGCTAAATTCTGGGGAGCACCCCCGGGCCGACCTTGCAACTCATCGCGAACAAATAACGAACATGACTTGCGGGCGTCAATAGGCCCGACATGTTCACACCATCGCGGGGCCGAACCACTTGGGGATAAGCAAGTTTCCTGTTGTAGGGTGCGCGCTATTATCAGCAGCATGACCGGCGACGACGACCGTCAGCGCCCGACAACCGGCGACATGTCGCGGCTAGACGCGACCCCCGACGACAGCGCCTATTCCCTTTCCATTGAAGATGCCCTCGCGCTCTATGAGGCGGCCGGTATCCCGCGAACCCGCCGAAGCGTGCAGCGATATTGTGCAAATGGAGCGCTCGATGCTCATCGTGTTGAAACAACCTTCGGTGAAAAATTTTTGATTACACCGGGGTCAGTCGATCGCCACATCGCATACATCAACGAGGTGCGATCTGTCGCGACAGGTCATGACCCATCGCGACGTGACACGACAGGCACGGCAGCAAAAAATGCCGACGACAATGCTTCGTTTGAAGCGGTAGCGAACAGCATCGCGAGACCAGCAGCGACAACCACCGACGTGTCGCAGCATGTCGCTGTGGACGCGCGCGTGGTCGAACTACTGGAGCGCGAGAACTTGTTTCTCCGAGAGCAAATCAGTGTGAAAGACAAGCAAATCGCAGATCAATTGGAACGGGCGCATGAGACAAATTCACTCATTAACGGACTGCAACGGATGCTGTCGCCCTTGCTTACCGCGTCGGATCATGGGGACAGCGCCGCCCTTAGAAGGAGGGCAGGGCCTAAGCAAGTTATCCCCGGCACTTCCGACACCGAAGGGGGCTAAAGCGTTAGAATTTACCCATGATGGAACGCCGCGAAGGGAGGCTTGTCTCAGTTCGAGAACTGATAGAACGCAACATTGAACTTGCGACCCTCGATCCGGTTGCACGGGGCGGCTTCACCCAAGTTCCGAATTTCATTCTTCGCGATGGCACGCTCAGTCTCGGAGCGAAGGTCGCCTATTCGATGTTCTTGCATTTTGCTTGGAACAACGAGAGTTGCTTTCCAGGGCAGGATCGCTTGGCCCAACACATGGGAATGAGCGTGCCGCGGGTAAACGAGTACATCAAGGAGTTGAAGGAGGCGGGCCTCGTAGAGATCACACGGAGAGGCCAAGGAAAGACAAACCTATACCGAGTCAATTTTGCTGTGAGAAATAAGCGCGTACAGAAATTCCCGAGTTCCAGACTTCGACAGGCCAAAGTCTAGAATTCGACAGGCCGAAGGTTAGACTTCAACCAGCCGAATTGCTCAATAAGAATATGCATCTGAGAATATCTAGAAGGAAAATACGCACTCACCCGCTTTCTAAAAAGCCTCTGAAAAAGAGGCAGGCCCTGAATGCGTACAGGAATTTCCTCGATTCCGATTTGCACCCTGAGCTGGATATGATGCTTGCGCATCTCGTTGTCAGCCACGCGAAACGACTATTGAACAGCCGTGAGCATAGAATTATCGAGTTTTGACGGAAGCCGCCACTACCCAGTCTTGGCCTGGGCA
>Ga0213876_10000957_pt1 | contig 18983 bp, 18 predicted proteins | sample BarmaccomBMRX_R9_FD_160113 | JGI IMG/M metagenome (GOLD analysis project Ga0213876, IMG submission 160113) | Root-associated microbial communities from Barbacenia macrantha in rupestrian grasslands, the National Park of Serra do Cipo, Brazil - RX_R9 | ecosystem: Host-associated > Plants > Roots... | reverse complement strand
TTAAAGCGATCGTTTTTTTGCGTGCCGGCTCCCACCTATCTATCTCGCTATTTGCCGGGTCCCTGTTTGCGCGTTCAACGGGCTTCGATCACGACGAAAGCCTGCGCGTAAGGCGGATCATCCGTCATCGACAAATGGATGAAGGCCGAACGTCCTTGCGGGGTCAGTGCTTTGAGGCGTTCGGCGGCACCCCCGGTCAACTCCAGGGTGGGTTGCCCCGAAGGCAGGTTCACCACTCCCATGTCGCGCCAAAAAACGCCGCGCCGCAACCCCGTGCCGAGCGCCTTCGCGCAAGCTTCCTTGGCGGCGAAGCGCCGCGCCAAAGTCGGACCTGCGATGTTGCGACGAAGCGCCTTTCGCCGCTCGACCTCGGTGAAGCAGCGATTAAGAAAACGCTCTCCGTGGCGCGCAAGGGTTGCCTCGATGCGGCGGATGTCGGTGAGATCCGAGCCGATGCCGAGAATCATGTGAGGCCGCGGCCCTCGTCCATCACTTTGCGCATCTCACGGATCACCGGAGCAAGCCCGGAGAACAACGCCTCGCCCATGAGGAAATGCCCGATGTTGAACTCGACGAATTCGGGAACGGCGGCGAGGCGCCGTGCCGTGTCGAAGTCGAGGCCGTGGCCGGCATGCACCTCGAGACCCGCCGATTGGGCAAGCCTGGCGCCGAGCCTCAACTGGTCGAAACCCTTCGCATCGCCTGCGCGATCTTGCGTCAGCACGGCCTCGCACCAGGCCCCGGTATGCAACTCGACGACCGGAACACGAAGCTTCGCCGAGGCCTCGATGGCGCGCTCGCTTGGCTCGATGAAGAGGGAGACGCGAATACCGTGCTCGGCGAGTTTGCTCACATAGGGAACGAGATGATTGTGGCCCGCGACCACGTCGAGGCCGCCTTCGGTCGTCCGCTCAGAACGTTTTTCCGGCACAAGGCAAACGGCATGCGGCTTCGTGCGCAGCGCGATATCGAGCATTTCCTGCGTCGCGGCCATCTCAAAATTGAGGGGCTTGGAGATTTGCGCCTTGAGGCGGGCCATGTCCTCATCGTTGATATGCCGGCGATCCTCGCGCAAATGCGCCGTGATGCCGTCGGCGCCTGCCGCGATGGCGGCGAGCGCTGCGCGCACGGGATCAGGTCGGGTGCCACCGCGCGCGTTGCGCAAGGTGGCGACATGGTCGACATTGATGCCGAGCCGAATGCGGGAGGGGGACGGCGATGCCGGCATTTCGTGATCCTCAGAGGCCTCTGCTGCCGGGCTTGATGGCGGGAATCGCGGCAAGCTCCGCCGGCAGCGCATCGGCCGGATAGGACGGCACGTCGAGGCTCGCAAGAGCGACAAGAGGTACGCCGAGATCGACCTTCCCGGCAGACCGGTCGATCAAGCACGCGGCACCGAGAATGTTGCCGGCTTCAGCCGCGATCGCCGCAAGGCATTCGCGCGAGGAGAGGCCGGTCGTCACGATATCCTCAACCATCAGCACGCGTGCGCCTTCGGCGATCGTGAAGCCGCGGCGGAGCTTGAAAACCTTGTCCTCGCGTTCGACGAAGATCGCCTCGGCGCCGAGCGCGCGCGCTGTTTCATAGCCCGGGATAATGCCGCCGACTGCGGGTGAGACCACGATGTCGATGTCGCCGAAGCGCGCCTTCGCCTTGGCGGCGAGAGCGCGGCAAAGACGCTCGGTGCGTCGAGGATCGCGAAAGACGAGATTCTTCTGGAGATAGATCGGAGAGCGCAAGCCGGAGGTCAAAATGAAATGGCCTTCGAGCAGGGCGCCCGCGGCGCGAAACTCGTTCAGGACCTCGTCCGTCGTCATTCTTGCGATCCCTCGTCGGCGAGCGGCTTCCGGCTCGACACCGCTTCGCGCCGCCCTGCATCCGCTCATCATTTCGGGATGAGCCCTTTCACATAGCCGACATCTTGCGGATGTGAAGCCTCCCATCGATCGAGATCGGATTTCGCCGAGGCGATATCCTCATCGATCGAGCCTTCCACGATCTCGATGCCGAAAGTCGACGTGTCGCGCAGCCCCCTCCTCGGCAAGACCTTCGCCAGGATCTTCTCGCCAAGCCAAGGATAGAAATGCGAGCTCTCGAGGAAGTATCGCCGCTCGCCCTTCGGCGGAGGTTCGAAGACCGGCTGCTCGGTGAAAGGGTGAGGTCTCGCAAAATCGAAAAGGCGTATTTTTCCGGCGCCGGGCGCCAAGGCCAGGGCGTCGAGAGTCTGCGCGAGACCGCGCTTCCACGCGTCGTGCTGATCTTCGAGGCCGATGATGCGAAAGAATTCGAGGCGCCAAACATGCATCGGGGCGATCACGAGGTCGACGTCGATTCCCTCCGCCTTGAGAGAGGCGAGGCGTGACGCGAGCAGCGCTTGCGCCGCGCCGAGTGCGCTTTGCGGAAAATGCCCGTGGAGTTCCCTCGCGGTCCCCGCAAGCTCTCCTTGGAAGCGCGCAGCGATGGCGGGCCCTTCGATGGGGTCGCGGTCGAAGGCTGCGACACCGTTGCGCTTCATCGGCGCGCGCACTTGGCGAGGTGCCTCGATGAGCGCCTTGAGATTGGCCGCGAACCAATCGAGAGCGAAGAGGTGGCGCAGAAGTCCCGACAGAAGGCTGCGGTGAGCGAAGGGCGATTCGGCGTAATCGCCCGAGGTTGCGATGGCGAAGGGGAATTCCTCAAGCGACAAGCCCCAAACGATGTGCCTGATGCCGGGCTCATGGGCGAGCGCATAGTCGAGGGCCACGATCTGCTCGCGCAAGCTCGCGCCGGCAAGCGCTGCATTATAGGCCTTCACGCCCGCGAGCGCGTCAGGGTCGAGCCCGTGCTGAGTTCGCGAATCGCCGATGAAGAGTACCGCGTCTCCATGACGCTCCGCGATCTCGATCCCCTTTGTGACGCGATCGCCCGAGATCGAAAGGCGCAGGTTGGACGGAAAATGCGCCTCACCGATGAGCCTTGTGCCGAAAACGCCAAAACCATCGATGGCGAACCCAAGAAGCGCCACGAGCGCGAGACCGAGGAGCGTGAAGATGAGCAGACTTTTGAGGTAGGCGCGTGGGCTCACTTCGGTGAAAGCTTCAGAATTGAAAATACAGGAATTCCGTCGTGCCCCAGGAGTAGAGCACGACCGCGATGATTGCCGCTGCGCTCAGCGCGACCATTGCTTGTGACGGCACGAAGACGAGTCTTTGCATGATTCCTCGCGGCGGCTCGACGGGTCCGAGCACCGGCATGAAACGGCGCATGATCTGTTGGGAATTCGGCAGGATTGCCGTGGCCGCGAAGGCGATCGCGGCAAGCACGAGGCCGGTCGCCTTTCGCGCGCCGGGAATAGGGTCGCCAGCGCCATGGAAACCGAAAAGACCTTCGAGCATGTTAGCTGCGCCGGTAAAGTCGTTCGCGCGGAAAAAGACCCAGGCCGTGATCACGGCGAGTAGCGTGACAAGCCACGCGGGTAGGGGAGGAAGAGCCCGCGTCGCGAAGTTGCGCCAGACATGGTTGACGAGAAGGTAGAGGCCATGCAGGCCTCCCCAAGCCACGTAAGTCCAACCTGCTCCGTGCCAAAGCCCGCCGAGCAGCATGGTGATCATCAGGTTGAGATAGCGCCGCGCATTGCCTTTGCGGTTGCCGCCGAGCGGTATGTAAAGGTAGTCGCGCAAGAAGCGCGACAAGGTCATGTGCCATCGGCGCCAGAATTCGATGATGGATTTCGATTTGTAGGGCGAGTCGAAGTTCGCTGGGAGCTTGACGCCAAAGAGGCGGGCGAGCCCGATCGCCATGTCGCTATATCCGGAGAAATCGGTATAGAGCTCGACCGTATAGGCGAGCGTGCCTTGCCACGCGGCCAACAGGCCGATGCGGTAAGCGCCTTGCGACGCGTGATCGAAGACGTTCGTCGCGTAAGGGGCGAGCTGATCGGCAATGCACACCTTCTTGACGAGCCCGATGAGTAGAAGCGTGAGGCCGACCGTGGTCTCGAGCGCATAGTCCTTGTCGTGCGGCTTTGCCGCCATCGCCCGAAATTGCGGCATCACCTCCGAATGGTGGACGATCGGGCCGGCGATGAGCTGCGGGAAGAAGAAGACGAAAAGCGCAAAATCGGCAAGCGGTCCCGGTTTTGCGTAGCCGGCGTGGATATCGGCGAGATAAGCGATCTTCTGGAAAGTGAAGAAGGAGATGCCGAGCGGCAAGACGATATGAAGGAGCGGCCAATCGAGGGACGCGACAGCATCGGCGCTGGAGATGAAGAAATCCGCATATTTGAAATAGGCGAGAATGCCGAGATTCCAGCCGAGGCCGCAGATGAAGAGGACCTTGCGCCAACGCCCTTGTCGTCGCGCGATGGCGTACGCAATTGCCCAATTCACCAGCATCGAGATCATGAGAAGAAGAAGGAAACGCGGGCTCCACCAGGCATAGAAGACCGCGGAGGCAAGAAAGAGCCACGGCACGCAAAAGCGCTCGCGCCCCCACCTCCGCAAAGCGTGGAATCCGAGCAGCGTCAGCGGGAGAAAAGCGAGGAGGAATTCAGGAGAGGTGAAGAGCATAAGGCGCCCTTATCCGTCGCTCGATCCGGCCGGGTAGCTTGAGCGCTGCCGAGCAGCATCACTCCTTCATGCCGAAGTCGCCCATTTGGTCAACCAGATCGCAGTTCGATGATTGGCCATTCTCCCCCCAGAAAGCGCATCGAAAGGCGCGGGAGAAGGAAACCTCGCAAGAAGGCTTGGAAAGCCGATCGGTTATTCGGCCGCGCGCGGCAGGGCGCTTTCGGGTTCGGGCGAACGGAACTTGGCGAGGAGATCTGACTCCTCGCGCTTTGCCGCTTCGAGATGACGTGCCTTCACGTGGCCGTATCCGCGTATCTTTTCTGGAATGGAGGCGAGCGCCACGGCGAGTGAATGATTGCGCGCATCGACCTTCGCCGCAATCTCGCGAGCCAGCTCCTCGTACTCGGTGATCAATCCGCGCTCGGTTTTGCGCTCCGTGCTGTAGCCGAACGGATCGAACGGAGTTCCGCGCAGCCCCTTGAGCTTCGCGAGAAGGGCAAAGCCCTGCATCATCCAAGGCCCAAAGCTCGTCTTCTTCGGCAAGCCCGTCGTCTTGTCCTTGCGACCGAGAATCGGCGGCGCCAGATGAAAGTTGTAGCGAAGCTTCTCGCCCTCGAAGCTCGCCTCGACCTGCTTCTGAAAAGTGCCCGAAGTGAAGAGGCGCGCGACCTCGTACTCATCCTTGTAGGCAAGGAGCTTGAAATAATAGCGCGCGAGGGCGTCGGTGAGAGCAGTCGCGCCGGGCACAGCTCGCTCCTCTGCCGCCCGCATCTTTGCGACGAGCTCGTGATAGCGACGAGCATAGGTGGCGTTTTGATAATCGGTAAGGAATTCGACACGCCGCTCGATCAGCTCGTCGAGAGATTGGGAGAGCTTGCGATCTTCCGTCGGCCTGGTCGCAGCGCCCACGAAGGCCTCGACGGAAGCTGGGTCGAAGGCAGTACGGCGGCCCCAGCGGAAGGCCGAGACATTCATCTTCACCGCTTCGCCGTTGAGCTCGATCGCATGCTCGAGCGCCTCGGCCGAAAGCGGCACCGCACCCTTCTGGTAGGCAAAGCCGAGCATGAACATGTTGGCCGCGATCGAGTTGCCCAAAAGCGTTGTGGCGATGGTGCTCGCATCGACGAAGCTTACTTGATCGGAGCCGGCTGCGGCCAAGATGGCGCGCTTGATGCGCGTCGCAGGGAGAGAGTAATCGGCGTTTCGGGTGAAATCGCCCGGCAGGAGCTCGGCGGTGTTGACGACGAGGCGCGTCGTTCCGCTGCGCACGGACGCAAGCACCTTCTTGGTGCCGGTCACCACGAGGTCGCAGCCAAGAACGAGGTCGGCATCGCCTGCGGCGACGCGGATCGCGTTGATGTCCTCCTGGCGCTTCGCCAGGCGCACATGGCTGTAGACGGCGCCCCCTTTCTGAGCGAGACCTGCCATGTCGATCATGCCGCAGCCCTTCTCCTCGAGATGGGCGGCCATGCCGAGGATCGCGCCGACGGTGACGACACCCGTCCCGCCGACGCCGGTGACGATGATCGAGTAGGTCGGCTTGGTGAATGGCGGCAGGACGGGGTCGGGCAGGTTCGAGATATCGGCCTCTCCAGACGAAGAGACGGCAGGCTTCGCCTTCCTCGGCTTTGCGCCTTCCACGGTCACGAAAGAGGGGCAGAAGCCATTGACGCAGGAAAAATCCTTGTTGCAATTCGATTGGTCGATCTGGCGCTTGCGGCCGAATTCCGTCTCGAGGGGCTGGACGCTCACGCAGTTCGAGGCGATGCCGCAATCCCCGCATCCTTCGCAGACGAGCTCGTTGATGATGACGCGCTTGTCGGGATCAGGAAACTCGCCGCGCTTGCGCCGGCGCCTTTTCTCGGCGGCGCAAGTCTGATCATAGATCAATACGCTGACGCCGGGCACGGTGCGGAGCTCACGCTGCACGGCATCGAGCTCGTCACGATGGTGGAAGGTGGCGCGCGGCGGCCAGAGCATGTCCGGACCGTATTTGCCGGGCTCGTCGCTCACGACGGCGATGCGCTCGACTCCTTCGGCACGCACCTGCTGGGCGATCTGCTCGACCCTGAGGCCGCCTTCGTGGCGCTGCCCGCCCGTCATGGCGACGGCATCGTTGAAGAGGATCTTGTAGGTGATGTTGGTCTTTGTATCGACCGCCCAGCGCAAGGCCAAAACGCCGGAATGGTTGTAGGTGCCGTCCCCCAGGTTCTGGAAAACGTGCCCGCGATTCGAGAACGGCGCTTCGCCGACCCAGTTCGCGCCCTCGCCGCCCATCTGCGTCGAGGTCTCGGTGGCGCGATCCATCCACACCGCCATGTAATGACAACCGATGCCGGCATAGGCGCGTGAGCCCTCCGGCAGCTTTGTGGAGGTGTTGTGCGGGCAGCCCGAGCAGAAATAGGGCGTGCGCACCGCGACATCCTGCGCTTCGGCGAGCATCGCCTGGGCCTGCTTGAGGCGAGCCACCTTGGCCTCGATCTCGTCGGTGCGACGGTAGCGGGAAATCCGCTCGCCGATCGCGATCGCGATGTCGTTCGGATCGAGCGCGCCCTTCACCGGAAAGAGCCAATTGCCGCGCTCGTCCTTCTTGCCGACGCAGATCGGCTGATTTTGTGTGCCGTAGAGCTCCTCACGCAGCTGTACCTCGATGAGCGAGCGCTTCTCCTCGATCACGATGATCATCTCGAGCCCGGCCGCGAATTCCATCAAGGCCGCCTTGCTGATCGGCCAGGCGCAGCCGATCTTGAACAGGCGAATGCCGAGATCGTTGGCGCGCACCTCGTCGATGCCGAGATCGTCGAAGGCTTGCCTCACGTCGAGATAGCTCTTGCCGGTGGTGATGATGCCGATCTTCGGGCTTGGGCCGCCCGAGGTGATGATCCGGTTGAGCCTGTTCGCCCCGACGAAGGCGAGCATCGCGTCGCGCTTGTGCTCCTGAAGACGCTCCTCCTGCGCAAGGATGGCATCGACCGCCCGAATGTTGAGGCCGCCCGGCGGCAGCACGAAGCCCTCGGGGATGACGATCTGCACGCGGTCGAGCGAGCCATCGGCCGAGGCCGTCGATTCGATGTTGTCCTTGACGAGCTTGAGTCCGACCCAGCTTCCGCAGAAGCGGCTCATTCCATAGCCGAGAAGCCCGTAGTCGAGGATCTCCTGCACGCCCGCCGGATTGAGGATCGGGATCATCACGTCGACGAAATGGAACTCGCTTTGATGCGCAGTCGTCGAGGACTCGGCCGTGTGGTCGTCCCCCATGAGCGCGAGCACGCCGCCATGTTTCGAGGTGCCCGCGAGATTGGCGTGGCGCAAGGCGTCGCCCGAGCGATCGACGCCCGGCCCTTTTCCGTACCAAAGGCCGAAGACGCCATCATGGCGGCCTTCGCCGCGCATCTCGGCTTGCTGGGCTCCCCAGCATGCGGTCGCGGCGAGCTCCTCGTTGAGGCCCGGCTTGAAGACGATGTCGTTGACCGTGAGAAGCTTCGACGAGCGCGCAAGCTGCAGGTCGAGCCCGCCGAGCGGCGAGCCGCGATAGCCGGAGATGAAGCCCGCCGTGTTCAGCCCGGCGCGCCGGTCGCGCTCCTTCTGCATGAGGAGCATGCGAAGCACCGCCTGCACGCCATTGAGGAACACGAAGGATTTGGTCAGATCGAATTTATCGTCGAGGCTGACGTGATACTTGGTTTGGCTCACGACTTTCTCCTCGGGCGACATATCGGCACCCATCACGCCACTCGCGTGCCAGCATCGCGCGCGATATCGCCGCCGCCGCATACGACGCAACAAGAATAATGCGTCTCGCTCATTGGGAATAGGTCAGTAATGCTGACATAATATCGAGGCAACGTCAATGACGAGCCGCGGCGCTTGGCTGATTGACGCTCCACTCCTCCCTTCAGATCACCATCACCGTTCCGGGATCGCGAGAATGTGCCCGCCGTCAACGACGATCGTCGCACCCGTGATGAAGCTTCCGGCGCGAGAAGCGAGAAGGAGAAGCGCGCCGTCGAGCTCGCCTTCCTGGCCGAAGCGGCCCATCGGCATGGCACGCGACATTGCCTCGCCTTGCGGGGAAGCGAGGTAGTCGGCGTTGATCTCCGTCGAGAAATACCCCGGCGCGATGGCGTTGACGCGCACGCCCTTCGGCGCGAGCTCGAGCGCCATGGCGCGCGTCGCCTGGAGGACGGCCGCCTTCGAAACCGCATAGGCGAGATTGCCCTTCTGCGCGCCGAAGGAGAGGATCGAAGCGATATTGACGATTGCGCCGCCGGCGGATGCGACCATGCGGCGAGCTGCCTCTTGCGAAGCCGCCACGACGGCGTCGAGGTTGATGTCGAGCGTCTGCCGCCAGGTCTCCTCGCGCATGCCGAGGAAGGATTGCGGTTTTGAGATCCCGGCATTGTTGACGAGCACCGTGACGGGCCCGAACTTCGCTTGCGCATCGTCGAAGGCCTTCGCGATCTCGGTGCGCTTTACCATGTCCGCAACGACCGGAAGCGCCTTTCCGCCCTTGGCTTCGATTTCGACGGCGACCGCTTCGAGCCGCTCTTGACGGCGCGCGACGAGCACGACGCTCGCGCCGTTTTCCGCAAGCACCCGCGCGAAGCGCCGGCCAAGGCCGGAGGAGGCGCCGGTGACGAGCGCCACGGCGCCGGAAAGATCGAAGAGAGTGGAAGCTGTCATACCGTGTCCATAGGGTTGCGCGTCAGACCTTCCGCGCATGCAAGCGAGCGAGCACGGCGCCGGTCGATCGGCCATTACGGCAGCGCAAGATAGCGTACTCGCAGGCTCTCATCGCTCATCAGCTCCGACATCGGTCCCACATGTCGCACGAGGCCGCGCTCGAGAAGCACCGCGCTGTCGGCGATCGCGGCGAGCAAATTGAGGTTCTGCTCCGAGACGACCATCGTGAGCTTGTCGCGCTTCAGCGCCAACAAGGCCTGCGCCATCTCCTCGACGATTACGGGAGCGAGACCTTCGGACGGCTCGTCGATGAGGATGAGTCGCGGATTTCCCATGAGGGTCCGGGCGATGGTGAGCATCTGCTGTTCTCCGCCCGAGAGATGGCCCGCCGAACGATGCAGCGATCGTCCCAGATTCGGGAAAACCGCGACGAGGCGCTCGACGCTCCAGGCCTTGCGTTCATCCTTCGCCGGCCGCGCGCCGACCGCGAGGTTCTCGGCGACCGTGAGATCGGTGAAGATGCGCCGATCCTCGGGCACGAAGCCCACCCCCATCCTCGCGATGCGATAGGTGTCGAGGCCGGTGATGTCCTGCCCTTCGAAGGCGATGCGGCCGGCCCATGCCGGCACGAGGCCCATGATGGCCTTGAGCGTCGTCGATTTTCCGGCTCCATTGCGTCCGGCGAGCGCGACGATCTCGCCTGCCTTGGCCTCGAAAGAGATGCCATGCAGGATTTTCGCTCGTCCGTAATGCACATCGAGCGCCTCGACCGAAAGCACCGGGGCTTGCGTCATGCGGACGCCGTCGGAGCAAGCCCGGCGCCAAGATAGACGGCGCGCACGGCGGGGTCGGCTTTGATCTTGTCCGGCTGGCCCTCGGCAAGAATTGAGCCGCGATCGAGGACGATGATGCGATCCGCATGGGCGAAGACCACGTCCATGTCGTGCTCGGTGAAAAGCACTGCAATGCCTTCGCGCTTCGCAAGGCTTGCCGCGAGCGCCATGAGCTGCACGCGCTCGCCGGGCGCCATCCCGGCCGTCGGCTCGTCCATCAAAAGCAACTTCGGTGCAGCGGCGAGCGCGATCGCAAGCTCGATGCGCTTCAGATCCCCGTAGGCGAGGAAGGCGCAGGGGCGCTGTGCCTCCGCGCGCATGCCGACGCGATCCAAGACGGCGTCAGCCTCATCCCCGAAATTGGCAGTCATGCGTCCGAAGACGTGATTGAGACGCTTGGCCTTGGCGTGCAGCGCGAGCTGAACGTTCTCGCGCACTGTCATCGACGCAAACGCCGCAGTGATCTGGAAGGTGCGCCCCACGCCACGTTGCCAGAGAAGCCGCGGGGACATTCCGGTCACATCCTCACCTTTTATCCTCACGCGTCCAGCATCGGGCCTGAGCTGCCCACCGATCATGTTGAAGCAGGTGGTCTTGCCGGCGCCGTTCGGCCCGATGAGGGCGACCGCCTCGCCGGCACAGACCGTGAGGTCAACGCCGCGCACGGCTTCGACGCCGTGAAAGCGTTTCCGCAGTCCTTCGACCTCCAGCACCTTGGTGCTCATGCCGATGCCGCGCTCTTCTGCCGTTTGCCGATTTGCCTTCCGAGCACCCCGGTGATCCCAGATGGAGCGACGATCACGAGCGCGAGGATCACCACGCCGAGAATGGCGCGCCAGAAAGGCGCGCTCGCCATCAGCTCGGCCTCGAGGCCGCCGAATGCGAAGGCGCCGATGATCGGGCCGGTGAGCGAGCCGATGCCGCCAAGCAGAACCATGATCAAGGCGTCGACGGATTTGCTGATGGCGAGATAGGTCGGAAAGACGGAGCCTTTGGCCAAGGCGTAGAGGCCGCCCGCGACGCCGGCGAAAGCTGCCGCGATCGCGAAGGCCGCCCATTGCGTGGCGCGCACATGAATGCCGGAGGCTTCGGCGCGCCGCGGCGCATCGCGTGCGGCGCGCAGAGCGTAGCCGAAGGGCGAAAAGGCGGCGATACGCAAGGAGGCGAGGGCGGCGGCCGTGAGCACGAGCGTCAGCAGAAGGAAGCCGCTTCTCGACGCGAACGGCGGCGGCGGCCATACGCCAAGGATCCCGTTGTCGCCTCCCGTCACCTCCACCCATTGAAAAGACGTGGCCCAGGCGATCTGCGCCACGGCAAGCGAGAGCATGGCGAGGTAGACGCCCGAAAGCCGCACGCACAACCAGCCTGCGAAGATGCCCGCGAGGCCCGCCCCGAGAGGCGCTGCGAGAAGGCAAGCCGCGATCGGCCATTGGAGTGCCGTCAAGGCGAGGGCGGCTCCGTAAGCGCCGATGCCGAAGAAAGCTGCGTGCCCGAAGGACGCCATGCCGCCAAGCCCCATCAGGAAGTGCAGCGACGCGGCGAAGACTGCAAGGATCAGAAGCTCGGCAACGATCCCCATTGCGTAACCGCCGGCGAAGAGCGGCATCGCGCCGATGAGCAGGACGCAGAGCGCGAAGAGGATGCGCGATGATGTGGAAAGCGGACGCAGCACGCTCTCCTGCGCCACTGTCCGTAACCCCTCGCTCGCGGCGGAGCGGCCGAAGAGACCGAAAGGCCTCACCGCGAGAACGATGCCCATGACGAGGAACACGAGCACGAGCGTGACCTTGGGCAAAAAGAGAATACCGAATGCCTGGATGATGCCGATGAGCACCGCGGCCACATAGGCGCCGACAAGGCTACCGAGGCCGCCGACCACCACCACGACGAATGCCTCAACCACGACCGACACGTCCATGTTGAGGTTCACCGCCTCGCGCGGCAGCTGCAGCGCGCCGCCGAGGCCGGCGAGCGCGGCACCCAGAAAGAAGACGTTCGAGAACAGGCGACGCTCATCGACGCCGAGCGCGGCGACCATTTCGCGATCCTGCGTGGCGGCGCGCACGAGGAGGCCGAAGCGCGTGCGTCGAAAAAGGAGCCATAGACCGCCCAGCAACAAGGGGCCGACAGCGATGAGGAAAAGCTCGTAGACGGGGAAGCGGCTCGCGAAAATGCTGACGAAGCCGGTGAGCCCCGGCGCGCGCGGCCCGAGAAGATCCTCGGGTCCCCAGATCGCGAGCGCCGCATCCTGGACGATGAGCACCACGCCGAATGTCGCAAGGAGCGGATAAAGCTCGGGCGCACGCCGAAGCCGTCGCAGGACAAGCATCTCGACCAGAATGCCGATACCGCCCACGATGAGAGCCGCGCCCAGGACGCTGCCCCAGAAGCCGAAGGCGCCGAAGCTTGCAAGATGCCGCGTCAGGCTCCAGCCGAGATAAGCGCCGAGCATGTAGAATGAGCCGTGGGCGAAATTCACCACGCGCGTCACTCCGAAAATGATCGAGAGCCCCGAGGCGACAAGAAAGAGCGAAGAGGCGCTCGCGAGGCCGTTGAGCGCCTGGATGAGGATGATGTCGGGTGTCAGTACGGTCACGTCGAGCTAAGAGGCGAAGGCGCGACGTTTCTGGCGACCAGAACGCGTCGCGCACGGAAGGCCGCAGGCGCTTTCGGCGGTCGAGCTTGACGCGATTCGCACGGGGGGTTCTCTGGTAGTCCGCCCTTAGCCGGCGGGGCGCAAAACCCTCACCTCCGAATCCGGCGGAAGATATTTGGCGCCGTCTCGATAGCTCCAATTGGACATGACCCCGAGCCCATCCTTCAAGGCAATCTTGCCGACGAAGGCACCCATCGTGCTTTGGTGGTCGATGGCGCGAAATTCGACCGGACCGAACACGGTCACGAGCTTGAGGCCTTCGAGCGCGGAGACGAGCTTCTCATTGTCTGTCGAGCCCGCCTTGGCGAGCGCCGCCGCGATCGAATTCACCGTCTCGTATCCGACGACGGAACCGAGTTTCGGCATCTCTGCGAATTTCGCCTTGTAGGCGTTGCGGAATGCGACATGCTGGGGCGTGTCGAGATCGCCGTAAGGATAGCCGGTGACGATCCAACCCACAGGCGCCTCCGCGCCGAGCGGGTCGACATATTCGGGCTCGCCCGTCAGCATGCTCACCACTGAGCGCCCCTCGAAAAGGCCACGTGTCGTGCCTTGCCGCACGAAGTTGGTGAGATCGCCGCCGAAGGTCACGTTGAAGATTGCCTCCGGCTTGCCCGCCTCGAGCGCCTGGATGGTCGCGCCCGCATCCATCTTGCCGAGCGCGGGATATTGCTCGGCCACGAACTCGACCTCGGGCTTTGCCCGCTTGAGCAGATCCTTGAACCATCTGTTCGCGGATTGGCCGTATTCGTAATTGGGCGCGACAAGGGCCCAGCGCCTGGCCGGAAGCTTCGCGGCCTCCTCGACGAGCATGGCGGCTTGCATATAGGTCGAGGGGCGAAGCCTGAACGTGTACCGATTGCCTTTCGCCCACACGAGGGCGTCGGTCAAAGGCTCGGAAGCGACGTAAAGGCGCTTGCGCTGATTGGCGACATCGGCGAGCGCAAGGCCGATATTCGACAGGAAGCCGCCAGCGAGCACATCGACCTTCTCGGCGTCGATGAGGTCTCCCGCATAGCGCACCGCATCCTCGGGCTTTCCGCCGTCGTCGCGAAAAATGGTTTCGAGCTTGCGCCCATCGACGCCGCCGGCGGCGTTCACCTTCTCCAACGCCAGATCCCAGCCTTGGCGGTAGGGTTTGAGAAAGGCGGGTTGTGCCGTGTAGCTGTTCACCTCGCCGATCTTGATCGCATCCTCGGCGCGCAGGATCGCGGGCGCGCCAAGCGAGGCGAACATGGAGGCGCCGGCGAGAAAGCCGCGGCGATCGAGCGTGGTCATGCACGTCCCCATTGGTGGCATCTGTTCCTGAAGCTTCTCCCGCAAGGCTATTCGCTTCGAGCGCCGCCGCGCAAGGGCGAGCGTTCTCGGGTGAGCGTTTTCGGCTGCGCGCCGCTTACGGCCTCGCCCGCAGCGCCGCAGCGCCGACGACCGATCCTGCGACCACCGCCGCGAGCGCAAGCGCCGTCAGCGCGAGAAATGGCAGGGTGAAATTCAAGGCGCCCGGGCGGCTCGCCTCGGCGGTCGCCGCTCCGAAAATGAGGATGGGCACCATGAGGGGTACGACCAGGATGGAGAGCAGCATCCCGCCGCGCCGCAAGCTCACGGTGAGCGCCGCCCCGATCGCGCCCGTGAAAGTGAGCGCGATCGTGCCGGGCACGAGGCTTCCCGCCGTTCCCAGAAGCGCGAGCGGCTCGATGCCGAGCATGAGGCCGAAGAGCGGCGCCGCGACTGCGAGCGGCAGTCCGCTCGCGAGCCAATGCGCCATGCCTTTCGCGGCGACGATCGCCTCGAGCGGCACCCCGCTCATGCGCATGAGATCGAGCGAGCCATCCTCCTCATCGGCTTGGAAGAGCCGATCGAGCCCGATCAAGGTCGAAAGCAGCGCGCCTAGCCAGAGCACGGCGGGCCCGATCCGCGACAACAGGTTGAGATCGGGCCCAACCGCGAAAGGGAGGATGGCGACGAGCGCGAGATAAAACACAATTCCGAGGCTGAAGCCGCCTCCGATCCGGGTCGCGAGCTTGAGGTCTCTTCCAACGAGAGCGAGGAGGGCGCGCGTCATCCCTCGCCGATCCTGATTTCTTGCGTCGCGATGCCGAGCGGCTCATGGCTGGCCGCGACGATGAGGCCGCCCGACGCCAAGTGATCGGCCATGAGTTTCGTGAGCAGGGCACGCGAGGCGAGGTCGAGCGCGGCGGTCGGCTCGTCGAGAAGCCAAAGAGGTCGGCGCGACACGAGAAGCCGCGCCAGCGCCACGCGCCGGCGCTGACCGGACGAAAGATAGGCGCAAGGAAGCCCAAGCACATGTTCGAGGCCGAGCGTCGCGAGAGCTTCCCTGGGCGAAAGCCAGGGCGAGCCGAGGAGTTTTTGGCAGAACTGCAAGTTCTCCGAGACGAGAAGCTGAGATTTGACGCCGTCGCGATGGCCGACGAGATGGGCCTCCTCCGAGAGATCGCTCTCCTCGCCTCGCGCATCCTCGAGGCGCGCCGCACCGGAGAGGGGTTTCAGGAGCCCGGCCAGGATCGACAAGAGGCTCGTCTTGCCGGCCCCGTTCGGGCCGGTGAGCATGGCGGCCTCACCGTTTGCGACGGCAAAACCCATTCCGGAAAAGAGGACACGGCCGCCTCGCTCGCAGGCAAGCTCCGAAACGATGAGGCGCAAGCAACCCTCCGCGGATGATTCGGCGGGCGATCGAGGAAGAGCTTACCCTCATTGTGGCCCATGCGCGATCTGGACAGCTTCGCGCCGCCCATTTATACGCGACGCTTCTGCTCGCGGCGACGCCGCGCGCCGCCCAGGTAGCTCAGTTGGTAGAGCACGTGACTGAAAATCACGGTGTCGGTGGTTCGATTCCGCCCCTGGGCACCACTCTAAGACCATATGCTAAGCGGATTTCTTGCAGGCAAGGCCCGCGTTTCAGTTCTCAAATCCATCGCGGTCAATCAGCACGTCAGCAGAGACGTACGTCTCAGCAAGTGAGCCATGTGCGCGAGGACATGCACCTGACTGGACGCTCGTTTGCGTAAGGCCCCGGTTGCACGAGGCTCAAGCTCGAGAACTGAGGCTCGGTGCGGCGGCTCGCGTCCGGCGAGAAGATCGAATCGGCACAAGCCGCCAAGCCGAACGAAATGAGCACGATGATCGCAACTTTGCGCATTTGTTGCTCCTTGCTATCGCGTCTCAGGCGAGTTTGCGTCGGAGTAGAGGGGGAAAGCAAATTTGCCCCGGCGCCCCCCTTGTGCCGATCGCCTTGAGGTTGGGCGTCGAGGGGGGAGCTCCGGCACTCAACGGGCAGCCGACGAGCCGAGGGACAGGCCTCGAGAGTTGACGCCGAGTGAACCGAACTCGGTGGAAATTGTCGGATGTTGCAGTCTTTTGTCTGTCCCAGAAGGCAACAGGAGTCCAAACCATGTCCCAACAAGAAAACGCCGAAGGCACGCAGATAAAAGCGATCCTCGAGGATTGGGCGGACGCTGTCCGCCGGCATGATCTTCCCGCCATTCTTGCGCGGCACGAGCAGGACATGGTGATGTTCGACTTACCGCCGCCACTTCAATGCAGGGGTATCGAAGCTTACAAAGCGACCTGGGATCTGTTTTTTCGTTACCACAAACCGGGCGCGGCCTTCGACTTTCGGGAACTCGCCGTTACCGCGGGCGTGGACGTCGCCTTCGCGGTTGCCATCATGTGGTGTGGACCTGACTCCTCCAGCAATCCTAAAGACAAGGAGGGCTTTCTGTTCCGATTGACCGTGGGTCTGCGCAAGGTCGATGGCGAATGGCGCATCACGCACGAGCACCACTCGGAGCCTGCAAAGGACTGAATCTGTGGTTTCACATTCCGTTCGCCATGACAGCGGCATCACGACGGGGTCGTCTATTTCGATCGGCCCTTCCCATCGGCTGCCGCCGAACAGACATCCAAAGCTGGAGCGGTTCTCGCCGCTTGTGACGAGCTCCTCGGCTCGAAGCGCGTCCAGTTTTCGCCGCCGCAGAGGAAGCCCAGCACGCATCCCTCTATCCGCAACGTGTCACGGTTCACCATGCTGATATGGGCGGTGTAGATCTTGCCGTTGTCGGCGTTGTAAACTTCTCCATCATAGCGTCCCGCTTGGCTTGGTCGCATGTCCAAGATGATCGGAAGTCCGAGAGTCGCACGCGCGCGCTTGGCGGGATCCGGATTGTGGACGTCCAGACCGCCCGGGCTCTTTTCCCAAGAGACGATGCCCCAAAGGGCTCCCCCGCAGTTTTCGATGCGTATCCTCGCGGTTCGGTCATTGACCAGCCACTCCCCCACCGGGCTCGGGTCGGCCCTATTCGCGGGAGCGTTCGTGCTCGACGGGGTTGTTTCCCCGGCGGCTGAGGTGGCCCCACCGAACATGATCACAAAGGCGAAACTTGCCAGGGTCTTGAGCCGCATCACGCTTCCTTCGTTGGAGGTCCCTGCGCAGCGCTGAGGCGCAATCCGACGTTCGAAGTCTCTTCGCCTACCACGCCGAGCTGATCTTGCGCCCACCTGGTCGAGGCCTGCCGGCGGCCGTGTCAGCGCGCCTTGTTGGAAATCGCGTGCAGATCGGCCGCGATGGTCGGATACTTCGAAGCCAGTTCATTGACGTCGCCGACCTCGACGTCGGCGGGTAATACTCCCGGCCACTCGGTGCTGGCGCCGAGGAACCAATTCCCGTACAGCAAGCGGGCGGCGTGAAAAGTGCCACCCGGGATGCGTAGCTGCACACGCTCTTTGTTCCGCAGATCGGGCCCGACGACGATCCGTTCGTTGGTGCCATCGCCGCCCAGCAAAATGACTTCGATCGGATCACCGAGGTAGTAATGATAGAGTTGGTCGTTGCGGATTCGATGAAGCCGCACCGGCGCCGTCGGCGTCACCATGAAGTAGAGCGCCGAACCGAGCGGCCGCTCTTGCCCAAAAGGCGCCGGGAGGCCGCCGGCTGCGATCGACCAAGCGCTGCGGAAGGTCTCGCGCACGAAGCCACATGTCGGGTGCGGTTCAAGCTTCAACAAATCGCGAACCTCTTCGGCAGTCAGCATGTCGCCCATGTCAGCACCTGACGTAATCGTGTTTCATTTGGTTGCGGGGCAGCGGCGGTGGCGGCCGCAGCGTATTCAAGGAAGTCATTGGCAGAGGTATCGATGCCGCACTGCCGTGACCTTGCCAAAAATATTCGTCGCGGGAGAGTTCCGAACTTCCGCGAATTATGTCTGCGCTTTCTGGTTGCACGAATGATGGCATGATATGTTAACATGACGATCGTCTGGCGATGGTCAAACGCACTGCGCTGAACCATCGTCGCAGCGACTTCGCGGGTGGCGACTAACGTTTCACAGTGTGCGGATCCGACATGAAGGTAAGCGTCCTGTTTTTGGCGATAGCACTCGTCGCGGGGGGCTGCGTGCCGGTTCTTCAATCGGGCCTTCCTGATCCGAAGCTCACCGAGCGCGACAAAAAAATGATGGCGCTTGCCGAGCCCGACGAGTGGCGCATTCCCGACATCCGCAACAAAGTGCGGTATTCGACCAGAGAAGCGCCAGGCACGATCGTGGTCGATACCGGCAGTCGGCATCTCTACTATGTTCTGCCCCGCGGCGAAGCGATCGAATATCGGATCGCGACCGGCTCCGAGGCTTATGGCTGGACCGGTCGGGCGACTGTTGGAAAAATGAAGGAATGGCCGACCTGGATGCCAACCGCGTCGATCATGGAGCAGTGGCCCCAATTCAAGGTTTACCTCAAACACGGTCCGCTTCAGGGTCGGTGGGACAACCCGCTCGGGGCCCGCGCGCTTTATCTTTTTGAGGGAAATCACGACACCCTCTACCGCATCCACGGGACGAACGAGCCCGCAGAGATCGGCCAGGCCGTGTCCTCTGGTTGTATCCGCATGCGCAACTTCGATGCGATCGACCTCTACAATCGCGTGCATGTCGGCACTCCCGTCGTCGTGATCTAGGCAGATCGGAACCGGGCAAGCGGCTGGAAATAGCTCACTCGGCAACCCCGATGATTTGCCGGTCCTCGAAGTAGTGCGCGGCGGCGAGCTGGCTCATGGATCGACCGAGCTGCATTTTCACGCACCGAGCTTCAGCCTATTGCGCTTAAGCCTTTGCGGGCTGTTGCAGGAGCGCGAGCACCGCTCCATGCGCATGAATGGTCCGACAATCGAGCGGGAGGTTGTGAACTTCACAAAATTGACTTAACCGTTCATACGAAGTTCGGCGGTTATTGCGGTGGCCCTCGATGCGGACC
>Ga0213876_10000956_pt1 | contig 19001 bp, 18 predicted proteins | sample BarmaccomBMRX_R9_FD_160113 | JGI IMG/M metagenome (GOLD analysis project Ga0213876, IMG submission 160113) | Root-associated microbial communities from Barbacenia macrantha in rupestrian grasslands, the National Park of Serra do Cipo, Brazil - RX_R9 | ecosystem: Host-associated > Plants > Roots... | reverse complement strand
GTCTTGGACACCCCCACAAACAAACCGCTCCTTTCCTCGACCTCGACGTTCGGCCAACCGAACTCCACGCTGCCGTTTGATGATGTTCGGCAGCTGAGGAGGCCGGGGCGCGTGATGTCGTGAGCAACGCCCCGGCAAGCGCATTAGGGTCACTTGTGGGGAGCCTAGAGGCCGGATGGCGCTTCGGCCTACCCTGTTTGGGGTAGAGCAATGCGCCAGGAGTGCGTTATTCTGGCTCGGGGCGGGCGTATGCGAAGCGTGGCGACCGTTTGCTTCGTTCGAAATATCGTTCCTCAGGGACACGCGGCAATCCGCTCGGAGTGCAGTCATCAAAGTCCACGGAGGCGGCAATGCTCCGGATGGAATGCATGATGGACGCCGCGCAAGGCGTGACGACCGCGGCGCTGCTCGGGGAAGGCTGGGAAGAGGCGCTGCACCGGTTCGCCTATGCATCGGGAGCGCATGGCGCGGTCTTGATGCGAAACCGGCCCGACCGGATGCTCTCGGCCATCACGACCGAGGAGGTGGCCGAAACGGTATGGGCTTTTGCGGCCGGACGCGCACCTCCGAGCTCTCGCTATCGCGTAGTCAGGGTTGGCCCCAAGATCGGGTTTCGGGTCGATCACGATGATTACAGTCAAGACCAGCTCAACCGTGACCCATTCTATCAAGAGTTCCTCAGGCCGGCGGGGTTCTTCTGGCACGCGAATGCCGCTTTGACCTTCGATCGCGACGAATGCGTCGAGCTCAGCCTCAAGCGGCGCATCCAGTCCGGCCCCTACCAAAGGGAGGACGCGGTCGCCCTCAATGCCGTCTTGGGCCAGTTGCGTGCGGCCGCGCGGCTCGCGACCCAGACGCTCAGTCACGAGGCGACTGGCGTGGCGACGCTCCTGCGAAATCGAGGGGATGCGCTATATCAACTGGACGCCGGGGGGCGCGTGCTCTCGACTGAAGCATTCGCAGCGCTCGATAAGCCCGACTGTCCCATCAGCGTGATCGGGCGAAGGCTTCGCTCGCGCGACGCCGGCGCCCAAGCCGCGCTTGACCGCGCCGTCGCGATGGCGGTCGCAAGGCCCGGAGCGACAGTGCTCACTCCTCTGACCAGCGACAATACGCATCGCCATTTCCTGCAGATCGTCCCAGTGCCGGGCCGCGCCCGCGACATCTTCCACTGCGCTGCCGCCATCGCGGTGGTGATCGACGTGCGGGACCCGCCTCGTCGTCGCCGGCTCGACCCCGCGACTATCGGGGCAGCTCTGGCGTTGACGGATCGCGAGGCCAATGTTGCGTGTCTGCTCGCGGAAGGATTGGCCCCTGCGGAGATCGCGAAACGGCTTCGCATGCAGCCTTCGACCGCGCGGGTGCATTTGCGAAGCATCTTCGAAAAAACGGGCACGAAGCGGCAAGCCGAGCTCGTCGCCTTTCTGGGACATCTGCGCCCGTGAGCCTCGGCGTGCGGAGGGCGAGCCGCTCATCCCGCGCTATGGCTTTGCCTTCTCGCCCGTCTTGATCTCATCGACGCCGAGTGCGTCGGCAAGGCGCGTTTTGGCCGAGCCTGGGCGGAGCGGGCGCTGTTGGCTCGCATGGGGGGCCCAGCCGGAGAGCCAGACGAGATCGAAGGTGGCGCGAAGCCGACCGTCGCGATCGGCGAATCGCTCCGCATAGATCTGCGCGGCGCGAAAGAGCGTCGCGCGGCGAAGCGGGGTCCGGGCCCTCTCGACGAGCGGGTTGGTCATTCCCATGGCCCGAAGATCGCGCATGAGGGCGAACGCGTCGCCATATCGCACGGTGAGCTTCTCGACATCGGTGACCGGCAGCGCGAAGCCGACGCGCTGCATGAGCGCGCCGAGCTCACGCGCATCCGCGAAGGGGGCAACTCGCGGACTTACGCCGGCTGAAAGCTCGGCCTCGGCTTCCGCCAAGGATTGGCGGAGCTCGGTCAAGGTCTCTGCGCCAAGCAGGCAGGCGATGAAGAGCCCGTCGGGTCTCAAAGCCCGCTTGATTTGGGCCAACGCGCCTGGAAGGTCATTGACCGCCTGCAGGGAGAGGAGCGAGACCACAAGATCCACGCTCGCGTCGCCGAGCGGCAACACCTCCTCGTCCGCCACGGCGGAGAGAAAGCCGCAGCGCCATGATGGGGGCGAGGCCGCGAGTCGAAACACGGTCTCGACCTTGGCGCTTCCCATCAAGGCGCGCGCGCCATGCACGGTCACGCCGCCGAGCTCGATTGCAAGCGGAAAACTCCGCAGTATCGGCACAAGCCTCTGCGCGAGATCGTCGGCTGCGTGGGCGATGAGGAATTCCGCCGGGCTCGATTGCGCCGCGCGCGACAGGCGGCGGCGCATCAAGGCACGATCGAAGATCAGCGGTGGCGACATGGTCCGTGTCGGCCGCTCATTTCTGGCAGACCCGGCAGAAGAAGGTCGAGCGACCTGCTTGCACGAGTCGCGCAACAACCCCATGGCAGCCCGGCCGAAGGCAGGCTTTCCCCTCTCGGCCGTAAGCGCGGAATTCGTGCTGGAAGGCGCCACGCTCGCCATCCGCCTTGGCATAGTCCCGCAAGGTCGATCCGCCCTTGTCGATCGCTTCGGCGAGCACGCAACGGATCGCCTCGGCGAGTGCTTCGCGCCTTTCGCGCGCCAGAGCGCCCTTGCCGGCGAGCGTCGTTGCGGCACGCCGCGGCGAAAGCCCCGCCCGAAACAAAGCTTCGCTCACATAGATATTGCCGAGACCAGCGATCAGACGTTGATCGAGGAGCGCCGACTTCAACGGACGCCCCTTTCCGGCGAAGAGTCGCGCAAGTGCGTCGGCGCCGAATTCATTGCCGATCGGCTCGACGCCGAGCCCCTTGAACAGCGGGTGGTCCTCCATCCCTTTTATTTTCGCCAAGATCATGAAGCCGAAGCGGCGCGCATCGTTGTAAACGAGACGCTTGCCCGTCGAGAGATGGAAAATGACGTGATCATGCGCGGCGAGACGCTCGCTGTCGTCGTAGAAACGGCCCGGCTCGAAGCGTCCCTCGGAACGCCCTTCGCGGCCATCCTCGATCGCGAAGCGTCCCGTCATGCCCAAATGCATGATGAGCGCCTCCCCGCTGTCGAGCTCGGCAACGAGATACTTGGCGCGTCGGCTGAGCGACGTCACCTTTGCGCCTTCGAGCCGCTTGGCAAAGCCTCGGGGGAAGGGAAAGCGCAGATCGCGCCGGCGCAGCTCCACCTTGGTGAAGCTCGCAGCTTCGAGCGCCGGCGCAAGACCGCGCCGGATGGTCTCGACCTCCGGAAGCTCGGGCATGCTCCCTGTTACCGCAAAGAACAGCGGCGGAAAAGATCTGAGAGCAGGGGCCATCCGATGAGCGCACATCGGAGGAAAAGCCCTTTTTCGGTTTTCCCTACGATGGCCAAGGTGAGGCTGCATATGGGAAGACGCAGCGATGCGTTCTCATCAAAACATCGTCATCTTCACAAATTAACGGCAGGTCGCATCCTTGCCGGATGCAATTCCATGCGATTGAGAGTAAAGCGATGAACCCGACCGCTTTCGATCGCTCTCGTCGGCGATTTATCGGTCCCTGTTTCGTTCGACGAGATTTCCGAAATCGAGCTTTAAGCTGCTTACCCCAGAGGCATTTGTGACGTCAAAGCCAAACGAGACCGCCCCGCGCGGCGATCTTCACGACGACATCGTCTATCCTTCGGCGATTCCCTTCATCATCGTCCACCTCGTCTGCTTCGCGGCGATCTGGACCGGCGTGACCTGGGGCGCGATCGCCACCGGCATCGGTCTTTACTGGCTGCGCATTTTTTCGATCGGGGCCGGCTACCACAGATACTTTTCGCACCGATCCTATTCGACGGGCCGCCTCTTTCAATTCCTGCTCGCCTTCATGTCGCAAACGACGACGCAAAAGAGCGTGTTGTGGTGGGCCGCGAAACATCGCCATCACCATCTCCATTCCGATACCGAGATCGACGTCCATTCGCCGCGCCATACCGGTTTCATCTATGCGCATCTGGGCTGGATTTTCGCATCCCGACACGACAAGGCCGATCTCACCAAGGTCGCCGATTTCAGCCGCTTTCCCGAGCTGATGTGGCTTCACAGGTTCGAGCAATTCCCCGCCGTTTTGCTCGCCACGGTCGTCTTCCTGCTCGGCGGCTGGACTTATCTCGTCGTCGGTTTCTTTTGGAGCACGGTCGTTGTCTATCATGCGACCTTCTGCATCAACTCGCTCGCCCATGTGCATGGCCGCAAGCGCTATGTGACCGGCGACGACTCCCGCAACAATTGGCTGCTCGCGCTCTTCACGATGGGCGAAGGCTGGCACAACAACCACCATGCGTATCAGGCAAGCGTGAGGCAGGGCTTTCGCTGGTGGGAATACGATCCGACTTACTATCTTTTGCGGGTACTCGCATTCCTCGGGATCGTGTGGGACCTGAGGCACCCGCCGAAATCGGTGCTGCGTAACGAGCAAAAGCTCGGCGCCAGGGTCATCGAGCGAGCCGCGCGTCAGCTTGCGCTGTCCTTCGATCCGGAGCGGATCGCCACCGCGTTGCACGGCGCCTTCGCCGGCACGCCGAGCCTCGCGGAGCTGCAGGAGAAGCTCGCCCAGGCGCGCACACAGGCGGCGGACGCCTTGGCCAGCATGTCTCTGCCCTCGATCCCAACTCTTGAGGAGATCCGCACCCGCGCCTCGGCGATCTTCGCCCACACGCCCTCGCTCGACGACATCGTCGAGCGCGCCAATCGCATGATCCTCGAGACCGTCTATGCGCGCATGAATTGGCCGGCCGCGGTGATCGATTGAAGGCCTTCAAGAAGGGCGAGATCACTCGAATAGATCATCTCCGGAATCGGTTTTCCGGCGAAATTTGTCTTTTCGGCGCACCGCCGCTATAGGAGCGCGCGCGAAAAACTTGCACCCTTGGAGGCATTTTCGCGCCGCTTTCCTCGGATGATCGAAGCTCAATGGCCGCAGGGCCGGTTCCGGCATCGGGAAAACGCTACATCAAACACCGAAGGACTTGAACCATGACCGCTGCAAAGCAGATCACGGCTCAGGCGCGGGCCAAGAGCGGCAAGGGGGCCGCCAGAGCCGAGCGTCGCATGGGCCGCACCCCCGCCGTGATTTATGGGGCCGGCGCGCCGGCTGCCGCCATTTCGCTCGACTCCAAGGAGATTGGCCTGCGCATCCGCGCCGGTCGTTTCCTCACCACGATCTTCGACGTCGCGGTCGACGGAAAATCGGAGCGCGTCATCCCGCGCGATTTTCAGCTCGACCCGGTGAAGGATTTCCCGATCCATGTGGACTTCATGCGACTTGCGGCTGGGCAGACCATTCGCGTCGAGGTTCCGGTGCACTTCATCAACCAGGACGCGTCCCCAGGTTTGAAGCGCGGTGGCACGCTCAATATCGTGCGCCACACGATCGAGCTTTTCTCCCTGCCCGAGGCGATCCCGGAATATCTCACCGCCGATCTCAAGGGCCTCGAGATCAATGATGGCGTCCATATCTCGGATATGACGCTGCCTGAAGGCGTCCGCCCCGTGATCCGCGATCGCGATTTTACTGTGGCCACGATCGCGCCGCCTACCGTGCTCGTTGAAACCGAGCCCACCGCCGCGGCTGCGGAAGGTGCGCCCGCGGAGGGGGGTGAGGCCGCCACCCCTGATGCCGCGGCCGCTCCGGGGGGCGCTGCGGCCCCAGCGTCGGCACCTGCCAAAAAGAGCTGATCGGCTGACCTTTCCGAGCTTCCTCGTCGCGGCCAACCGCCGCGACGACCGACATCCGTCAGCGCGTCGAGTTGGCGCGTGGCGTTGTTCGTGCCCGCCATGCAAGCAAAGCCATCGGGACTTCTGAACCGAGCTCGATCACAATGGACAGGTCGAATCGCGATCCAACTCCAACTCGCTGGTGGAGCAGGATCTTTTCGGCAAGACGGCGTCCGAATGCAGGACCACGCCCTAAGGAACCGGATTCTGCCATGCAGATCCTCGTCGGCCTCGGCAACCCGGGCTCTCGCCACGCTGCCAATCGCCACAATATCGGCTTCATGGTGCTCGACGCGATCGCCCGCCAGCACCGGGCTGCGCCTTGGCGTCGGCGGTTCCAGAGCGAGGCGGCGGAGGCTGTGATCGACGGCGAGCGTGTGCTGCTCCTCAAGCCACAGACCTTCATGAACGATAGCGGGCGCGCGGTTGGCGAGGCGTCGCGCTTCTTCAAGACCGGGCTTGATGCGATTACCGTTTTTCATGACGAGCTCGATTTGAAGGAAGGCAAGCTGCGCGTGAAAAGCGGCGGCGGGAATGCCGGACACAACGGGTTGCGCTCGATCACCGCTCACCTCGGCAATGACTATCGACGGGTGCGACTCGGCATCGGGCATCCCGGTGACAAAAATCTCGTGCACCCCTATGTGCTTTCGGATTTCTTCAAGGAAGAACGGCCTTGGGTGAAGGACCTCGTCGAGGCCTGCGCCGAATTTGCGGGGCTTCTCGTGAAGGGCGAGGACTCAAGCTTTCAAAACAAGGTTCATCTCGCGATGCAGGCGAGAGGCTGGGGCGACGCGCCAGCACAGACCGGTGAATGAAGCACCTCGCACGCCAAGTTGACGAAGGAAGAATTGCATGGGCTTCAAATGCGGTATCGTCGGCCTGCCGAATGTCGGCAAATCGACGCTCTTCAATGCCTTGACCCAGACGGCAGCGGCACAGGCGGCAAATTATCCCTTCTGCACGATCGAGCCGAATGTCGGCGAGGTTGCGGTCCCCGACACGCGTCTCGCGGCGCTAGCGACGATCGCCGGCTCGGCCGAGATCATCCCGACGCGTCTTACTTTCGTCGACATCGCCGGCCTCGTGCGCGGTGCCTCGAAGGGCGAGGGTCTGGGCAACCAGTTTCTGGCCAATATTCGGGAGGTTGACGCAATCGCCCATGTGGTGCGCTGTTTCGAGGACGGCGAAGTCACCCATGTCGAGGGTCGCATCGACCCCATTGCCGACATCGAGACGATCGAGACCGAGCTGATGCTCGCCGACCTCGAATCCTTGGAGAAGCGGGTCTCCTCGCTCGAAAAGCGAGTTCGGGGCGCCGACAAAGAGGCCAAGGAGGCGCTCGAGCTGATCGAGCGCGCACTCTTCCTCTTGCGCGAAGGAAAGCCGGCGCGGCTCGTTCCGCGCAAGTCCGAAGAGGAGAAGGCATTTCGCATGCTCGGCCTCCTTACCTCGAAGCCGGTGCTTTACGTCTGCAACGTCGATGAAAGCGCAGCCGACAAAGGCAACGCCTATTCGGCGCTCGTGCTTCAGCGCGCGCTCGAGGAGGGCGCCAAGGCCGTCGTGGTCTCGGCCAAGATCGAGAGTGAGATCGCCGTTTTGCCGGCCGAGGAGCAAGCCGAGTATCTTTCGGCCGTCGGGCTCACCGAGCCCGGGCTCAATCGAGTGATCCGCGCCGGCTACGAGCTTCTCGGACTTGTGACCTTCTTTACCGCGGGACCAAAGGAGACGCGCGCCTGGACGGTGACCGAGGGCGCCAAGGCGCCTCAGGCGGCAGGGGTGATCCACACCGATTTCGAGAAGGGCTTCATCCGCGCCGAAACCATCGCCTATGACGATTACGTCGCGCTCAAGGGAGAGACAGGGGCGCGCGATGCGGGGAAGCTTCGCCTCGAGGGAAAGGAATATGTGGTCGCCGACGGGGATGTCCTGCATTTCAGATTTGCGAATTGACGCCTGACGGGAAGACAAAGCTCCGTTACGGTCGCGGCATGCCCAAACTGTTCTTCGAGGACTTTCACATCGGGGCGAACGGCGTGTGCGGGCCCCGCACCGTAACGCGCGACGAGATCATCGCTTTCGCCCGCGAGTTCGATCCCCAGCCTTTTCATCTCGACGAAGAGGCCGCCAAGAACACCTTCGTCGGCGAGCTGATTGCCTCCGGATGGCATACATGCGCGCTCATGATGCGCATCATGTTCGACGGAATGATCCACAACTCCTCCTCGATGGGCGCGCCCGGCATGGACGAGGTCAAATGGCTGAAGCCCGTGCGGCCCGACGATGTTCTGACCGCGCGCTGGAACGTGCTCGACACGCGTTCCTCCCGCTCGCGCCCGGAGATGGGACTCGTGAAGCTGCGCATCGAACTTCTCAATCAGCGCGCCGAAACGGCTTGCGAGCAACGCTTCTGGATGATGGCCGGACGGCGCAACACGGGTCCCGCGAAGGAACCCGCGTCAGGCAAGGAGCGCGAACCCACAGCGACGCCCTCCTTCGAGAGCACTGGAAGAGCGGCTCCCTGCACGTCGCCGGCCGCCGGCACGAAGGCGCAACTCGCCAGGCCGACGCTCACGCCCAAGCTCGCGTATTTCGACGACCTCGTCGCGGGAGAGACGAATGAGATCGGCTCCTACCACTTCACGGCCGAGAACATTATCCGCTTCGCGAAGGCGTTCGATCCTCAGCCCTTCCACGTCGATCCCGAGGCCGCGGCGAAGAGCCATTTCGGCGGGCTTTGCGCCTCGGGCTGGCATACGGGCGCCGCCTGCATGCGAAAGCTGATCGATCGACGCACGGCGCTCCGCGAGGCGATGATCGCACAAGGCCTCGCGCCGCCCGCGATGGGTTCTTCGCCCGGCTTCACCGATCTCGTCTGGCACAGACCCGTCTACGCCGGCGACACGATCGATTTCTCGAGCACGCTCGTCTCGAAACGGCCGAGCGCCTCGCGCCCGCGCTGGGGCTTGGTCTTCTCGCGCAACACGGGAACCAATCAAAAAGGTGAGCTCGTCTATTCCTTTGTCGGGTCGGTGTTCATCGAGCGGCGCCCCTCATGACGCATCCCGTTGAGGACACCGTGACGGACGAGGCTCTGGCGCTTGACCTTCTGCCCCCCAGGCGAAATGGTCCGGGCATGAAGCGCGCGGGCGGCATCCTTCCCGGACATGAGATCGCGGCGCTTGCCGCGAACGGCGCGATCACGGCGGAGCGCCCCCTTGTCGATGGACAGATCCAGCCGGCGAGCCTTGATTTGCGGCTTGGCGCGCGCGCCTGGCGGGTGCGCGCGAGCTTTCTGCCGGGGCCGCATCGCAAGGTTGCCGAGTGCCTGCCGACGCTCAACGCCCACGCGATCGATCTCGACAATGAGCAAGGCGCGGTGCTCGAAAGAAACTGCGTCTACATCGCAGAGATCGAAGAAAGCCTCGCGCTTTCCTCCTCGCTTGCCGCCGCAGCGAACCCGAAGAGCTCGACCGGACGCCTCGACGTTTTCACGCGCGTGATCACCGATCGCGCCGACCGTTTCGACCTCATCAAGCCTGGTTATGCAGGCAAGCTTTATGCCGAAGTTTCGCCACGCACTTTTCCGGTGCTCGCACGACGCGGGTCGCGGCTTGCCCAGCTCCGCCTTCGTACCGGCGAGGCAAGGCTCGACGACGATGAGCTGGCCGAGCTGCACGCGCGCGAAACCTTGGTGGCGGGACTCAACCCCTCCTTCGCGACGGGGATTGCGGTCAGCGTCGACCTTGCAGGAACGAACGCCTCGACCGTGATCGGCTATCGCGCGAAGAATCATACGGGGCTGATCGATGTCGATCGTGCCGATGCCTACGAGGTCGGCGATTTCTGGGAGGCGCTCACGGCGCCCGACAGAACGCTCGTGCTCGATCCCGACCAGTTCTACATCCTGGCTTCGCGCGAAGCGGTGCATGTGCCGCCGGAATATGCGGCCGAGATGATGCCGTTCGATCCTCTCGTCGGCGAGTTCCGCGTTCATTATGCCGGTTTTTTCGATCCGGGCTTCGGCCATGCGGCAGCCGGTGGGCATGGAAGCCGCGCCGTGCTCGAGGTACGCTCGCGCGATGTGCCCTTCATTCTCGAGGATGGCCAGACGGTCGCGCGCCTCGTCTACGAGCGTCTCTCAGCCAGGCCGAAGTCCCTCTACGGCAGTGACCTCGGCTCGCATTATCAGGCGCAGGGGCTCAAACTCTCGAAACACTTCCGAACTCACGCCGCGTAGACCAGACGCGCGATCGCCGTCCGTCGCTCACCCGTCGACCGCCTCGGTCTTCACGATCTCGATGCCGAAACCCGAAAGCCCGACATAGGTCATCTCGTGAGAGGACAGGAGGCGGATCGAGGAGACGCCGAGGTCGCGCAGAATCTGGGCGCCGAGGCCGATCTCGCGCCATTGGCGCGTGCGCTCCGCTTCCGAGCCTGAGCGTTCACCATCGGGCAGCTTCGCGACCGGCACGCCCGAAGTGCCGTCACGCAGATAGATCAGAATACCGCGTCCGGCTTCCTTGAAGCGCGCCAGCGAGGCGTTGATGGCTTTGCCGCCGCCGAATACGTCCTGCAGGATGTGAGCGCGATGCAAGCGCGTCAGCACATCGCGCCCATCGCCGACATCGCCATGCACGAATGCGAAATGGTTGACCGCATCGAAGGGAGTGACGAAGGCGTGGCCTTGCAACGAGCCGATCACCGTCTCGACCGGAAAAGAGGCGACCCGCTCAACGAGCTTCTCGCGCAACTGACGATAGGCGATGAGGTCGGCCACCGTGAGGAATTTGAGCTCGTGCCGCTTAGCGAAGTCGACGACTTGTCGCCCCTTCATGACGGTGCCGTCGTCATTGACGAGTTCGGCAAGCACGCCCACCGGAGGCAGGCCCGCCAGTCGACAGAGATCGACGCAAGCCTCCGTGTGTCCCGAGCGCATGAGCACGCCCCCGTCGCGCGCGATCAGCGGGAACACGTGACCGGGGCGGACGAAATCGGAGGCGCCCATATTGCCGTTGGCCAGCGCCCGAACCGTGTTCGTCCGCTCTTCCGCCGAGATGCCGGTCGTAAGGCCGTGGCGCGCATCGACGCTGACCGTGAAGGCGGTGCCGAGCGGGGCGTCATTCGTCGATACCATCGGGTCAAGCCGAAGCCGCCTGGCCTCCTCGGCCGGCAAAGGCGCGCAGACGATGCCGGATGTATGGCGCACGATGAAAGCCATCGCCTGGGACGTCGCGAGCGAGGCCGCAACGAAAAGATCGCCCTCCCCTTCCCGGTCCTCGTCGTCGGAAACGACGACGATCTCGCCGGCCTTGAAGGCCGCGATCGCCGAAGAGATGCTTTCCGCCACGGCGTTTTCCTTCCCGTTCAGCCCCGGCTCGAGCGCAAGCCCGAGGAAATCATTCGGCGTGACGGCACCTTTGGTCTCATTGAGGATCAGCGTCGCCGTCTCGCGTGAGATCCAGGCGCGGTCCTGGTTGCAAAATTGCGTGATTGCCCCGGGCGAGACGCCAATCGCACGGGCGAAGTCGACGCGCGTGACCTTGTTCGCCCTGAGCCATGCGGCGAGCTTCATGGGGAAAGTTTTAGCGTGGCCGGGATTTTAATGCAACTTAATCTACGGCGTTATTCACGTAGATGATTTTAGCACAACTGAAATAACGTTGCCCGCTCAGCGTCGAAAAGGCCAGCGCGGCTGCTCTCCCACTTGGGCACGCTGGCGAAGGTAATGGTCGGCGATCACGCAAGCCAGCATGGCTTCGCCGACAGGCACGGCTCGGATGCCGACGCAAGGATCGTGTCGACCCTTGGTCGCGATCTCGCGTTCGACGCCAAAACGATCGACCGTCCGGCGGGGAGAGAGGATGGATGAGGTCGGCTTTACGGCGAAGCGGGCCACGACAGGTTGCCCAGTCGAGATGCCGCCGAGAATGCCGCCTGCGCGATTTGAGAGGAAGGTGATGCCGTCATTGCCCGCGCGCATCTCATCGGCATTTTCCTCTCCCGAAAGGCTCGCCGCGTTGAATCCTTCACCGATTTCCACGCCCTTCACCGCATTGATGCTCATCAGGGCGGCCGCGATGTCGGCATCGAGCTTTCCGTAGATCGGCGCGCCGAGGCCGGGCGGCACGCCCTCGGCCACCACTTCGATCACCGCCCCGAGCGAGGAGCCGCGCTTTCGCACCGCATCGAGCTCCTCGACAAAGCGGGAAGCGGCCTCCGCATCGGGGGCAAAGAATGCGTTGCGTTCGACCTCCTCCCAATCCCAGCGATCGTAATCGATGCGCAGCGCGCCCATCTGCACGAGCGCGCCGCGCACTTTCAAGCCCGGCACGACCTTGCGCGCGATGGCGCCCGCCGCGACGCGCATCGCGGTCTCGCGCGCCGACGAACGCCCACCCCCTCGGTAGTCACGAAAGCCGTATTTCAGGTCATAGGCGACATCGGCATGACCCGGCCGATAGGCATCACGGATGTCGTCATAATCCTTCGAGCGCTGATCCTCATTCTCGATGAGAAGAGCGATCGGCGTGCCCGTCGTGACCTGGGTGGTGATGCGGTCGTCGCTGAATACGCCCGAAAGGATCTTCACGCGGTCGGGCTCTCGCCTTTGCGTCGTGAAGCGCGATTGCCCGGGCCGACGCCGGTCGAGGTCGCGCTGGATATCGGCTTCGGAAAGGGGGATTCCGGGCGGGCAGCCATCCACCACGCAGCCGATCGACGCCCCGTGGCTTTCGCCGAATGTGGTCACGCGGAAAAGATGACCGAAGCTGTTATGCGACATCGATGACGCCTCGGCTTGCGTGAGCGGCCCCCTGCCGCTCCGAGCGGCGAAAGAAGCTGATTGCGTCGAGCTCGACGAAAGTCAACCGAAAGCGCGCTTATGGGCAATGCCTTGACCGAACGCGACCTGCCGATGCATCGAAGCGTCATGCGGCTTCGCAGCGAGATCTGGGTTTCGGCATATTTGCGCCGGTGCGCCGTCGAGGGCGTCACGGCCGTGCTGCGCCGTCGAGGTGCCGCCGAAGCGGGCGCCATCTTCGTCAAGGTCGACCGGCTGAACGACACGGCGATGCTCTATGGCCCCGCTCCGCCGACGGAGGCATTGCCGCAAGGTGTCGATCGCCTGTTCACGAAATTGCACGCGGCATCGACTGTGTCTCCGGCAGACGCCGAGGCGCGGCTCGCCAAGGAGCGAAGCTTCGATCCCGACATCTGGATCGTCGAGGTCGAGGACCGCGACGGCCGCGCTTTTCTCGACCTGGCGAGCCCGTAACCAAGCAATGGGCTTGTTAGCCTCACCGTTTGCGCTCACGCCGTTTGAAGCCTTCCGCCGAGGCGGGTTCCTCCACTCCCGAGGACGCGAACTCGCGCAGTGGACGGTGAGCCGCAAGATGGCGCAACGGACGTGGCCTGATTTGCGCGAAGGCATCCACGATCAGCGCCGCGGCCGCTCCGCTCGTCTCACGGGCCAGGCCTTCGAGCGAAAAGATGCGTTCGACTGACCGCGAGAGGTGCAGACCGCGCCGCAAGAGCAGGGCCACGATCGAAGATGAGCGGGCTCCGCAGGCTCGCAAGGCGAGCACGAGCGCCTCCCCGGTCGCGTCGTCGACGATCGCTCGCGCATCCTCGGTGCGAAGCCCGAGCCACTCCACGAGCGTTCCTGCGAGTTTCTCTTTGCCGCGGCCTGCAAGCGAAAGCACGACTTCGTCGGCATCCCGTCGCGCGACGGGACTCGGGCGCATTCTCGTCAGAAAGACGCGATTGGTCGCCTCTGCGGCGATTGCGGCGCGTTCCTGCGGCTCGGCCTCGAGGAACAGCGCGCAACGATCGCGCAAGCCGAGGCCCGCTCGCGCGAGCATGAGCTTGGCGAGCTCGGCATGGCCGCGCGCCCGCGCGCAGAGGAGCGAGACCACATCTGAAGGAAGGTTGAGCGCCGTGTTTCGTGCGAGCGCCGAATCGATCGAGGCCTCGTCACGGAAGACGAGAATGCGGGCCGTCGTTTCGGTGATTTCGGCGCGCGACGCGATGGCGACGGCGACGAGCCCCGAGCCCCGTTCCGCCAGGATGTCGAGCGTTCGCTGATCGAGCATTACTGCGTCGCGCAATACGATATAGCTCGCCTCATCCTCGCGCGCGAGCAGCCCCTCGATCACCCCGCGAGGCGTCTCGGCATGGCGCGCGAGCTTGCCGGCGATCGCAGCCGCCGTATGCGTATCGACGATGCGGATCATAGGCTCGACGAGGGCTTCGAATTGAATGAGCTCGTCGCGACTATGCCATGAGCGTCCGACGAAGAGGTCCACCAGAACGCGAGTCAACACCATGCGCGCGTCAATACCATCCGCTTTGGCAGCGGTGATGAGCGGGCCGATCTCAGGAAATGCATTGGGTGGCATCGACGTCAGCTAGAACTCGAGGGGCGGCGATCTGCCGAAAATACGGTAGACGCCGTTAGCATGACGTTAACCAAGCCCGGATCAGCATGGCCTCGGGACGATGAAGGGCGGCACGGCGCATGGTGCGCGCGGCCGCAATTGAGCGTGAGGATCGAAAGGCGCTCCGGGGGCGAGCGGCAACGCGTGAGCCGCCTGCGTGTCACGACCGCAATCAAGTGGGGACCTGATGGGCCACATCATCTCTCTTTCCGAAGCCGCGCGCGCCATGCCGTCTCGCCGCCGCGAGCCGGTGCCGTCAGGCGGCGCGACGATCAGCCTCTTTCTCGGTGTTCGTTACGAACGATGGGGCACGGCAAACGAAGGCGCGAAACTCCAAACGGAAGCGCCTCCGGCCGTCGCGAGCCAGCCCGCGTCCAGGCAAGGAGAGATCACGACGGCCGACGTCGCATGACCGCGCCTCTTCTTCGGCTTTGATGGATTGCTTGGCCGCTGGCGCAACCGGGTTGTGAGTCGCGCGCCGAGCTTTGCTTCCCGCTCACTCGATATGTTGACAGCTTCCGTGCGCCACGAGCGCCTTCGCGGCCGGGCGCTGACTCGGGTAGAGCGCGAGTGCCCTGAAAACGGCGAAGCCTCGCGTGCGCGAGGAGACGGCCCGGACCTCTCCGCTCGGACTATCGGGATCATCGTCCGCGGCGCGTTCGGCCGCTTGCGCCGGCGTCAGGGCCACCACCTCGAGCCGTCCCTTTTCCGCGGCTGAATTCGACAGGGCGAAAAAAGCGCCGCCGCCTTCCTGGTGAAGCGCGATCGACGAGAAGCCGTCGGCGCCCGCCGGCAGAGTGAGCTTGACCGGTCCTGTGGCGAGATCGAAGGAGCACACGGCCGCGGCGATGTCGGGATCTTCCTTTCCGTCGAGAAGCGTCTCGTGACCGTCGAGCGGCATGAGACGGAGCTCGGGGCCGAGCCGGGCAACCAGCGAGAACGCATCCGCATGCGACAGGCTCGGCACCATGAGCACGCTCACGATATGCACCGAGATGGCGATGAGGATGAGGCAAGCGACGAGCCTTATCGCCTCGGCGATTCTTCCCCTCAGGCGCATGCAAGCCTCGTGACCGCGGGCACCTGCTCGGGCGTCACCGAGACCCCTGTGCCTATCGGGGTGTCATAAAGGCGCAGAAGCAGCACGAATCCGCGAGGCGGAGCGGGGAGCCAATCACCCGGCATCACCTGCGAGCCGACATTGATTTCAAAGCCGCCCTTTGCGTCGCGGCTGAGCTCGGTCGAGGTGAAGCCCTGGCGTTGTGCCGGATTGGCGACGAGATGACCGCTCTCGTCGAACAAGGTGAGGCTCCAGAAACGCGCGGCCGGCGTCGCGCCCGCCACGATATAGGCGCACCGTCCATTGAGCCGGCGACCTTGCGAGTCATGTCGCGCCGTCAAGGTGAAACCCTCGCCCGAAGCAAGCGGAATGACCCCCGAACGGGCTCGTTCGGCTTGCGCGTAAGGATCGGCCGAGACCAGACTTTCCGACACCCGCATTTCCCAGGCCCCGGCGCGCACGAGATCTCCCGAAACATTACGGTCGAGCGCCAGCTCGGCGCTGCGAAGGCCGATCACGGCTCCGCCGAACAGCACCACGAGGACCGAGAGGACACGCAGCATGGCGGCCACGATCAGCGAAGCGCCCGCGTGCTGGCGGCGCTCAGCCGGCCGTCCTCGAGCTGCAGGATGCGCACTGGATCGGAAGGCACCTCATGCACGGCCACGGGCTGCGCCAGGAGATTCTCGATGCCGTTGATGACCTCGATCGAGCGACGCGACAGGGTCTGCGGACGCGGCGCGGCAGCCGCGGTCGCCCGCGCCTGCTCGTCCTTGGCGCGTGCTGCGGGGGTGCCGTCAAGCCTGTCGTCGAATTGCTGGAAAGGCAGCGGCTTCGGGTCGAGCCCCTGATGCGCATAGGCCATGATCTCGTGCCAGGTTTTGGCCGGCAGCGTGCCGCCTGTCATGCCGTTCGTCGGTTCGTAGTCGTCATTGCCCATCCAGATCACGCCGACCAGATAGGCGCTGTAGCCATCGAACCAGGCATCTCGGCTCGCATTCGTCGTGCCGGTCTTGCCGGCGAGCATCATGCCTGGAATGATGGCGGCGCGTCCGGTGCCTTCGGCCACCACATGGCGCATCATCCCGACGATATCCGTTTCGACCTGCGTCGAGATCACTTGCGGGCGCGGTGGGCCATCCTTGTCGAAACTGTAGATCACTTGGCCCTTGGGATTCATGATCTCGATCGCGGCATGGGGCGGCGCGCGGTGTCCGCCATTCGCGAAAACCGCATAAACCGAGGCGATCTCCAGCGGATTGACACCCACGGCGCCGATCGGAAGCGATTGCGTGTCATTGATCTCGGTGGTGATGCCAAGCCGCTTCGCCATCTCGATGATCTTGGCGCGCCCGGCCTTCGGGTTGCCGTCGCCGAGCGCGATCGAGAGTCGCACGGGCACGCTGTTCAGCGAGTGGGTGATCGCCTGGGTGAGAGTCACTCGCCCCATATACTTGCCGCCGAAATTCGAGGGGCACCAGTTGACGATGCAAATAGGCGCATCGGTGACCACGGTGTCGGGATGGAATTTCCCGCTGGCGAGCGCGGTCGTGTAGACGACCGGCTTGAAGGATGACCCCGGCTGCCGCAGGGAGTCGGTCGCCCGGTTGAACTGGCTGTCGCCGTAGTCGCGGCCGCCGACCATGACGCGAACGGCACCGTCAGGCTCCAAGATCACCATCGCGGCCTGCTCGACATTCCAATGATCGCCCTCGTCGCGCAGCGCCGCCTCGATCGAGCTTTCCGCCTTGCGCTGCAGATCGGCATCGAAGGAGGTGCGCACGATCACCGAGCGCTCCCCGCCGAGCTTGCCGGCATCGGCGAGCTTACGCACCTCGTCGTAAGCGTAATCGAGATAATAATCGGGGCTATAGTCACGTCCGCGATCGATGGGGGTCGCCGGATTTTGCCGCGCCGCCAGCACCTGGCCCTCGGTCATGAAGCCCGCTTCGACCATGTTCGACAACACGTCGTTCGCCCGTGCACGGGCCGCCGGCAAGTTGACATAAGGACCGTATTTCGTCGGCGCCTTGAAAAGGCCGGCGAGCATCGCCGCTTCGGCGAGCGAGATATCCTTCACCGACTTGCCGAAGTAATATTCGGAAGCCGCCGCGACCCCGAACGTGCCGCCGCCCATATAGGCGCGGTCGAGATAAAGCTTGAGGATCTGCGATTTCGTGAGCCGCCGCTCGAGCCAGATCGAGAGGAACGCCTCCTTCACCTTGCGATCGAGCGAGCGCTCATTCGTGAGAAAGATGTTCTTGGCGAGCTGCTGCGTCAGCGTCGAGCCGCCTTGCACGACGCCCGCGGCCCGCGCATTCACGGTCAGCGCACGCAGGAGACCCACCGGATCAATGCCGTAATGGTCGTAGAAGCGTCGATCCTCGGTGGCGAACACGGCCTTGAGAAGATGATCGGGAAACTCGCTCAGAGGTATCGTGGCGTCCTGCTTCAGTCCGCGCTTGCCGATCTCGACCCCGTTGCGCCCAAGAAACGTGACGGCGAGATCCTGCCGCGACAGGAAGTCGTCGCTGGTGAGCCGAAAAGCGGGCTGGGCGAGCATCAAAAGCCCGACCGAGCCCACCGCGCCGAGCGTCGTCGCCTCACTCGCCAGCTCGACAAGAAGCCTGCGAAAACCCGAGACGTGGAGCCTGTCCATGCGCAACGCGAAGCGGCGATATAGATCGGCGAACCATTGTCCGGCGCCGTAAAGTCCCGAATCGATGAAAGAATCGACCCCGAGCAGCCCTCTCCGGAGCTTTGCCCAAAGCGAACTCGGGTTTGTCAGCATCGAGTGCTGTCCCTAGATGATAGCCCGGCGCCGGGGCCACTCGCGAAACCAACAGAAACGACTACTTAGCAACGTGATCGGGACAAAACCAGGGGAAGGGAATAATCCTGAGGATATAGGCAGAAGAGCCAATCACAAGGTTTGGTCCCTGCCGCCGCCTTTATGCCATCAAGTCATGGCCAGAACGCGGCAATTGCTCGTAGGAAATCAGGATGAGCCAGGTTGAATCCCCCTTCTGGCGCCGCAAGACGCTCGAGGAAATGACGCGCGAGGAGTGGGAAAGCCTCTGCGACGGCTGCGGCCGATGCTGCCTCATCAAACTTGAGGACGAGGATGACGGGCGCGTCTACACGACCGATGTCGGCTGCCGTCTGCTCGACAAGGCAAGCTGCCGCTGTTGCGACTACAAGAACCGCAAGCGCGAAGTGCCGGATTGCATCCAGCTCTCGCCGGAGCTTGCTCGCACGCTGAAATGGCTGCCGCCCACTTGCGCCTACCGCCTGGTCGCGAGAGGCCAGGATCTCCCGTGGTGGCACCCCCTCGTCTCGGGGCGACCCGAAACGGTCGTCGAGGCGGGCGTCTCGGCCGCGGGACGCATCCCGGCCGGCGAGGATGAGGTCTCGACCGACGGTCTGTTCTCCCACATCAGGACTTGGCCGACACGCTGGCCGAGAAAAGCGCGGTTCAAGCCTCGGAACGGCAACCGGGAAGAAGGTTAGCGGGTCGTCCACGATGGCTTTGCAGCTACATTCTGGTCGAAAGGCACTGTCATGAAATTGACCAGGCGAGTGAAACCTATCAGCTATCTAAGGCGCATGCCCCGGAGATGATACGAGGTCTCGCCAAGGGACAGGACCCGTTTGTCGTTACTGTTCACGGCAAGGCCAAGGCGGTTCTCCTGGATGTGGAACGCTACGAAGAAAAGGAGGAGACGCTTGCC
>Ga0213876_10000955_pt1 | contig 19002 bp, 13 predicted proteins | sample BarmaccomBMRX_R9_FD_160113 | JGI IMG/M metagenome (GOLD analysis project Ga0213876, IMG submission 160113) | Root-associated microbial communities from Barbacenia macrantha in rupestrian grasslands, the National Park of Serra do Cipo, Brazil - RX_R9 | ecosystem: Host-associated > Plants > Roots... | reverse complement strand
TGCGGGCGAGGGCGGACTTGAGCTTGGCCTTCTGGCCGCGGGACATGAAGAAGGCGTGCTTCTTCGCGTCCTTGATGATCTCCTCGGACATCACCTTGCGCTTGAAGCGGCGCAGCGCGCTCTCGATTGACTCGCCCTGGTTGACGACGACTGTTGCCATGACTTTTCTCCGTTCAAAAACTGATGAAACACGCGCCCGGCGACTGCGGCGCCCGGCGAACACTTGCGACCCTGTATTGGTTTGGCTCTTAAACTCTATCGGTTAAATCCGCAACACCCGCCTCTCGGTCGCGAATGGCGACGACAAAAGCAACGGCTATTTTGCCTGCCGAAACGCGTTCTGGCAAGCGGGGAAAAGCAGTAGGCAGTAGGCAGATGGCAGTAGGCAGTTGAAGAGGATTTGTCTTAACTGCCTACTGCCATCTGCCTACTGCCATCTGCCTACTGCCTACTGCCCCCCGCAGCGGGGTCAGTAATTATTACGAAGTCGCCGAGGCGGCCGAGGTCTGCGTCGAAGTTGGGGAAGGTGTCGGCGGGGAGGATGGTGACGACGACGGCGCGCGCCTTCGGGCGGTAGTGCGCGAGCTGTTCGGGGACGCCCATGCGCTCCTCGCTGTGGAAGGTGCCGTTGACCTCGACGACCAGCGGGTCGTGCACGCGCTTGAGGTACTCGGAGACGGCGTAGGCCATCGACGCGTCGCGCAGGGTCTGCGCTTCGAGCAGGTGGAGGCCGCCGTGCTGGCTCGCGGGCATCTGCGCGCCCGCGCCGTCGCCCGCCATGAAGCGGTTGAACTTCGCCGCGTAGCCTTCCGAAGCCGCGGGGAAGGGCAGCGGCGGCAGCCACGACTTGACGGCGACCTGCGGGAGCGCCTTCAGCGAGTCAGGGCCCTGGCTCGAAACTCTTGAGACGTAGCGCGCGGGCGCGTTGGCCGCGATGACGGGCAGGTGTTGCTCGCGCGCGTACTCGACGAGCGGCCGGTAGTCCATCTGGTAATTATTCCAAGGCCGGCTGCTCAGGAGGAAGTGTCGCTCCGTGATGAGCCCCGCCAGGTATTCGTCCACGACCGTCTGCACGTCGCGCTCGAACATCTCAAGCGAGAGCGCGACGGCCCGGTGCTTCTGCGAGGTGGCGCCGAACGTCTCCTCGGTGCGGCGCAGCAACTCCGCCTCTAACAGATGCGCGACCGGGTTGTCGTGCGTCTCGCCGACGAAGAGCACGTCGGCGCGTTCGAGCGAGTCAACAATCGTCCGGAGCGTGACGGCGTTGCCCTTCGCGTCGAAGGCGCGGTAGAAAGGCGCGGGCGTCTCCTGCGCGCCCGCGGCCAGTTGTGCCGCGAGCGCCGTGAAAAGTAGTATGCTGAGGAGCCGCCTCACTCCGTACTCTTTCATCGTTTGACCTTTTAGCACGCCGCCCCGCGCGGCGGCAACGGACGCGGGCGCACGCCCCGCGGGGACGCGTTCACACGAGCCAGAGGAGGGAACCGTTTTGGAAATTTACGTCAGCACGGACGTGGAGACGGACGGGCCGATCCCCGGCGTCTACTCTATGCTGAGCATCGGGTCGGCCGCCTACCTGCCGGACAAGACGCTCCACGGCGGCTTCAGCGCGAACCTTGAGACGCTGCCCGGCGCCGCGCAGCACCCCGAGACGATGAAGTGGTGGAAGACGCAGCCCGAGGCGTGGGCCGCCTGCCGAAAGGACTTGCTGCCGCCGGAGGAGGCGATGCGGCGCTACCTCGACTGGCTGAAGTCTTTGCCGGGCGAGCCCGTCTTCGTCGCCTACCCGGCGGCCTTCGACTTCATGTTCGTCTGCTGGTACCTCAACCGCTTCGCCGGCGAGAACCCCTTCGGCTGGCACGCGCTCGACATCAAGACCTTCGCGATGGCCTTGACGGGGCACGACTTCCTCAGCACGGTCAAGCGCAACATGCCGCGCAACTGGTTCGACGACCTGCCCTACACGCACAAGGCGCTCGACGACGCCGTCTCCCAGGGCGCACTCTTCTGCAACATGCTCGCCGAGCACAAGCGCCGTCTGAAGGCCGGCGGGGGGAGCTGATTAACGGGGAAAACTTTTCGGTTGACGCGCGGCGCGGGGTCACGTAGAAATGTAAAGTGTCGTGCGCGCGTGCGGCCCGAAGGGCCGGCGCCACCCTTCCGCGGAGAATCCGATGAACAGAACGCGCGTCCTCCTTCAGACGATGATTACGCTCGCCTCGGCCTCGCTCGGGCTGGTCGCGGCGCTCGCGTGGAACGAGGCCATCAAAGCCCTCATCAAGAAACTCCTGGGCGATGACGATAGCCTCGCCGGCCTCTTCACCTACGCCATCCTGGCGACGCTCCTGGCCGTCGTCGTGCTCCTCATCCTCGGCCGCGCCGCGGCCCGCGTCGGCGGCGAAGCCGCCATCGAACGCGAGGCCGAGGGCTGAGCCGTCCCAACCCTGAGCTGAACCGTAGAAACTTTGAGCGAGCGCGCCGCCGCGACCATCCCGGCCGGGGCCGTGCGCATTTCTTCAACGTAAAGCATGCAGGTCACGACCCAGACGCCGCAGACGCCTTGCGTCGTTCCGCCAACGCCCGACGGCGAGTTCCGCAAGCACGCCGGCTTCCGCTCGAAGTTCCTGCCGACGGCGCGCGACGTGCTCGTCTACCTGCCGCCCGGCTACTACGCAGAGCCCCCGCGGCGCTACCCAGTGCTCTACCTGCACGACGGCCAGAACCTCTTCGACGGCGCGACCGCATACATCCCCGGGCAGGACTGGCGCTTCGGGCAGACGGCCGGCGCGCTCGTCCGCCAACAGGCCATCGAGCCCGTCGTCGTCGTCGGCATCTACAACACAGGGCGCGAGCGCGTCGAGGAGTACACGCCGAGCGTTTGCCCGCGGCTCAAGGTCGGCGGGAAGGCAGACCTCTACGGCCGCCTGATCGTCGAGGAGTTGAAGCCCTTCATCGACGCGCACTACCGCACGCTCGCGGGCGTGTGCGACACGGGATTGGGCGGGTCGAGTCTGGGCGGGCTCGTGACGGCGTACCTGGGCCTGCGCCACGCGGACGTTTTCGGCAAGTTGGCCGTCGTCTCGCCCGCCGTGTGGTGGGACGGGCGGCACATCCTCGGCGACGTGGCGGCTTTGGAGTCCAGGACGGGCGCGCGCATCTGGCTCGACATGGGGACGGAGGAGGGCGCGCGCGCGCTCGACGACGCGCGCCTCCTGCGCGACGCGCTCCTGGCAAAAGGCTGGAACCTCGACCAGGACTTGCGCTACCACGAGGCCCAGGGCGCCCGGCACACCGAAGCCGCGTGGGCCGAGCGCGTCGAGCCGATACTCAGATACCTGTACCCGAAGCAGTAATTGGCGTAGACCATTTTCAACGCAGAGGACGCGGAGGCGCAGAGGGCGCAGAGGAAACTGTAAATTCCTCTGCGCCCTCTGCGCCTCCGCGTCCTCTGCGTTAAATCTAGTCGCCCGCTACGCTCAAGGGTAAGGTAATAAAACTCACTTCTTCTTGCCCTTCTTCGACGAAGACCTTTTTCTCTTCGAACGCTTGAACTGCTTCATCCCTTCCTCGACCAACCCGCGCGCGCGCTTGGGGCCGGAGCGGGCGAGGGGTTTGAACTCCTTACCCTTAATCTGGTTGTAGGAGATGAAGAAGTGTTCGATCTCTTCGAGGAGCGCCGGGCTTAGGGATTCGAGCGAGCGGACGCCCGTGTGGAGGCGCGACTCGGCGGCGACGCCGATGAGGCGGTCGTTGCGCTCGGTCTCGCCGTCGCGCTCGGTCTGCTCGGCCTCGACGACGCCGACGAGGCGCGTGCGGACGAGGCAGCCCGCGAAGGCCGGCTCGTCCATCAGCACCAGCACGTCGAGCGGGTCGCCGTCGCCGCCCACCGTCGAGGGCACGAAGCCGAAGTCGAAGGGGAACGAGGCGCCCGAAGGCAGCACGCCGCCCAGCTTGAAGAGCCCGAGCTTCTCGTCGAAGTTGTACTTGTTGCGGCTCCCCTTCGGCGTCTCGATGACGACGTTCAACTCCTCGTCTTCGTTGAATGCTTCGAGGTTTATGAGTTTGGTTACTGTCATCTTCGCTTACCAGCCCCTCTGTATCTCCCAGCGGTCAACGACGCGCGCGCCTTCGAGGACGTGGTAGTGCGCGTGCTGCGCGGCGGAGAGGCACGAATGGTTGGCGAGGACGCGGACGCGCGCGCCGACGGAGAGCGCGTCGAGCAGTCTGTCGTCCTCCACCTGAACTTCGCCGTGCTCCTGCGAGAGCGCGGAGACGCGCAGGCCCGTCTCGGCGCCTTCGAGGTCGAGCACGCGGCCGTAGCCGCAGGCGGGGTCGAACTCCGAGGGGCCGCGATCCTTCGAGAGCGCGATGGCGCCCGCGTCGAGCACGACCTTGCGCCGCGCGCGGTCGCGGTGGACGACCGCCGCGAGCACCGTCAGCGCGCAGTCTTCGAACGCGCAACTGCCGAGCGTGGCCTGGAAGGCGTCGAAGAAGATGTAGTTGCCCGGCCGCGCCTCGTCCACGCCTTCGAGGTGGTCGTAGTGCGTCGCGGTCGGGGTCGAGCCGACGCTGACGGTCTGCACTTCGACGCCTTCCGCGCGCAGGCGTGCGGCGAACTCGGTCATCACGTCGCGCTCGTGCCTGGCGATGGCGAGAAGCTCCGCTTGCGTGCGCGCGTGGTAAGAGTGGCCGGCGTGCGTGAGGATGCCCGCGAAGCGCAGGTTGGACGCGTCTTCGATGCGGCGGGGTATTTCGAGCGCCTCGGGCCTTTCGGGCTCGACGCCGCAGCGGTGGTAGCCGCAATCGACCTTCAGGAAGAGGTCGAGCGTCACCCCCGCGCCCCGCGCGGCCTCGTCGAGCAGCGGCGGGATTGACGGGTCGTCCGTGATGAGCGCGAAGCGTTCGCAGAGCTTCGACAGCTCTAACGCCTCTTCGAACTTCCCCGGCTCGATTGGCACCGCGTAGGTGATATCGGTGAACCCGTGCGCGGCGAAGGCTCGCGCCTCGGCGAGCGTAGAGACGGTGATGCCGCCCGCACCCGCCTCGGCCTGGATGCGCGCCACCTCGACGCACTTATGCGTCTTGACGTGCGGGCGCAGGGTCGCCCCGAAGCCGCGGACGCGCGCCGCCATCCGCTCCGCGTTCCGCCGCACGCGACCCGCGTCGAGCACGAGCGACGGCGTCTTGATGTTGTGCAAGTCCATGTGCGTTTGAAGTGAAGGAGAATATAACACTGTCGAGGCGAGCGGGTGGAGTGAAAGAGGATTAACCACAGAGACACAGAGACACAGCTTGTTGACGGCTAAAGCTCCAAGCTGTGTCTCTGTGGTTAATTTTTCTCGGTTAAACTCAACTGTCGAAAGGTCACTGCACGGTGATGAAAACGCCGGTGCGGCTGGTCGCGCCGCCGGCGTTGACGACGACGGCGGCGGGGCCGTTGAGGCCGTTGGGGATTTCGGCGTCGATCTGGTCGAGGCCGGGGAAGCCGCCGGAGGGGCCGGCGTAGTTGACCTTGGCCGCCTTGCCGCCGATCTGCACCGTGACGGGCAGCGCGTTGCGCCAGCCCGTGCCGAAGAACGCGACCTCGGACGCGGCGCCGCCCGTGCGCGCCGGGAAGGGCGCGCGCGTGTAGAAAAGGCCGGAGACGAGCAGCGCGACCGCCTCGCCCGTCCCCGTCTGCGGGACTGTGAAGAGGCCGGGGTTGGCTTTAACGAACTCCGCGTCGTCGGCCGCCGTCACGCTGCCGTTGACGGTGACGACGACTGAAGCCAAGCCCGTGCCGAGCGCTTCGGGAACCTGGACGTGAATCTTCGAGTCGTCGAAGGAGAGGACGGGCGCTTCCAGCCCTTCGATTGTCACGCGGACGCCGCGCGCCAAAGCCTCGCCTTGCGTCGCGCCGCTCTGGCCGCGCGTCAGTCCGTTGCCGTCGATGGTCGCAAGGCCGCCCGTCGGCGCGTCGCCTTGCAGGCTCGCGCTGTTGGTGACGGAGAACCGCGCGACGGGCGCGAGCACGGTCTCGACGCCGAAGGCGAGCCCGGAATAAGCCTGCGTAAACTCGTCGTCGGCGAGGACGAAGGCGTCGCCGTCGCGCAGCACCCCGTTGAGCGCGGGGTCTGGAAAGGCGTAGACGTGCGGGATGCCGCCGTTGCCGCCGTCGGCCGGCAGGTCGCTCTCGCCCGTCGCGTCCTGTATGACGTAGACCGTCCCCTCGCGCGAGACCGTCAGGCCGTGCAGGACGAAGTTGTTGTCTATCGAGAGACCTTCGACGCAGACCTCGTCCGCGTCCGCGAAGCCGTCGCCGTCCGTGTCGTAGACGGCGAGCATGTACGTGTCGTTCCCCTCCGAGTGCGTGAAGACGACGCCGCGCGAGTTGGCCGCCACGTCGAGCGGCGCGTCCGTGTCGAAGGGGAAAGAGTAGAAGGGTTTCGCGTCGAGCGTGTCGGGCATGCCGTCGCCGTCTGTGTCGCGGACGACGCGCAACTCGTTCGACTGGAAATCGGCAATCAGAAGATTGCCGTTGGGAAGAAGCGCGAGGCCGTTGGCGTTGAAGAGCCGGTCGTCGCCGACCGCGACGAGCGTGCGCGCGCGTGAGGAGTCGAACCCGCGGGTCGCGGGTTCGCGCACGAGCAGGACGACGCCCGGCGAGTCCTCGTTGTTCGGGTCGTTCGGGTCTTCGCTGTTGAAGTAGCCGCTCGAAGAGACGACGACGAACTCGCGTCCCGCGCGCGAGGTGCCCGCGACGACCGCGACGGCACTCGGCAGGCCGAAGTCGCGGCCGAGGTCGAAGGTCGCGGCGGAGTCGCGCACGTAGTCGCCGCTGGCGTCGTTGGCGAGGACGAGGACGCCGGTCGCAACGTCGTCCGAAGGGTTCGAGGTGCCGCGGTCGTCAACGGCGGTGAAGACTTCGTAGCGCGCCCCGCTGCGGCCGACGGCGATGTCGTAAGAGCCGCCGCCCGCGTCGAAGGTCGTGCGGTCGTCCGCACGCAGGTCGCCGTCACGATCAACGAACTCCTCGTGCGTGCCCTCGGCGCTGACGAGGCTCAACTGCGAGACGTGCAGCACGCGGCTGAGCGGCGTGCCCGGCGCGATGGCCGCGGACGGAGCTGGGTCTGTCGTTTGAGTCGAAGACTGTGCCACGCCCTTCTCAACGCTCCTTGTGAAGGGAACGGGGCGCGCGGGCCTGCGTCCTCGCCCGTCTGTGCTCGACGACAAAGGTCTCGCGCTCGTCTGTTTGTCGGTGCGCTTGCGTTGAGGCTTGTAAGCGTTCGCGCGCGTCGGGGCCGTGCCGGTGCCCGTGCGTGCCGCCAACGCGCGACGGCGGTCAGGTCTGTAGTTCTTCCCCGACGGTGCCTGCGCGCTGCCCGTGCGTTGGAATGGAATGACGACCGCGAAGAGCGACAGGGCCGTGACGAGTGCGGCGAGGTGTGTGCGGGCGCGCATCTGAAGTCCTTTCGGCGGCAATCCGGAGAGAGTGGGTGAAAGAGAGTAGGCAGCAGGCAGATGGCGGTAGGCAGTTAAGAGCCCCGGAGGGGCGGCATGTTTATAGCTTGATGCTAATTATTTATCCCCTAAGCTCCGGAGGGGCGGCATGTACATGTCGCCCCTAAAGGGGCTCGGGGTTTTATTAAAACCACGATGCTATAAACATGCCGCCCCTCCGGGGCTTCCCAGCCGGCTTCGAGATGCCTACTGCCTACTGCCATCTGCCTACCGCCTACTGCTCTTCATCAATCTGCGGCGGCGGAGCGTCGCGCGGCGAGTCGCGTCGGTCGTGTCCGCGCGGCGTTCCGCCGCCGCCAGGCGGAGGTGCAAGGCCCCGTCTCGCGCCTCCGACTCTCGCGTTAGCGGTTGTCCGGCCGTCCCTTGGCCCGCGGCGCGTCCGAGTCACTGTGGCGCGGAGCCTCCTGTCGAGGAGCCGCTTGATGCGGTGCTTCCTGACGAGGCGACTCGTGACGTGGGGCCTCCTGCTGCGGCTCGGAGCGCGGCGACTCCTGTCGCGGCTGTTCGTGGCGCGGCTCGGGGCGTGGCTCGGAGCGCGGCGATTCGTGCCGCGGCTCGGGCGCTTCGCGCCGCGGGGCGGGCGACTCGCGCGGCGCCGAAGGCTCCGGGTTGTACGAAGGCGGTGCCTCGCGCCGCGCCGGGGGGGCGGAGTTGCCGCCGCCCTCTTCGTCCCGAGGCCGTATGCGCGGCTCGTAGCGCGGGCGGTTGACGGTGCTCGGGCCGTCGTCGTTGCCGCCGCCGTTGTTACGCTCGCGCCGCTTGGGCGAAACGGCGTCGTCGCCGGTCGGGGAGCCGCCGGGCGCCGGCTCGGCGGGCACGTCCGGGCTCGTCGGTCGCACACGCGCGGGCCGCGCGGAGTCGCCGCGGGGGCTTGTGGTCGGCGTGCCGTAAGAGCGCGGACGCTCGACCGCGCCGGTGCTCGTGCCGACGTCGCCGCCGCCGGGGCCGGAGCCCTGCGAGCCGGCGCCGGCGGATGCGTCGGGCGTTGAGGGCGCGCGCGGCTCGCGGTTGTTGAAGACGCGCGTGCGGCGCAGCTCGCCTTCGAGCGGGGCGCCGGGCGTGCGCGTGGCGGCGCCGGTCGGGCGGTCGGCGATGGCCCTCGGAGGCATGACGGGAGTCGGCCGGTTGATCGTCAGGGTGTCGCGGCCGTTCGCGCCCGTGGTTCTCTCGCCCGCGGGGCCGGCGCCGACGCGCGGCACGCCGCGCAAGGAGTCGCCCCGGGCGATGGGCAGTTGCCCGCGCACGGGGTCGCTCGTCAAGGCGCGCGCGGCGAGGTCGCCGGCCGCGGGTCGCGCACGCAAAGTCCTTCCGCCGAACTCGCGCGCGGGCACGGTCGAGACGGCGCGCAGAAGGTGCGGGTTCTGGCGCCGCAGGTGTTCGAGGTCGCGCCCGCCGAGCGGCGACAGACGGTCGTAGCCGCGCGACCAGAAGCGTCCGCGCGGGTCGCGCTGGCCGTACGTGAGCGGATACCAGCAGACCTGCCGGTCGCGCCCGAAGTCGAGCGTGACGAAGGCGACGAGCGCGGGCCGCCACCGGGCGCGGCGGTAGCGGTATCCGTAGCCGCGCGGAGCCCAGCACCAATCGTTGTTGTAGTAGACCCAGCGGCCGTAGTGGTACGGCGCCCAGCCCCACGGCTCGTCCGCCACCCAAGTCCAACCGTAAGGCGCGCACCAGACCCAACTTCCGTAGCGGTACGGCGCCCAGTCGTTGTAGACGTTGACGACCGTCGTCTGCGGGCGCCAGATGTAGCCGTAGTCCTTCGTGTAGACCCAGTCGCCGTACGCGTCCAGCTCTTCGGCGCCGTACACGTCGGAGTCGTAGTAGCGCTCGCGCCCCTCGAACTTCAGACGCTCGGCGAGGTAGTGCTCGCGCTCGTCGTTCCAGGAGTCCCACTCGTCGAAGCCGGCCGCCGCCATGAACTCCCAGTCACTCTCGCCGGAGCCGTCGGGCGCGAGCCGCGCCGTGCGGTCGTTGCGCAGGACGAAGCCCGCGTTCTGCGAGTAGATGCGCGCGCGCCCGTCCCCGCGCACGGTGACACGCACGGCGCCGTCGCCCCCCACGTCCACGCGATACTGGCCGACCCTCTCGGCGGCGACGGTCGTGCCGGGTGCGTCAAGCTCGAAATACTCTTTGGCCTTGTCGAAGTGTGCGAGGCGGAAGGTCGCCGTTCCTTCGGAGAGGCTGAGGGCGATGCCTTCGTCGCGCAGCGTGACGACGCGGATGACGGAGTCGGGGCCGACGCGGACGAAGTTGCGCGCGTCGGCCTGAATCTCAAGGCGCGCGTCGCGCCCGGTCGCCAGCACGTCGCCCTCGACGAGCGGCGCGTTCAGGCGCGCGTCCTCCCACTCGTCTTCGCCGGCGCGCTTGAGGCTGACCTCGCCCTTGAGGAGGCTGACGCGCAGGACGCGCGCGTGCTCCTCGTACTCGTCTTCGTCGTTGTACGTGTCGTCGGCGGCGCGCGCCGCCGTGTTCAAGAGACAGATGATGGAGAGAAGGAAGAGGAGAGCTGTCGGCGCAGAGAGACGAGAACGCATACTGGACGCTCCTTCGTTCGCGAATCAAACGGGCTCTGCTTGGGGGCAGAAGCGGGGCGGACGAAGCCTTGCTTCCCCGGCAGGGAAGAGAACTCGCGGGGGCTTTCGTCCTTTGCCCGCGGCCGGTGCAAAGCACGTGCCCGTGACCGCGGGCCGACGACGCGGAGAAGGTTGACAGGCCGTTTCCGAGAAAAGAGTGCGGGTCTACGTTCGGCGCCTATGCCAGATGGTGCAAGCCCGGCACTATTTGGGGTGAACAACGGGCGGTAGGCAGTAGGCAGATGGCAGTAGGCAGTTCAGAGCCCCGGAGGGGCGGCATGTTTATAGCTCCCCGTTATTATTAACCATCCAAGCTCCGGAGGAGCGGCATGTACATGTCGCCCCTGACGGGGCTCGGGGTTAATAAAACATCTGGGGCTATAAACATCCCGCCCCTCCGGGGCTCACACCTGCCCTCCGTTGTATCGCTTTAACTGCCTACTGCCATCTGCCTACTGCCTACCGTTTATCTCAGAGAAGCCGAGGTTCAGAATCGGATACTGGCGCCAGTCCTTGAAGTCGTAGTGCCACCACTCGGGCTCGTAGGGGGCGAAGCCTTCGGCCTCCATCGCGGCGCGGAGGAGGTCGCGGAGGCGGCGCTGCTCGGGCGTGCCGCCCGCGTAGTTGACGTGCGAGCGCTCCGACATCTCGTCGTACTCACCGGGCATCGAGACCTCGCGGCCGGTCTTCAGGTCGTAGAGCGTGAGGTCAACGGCGCAGCCGCGGTTGTGGCGCGAGCCTTTGGCGGGGTCTGCGACGAACTGCTTCTTGTCGGCGGGCGTGATCTCCCAGAAGAGTTTCGTCACAGACCAAGGGCGGTAGCCGTCGAAGACCGCGAGGCCGTAGCCCTTCTTCCGCAGCGCGCGGCTGACGCGCAGGAGCGCCTCGGCGGCGGGGCGCTGTAAGAAGGCGCGCGCCTCAGTGTAGACCGCGCGCCCCGCGAAGTTGTTCTCGGTTGCATAACGAATGTCGAGCTTGATTGTCTTGTCGAGCTTCACTAACTCGACGAGGTCGGGCGCGCGGAACGTGCCCGCCTCTTTCGGAGGTTGGTCTTGCGCCCGTGCGGATAGGAGAACGAGCGCACACAGCAGCAGCGCCGCCGACGCCCGCCGCGTGCGCATGAAGTTCGACGTGTGTTTCATCTGCCTTCTCACTGCGACCAGGGCTTCGGCTTGCGCTCCCAGCGGTGCGGGCGCAGCTCTTCAAGCAGCTCGGGCGCGAGCGCGCCGGCGTCGCTCGCGGCGGCGTTCGACTCGACGTTCTTGAGCTTGCGCATGCCGGGGATGATGGTCGAGACCGTCGGGTTCGAGAGGATGAAGCGCAGAGCCATCTCCGGCAGCGTGAGCCCCGCGCGCTCGGCGACGGGCTTCAAGGCGTCGGCGCGCTCGACGCTCGGGATGAGGTTCTCGGGGACGAAGTAGGTGTTGCGCCAGTCGCCCTCGGGCCAACTGCTCTCCTTGGTGAGCGTGCCGGTCAGAGTTCCCTCGTCGAAGGGGACGCGCGCGATAACGGCCACGTCCATCTCGCGGCAGGCGGGGAACAGCTCGTCCTCCGGGTTCTGGTCGAAGATGTTGTAGATGACCTGCACGGCGTCGATGTGGCCCGAACGGACGGCGCGCACGCCGTTCCAGGGCTCCCAGCGGTTGATGCTGATGCCGACCGCGCCGACCAGGCCCTGCGAGCGCAGCTCGTCCATCTTCTTCGCCCAGCGGTCGTCCTCGACCCATTCGTCCTCCCAGACGTGGAACTGCATCAGGTCGAACTTCTCAAGGCCCGAGTTCCTGAGGCTGCTGTGGACGTACTCCTCGATGTGCTCGGGCGGGAACGTCTCGTCGAGCGTGAAGCCGCGCCGGCTCGGCCACTTGAAATTCTTCGGCGGGATTTTCGAGGCCGTGTAGAGCCGCCTGTCCGGGTTCGCGCGGACGAGCCGGCCGAGCAGCCCCTCGCTGTGCCCCTCGCCGTAGCCCCAGGCGGTGTCGAAGAAGTTGACGCCCAGCTCGACCGCTCGCTGCAAAGAGCGCAGCGACTCTTCGTCGTCCGAGCCGCTCCAGCCGCCCATGCCCCACATGCCGTAGCCGACCTCGCTCACCTCCCAGCCCGTCCGTCCAAATCTTCTATACCTCATCGTCCCTCCGTGGATGATCTTGTCCGTAATTTCGTCCCCGCCCCAGTCCGTCTCGTCACGCGAAACGCGCCGCCCGTCCCAGCCCGGGTAGTTTCGTCACAATTGCGTTGAGCCCTCGATCCAAAAGGCCGCATCCTTACGCGTTAATAAGGTCGGGAGTGCGGCCCCGCCGGCGGCCCGAAAAAAAGGAACCGGCCCCGCAGATTTTTTGAAACCAACCGTCGGGCCGCGCCACTAACAGTGACGAGAGAGGCTACAGCCCGAACGTCGCCAGACGCGAAAACGAACCGAGGGGGCGGCCCGCGCGTGTACAGCCTTGAACTCTGATTCGGTGAACGCCGGGCGCCATTGTAAGCCAAAAAAAGTTGCCACGAAATCCGGGCGGGTGGTGTTTCGGGAATAGTTGGAGCCGTTAGCAGTTGAGGCTGATTCAAGTCGGTGGCCGCTCGGGCCTCCTGAAAAAGGCGGGTTGGTTATGAAGCACAGATCAGTCATCGCGTTCGTCATCATCGCCGCGGCGCTCTTCTCGCTGCCGCAGCTCTCGCACGACCTCCACGCGCTGAAGGGCGCGGTCGGCGCGCGGCTGCACCGCGAACTCCTGCACGCGTTCCTGAGTCTGCCCGCGGGCGAGCCGACCGCCGCCGCCCCCGCCGCGCGCCCGGCCGAGAGCCTTCTCGCCTTCTGCCCGAAGACGAAGTCGGGCGCACAGGTTCCGAAGACGGGCAGGGTCGAAGCGTCCGGCCGCGCCGCAGGGAAGTCTTTCGAGCAGGGCGCGATGCTCGGCGACCCCAAGAACGACCCCATCAACAACGAGGCGAAGGTCGTGGTTAAGGAGGCCGACAAGGTCTTCGCGCCGCTGCCCGAAGTCAGGGGCGAGGTCGCGATGCTCATCCCGCCGGACGCCGGCATCGACCCGCGCGCCCTCGCGCACACCCTGACCTCCGCCGACGGCCTGCGCGTGGACTACTCCGCGAATGGGCGCTCCGAGGCGAAGGATTTCGAGTGGCAGAAGGCCACCGAGGAGGCCGTGCGCACGCTCAACGCGACGCTGCCCGCCTCCTACGAGTTCCGCGTCGTCCGCGACGGCGCGAAGACGAAGGTGCTGAGGCTCAAGTGCGGCGGCTGCCCGGCGACCACGCCGCGCGCGCCGCAGCAGCCCCGCCAGCTTCCGGCGGCCCCTCCCGCGCCGGTCACGTTCACGTCGGCCGAGTGGGCGGGCGAGTAGTTTGACGGTCAGGTGAGGCGGCCGTTCGCCTCACCTCTTAACAACTCTTTGCCGGCGCCGCTCAAGCGCCGTGAACAGGCGGGACGGCAGGCCGGGACGATTAAACCCCTCCGCATCGCTCCCGGGCTATTAAAGAAAAACTGAAAGGCAGAGACCGCCGCGACGGTGCGGCCGGAGTCGCAGCCCCCTGCGCGTGGGGCGCGTGTGGCCGCGCGCCGCGCCTGCCGGAGTCGGAACCATAACCCATGAACAACCTACAGAGATTCGCGCTGCTCTGCGCCGCCGTCTTCACCTTCACGGCGCCGGCGGCCGCACAGTCCGCCGGCGCCGCCCCCACGCCGCAGTTGGCGAAGGCGGCGTCGCCGACGCCCGTCCCCGCCTCTTCGCCCGCCGCTTCGACGCCACCGGCGGCCGCGCCCGCGACGCCCGCCGCGGCCCCGAAGCCCGCGCCCAGGGGGCTGCCCGCGCTTCCGCCCGAGAAGACGCAGCCCGTCCGCATCGCGCGCTTCGACAAGGCGCCCGTCATCGACGGCAAGCTCGACGACGAAATCTGGAAGTCGGCGGCCGTCCTCAAAGACTTCTACCAGATCAACCCCGGCGACAACATCGCGCCCACGAAGCCGACCGAGACGCTGCTCGGCTTCGACTCGAAATTCCTCTACATCGCCTTCCACTGCTACGACGAGCCGGACAAGGTGCGGGCGACCGTGCCGAAGCGCGACGACGTGATGAACAACGACGACAGCGTCCGCATCATGCTCGACACCTTCAACGACCGGCGCAAGGCTTACGTGCTCGCCTTCAACCCGCTCGGCGTGCAGCAGGACGGCATCCGCACCGAGGGGACGGGCGCCGACTTCAGCGTGGACATCGTCATGGAGTCGAAGGGCTCGATCACCTCGGACGGCTGGGTCGTCGAGGTGGCGGTGCCGTTCAAGTCTCTGCGCTACGAGGCGGGCAAGGACAAGCTGTGGGGCGTCAACGTCTTCCGCATCACCCAGCGCCTGAACGGCGAGCAGGACTCGTGGATGCCCATCTCGCGCGACGTGGACGGGCTGCTCAACCAGGCCGGCCACATCACCGGGCTCGAAGGCATCTCGACCGAGCGCACGGTCGAACTCATCCCGAGCTTCATCGTCTCCGAGACCGGTCGCCACGTCCGCTCGCTGAGCCGCGCGCAGGCCGCGGTGCCCGGCTTCGTGGACAGCGGCACCTTCGTCAACCAGCCCGTCCATTTGGAGCCGGGGCTGACGGCCAAGCTCGTCGCCTCGTCGGCGCTGACCATCGACCTCGCCGTCAACCCGGACTTCGCGCAGGTCGAGGCCGACGCGCCCGTCAGCTTCGCCAACCAGCGCTTCCCCATCTTCTTCGAGGAGAAGCGACCCTTCTTCCTCGAAGGCATCGAAATCTTCCGCACGCAGATCGCGGCCGTCCACACGCGCACCATCGCCGACCCGGACATCGCGGCGAAGGTGACGGGGCGCAAGGGCAAGTACACTTACGGGCTGCTCTACGCCTCGGACAACGCGCCCGGCAACTACGAGGACGACATCCGCTACGACCCCGAGCGTTTGCCTTCGGCCTTCGGCCGTTTGAACGACCAGAACTCGAAGGTCGGCATCTTCCGCGTCAAGCGCAACATCGGCAAGGAGAGCTTCTTCGGCTTCCTCGGCACCTCCTACAACTTCGCCGACAAGAGCAACTACGTCGGCGGCTTCGACGGCCGCATCAAGTTCGACAAGCAGACCTCACTCGACTTCCAGGTGCTCGGCACCAACGCGAAGTTCTGCACACTCGGCAAGGAGAAGGCCGACGACCGGTGTACGACGCAGAACGGCTTCGTCTACGCCTACAACTTCAGCAAGAACGCGCGCCACCACTACTACAACGTCAACGGCGTCGGGCGCACCGCCGGGTACGTGGCGCTCGTCGGCTTCACGCGCCGCGTCAACACGAACAGCGTCAACACAAACTTCGGCTACTTCACCGAGCCGAAGCCGAAGGCGAAGATTACTTCGTGGGAGACGAGTCAGTACGCGGGCGGCAGCTTCGACTGGCAGGGGCGCTCACAGAACTGGACGTACGAGGGGCAGGTCGGGCCGAACCTCCAGCGCCAGTCCTTCGTCCGCGTCGGCTACAACACGGGCTACGAGCGCGTCTTCGCCTCGGAGTTCGGCGCCGAGCGTTTCGCCAACGGGTTGCCGGAGACCTCCGCGACCTCGAAGAACGTCTTCGCCTACGCCGGCTCGACGCCGACCAAGCGGATCAACTTCTTCTACTTCTTCGGCTACCGCTGGGGGCAGCTCGACTACGACTTCGGCGCGGGCCAGCGCTTCCCGCGCGTGAGCCCCTCGGCCCTCGCGCTCCGCGAGGCGACCTCCCGCGCCCTCTGCACGGACGACCCGACCTCGCCGGCCGCCTGCGCCGGCCTGTCCGACCCGGGGCCGGGCGGCTACCTCTACACGAACGGCAACGTCACCTACAAGGCGACGAAAGACCTGAACATGCTCCTGACCTTCTCGAAGAACCGGCTGGTGCGCGACGACACGGGGCTCGTCGCCTTCGACTCGAACATCTACAGCCTGAAGACGACCTACCAGTTCACGCGCTTCGCCTTCACGCGCGCGCGCATCGACTACGACTCGACCACGTCGCACTACAGCGGGCAGTTCCTCTTCGGCTGGACGCCCAACCCGGGCACGGCCTTCTACGTCGGCTACAACGACGACCTCAACCGCAACTACTTCAACCGCTTCTCGGGCCTGGCCGAACCGGGCCTCGCGCGCAACAGCCGCAGCTTCTTCATCAAAGCCTCCTACCTCTTCCGCCGGAGCTTCTGAAGTAAGGCGTGAACCGTGAACCGTAAACCGTGACGAGAGAAGGCAAGCCGCCTTTCTCCTGTCACGGTTTACCGTTTACGGTTCACGTCCTTTTTGCCTTCTGCCTTTTACCTTTCCGATGTATGATTCGTCGCCCGACGTTTCCAGCGGGGCGGCGGCCTCGCCGGAGTTTGAGCCGCCCCGCAACCTTCTGACAGTTTTTTCGTATAACATCGACGGAACAGCGCCGCGGTCGTCGGCTCGTGGGAGCCAAAGGTTTTGGGTGCCGGCCGCGGGGTTTTAGGCGTTAAAAGTGAGCGCCATTCTCATCATCTCAGTCTTCCTGCTCTTCGTAGCCACCTTCGCAATCCTCCGCACGAAACGCTCCAGGTCTGACGAGGTCGCAGGCGAGCTTCCCGCCGGCCTGAGCCCGCGCGGGCTCTTCGACACGGCCGCCCAGGACAGCGAGAACCCCAAAGAGAGCCCCGAGCAGATCAGGCGCGGCGAGCTGCGCGAGCGCGCCGAGCGCGGCGACCTCTCGGCGCTGACGGAGGCGCGCGCCTCCGAAGACGCGGCGCTCTACCGCTTCGTCCTCGACGGGCTGGTCGGGCGCGCCTCGGGCGACGCCGCGCGCGTGCGCGAGCTGGCCTCGTACGTCGCGGGCGGCCGAGACCTGCGCGCCTCGCCCGAGCTGGCCGAGATGCTGCTCGGCGCGTGGCGCGAAGGGCCGACGCCCTCCTCGACGGCCGAGCTGCTCCACGTCTCGGCCCTCTCGGACGACGCCGGCACGTTCGGCCGCGCCGTCACGGAGGTCTTACAGCTCTGGGAGGCGGGCGGCCTCGGCGCGCTCGGCGCGGAGGACTTGCGCTCGCTCTTCGAGTCCGAGTACTGGCTGCTCTCCTCGGAGGCCAAGCGCTCGGGGGCGGGCTTCGTCCTCAAGCAGAAGCTGGCCGACGTGCGCCGCAGGCTCGCCACGGGTGAGCGCGGGCGCGCGGCCGGGCGGGCGTCGGAAGACGGGCGCCCGCCACCCTAAAAAAAGGCGCGCCTGCTAACCCGTGTCGCGTTCAACGTCTTCTTGAAAACGGTCGGGAGAAACTGAAGGACTGGAGTCCACATGAACAACAACGATATAGCCGTCTACATCCCCATCATCGTGCTAGTCGGCGTCGCGCTGATCGTCTTTCTTGTCATCTTGAGCAAGATACTCGTCAACGTCGGCGCGCGCGAGATCGCCATCAAGGAGCGGCGCTACGTCGGCGCGAAGATGCCCCCGGGCCGCGTCGTCGCCACCGAGGGCGAGGTCGGCATCCAGGCCGACGTGCTCAAGCCCGGCCTCCACCTCGTCAAGTGGCCCTTCGAGAAGGTCGTGCGCAAGGTGCCGCTCATCGAGATCGGCCCGGACGAATTGGGCATCGTCGAGGCCATCGACGGCGCGCCGATGCCCGCCGGTCGCATCTTCGCGCCCGACCGCGCCCAGAACGCGCACAACAACTTCCAAGACCCCATCGCCTTCATCAAGCAGGGCGGCGTCAAAGGCATGCAGCTCCGCACGCTCCCGCCGGGGCTGTGGCCCATCCACCCGTACCTCTTCCGCGTCTCCATCTCGAAGGTGACGACCATCCCGCCGGGCAAGGTCGGCATCACGACCGCCTCGGACGGCGACCCGCTCGACCCCGGCCGCCTGCACGGCAAGGCCATCGACGGCCACCGTAACTTCCAGGACGCCGAGCAGTTCGTCGCCAGCGGCGGCCAGAAGGGGCCGCAGGTCGAAATCCTGACGCCGGGCACCTACCGCATCCTGACGCAGAGCGTCCCGCTTGAAGGCGGCGACCCGAAGCCGGGCCTCTTCTTCGTCCGCCTCTTCGACGCGACCGTGATTAACGAGAATCAGGTGGGACTCGTCGAAGCCCTGGACGGCGCGCCGCTCGACCCGCGCGACTACGTCGCCACGCCCGTCGAGGGGCACGACAACTTCTCCGACAGCAACGAGTTCATCCGCAACGGCGGCCAGCGCGGGCCGCAGAAGGACATCCTGCTGCCCGGCACCTACTACATCAACCCGCTCGTCTTCAAGGTCATCCCCGAGCCGGCCCGCGAGGTCAAGCCGGGCGAGGTGGCGGTCATCGTCTCGAACGTCGGCAAAGACCCGGGCGAGGAGGTGCGCCGCCAGATGGCGAACAAGGTGCGCGCGCGGATGGAGCGCGAGGAGCAGCAGCACGTCACGGAGGCCGCCGCGCGCCTCGACAAGCTCGACGACGAGAACCGCACCGAGGCCGAGATCAAGGAAGACCTGATGATGACCGACCCGGCCGACCGCCGCCTCGACGAGGGCGCGCACGAGGCTTACGTGGTGCCGGAAGGCTACCGCGGCATACAGGAGTCGGTCGTCGGCCCCGGCCGCTACTACGTCAACACGCTGGCCGTCTCGCCCATCATCATCCCGACGACCAACCAGACCGTCGAGTGGACGGCCGGCGACACGTCGAACACCTTCGACCCGTTCGAGGTCATCTCGAAGGACGGCTTCACGATGCAGCTCGAAGTGCGCGTCGTCTTCCGCGTCAAGCCCGAGGACGCGCCCTTCATGGTCGCCAAGATCGGCGGCATCGAGCGGCTCATCCAGAACGTGATGCACCCGCTCATCGACTCGATCTTCCGCAACCAGGCGTCGGAGTCCTCCGCGATGGCGTACCTGCAGAACCGCCACGAGGAGCAGGAGCGCGCCGAGGCCCGCGTCCGCGCGCACCTCCTGAAGTACCACGT
>Ga0213876_10000954_pt1 | contig 19009 bp, 16 predicted proteins | sample BarmaccomBMRX_R9_FD_160113 | JGI IMG/M metagenome (GOLD analysis project Ga0213876, IMG submission 160113) | Root-associated microbial communities from Barbacenia macrantha in rupestrian grasslands, the National Park of Serra do Cipo, Brazil - RX_R9 | ecosystem: Host-associated > Plants > Roots... | reverse complement strand
TGACCTTGGGCCTGGGCATCATCACCTCGTTCTTCACCGCGGTGATGGTGACGCGCCTGATGGTCGTCCTGTGGCTCACCATCCGCCGGCCCAAGGTGCTGACGATCTGACGCCCGTCGCCGCGCCGGCGATTTAATAAAGGGCTGAAAACCGCCGGGAATTGGGTAAACTCCCCGAATCAAGCCTGGGAGGGACCTATCATGGCCGGCTTTTTCGCCAATCTACGCAACACCGTGCTGGCGGGCTTCGTGCTCGCAGCCATACTGCTCGCCTATGCCTTGAGGGCACAGGGCTACGACGCCACCAGCTTCTGGATGTTCATCGTGCGCTGGTGCCACATCGGCAGCGGCATCATGTGGATCGGCCTGCTGTGGTATTTCAACTTCGTCTCGACGCCGACCATGCCCAAGATCCCCGCCGAGCTTAAGCCGGCGCTGGGCAAGTACATCACGCCGGCGGCCTTGTGGTGGTTCCGCTGGGGCGCGATGTCGACCCTGGTCTTCGGCCTGATCCTGGCGTGGCAGAACGGCTATCTTGTCCAGGCCTATACGCTCGACTTCAGCGAGGGCATGGCCGGCTGGCCGGTGGTGCCCAAGTTCCTCGCCATCGGCATCGGCATGTGGTTCGCCACCATTATGTGGTTCAACGTCTGGTTCCTGATCTGGCCGAACCAGCAGAAGGCGCTGAACATCGACGGCAAGTACCCCGACCTGCCGCAGGCCGAGAAGGACGCCGCCGCCAAGACCGCCGGCATGTTCTCGCGCATCAACACCATGCTCTCGATCCCGATGCTGTTCGCGATGGTGTCGGCGGGACATCTGTTTTGACCGTCGCCTGGGAAAGCTGCGCCGCCACCGTGCGGCGCAGCGATCCCGACCGCTATTTCTCGGCGCTGCTGGCGCCCCCGGCCCGGCGGCCGCACCTCTTCGCGCTCTATGCCCTGAACCACGAGCTCGCCCATGTCGGCGAAAGCGTGCGCGAACCGATGGTCCGCCTGATCCGCCTGCAGTGGTGGCGCGAGGCGCTGGAGGGCGCGCGCGAAGGGCGGCCGCGCGATCACGACGTGCTCACGGCGATGGCCGAAGCCTTTGCCGCGGCCGAGCTGCCGGCCGGCGTGTTCGATGCGATGATCGATGCCCGCGCCGAGAGCCCGGCGCAGCTCGAGGGCGCGGCGCGCGACGCCTATCTCGATGCGACCTCGGGCAATCTGATGCGGCTGGCATCGCGCATCCTGGGAGCGGCGCACGACGATCTCGCGCGCGAGGCGGGGCTGGCTTACGGGCTGGCGGGCTTGCTGCGCAACCGCGCGGTGCGGGACGATGCGCGGCTGCGCGCCGAGATCCGGCGCCGCTACGATGCCGCGCGGCGCTGCCCCAAGCCGGGCAGGGCGCTGGCCGCGTTCCTGCCCGCGGCGCTGGTGCCGCTCTATCTGAAGAACCTCGCGCCGACGCAGCATCGCAAGCAGCTGGCGCTGCTACGCGGCGCGCTCCTGGGACGCGTTTAGCCAGGCCGCCAGATCGGCCAGGGCGCGCTCGGCCATCGCCCGCTTGCGGTCCTTGCCGCGCGCGCCTTTGAGCTCGGGAAACAGGCCGAAATTGACGTTCATCGGCTGGAACGTTTTCGCGTCCGCGCCGCCGGTTATGTGGGCGAGCAGCGCGCCGAACGCCGTGGTCGGGGGCGGCGGCGTGTCCAGGCCGGCCGCGAAGCGTCCCGCCAGGAGGCCGATCGCCGCGCTCTCGACATAGCCTTCGACGCCGGTGATCTGCCCGGCGAAACGCAGATCGGGGCGCGCCTTCAGGCGAAGCTGCCCGTCTAGAAGCCGCGGTGAGTTGATGAAGGTGTTGCGGTGCAGCCCGCCCAATCGCGCGAAGCTAGCGTTTTGAAGGCCGGGGATCATGCGGAAGATGCGCGTCTGCTCGCCGTGTTTCAGCTTGGTCTGGAAGCCCACCATGTTCCACAGCGTGCCGAGCGCATTGTCCTGGCGCAGCTGCACCACCGCGTAAGGCCGCCTGCCGGTGCGCGCGTCGCACAATCCCACCGGCTTCATCGGGCCGAAGCGCAAGGTCTCGGCTCCGCGCGCCGCCATCACCTCGATGGGGAGGCAGCCTTCGAAATAGGGCGTCGAGGTCTCCCATTCCTTGAAGTCGGTCTTCTCGCCCGCCAGCAGCGCGGCGATGAAGGTCTCGTACTGCTCCTTGTCCATCGGGCAGTTGACGTAGTCGGCGCCGTCGCCCTTGTCGTAGCGCGACTGCATCCAGCACGTGTCGAAATCGATCGACTCCTTGTGCACGATGGGCGCGATGGCATCGAAGAAGGCAAGGCCGTCGTCCTTGGTCAGCGTACGGACGGCTTCGGCGAGCGCCGGCGAGGTCAGCGGCCCCGTCGCAATGACGGTCGGACCCCGGTCTTCCGGCGGCAGGCCCGCGACCTCCTCGCGCAGGATCGCGATGCCCGGATGGCCCGCGATGGCCTTGGTCACCGCGTCGGAGAAGCCGTGCCGGTCGACGGCGAGCGCGCCGCCTGCCGGCAGCCGGTGCGCGTCCGCTGCGCGCAGGACGAGCGATCCCGCGCGGCGCATCTCCTCGTGCAGCAGCCCGACGGCGTTGTTCATCGCATCGTCGGAGCGCAGCGAGTTCGAGCAGACGAGCTCGGCGAGGCGATCGGTCTGGTGCGCGTCGGTCGCGCGCACCGGCCGCATCTCGTGCAGCACGACCTGGCGTCCCGCTTCGGCCGCCTGCCAGGCGGCTTCGCTGCCGGCGAGCCCGCCGCCGACGATGTGGATGGTGTCCGTCATGGCGAGCCCAATAGGCCGGATGGCCGGCGAACTCAACCCCGGCTCAACGCGGGCCGATCCTCTTCAGCGCGCGGTTGGCGAGCTCGGTATAGAGCAGGAACTGGGTCGCGAGCGTGTCCTCCACCGCATCGTGAAAGGACTGCAGCAGCACGAAGGCTTCGCCGTTGTCGCCTGCGCGCGCCAGGAACCCGCCCGCGACCGCGTCGTTGAGCAGCTTGCGCACATGCGGCCGCGAAACGCCGAAACGGCGCGCGAACTCCGAGATCGAGACGGTCACGGGCCCGCGCGGCGGCACTCCGTCGCCGGCGCGGCCCGCGATGCACAGGCTGAACATGATCAGCCAGCCGCCGGTGCGCTCGCAGAACAGCCGGATCTCGGGAACGAAGTCGACGACGAGATCGATGAAGCCGTGATCGATCAGCTCGCGCGTGAATGCGGGGCGGAACGGCGCGGCATCGAGCGCGTCGCGCGCGGCCCGGCCGTCGTCCAGCACCATCGCGGTCGCGCCGAGATAGGCGCGCCAGCGCTCGATCTGCGCGTCGATCAGCTTGTCGGTGGCGACCAGCAGCTTGAGGCGGCGGTCGGGTTGCTCCTGCGCGGGCGCGACATAGCCGAACATGCGCATGAGCGCGAGCATGGCTTCGGCGCGGCCGCCGCTGCAGCAGCGATGCTCGATGCAGAGCGCCTTCAGCCGTCCCGATGTCAGCCCCGAATTGGGATCGTCGGGCGAGCGCGACCAGTGCAGATAGAGCGCCAGCCAGTTGATCAGCAGGCGCCCGCGATCGTTGAACAGCGCGTTGACGATGCGGTTGCCCTTGAACTGGGCGATGAAGCCGGTCGAGACGTGCCGCACGGCTTCCGGAAAGCGCGGATGGGCGCGAAGGCGGTCGATCGCCTCGCGCGATGGCTTCAAGGGGGTGCGCAACCGCTCCGGCGGCGCGGTCGATTCTTTCTCGCTCATTGCGGGAGAGTTTAGCCGCCGGACAGGGTGGGCACGCAAATCCGCCCAGTTTTCTCCAGGGCGCCCCCATTTTTCTCCACTTCCGGCCGCCCGCCGCCCGCGGTTCCTTGCGCGTGGGATCAGGAGTTCGAGTTTCATGTACAAGACGCTTTGTGCGTTGGCGCTCATTGGGGTGTGCGCCGCCGCAGCAGAGGCGAGCGGGGCCACGATCACGGCCGCGCCGAGGGTCACCCACCCCAAATCCACGATCGACATGTCGGGCAGCGGCTTCGCGCCCGGCGAGGCCATCGACATCTATCTCGACACGACCGACAAGCTGCTGGTGGTGGCCGACACCACCGGCGGCTTCGAGAAGCGCGTGCTCGCCGTCGACGGGGGCGTGCTGCCGGGCCTGCATTGGATCACCGCCGTCGGCCGCAAGGACGGCAATGCCTCCCAGGTCGGGCTCAACGTCCGCACCGATTGGAGCGAGCGCGGCTTCGGCCTGCACGGCAAGCGTTTCAACCCATATGAGAACGTCATCGGCGCCGGCAATGCCGCGCAGCTCGACGTCGCATGGAAGACGCCGCTGGGCGGCTCCGTCGGCTCGTCGCCCGTCTACAACGGCATGATCTTCGTCGGCTGCGAGGACGCCAAGTTCTACGCATTCACCGCCGAGGGCGCGTTCAAGTGGTCGATGCCGACCAACGGCGGCGTCAGCGTCGCGCCGGCGATCTCCGGCAACACGGTCTATGCGGTGAGCCACAACGGAGGCGTCTATGCCTTCAGGACGACGACGGGCGCGATGCTGTGGTCGAAGCAGCTCGCCGATGAGTCTTACAGCGCTCCTCTGGTCGGGGGTGGGCGGCTCTACACGTCGGACGGCACGGGCAAGGTCTATGCGTTCGATGCTGCGACCGGCGCCTCCGTATGGACGGCCGCGCTAGGAGGGTTGACGATCTTTTCCGGCGCCTTGTCCGACGGCCTCCTCTTCTTCGGCAACCAGAACAACGCCAAGCTCACCGCGGTGGACGCGGCAACGGGCGCCGTGAAATGGTCGAGCCAGCTCGTCGACCAGATCTACTCCCCGCCCGCGGTCGCCAACGGCCTGGTCTATGTCGGCTCCGAAGACAGCAGGCTGCACGCGCTTCGCGTGACCGACGGCGTCGAGCAATGGGCGTCCGCTCTGTTGGGCGCACATGTGCGCGCCGCGCCGGCCGTGGCTTACGGCCTCGTCTATGCGGGCAGCGAGGACGGCAACCTCTATGCCTTCCGCGCCAATACGGGCCAGACGGCCTGGACCGCGCAGATCGGCAGTCCAGTGGAAACCTCTCCCGCCGTCGCAAACGGCGTCGTCTATGCCGGCGGCACGAGCGGGAAAGTTTTCGCGTTCAATGCTTTGAGCGGCGGGCAATTGTGGGGCGCCACGACGGGAGACACGATCAATTCGTCGCCCACGGTCGTGGACGGCATGCTTCTGGTCGGCTCCTACGACAAGAACCTCTACGCTTTCGAGCTCGACGCAGGCAACGACGCCGCCTACCGGCGCAGCGCCGAGCCGCCCGCGCTGGCGACGCTGCGTCCCGACCGGCGCCTGAAGCCGTCACCATAGAAAGGGGAGAGACATGAAACGTCTTGCTCTGGCAGCGCTCATGCTGTCGGCCGTCACCGCCGCGACCGCGGGCGACTATTCGCCGCCGCCGCCGCCACCGCAGAAGCTCATCACCATCACCAGCAATCTCAACACGGCCAATCCCAAGGCGGTGTATTTCCCCGAGGCCGGTCGCGGCATCCATGGTCCTCAGAATTTCCAGGGCACCAACGAGGTGGCCTGGGCGGCGGCCTTCGTGTCCGGCGCCAACCATCTCGTGACGAGGATCGACGTGCCGATCCTCTATTTCATCGGCACGCCCCGGATAGACGTCCTCCTGCAGCTGGACAAGGACGGCGTTCCCGGCCCGGTGTTGAAGACCTGGCACGTCAAGAACGTCACGAACACCCATTGCTGCGGCCTCGTCAGCGTCACCGACGCCGAGGGCATCCCGCTGCACATGGGCGCGACCTATTGGGTGGTCGTCAAGAGCAACGCCCAAGGCCAGGACACGAGCATGCTGTGGATGCCCAACACGGTCGACGTCGTCACCGAGGGGGCGGTCGCCTTCTATTGCTCGTCCGATGTCGCCGGGCCCGCCTGCACCCAGAACGACAAATGGACCAGCTTGACGCACGCGCCAGCCTTGGCCTTCGGCGTGTTCGGGCCGGATTGAGCTCAAACCAAAAAGGGGATCGACCATGAAACGCTTTGCCTTCGCCGCGGCCACGCTCGGCCTGCTCGCCACCGCTGCCGCCATCGCCACCACCACTGCCGCCGCCGGCGACTATTCGCCCGCGCCGCCGCCGGAGAAGCTCGTCACCATCTTCAGCAATCTCGGCAGAGCCTATCCGGAGGCGATCTACTATCCCTTCGCCGGGCTGCCGGTCCTTGGACCCAACAACGCGAATGGAGCGCCCCGGCTCGACATAGCCACCGCCTTCACCGTCGATGCCGACCACACGGCGACGAAGATCCAGGCCGCGCTGCTCTATGCGAGCGGAACGCAGCGCGCGGATGTCGCTCTCTATACGGACAATGCCGGAGCGCCGGGCACGACCCTCAAGACCTGGAGGGTGCAGAATCTCAGCAACAGCGTGTGCTGCGACGTCGTCACCGTACGCGCTCCAAACGGCATCAAGCTTCACGCCGGCTCTACCTATTGGCTGGTCGCGAAGGCTGACTCGCTGGGCCCGGATACGGTGCTGCGCTGGGCGTACGGCACCACTGACGAGGTTCATGCGCGCCAGTTCGCCCAGTACTGCTCGAGCGATCAGGGCGGGTCCAGCTGCGGCGATCAGAACGACAAATGGCTGTCCACCTTCGTTCTGCCGGCGCCCGCCTTCGCCGTGTTCGGTTCGGACTGAAAGGAGTGTCAGCGTGAAAAGTCTCACCACCGCCGCCGCCGCGCTCGGCCTGCTGGCTATCTCCGCGACCGCGGGCGCCGCTGCGGGCGGGATGCGCTATTCGCCCGCGCCGCCGCCCGAGAAGCTCGTCGCCATCACCAGCAATCTCGGCACGCTCTATCCGAAAGGGGTCTATTATTCTCCGGTCGGCGCCGTGATCAGCGGGCCGCAGAACGCAAGCGGCCTGGCGCAGAGGGCGATGGCCGTGTCGTTCAAGGTCCTCGCCGACCACACGCTGACCAAGATCCAGGTTCCGATCCTCTACGTGAAGGGCGCGCCGCAGGTCGAGATCGATCTGCTCACGGACAACGGCGGCCTTCCGGCCACGGCGCTGAGAACCTGGAACGTCGCCAACGTGACCAACCAGGGCTGCTGCGACGTCGTCACCGTCACCGACACGCAAGGCATCCTGCTGCACGCCGGCCAGACCTATTGGGTGGCGGCCTCCGCAAGCCAGGACACCGAGCTCAGATGGTCCGGCAACTCGACCAACGTCGTCGACTACGACAGGGAGGCGGAATACTGCTCGTCGGACCAAGGCGGGTCGAGCTGCGGCTCGTTCAACGACCACTGGACCGGCTTCCCCACCAAGCCGGGGCTGGCCTTGGGCGTGTTCGGACCGGATTGAGAGCATCCGTCACCGGGCGGAGGCAACGCGCGGACTCGCCTGCCACAATGCGCTAACATTGCGCGGTTCGGGGAGAAGCGACATGCCGATACGGACCGGATTCCTGCGCCGCGCGCTGCTGGCCGCGAGTGTCTTGCTGGCAGCGGCGCTGGCGCCGGCGGGTGCGTCCGCAGGCTCGATCGACATCATCCACGCCTTCTGCACGCCGAGTTGCGGCAATGGCTATAGTCCTGCGCAGCCGCTGGCCAGGGATGCTTCCGGGAACCTGTTCGGCGTGACCGCGGGCGGAACCCAGGGCCTCGGAGTTGTCTATGAGCTGATCCCGAGCCCGCGGGGTCGATGGAAATACCAGGTCCTGCACTATTTCTGCGCCAAGAACGGTTGCGTCGATGGAAGCGTTCCCGACGGGGCGCTTGTGATCGACGGCGCAGGCAATCTCTACGGAATGGCGCAGGGCGGCGGTACGGGCAACGATGCCGGCCTGATCTTCGAGCTCTCGCCGACCTCCAAGCCCAAGCGATGGAACTACCGCGTCGTCTACAATTTCTGCTCGGCATTCGGCGGAAGCTGCAGAGACGGCAAGGTGCCATCCGGCGGCCTGACCTACCAAGGCGCCCAAAGCGGCGCGCTTTACGACGGCGTATCGCCGCTCTATGGCGTGACCCAGCAAGGCGGCAGGCGCTTCGCCGGCGTCGTCTTCTCGGTGCAGCCGCATGCCGGCGCCTGGGTCGAGCTGGTTATCTATCCGTTCTGCGTCAAGACCTGCACGGGCGGGTCGCACCCGACGGTGCGGCCGACATTCGACGGCGCCGGAAACCTCTACGGCGTGACCTCGAGCGGCGGCAGCACCGGCAACGGCGCGGTGTACAAGCTCTCGCCGCAGGCGCCGCCGTCGGGATGGACGCTGAGCGTCCTTCACACGTTCTGTGCGCAGGCGAATTGCGAGGACGGCGGCGGATTCGCAAGCAGCCTCGTCATGGACGCGGCCGGAAATCTTTTCGGCACCACGGAGTACGGCGGCACGAACGCGGGCTGCCGGTCGGACCAGGGCTGCGGCGTCCTGTACGAGATCGCGGCGGACGGCACGGAAAAGACGCTCTACGATTTCTGCCAGCTCGCGAATTGCACCGATGGCTGGGCGCCCGTCGACAATGGCGGCCTCGTTCTGGACGCCGCCGGCGAAATCGTCGGAACCGCGGCGAACGGCGGCGCGAATGGCGAAGGTGTCGTCTTCAAAGTGGCGGGCGGAAGCTATCAGGTTGTCCACGATTTCTGCGCGCAGGCTTGCGCGGACGGCGGCGAGCCGCTGGCAGGTCTCATCACGGACCCGGCCGGCACGCTCTACGGCACCACCAACGTCCGGGGCGGCGTGCTCGGCGGAGCGGCCTTTGCGCTGACACCGTGACGGGGCCGCGCGCCCGCGCTCATCCCCAGACCTGCGGCCGCCGGTCGGCCCAGGGCCGCGCCTCCTCGAGCTGCGCGGCGAGGCGATAGAGCGTCGCTTCGTCGCTCATCCGTCCGGTGAACATCATGCCGATGGGCAGCCCGTCGCTCGACATGCCCATGGGCAGCGACAGCGACGGCTGGCCGGTCATGTTGTAGGGCGGGGTATAGCCGAACACCTGGCTCTGGCGGCGGTTGAACTCGCGCGGTTCGACGCCGACCGGATCGAGCAGGCCGATCGGCGGCGGCGGGGTCAGCGTCACCGGCGACAAGAGCACGTCGAACTCGCTCCACAGCGCGATGATCTGGCGCGAGATGATGCGCAAGGTCTGCAGGCCCTGGCCGACCATCGAAGGGGTCAGCTTCATGGCGCCCTTGTAGCTCGCCCAGGCCAGCGGTTCGAGATCGTCGGGCGCGGGCTCGCGGCCGAGCATCTCCTTCAACTCGTCGATGGTGGCGACGAACATCGCGCCCGACACCGCGCCTTGCGCGCGATAGAGCTTGCGCCAGTCGATGGGGAGGTCCTTCTTGACGATCAGCGTGTGGCCGAGCTGCTCCAAGGTCCTGGCGGTCTCGTCGAACACCCCTTGGACGTCGGGATGCGGCGGGACCCCGCGTGGAACCTCCGTATACAGACCGATCTTCAGCCGTCCCGGCGCGGTCCTGATCTCGTCCATATAGGGCCTGGCCTTCGGCACCGGCGCGTAAGGCGCGTCGGCTTCGGGCCAGCCGGTCCAGTCGAGCATCGCGGCCGAGTCGCGCACGGTGCGGGTCAGCACGTGATCGACGACGAAGCCGTGCGCGCGGTTGCGGTCGTCCGGTCCGCCGGGATTGCGATATTGCGTCGGCTTCATGCCGACCAGGCCGCATTGCGCCGAGGGGATTCGGATCGAGCCGAGCCCGTCGCTGCCATGCGCCAGCGCCACCATGCCGCTCGCCACGGCACTCGCAGCGCCGCCCGACGAGCCGCCGCTCGAATGGTTGGGGTTCCACGGATTGCGGCAGATGCCCAGATAGCGTCCTTCGGTCGTGCCCGGGATGCCGAACTCCGGCGTGTTGGTCTTGCCCATCAGGACGGCGCCGGAGGCGCGATAGCGCTTCACCAGCTCGGCATCGAAATCGGGCACATAGCCGTGCAGGTATTTGGACCCGCTGGTCATCGGCCAGCCTTTCACCGCCATGCCGATGTCCTTGATCAGGAACGGCACGCCCTTGAACGGTCCGTCGGGCAGCTTGGACTTGGCCGTCGCGCGCGCCTCGTCATAGGCCTTGTGGACGACGGCATTGAGCGTGGGATTGTGACGCTCGACGCGCGCGATGGCTTCCTCGAGAAGCTCGGACGGCGAGACCTCGCCCTTGCGCACCAGATGGGCGAGTCCCAAGCCGTCATAGCGGTCGTATTCGGCGAAGCCCATGGTCACACCTTGATCTTGGAATATTGCGCGGCCCAGGGTGCTGCGCCTTCGAGCTGCGCGGACAGTCTCAGCAGGCCGAGCTCGTCGCCGAAGCGGCCGACGAACTGCACGCCGATGGGCAGCCCCTCTTTGTTCCAATGGAGCGGCAGGTTGATCGCGGGCTGGCCGGTCACGTTCTGCATCGCGGTGAAGGGCACATAGTCGATCAGGGGAGCGAAGGACTTCTGCGGATCGCGCTCCTCCATGTCGAAGCTGCCGAGCTTGACCGGCGGTGCGCCCAAGGTCGCGCTGAGCCAGAAGTCGTAGGTCTCGTGGAACTGGGCGCAGGCTCGCGCGGCGCCGTTCATCGCATGCTTGGCCATCAGGTACTGGCTGGCGCTGACGCTCTTGCCCGCTTCGTAGAGACCCCAGGTGAGGCCTTCGAACAATTCGGGCTTGGGCGTCTGGCCGGTCAGCGCCGCGACCGTGTCGATGCCGGCCGCAAGATTCGCGCCCCACAGCGCCATGAACACCGGGATCAGCGTCGCCTGATCGAGCGTGGGCGACGCTTCCTCGACCTCGTGGCCGAGATCGGCGCAGATCTTCGCCGCGCGCTTCACGGCCGCGACGCAATCGGGATGCAACGCTTGGCCGTCCAGCTTCTTCGTCGAGAACGCGATGCGCATTTTCTTCGGCTTGCGCTTCATTGCGGCGAGAAAGGACTCCGGCTCCGGCGTCGCGCAGTAGGGATCGCCCGGCATATATCCCGCGACCGCGTCGAGCGCCGCCGCGGTGTCGCGCACGCTGCGCGAGACGACGAGGTCCACGCCCAGCCCGTCGATGACGTCGGCGAAGTCGGGACCATAGGAGGTGCGCCCGCGTGTGGGCTTCAATCCCACCAGCCCGCAGCACGAGGCCGGAATGCGGATCGAGCCGCCGCCGTCGTTCGCATGCGCCAGCGGCACGATGCCGGCCGCGACGGCCGCGCCCGCGCCGCCCGACGATCCGCCGGGCGAGCGCGTCAGGTCCCAGGGATTGTGCGCCGCGCCGTAGAGCTTGGATTCGGTCGTCGGCACCAGGCCGAACTCCGGCACGTTGGTCTTGCCGAAGACGACGAGGCCCGACTGCTTGAACTTCGCGGTCAGGAAAGAATCGTGCGGCCAGGGGATCGGCGGCATGAAGCGCGAGGCCTGGCGGGTGGGGATGCCCTCGGCCAGGGCGAAAATGTCCTTGAGCAGGAACGGCACGCCGCTGAACGCGCCTTTGGGCAGCTTGCCTTTGGCGGCGGCGCGGGCGCGCTCATAGTCCTTGTAGACGATCGCGTTCAGCTTGGGGTTCAGGGCCTCGGCGCGGGCAATGGCCTCGTCCAAAAGCTCGCTCGGCTTGACCTTTTTCTTGGCCACTAGGTCGGCGAGGCCGAGCCCATCATATTGCGCGTAATCCCGCATTTTTCCCTCCAAATCGGCGCAAACCCTAGCGACCCGGCGATAGCCTGTCACGGAAGCTTTGGGACGGCTGGCATGTCGGGCGGCCGGCTCGCACGCCATGGGCCTTGAACCCGCTACCCCGGCCCCCCACTTCATTCTAGGATTGGTTGCCGGGGAGGGTGCCATGGCCAAGATTCCGCTCGAAAAGACGATCGGCGCGACCTACAGCTTCGCGTTCTCGAATATCCTGTCCGTGTTCGGCGTGCTCTGGCTGCCCAGCCTGATATTGGTCGGGCTGGTCGGCGCGATTTTCTTCTTCGTGATCCCGGATTTCCACTTCGGGGCTCCGCCGCTCGGCGACGACGGCGACCGTGTGCGTCATCTCATCGAGGGCGTCGCGATCTATATCCGCTTTGCAGGGTTGATCATGCTGGTGAGCCTGTTGATGCGCGCCATGGTGACGGTCGGCGTGATGGAAAAGGCGCTCGACAGGCGCGACGGCCCGGTGCTCGTCTATTTCTCGCTTCGGGCGCCGGTGTGGCGGCTGATCGGCGCGCTCATCCTGGCCTCGATCATCATCACCATCGTGGCGGTTCTTACCGTCTGCGCGGTGATGGCGGCGATCTGGACCGCGGTGAACTATGCGCCGGGCATCGCCGGCCTGGCCAAGGTAGTCTCCATCCTGGGCGGCGTGCTGTTCGTCATCTACGTCTCGTTCCGGCTGACTTTCTTCCTGCCCGCCGTCGTGGTGGCCGAGGAAACCATCGGCATCGGCCGCGCCTGGCAGCTGTCGAGCGGCAACTTCTGGCGCATCGTCGGCCTTCTGCTCGCGGTGCTGCTGCCCGTGGGCATCGTCGCGCGCATCCTGGGCTTCGCGCTGTTCGGCTTCGGCTGGCTGCACGCCATCGGCGACGCGGTCAATGCGCATCACATGCTCTCGGCGCGCGACGTCCTCGACATCGTCGCACGGCAGGTCGGGCCGGTCTGGCCCGCGGTGCTGGTCTATGTGCTGGTCTATGTGACGCTGGTGACGGGGCTTGCGATAGGCGCCATCGGTACCGCATACAAGGCGGTCACCGCGGAGAGTGCCGTGTGAACAAACTTGCCGTAGGGCCCGCGATCCGGTTCGCCTACCAGTTCACCTTCGGGCAGCTCGGCACCATCATCGGCCTGATCTGGGCGCCCTTGGTGCTGGCGGCGATCCTGCGTTTCCTTCCCTACGGCATGGGCGACACGACGCTGTCGCCGCAGGACGACCCGGCCGCGGCCGGCGCCGCCGCGTTGCGCGATCTGATCTTCGCACTGGCCGGCGTGTTCCTCTATGCCATGGTCAACGTGGCGGTGGTGCGCCAGGCGCTCGGCCTGCGCACCGGCGGCGCGGTGTTCCATTTCTCGCTCGGCCGCACCGAGTTCCGCGTCTTCGTCGTGACGGTCTTCCTGGCGCTGATCCTCACCGTGCTGGCGGCGGTCTGCGGCCTTGCGGTGCTTGCGGCGGCCAACCTTGCCGGCGCCCAGGCCGGCGCGGCGGCTGGCGGACTGGCGGCGATCCTCGTCGCCGCGCTCGGGCTCTGCGTGATGCTGGTCGCGCTGGTGCGACTGTCGTTCCTCTACGTGCCGATCGCGGTGATGGAGAACAGCGTCAACCTCGAGCGCGGCTGGGCGCTCACCAGGGGCAATTTCTGGCGCGCCGGAACGGTGATGTTCGTCGCCACCCTGCCGGCTTTCGCCGTCGCGGCCTCGGCCTTCATCGCGCTGGCGGGACGCGAGTTCATGACCTTGTATCCGCTCCTCGGCCATATCGCGCCGGACGCGCTGTCGATGCGGGTGGAAGCGATCATGGACCGCCACATCGCAACCCTGATCGGCGTCAACCTGATCATGGCGCCGTTCAGCCTGGGCCTGACCTTGGGCGCGGCGGCTTACGGCTATCGCGCGCTGGCCGGCGCGCCCGCCGCATGACCGCGTCGCGGCGTGCCAGCGTCGCCTTCGTCATCGCCGTCGTCTATATCGACATGCTGGGGCTGGGCTTGGCCTTCCCGATCCTGCCCAGGCTTGTCGAGCAGCTGATGGGCGGCAACATCTCGAACGCCGCCTATGTCGTGGGCTGGCTGTCGAGCGGCTATGCGCTGATGCAGTTCCTGCTCTCGCCCGCGCTCGGGGCGCTGTCGGACAGCTACGGCCGGCGGCCGGTGATCCTCTTGGGTCTGCTCGGCATGGGCGCCAACTATTTCCTGCTCGCCTTCGCGCCGACGCTCGTCTGGTTCGCGGCGGCGCGGCTGATCTCGGGCGCGACGGGGGCGACCTATACGACGGCGGCGGCCTACCTCGCCGACATCACCCCGCCCGAGAAGCGCGCGGCGAATTTCGGGCTGATCGGGGCAGCGTTCGGCTTCGGCTTCATCACGGGGCCGGTGCTCGGCGGTCTCCTGGGCGCGGTCGACCTGCACCTGCCGTTCCTGGCCGCAGGCGTCCTGAGCCTCGCCAATGTCGCGCTCGGCTGGTTCATCCTGCCGGAGTCGCTCGGCGCGGCGCTTCGCAAGCCGTTCTCGTGGACGCGCGCCAATCCGGTCGGCGCGCTGAAGGAGATGGGGCGCTATTCGTCCGTACTCGGATTGATCGTCATCTATCTGCTGGCGATGTTCGCCAACCGCGTCGCCGAGATGACCTGGGTGCTGTACGCGGCCTACCGCTTCCATTGGGGGCCGACCGAGACCGGCATCTCGCTGGCCATGGTCGGCGTGATGTTCGTGGTAGGGCAGGGCGTGATGCCGCGCCTCCTGGTGCCCAAGCTCGGCGAGCGGCGCGCGGTGATGATCGGGCTGGCGGTCAGCGTCGTGGTGCTGGTGCTCTACGGTACCGTGCCGCAAGGCTGGATGATCTATCCCGTCATGGCGCTGGGCTGCTTCGGCTGGGTGATGGGCGCACCGGCATTGATGAGCCTGCTCTCGCGCGAAGTCGCCGCCGACGAGCAGGGCCTGCTGCAAGGCGCGCTCGCCAGCGTGCAAGGCCTCACCTCCATCGCCGGCCCGCCAATCTGGACCGGGCTGTTCGGCTATTTCGTCTCTCCGGCGGCGCCGGTGATCGTGCCGGGCGCGGCGTTCTTCGCGGCGGCCGCGGTATTCGCCGTGGCGCTGGGATTGGCGGGGAGGTGGGTGGGATGGCGAGATTTTCAGAGCGCCGCGATTTGACGCCTACTCCGCCGCCCTGAGCCGCTTCGCCGCCCGCTCCATCTTCTCCGGCACGCGCGCCTTGAGCAGCGGCTTCAAGTATTGCCCTGTATAGCTCCTTGCCACCTTCGCCACGTCCTCCGGCGTGCCTTGCGCGACGATCTCGCCGCCGCCGTCGCCGCCTTCGGGGCCGAGGTCGACGATCCAGTCGGCGGTCTTGATGACCTCGAGATTGTGCTCGATGCAGACCACCGTGTTGCCGTTGTCGACGAGCTCGTGGAGCACCTCGAGCAGCTTCTTTACGTCGTGGAAGTGCAGGCCCGTCGTCGGCTCGTCGAGGAAGTACAAGGTGCGCCCCGTCGCGCGGCGCGACAGCTCCTTCGACAGCTTCACGCGTTGCGCCTCGCCGCCGCTCAAGGTGGTGGCCTGCTGGCCGATCGAGATGTAGCCCAGCCCCACGCGCTTCAGGGTCTCGAGCTTCTCCGCGATCGAGGGGACGGCCTTGAACAGGTCGGCGCCGGCCTCGACTGTCATGTCGAGCACGTCGGCGATGGAGTGATTGCGGAATTTCACCTCGAGCGTCTCGCGATTGTAGCGTTTGCCCTTGCAGACGTCGCATTGGACATAGACGTCGGGCAGGAAGTGCATCTCGATCTGGATGACGCCGTCGCCCTGGCACGCCTCGCAGCGCCCGCCCTTGACATTGAACGAGAAGCGCCCCGGCGCATAGCCGCGCGCCTTGGCCTCCGGCAGCTCGGTGAACCAGTCGCGGATCGGGGTGAAGGCGCCGGTATAGGTCGCCGGGTTCGAGCGCGGCGTGCGCCCGATCGGCGACTGGTCGATGTCGATCACCTTGTCGAGGAACTCGAGCCCCTCGATCTTGTCGAACGGCGAGGGATGCTCGCGCGCGCCGTTCAGCTTGCGCGCCGCGGCCTTGTAGAGCGTCTCGATCACCAGCGTAGACTTGCCGCCGCCCGACACGCCCGTGATGCAGGTGAAGGTGCCGAGCGGGATCTGCGCCGACACGTTCTTCAAGTTGTTGCCGCGCGCGCCGCTGACCTTGAGCCAGCGGTTGTGCGCCGCGGGGCGCCGCTTGGCGGGCACCGCGATCTGCTCCAGCCCGACGAGATACTTGCCCGTCAGGCTCTTGGACGAGCGCATGATGTCGTCCGGCGTGCCTTCGGCGATGATGTGGCCGCCGTGGATGCCCGCGCCCGGACCCATGTCGATCACGTGATCGGCCTGGCGGATCGCGTCCTCGTCGTGCTCGACGACGAGCACGGTGTTGCCCATGTCGCGCAGACCTTTGAGCGACTCCAGCAGCTTGGCGTTGTCGCGCTGGTGCAGCCCGATCGACGGCTCGTCGAGCACATAGAGCACGCCGGTCAATCCCGAGCCGATCTGCGAGGCCAGGCGGATGCGCTGGCTTTCGCCGCCGGACAAGGTGCCCGAGTTGCGGCTCAAGGTGAGATAATCGAGGCCGACATTGTTCAGGAACTTCAGCCGCGCGCGGATTTCTTTGAGAATCCGCACCGCGATCTCGCGCTGCTGCTTGTTCAGCTGCTTGTCGATGTCGCGGAACCACTCGTCGGCGAGCTTGATCGACTGCTCGCAAAGCTGGCCGATATGGATGCCGCCGATCTTGACCGCCAGCGCCTCGGGCTTCAGCCGGTAGCCTTTGCAGGCGTCGCACGGCGAGGTGTCCTGGAACTTCTCCATCTCCTCGCGCACCCAGGAGCTGTCGGTCTCCTTGAAGCGGCGCTGCATGTTCGGGATGACGCCTTCGAACGGCTTCTTGGTCTCGTAGCGGCGCAGCCCGTCGTCGTAGACGAACTTGATCTCGTCCTCGCCGGAGCCGTTGAGCACGATCTCGCGCGCCTTCTTCGGCAGGTCCTCCCACGCCTCGTTGAGCGAGAATTTATAGTGCTTGGCGAGCGCTTCGAGCGTCTGCAGGTAATAGGGCGACGAGCTCTTCGACCAGGGCGCGATGGCGCCGTTCTTGAGCGTCAGGCTCTCGTCGGGCACGACCAGCGCGGGATCGAAATAGAGCTGCGTGCCGAGCCCGTCGCAGACCGGGCAGGCGCCGTGCGGATTGTTGAACGAGAACAGGCGCGGCTCGATCTCGGGGATCGTGAAGCCCGAAACGGGGCAGGCGAATTTCGACGACAGCAGCATCTGGCGCGGTTTGCCGTCCTTGTCCTTCTCGTCCGCGAACTCGACGATCAAGAGGCCGTCGGCGAGACCGAGCGCGGTCTCGATGGAGTCGGGCAAGCGGTTGCCGATGTCGGCTTTGACCGCGATGCGGTCGACCACGATCTCGATATCGTGCTTGAGCTTCTTGTCGAGCGCGGGCGTCTCGCCGATATCGTAGAACTTGCCGTCCACCTTGGCGCGCTGGAAGCCTTTCTTCTGAAGCTCGGCCAGCTCCTTGCGGTATTCGCCCTTGCGGCCGCGCACGATCGGCGCGAGCAGGAACAGCCGCGTGCCTTCGGGCAGCGCGAGGATCCGGTCCGCCATCTGGCTGACGGTCTGGCTTTCGATCGGCAGGCCAGTCGCGGGCGAATAGGGCACGCCGACGCGCGCGAACAACAGGCGCAGATAGTCGTAGATCTCGGTCACCGTGCCGACCGTCGAGCGCGGGTTGCGCGAGGTCGTCTTCTGCTCGATGGAGATCGCGGGCGACAGGCCCTCGATGTGATCGACGTCGGGCTTCTGCATCAGCTCGAGGAACTGGCGCGCATAGGCCGACAGCGACTCGACATAGCGGCGCTGGCCCTCGGCATAGATCGTGTCGAAGGCGAGCGAGGATTTGCCCGAGCCCGACAGCCCGGTCAGCACCGTCAGCGTGTCGCGCGGGATCTCCACGTCGATGTTCTTGAGGTTGTGCTCGCGGGCGCCGCGGATGGAGATGTTCTTGAGCATGAGTGCGTCAGTTCTTTCGGGGCGTGATGTCGAAGCTCGTCAGGCCGGCCGGATAGGCCGCGCGATAGGTCCAGTCCTGGCGCGCCGCATCGCGATAGACGGCGACGCCGATCCGCATGTGCTGCGGCAGCATGTGCCGCGCCTCCATCCAGATCAGGTGGCGCACGACGCCGTCGACCGTCGCGTCGGGAGCATAGAGATAGAAGTTGACCAAGCCGGAGCCGACGTCGTTGCCGTCGGACTCGTAGCCCATTTGCACGGCGCGGTCGTCGAGCATCGACTGCACGGACATCAGGTCGATGTCCGTCGTCCATTGCACGACGATCTGCGTGGTTTCCGCAAAAGCCGGCGCGGCGAGCAGGCAGAACAGCGATGCGATTCCAAGGCGTTTCAGCATGTCTTTCCGTCAGTCGAAACGCGCAGTGTGGCCAGCCGGGCAGGACCGGGCAACCGCAGGGGCGTCATAAACCGGTTGATGTCCACGCGGGCCGATTGGCCCGGGCGCGGTAAGCCGTAAGTGGGGTCCCAAGGCGCAAAACGCAAGCCTTTCCAGACCAGATTCGTTCTGGATCCGCTTGGAACATACCATGAACATTGGTGGAAGGGAAGGCTAGCGCACGCTCTGCGCGTGGCGGAATACTCCGTCCGGATCGACCGCGGCTTTGACCGTCTTCAGCCGGGCGAGGTTCTGCCGCCAATAGGCGCTCTGCCAGTCGTCGAGATCGAGGTCCGGGTAGTTCACATACGAACCGCCGGACCAGGAGCGCATCGCGGCGTAGAGCCCGCGGATGTCGGCCAGCCGGCGCTCGGCGGCGGAAGGCGCGGTCCAGCTCGTATAGTACTGGATGCAGAACCGCGTGCCGGTGCGATAGGCGAAGGCGGTGGCATCCTCGGCAACGCGTCCGGTCGCGCCGCCATAGGCGTCGCAGATCGCGACCACGCTGGGCGGCAACCCGTCGATCAGCGCGTCGATGCCCGCATCGGGAAGCTTGGCCGCGATGAAGTCCGACTTCGCTTTCGAATAGGACGTCTCGTAGTCCCATCCGCCGGAGAAATGGTTGACCGCGGCGAGAAAGCTCATCGACGCGATCGACAGCGCGGCGTCCGGCGCGGCGACATCGGTCAGCGCGTCCAGCTCGCGCCTGAGCCGCGGCTTGCTGCCCGTCGATTGTCCTGCGATGTGCAGCACGACGCGCCCGTCGCGGCGCTTGGACAGCTTGAAGATGCCGGTGATCTCGTCCGGCGCGTCGGGCGCCCAATCCTGCCAGGCGCGGAACAGCGCCGCGGCCTTCTTCAC
>Ga0213876_10000953_pt1 | contig 19009 bp, 16 predicted proteins | sample BarmaccomBMRX_R9_FD_160113 | JGI IMG/M metagenome (GOLD analysis project Ga0213876, IMG submission 160113) | Root-associated microbial communities from Barbacenia macrantha in rupestrian grasslands, the National Park of Serra do Cipo, Brazil - RX_R9 | ecosystem: Host-associated > Plants > Roots... | reverse complement strand
AAGCGAGCCGGCGTTTTCACCACTGGGCTCGTCTCCACGGTGTGCGGGATGGTAATAAACCGCAACTGACGTTGCTCAACAATTGGGAGGCCACCGAGTTTAACTTCGACCAGACACGGATCGAATCGCTTTTTCAGGGCGCCAAAGCTGCCGGCATGGAAATCTTTCTGCTGGATGATGGATGGTTCGGAAACGGAAAATACGCCCGGATTAACGATAAGGCCGGTCTTGGAGACTGGCAGCCGAACCCCGCCCGGTTTCCGCGCGGGTTAGGGCCTCTGGTGCAAAGCGCGCTCAGTCGAGGGCTGCAATTCGGGATCTGGATGGAGCCGGAGATGGTCAACCCGGCGAGTCAGCTTTACACGCGGCATCCCGAATGGGTGATCACGCAGCCGCACCGGCCTGCGAGCCTGTTCCGTAATCAAATGGTGCTGGACCTGACGCGCCCTGAAGTACAGCAATACGCGTTCAACGCGATCGACGGCGTGCTCAGCACCCCGGGGATCTCCTACCTGAAGTGGGATTGTAACCGGTCGATTGACAATCCCGGATCGGCTTACCTGCCGCCTTACCAACAATCGCATGTTAGGATTGCGTACGTGCGGGCCCTCTATCAAATCATGCGGCGTGTGGTCGAGAAACATCCGGGCGTAACCATGATGGCTTGCTCCGGGGGTGGTGGGCGGGTCGATTACGGGTCGCTGAGATTCTTTCAGCAGTTCTGGCCCAGTGACAACACCGATGCGCTCTGTCGGGTGAAGATACAGTGGGGGTACTCGCATTTTTATCCCGCCGCGGCGATCAGCGCCCACGTTACGCGCATGAACAGCCGGCCGTTCAAGTTTGCCTTCGATGTGGCGATGAGTGGCCGCCTCGGGATGGACGTGGATACCGGGACGCTCACGGCAGAAGAGTCGGTTATCACCCGGCAGGCGGTGGCTTTGTATAAATCCGAACTGCGGGACGTCGTGCAGTTCGGGGATCTTTACCGGCTGGAATCACCGTATGAAGGCAGCCGCGCGTCCCTGGATTACGTTACGCAGGACAAGGCCAAAGCCGTGGCGTTTGCCTGGCAGTTGGAAGACGATGCCGCGAGCGCCGGCAAACCCTTCAGGGTCGCCGGGCTCAAGCCGGATTTTTCCTACGTGGTGAAGGAAGTGAACCTGAAACCCGGCGTTACCTCCCGCCTGCCGGCAAATGGCCAGGCGTTTACGGGTGCAGAGTTGATGCGCGAAGGGATCACGCTCGGGTTTGAAAAGCGGTTTGACAGCGCAACGATTGAATTCACCGCCGGGTGAGGACACGGCCGGGACCGAACGGTTTTAGCCCTGGCGGCTCAGCACGTGCGAATACGGGACATGACGGATCCATTCTCTTCTGCAAATGCAAATGCAAATCATGCTTGCGGCTGCATGCAGCGCCGGAAGGTCATCTCGCGCCTGGCCTTGATTCTGGGCGGCGTTTCCGTGCTGCCCTTGCGCAGGCTGTTTGGCCAAACGCCGCCGCCACAGGAGCCGCCCTCGGCCGAAACCAAAGTGCTGGGAATGGGCTCGCACCTCCTGCAGGGCAAGCACCCGGTCGACCAGATCGATGGTTACGTCTGCGGCTTGCACTTTTATAACGGTGACCCGGGCCGGCAAGTGATCGCCCATCACTTCTGTTCGCACCGCAGCGAAGAGTTCCTGCAATGCGTCATTTACGATTCCAACCAGCCCGACGCCCGCCTCATCGGGATCGAGTACATCATCAGCGCGCGGCTGTTCGGCTCGTTGCCCGAAGAAGAAAAGCGCTATTGGCATAGTCACCAGTACGAGGTCAAATCGGGTGAATTGTCCGCCCCGGGCATTCCAGAGCCGGTTGAACGTGAGCTTATGAAGAAGCTGGTTAATACCTACGGCAAGACGTGGCACACCTGGCAGTATGACCGTTATGCGGACCTACCCTTGGGAGTGCCCCAGCTGATGATGGGCTTCGTTCAGGATGGGCAGGCCAGGGAGCCCCTCGTCAAACAAGTTGAGAAGGAAGTCGGTTACTCCGTCGAACAGCGCCGGAAGACTCGGGAAGACATCGTGGCCGACGCGGTCCTGCCTGGAGCCAACGCGTGGCAACAAGGGAATGCCTACCAGATAAAAAGCGACTGACAGGTATTTTGGAAGTACGCTGCAGCAATCAACTTTGCGCCCCTTGGCCTCCGGCAGGTTGGGTCTAAACGCGCCTACACCCCACGGCCATTTATACCATTCAGACAGTTATCCCGGTAGAACGCCGGCTCAGGGGGTGCCGGCGCCGGAGGATGCTCCGTAACGGGTTGAATCGGTCTTAGGCCCAACGGGCCGGGAGAACATAGCCCAGGGTTTACCCTGGGTAACCGTACAATCACGATCGAGCCCTCCTAAGGCGTCACGCCGGTACGCCCTCCCTAACGAACGCCCGCCCCGCCGGGTTGGATTTGCTGAAGGGGCGGCAGAACCCGCCGGCAACGCCTTCTGCCGCCCCTGTGGGGCTAAGATCGGCTGGTTAGGCTTAAACGCACCTAACACTCTCTTCGTCATGACGCCGAAGCCGCCCGCAAGCGGCTTCGGCACATCCGTCTTGCCGACTGACTATTCCTTCAAGCTGAACGCCGAATAGTTATTGACGTTATCGCCGTTAACGAGAACGCAGTCGATGGTCTGTTTCTCGGGTTGGTCCGCTTTTCCGGTTTTGATATAGTTGTCGGCCTGTTCGACCGCCATCTCGGAAAGGCGAACCACGGGCTGAAGGACCGTCGCACGGATTTCATGCGCCTTGATCGATTGTGCGACGTCGGGGCTGCCGTCAAAGCCGACGACGATAACCTGTCCTTTGCCGGCCGCTTTCAGGGCCGCATAGGCTCCGAGCGCCATCGTGTCATTGCCCGAAATGAGGCCTTTGATGTTCGGGTACTGCTGAATGATCGTCTGCGTTTTCTGGAAAGCCTCTGCCTGGTTCCAATTAGCGCTCTGCGCGGCGACTTTCTTCAGCTTGGGATACTGGCTCAGGGTATCGTTATATCCCTTGGACCGGATACCGGCGTTGGTATCCGTCTCTTTCCCGATTAATTCGACATAATCGCCGTCTTCACCCATGAGCTTGGCAAATTCTTCCCCGCCGAGGGTTGCCCCCTGGTAGTTGTTGGACACTAACTGGGCGACGGCAACCCCCGTCGCGTTGATTTCCCGGTCAACCAGAAACGAAGGGATACCCGCGTTTTTTGCTTTGGTCACCGCGGCAATGGTCGCATCAGCCCCGGCATTGTCCAGGATGATGGCGGCCGCTTTGCGCGCGATGGCCGTGTCAAACAGTTGGTCCTGCTTTACCGGGTCGTCGTTATGGACCAGGATGAGCGTGTCGTAACCGAGGGATTTGGCCTTTGCGTCGGCGGCGTCCGCCAAGGCTTTGAAGAACGGGTTTTCCGGCGAGGGAACAATGATGGCAACGAGTTTCTTTTGCTGCGCCGGCGCTGATTGGATCATGGCTCCGGCCATGAACAGGAGCGCGAGCGTTGTTAGGAAGGTGACGACCAGGGACTTCTGTTTCAGGGGGGTGGATTTGGGCATAGTTGGTTGATTCCGGGGGTGGTTGTTAGGTTGCAGGTGGGGAAAAGGAAAAGGAGAAGGAGTCATTTGGGGGGGTTACGCGCGTTTCAGGGCGAGGCGTTGCTGAAGCCGTTCCTGGAGCTGATCGAGCACTACGGCGAGGATGATCACCAGCCCGGTAATCACTTTTTTCCAGAATTCCTGGACGCCCAGCAGGACGAGGCCATTGGTGAGCACGCCGATGACTAAAGCACCCACGATCGTGCCCCAGATGGTGCCGCGGCCCCCGGCCAGAGAGGTGCCCCCAAGGACGACGGCAGCGATGGCATTCAGTTCGTAGCTTTCGCCCACGGCCGGGTGTGCGGCGACCAGTTGCGAGGCCGTGATCAGGCCGGTCATCGCCGCGCACAGGCCGCAGATCATATAAACCGCCATTTTTATCCGGTTCACGTAAATGCCCGAAAGTTCCGCGGCCCGTTCGTTGCCGCCGACGGCGTAGACCTGGCGGCCGAACGGCGTTTTAGCCGCTATGAAGCCGGCCACGGCTGCGAACAGAACCATGATCCAGATAACGATCGGGATGCCCAGGACGCTACCGGCGCCGAGGATGGGAAAGCCGGTATTGCCGAGTTCAGGGTTGCCGATCAGGTTGGGGAAGGTCGCGCCGTTGTTGCTTAGTTGCGCCGTGCCTCGGGCGACGTAAAGTGTGCCGAGCGTCGCGATGAACGGCGCCACGTTGAAGCGGGTGATGAGCAGGCCGTTAAAGGCGCCGACCAACAACCCCAGCGCGAGGCAAAGCGCAATGATCGCCGGAATGTTGAAATAGACGGCAACCCCTAACGGCGGAATCGGCAGGCCGCGGTTGATCAGCAATCCCGAGGCCATGGCCGCCAAGCCCACCGTGGAACCGACCGACAGGTCAATGCCGCCGGTCAGGATCACGAAGGTCATGCCCACGGCCATGATCGCGTTGATCGCCGTCTGGCCGACCAGGATGATCAGGTTCTGCCGGGTGAAAAACGCAGGCGAGAGCACCGAAAAAATCCCGATCAATACAAACAAGGCGATCAAGGCTCTTAACTGGAAAAGCAGGACGCCCAGGAATAGACCGGACGGCTTGGCAGGGGCAGCGGCAGGTGCGGGAGCGGCGGCGGACGTGTGCATGGGGGGCTTGTCGGCTTACTTCGGTTGATGCGCGGGGATGGGGTGCTCAGTTTGTTGCTGTGCGCCGGCAGCGAGGACCAGAGCCTCTTCGGTTACCTTATCGTGAACGAATTCACCCGTGATCTTCCCTTTGGACAGAACCAGGATGCGATCCGGGACGGTGAACATTTCGGGTAGCTCGGAAGAAACGAAAAGCACCGCGAAACCTTGTTCCGCCAACCGGTTCATGATCTCGAAGATTTCCGCTTTAGCGCCGACGTCGATGCCGCGGGTCGGTTCATCCAGGAGCAAGACTTGCGGGTGAGTCAGCAAACTCTTCGCTACGACGACCTTTTGCTGATTGCCGCCGCTGAGCGAGGTGATCGGGTGCTGGGGGGTGCGCGCCTTGATGGCGAGGGTGCGCATCATGGCCTTGATTTCCTCCAGTTCCCGCCGTTCAGAAAGCCAGAACGAGGTCACAAACCGCCGGAGGCTGGCGATGGTGATGTTATGGGCAACCGACAGTTTCTGTACCAGCCCCAGGCGCTGCCGATCCTCCGGCACCAGCATCAGCCCAAGGTCAATCCGTTCCCGGATGGTCTCCTGCCGAAGCCGGCGGTCACCAAGCCGGATTTCGCCGCCGGCTTCCGGGTGCAGCCCCATCAGGCACTCGAACAGTTCGGTTCGGCCCGCACCCATCAGGCCGAAGAGGGCCAGGATCTCGCCGCGCCGGAGGCTAAACGAAACGTTTTCCAGGGTGAACCCGCCACCAATGCGCGGCAGGCATAAATCCTTGACTTCCAGCACCGGCCGCTCGTCGTCCGCGGTCGCCGTCCGGGTGCGGTGCCGTGGCGCATTCACGTTGCGGCCGACCATCTTCTCGATGATCCAGGCAACGTTGACCGTGCGGGCCGGGGCCGTGGCGGCGAGTTTGCCGTCGCGCAGCACCGTGACGTAATCGCCGATGGTGAGCAGTTCCTCCAGCTTGTGAGAAATGTAGATGATGGCCACCCCGTGCGCTTTAAGGTCGGCGATGATCCGAAAGAGCGCCTCGGTTTCGGCGGCCGTCAGGGCCGAGGTAGGCTCGTCCATGATGAGGATGCGCACGTTTTGCGACAGCGCTTTGGCGATCTCAACGATTTGCTGCTGGCCCATGCGCAGATCCCTCACCAGGATGGTCGGTTCCAAAGGCTGTTCAAGGCGCTGCAGCAGTTCGCGCGTAATCTGCTCCTGGGCACGATGCTGGACGATCCCGCCGCGGGTGAGTTCGCGCGCGACAAAGATGTTTTCGGAGATGTTGAGGTTTGGGTAGAGGTTCAGTTCCTGGAAAATGATGCCGATACCCGCGTGCGCGGCTTCGCGGGTCGACCGGAATTCCACCGGGACCCCATCGAGAAGCAGCCGCCCGGCTGTGGGCCGCTCGACGCCCGCCAGAATTTTCATCAGGGTCGATTTGCCGGCCCCGTTCTCGCCGATCAGGACGTTAACCGCACCGGCGTAGACGCTGAAGTCGACCTGGTCCAGAGCGACCGTTCCAGGGAATCGCTTGGTGACCTTCTCTGCTGCCAGAATGACTTTGTGCCCATTGGACGGGCTTGGCTGGTCGGCTTCCGTGGGCGGCATGGTTCGTCAGTGAGCGGCCTGGAGATCAATCTTAACCGGCGTGACCAGAACCGGCGACTTCGAATGGGAATCGAAAGTGAAGGCGCCGAAAAACGTCACCGTTTTACCGGCCAGCGAGGCAGGATCCACGTTGCCGAGGGCCGTCTGGAGTGCCCGATGATTCATCTCTTTGGCCACGTCGGCGTAATCCAGTTGATTGGTAAATTGATTGAAGGAGACGATCCCGGTCGCGTCGCGCAAGGCCGTTCCACGAACCACCGGGCCGATTTGCAATGCAACCTTCTCCCCCAACCCGGGAACTTCGACGATGGCGGTACCGGCCTGCGACTCGGTGTGCAGTTCGACGACGTTGCCGGTCCCTTTGACCATGTAGTTGTATGGGTTGGTGGCTTCGCGCCGCCCGTACTTCTGCCCGGCACCATTGGGGTCGGCTCGGATTTCCGGGAGGACCTTGGCAACGTCCTGCGCCTTTTCCTGAATGGCCGGCAGCACCTTGGTCGTCCAGATCGGGTCGACGAACCTGGCCGCGGCAGTCTGCGCGGGTTGCGACCCGGATGCTCCGGGCACCGCGCGACCGGGGAGGGGCCGGATGACAAACGGCGGCTTGAGCATCAAAAAAATCACAAGCAGAACAAAGATGGCCAGGATCGCCAGGGAGCGCCGGGCCTTCCGGCGCGCCTGGGTTCGAGGCGGCGCTTGGGACAGGGAGGTTGAAGCAGCCATTTACAGGGGGAACAAGCGGTCAGCGACATTACGCCGCCCGCGCAGGTGTACAATCATATCTTCGCATGTTTGTATATACCGGCGGGCAGAAGGTTGAAAAGATCCCTTTTACAACGATGGACTCAGGGCAGGTTGCCGGCGGCAGCTTTCGGAAACCGAAATGAACGAAAACGATTTGAACGGTAAAGTAGCGGTTGTAACCGGGGCCAGTAAAGGCCTGGGCAAGGCCATCGCCTTGGCCCTGAGTGCGGCGGGTGCGAACATTGCGCTGGTCTCACGAGACCTTGAGCAGTTGAATGGAGTGAAACAAGTGGTGGAGAGCGGAGGCGGCAAAGCACAGGTTTTCCAGGCGGATGTCGCCGACGAGGAACAGGTCCGCCGGCTTGAACGCGACGTGACAGGAACTTTCAAAGGGGTTGATATCCTGATCAACAATGCTGGGATCAATCTCCGGAAGTCCCTGGTCGAGTTCACCCTCGAAGAGTGGCGTCGCGTTGTCGACACCAATCTTACGAGCGTTTTTCTCATGTGCCGGTCATTTGTGCCCCACATGATCGGCCGGGGTTACGGCCGAATCATCAATCTGACGTCGACCATGAGCCACGTTTCACTTCCGGGACGCTCGGCCTACTCCGCCAGCAAGACTGCGTTGCTCGGATTGACGCGTGCGCTGGCGCTGGAACTCGCTTCGGAAGGCATCACCGTAAACGGCATCAGCCCGGGCCCGTTTGCCACGGAGTTAAACGCTGCGTTGATCCAGAACGCGGAGCTCAACCAGCAATTCCTCTCGAAAATCCCGGCCGGCCGTTGGGGCCGTGTGGAGGAAGTTGGTCAGCTTGCCTTGTACCTGTGTTCCGAAGCAGCGGGCTTTCTAACCGGGACGGACATTATCATCGACGGTGGCTGGACTGCGCAGTGAGGCGTCAGATCCCGTCGGGACGGCCTCGAAGGCGGCACGCAGCTCGTCGGGGATCCTGCACGGGCGGCCGTTTTGGCGCTCCACATAGACCCAGACGGTTTCAGCCTCGACCAATACTCGACCGTCGTGATCACGCCGAACCCGGTACCGGCGTGATGAGCTTCGCTGCTTGAATTCCGCTACCCAGGTTTGCAACGTGATCGTCTCGCCGGCAAAGGCAGGGCGCAGATAAGTGATAAAATGAGAACGTACCACCCAAACGGCGCCCTTCTCAAGGTAACGTTCGACGGGCCAGCCTTGGGCGGACGAATGCCGAATGGCGATGTCCTGCATCCACGCGAGGTATTTCAGGTTGCTGACGTGCCCCAGTTCATCAATGGCGTCTTCGGGGACTGAAAAGGTGTGCGTGAACACTCGCGGCATATCGGCCGTAATTCTACAGGGCAAAGTTCCCGCTCAAAGCCAATTGAGCATCGCCCTGCCCCGGACGGTGTACATGACGTGTAACCGGGGCGCGGAACGGTATGTGACGAAAAAGTAACGATGCTGCTGACGACGCAATCGCGAAGTCTCTTTCGGCAAGGACATGAATATCGCAGGCGATTACCTGAACGGCGGGATCATAATTTTCGCGGTGCTCGCGGTTGCGCTGGCGCTGTTTTTTGAGTTTATCAACGGCTTTCACGACACGGCCAACGCCGTGGCCACGGTGATCTACACGCATAGTCTTCCGCCCACCGCGGCGGTTGTCTGGTCGGGGTTTTGCAATTTCCTCGGGGTACTTCTTTCCACCGGGGCGGTTGCCTACAGCATCGTGGCGCTTCTTCCGACGGGCTTGGTGCTGAACGTCGCCTCAGGGACCGGGGCAGCCGCGCTCTTTGCGCTGCTCTCTGCGGCCGTCATCTGGAATTTCAGTACGTGGTACATGGGCCTGCCCTGCTCGAGTTCGCATTCGCTGATCGGCTCCATCCTGGGCGTGAGCGTCGTGGACATCTGGCAGCATCCGGGCCAGGGCCAGGGAGTCCCTTGGGAACAGGTGCGGCAGGTCTTTATGTCGTTAATGCTCTCTCCCGTGCTGGGCTTCGTCATGGCGGCCGTCCTGCTGTTCGGGTTGCGCATCTTCGTCAAGAGCCCGAAAATTTTCGAACCGGCCGACGCCCAGCGCTCGCCGCCGTGGTGGGTGCGCGGGGTCTTGATCCTGACTTGTACGGGGGTGAGTTTTGCCCACGGATCCAATGACGGGCAAAAAGGGATGGGCCTTTTTATGCTGGTGCTCATCGTCGCCTTGCCCTCGGCGCTCGCCTTGAACCCGTCGCTGAAAAGCGATGACATCAAGGCGCTCACGGCCGAACTGGACCGTGGCATCCAGTCCCTGCAAGGCAAGCTGGACGGCAAACCGCCCCTCGCGCAGGATCAGGCCCGGCAGGCCTTAACGCACTACGATGGACCCCGGGGCACGTTTGACGAAAACGTCTTCCCGGCGCTGGTCGCTGAAATGCAGGATTTCAAGGCGAAACTGGACGGCAAATCCTCCGTGGAACAGGTGTCTGCGCCGGATCGTCAGGAGCAACGCCGCAGCGCCTACCTCATCAACGAAGGTTTGAAGAAGCTGGAGAAAGAAAAGCGAATCGCCGGGCCTGACTACAAGGGCCTCCAAGCCGAGTTGAAAAAGGCGGTCGAATACATCCCGGTCTACATCAAAGCCGTGGTGGCGCTAGCCCTCGGGCTGGGGACGATGATCGGCTGGAAACGGATCGTGGTGACCGTTGCAGAGAGGATCGGCAAGACTCACCTTGCCTACGCCCAGGGCGCCTCGGCAGAGCTGACCACCGCCGTGACCATTTTGATGGCTGATCATCTGGGGTTACCGGTCAGCACCACGCACGTGTTGTCCTCCGGCATCGCCGGTACGATGGCTGCAAACCATTCCGGCCTGCAAAAGAAGACGCTGCGCAACATCGTCCTGGCCTGGGTGTTGACCTTGCCGGTCTGCCTGTTTCTGGGGGCCACGTTGTTTGCGGGGCTGCTGGCCTTCTTTTTCAACGTTCTGGGATGGAGATAGAAGACAGAACCGACAGCGCCGGACCTGCAGCGCGTCATCACAGGTGGCTCTTGCCGCCGTCAGACGCCGACTTTTAATTCGTGCCCTTCGGCGCCGGACGCGGGTCCTCTGATCCATTCACGGAACCGGTGGATCTGGTCTCTCGTCCCTACCACCAGAAGCCAGTCGCCGGGTAGTAGCACCTGAAAAGGCCCGGGAAAAAGAATCCGGTGTTCTCCCCGGGATACCCCCACGATCTGCACGCCGGTGTGCCGTGGAATCTCGAGTTCCGCCAAGGCGTTTCCGGCGAGCCGGCTCTGCTCGAGAACCTCGACCGATTCAAGCCGAATCTCGTCGAGGATGTTGGATTTCTCGGTATTGGTCGGGCCGCTGTCGAAGAATGCGCGCACATGCTGGATCTGTGCCTTGGTTCCGAGCACCAAAAGCACGTCATTCGGGAAGATGGCCGTGTCGGGACCCGGCCCGGGCACCGGGTAACCGTGTCTCTCAACCCCGATTACCGAGCAGCCGAATCGGCTGCGCAGGACCAGGTCTCCCAACGTCTTGTCAAACCAGGCCTCTGAATCCGGTACCCGGATTTCGCTGAGGGTTAATTCCCATTCCTGGTGCTCCTTCAGCCAATGTTCGTGACTCTGCTGACGCCGCTCCTCGGCTGAGAGAATAGCCTCGGCAAGTTGCGAGTCGATCTGATGATGCACGGTCATCAGCCGTTTGCCGAACACGACGATGTAAACAATGGCCGCTGCCAGGATCCCGCCGAAGAGGTACGCAGTATCCTTGGCCGCCGGCCGGAGAAGCCAGACCCACGCAAAGACTAAAACCGCGCCCAGCAGTTCCAGACAAACGTCCAGGAAGTGCGACCGCGTCCAGTGTTCAGCAGCAAACACCAGGTCCGTCAGCGCGAGGAGAAATTCGGCCAGTCTCCGCCAAACCCCAAGGAGCGGGCCGGTCGTGGCAACGCCAACCAGGGCCCAGAACAGGTGATCCCGCCAGGCGGCAGCGTTGCCCGGAAACGACGCATCCCATTGGCGGAGGAGCAACGGTGCAAACACCAGAATGCCGGACACAAAGGTAACGCTGACCAGGAGCGGGGGAAGTTTTTGCCGCGCCAACCCGAACGCCCGGCTCCGGTGCTGATGCTCACCTGCCGAGGCCAGGAATTCCTGGTAAACCGTCAGGAATTCCCGAAGAAAGTTCGGCTCACAATTGACCACGACGTTGCTGATTTGGGCGGAACGTTGGATCAAGATGGGTGAAACGACGGCGGTGAACAATGCGATCCCGACCGCGATGGGGTAGTAATCGGCCGAGAGCAACCGCGCCGAGACCCCCACCTGCGCGATGATAAATGCGAACTCACCGATCGGCGTCACCATCAGACCGGCCCGGATCGCATCCCAATCCGGGGTTCCGGTAAACATCAGGGCCGCACTGATTGCGAGCGTGCGGACCACGATCGCCATCAGCCCCAAGGACAAGATCAGGCCCCAATCCTTCACCAGGAGCGCCGGGTCCAGCAACATCCCGATCGAGACGAAAAAGACGGCGATAAAAACGTCCCGCATCCCTTGCATCGCCCGCTCGACGGCCGGGCGCTGCGGCGTTTCGGCGATGATTGCGCCCAGCAGAAATGCGCCGAGGGCCAGCGAATACCCGATCTTGACCGCGATCACCGCGATCCCAAGCACCAGGCCTGCAACGGTAATGGTCAGCAGATCGGTTCCGGCTCGATCCAGGCGGCGGAGAACCCGGGGAAGCAGCAGTAATCCAAGCACAACGATCACGGCAACAAAAGCCAGCAGGACCCCCAGGATCCGGCCGATATCCGCCTGCGGACCGCGATGGATCTGGACGATGGAGGAAATGAAGGTCAGCATGACTACGGCCACCAGGTCCTCCAGAACCGTGATGCTCATCGCAAGATTACCCGCCCGTTGATGGATCAATCCGGTTTCCGGCAGGATTTTACCGATGATCGCAGAGCTGGAAGCCATCAGCATGCCCGCCACGAACAGCGCCTGCGCAGGGCCCACCCCGATAAAGGGACAGACGAAGCGAACCACGTTGAAAACCAGCGTCGCCCCGAGAGCCACCGCGAGAACCAGCCCCAGGCCCATCCTGCGCAATTTTCCGAGGCTCAACTCGAGACCGATCGAGAACATCAGAAAAACCAGACCCAGCTGGGATAAGGTCTCGATCCGAGCCTGATCAGAGATCAGCGCAACAGGTGGTGTGTGCGGACCGACCACTAACCCGGCGAGCAGGAACCCGACGATGCTGGACAGCCCGATTCGCTGGCAGAGAAATCCCGCCACTCCGGCGACCAGCGTCACGATCGCCAAGTCCTCAACCAGACCGAATTCACCCATGTCGGCCTATCCTATAACACAGGCGGGCGCGGCGATCCCACTGTGAGTATGGCTCAGGGCGGCAACGTTTTGGCCGTGCGCCGCGCGGGATCTTCACCCATGTTTGAGGCCAAAGGCGCGGTGATGAAAATTTCCTTTGTGAGTGCCGGCAGCGGCGATGAAACCTTCTTTCAGGATGCGTTGCGTGACCATGATCTCGAATTTGTCAGCTCAACGACCGCGGTGTCGGCCGAGGCGGAAATTCTGTCACCTTTCATATACGATCGGGTGCATTCAGAGTTTCTCGACGGCCATCCGCTGCTGCGCCTCGTATGCACGCGTTCGGCCGGCTGGGATCACATCGACGTCGAATTGTGCCGCCAACGCGGCGTAACGGTTGCAAACGTACCTGCCTACGGCGCAAATACGGTCGCGGAACATACTTTTGCGCTGATTCTCGCCTTATCCCGCCGCTTGCGTGACGCGAGCCTCGCGGTGCAGAACCGCTCGTCGGCGGAGGCGCTTCGGGGTTTTGACCTGAAAGGCAAAACGATCGGCGTAATCGGTACCGGGCGGATCGGCTCGCACGTTATCCGGTTAGCCAATGGCTTCGGTATGCGGGTGCTGGCCTGCGACACCGTCCCGAATACCCATCTGGCCGACCTCCTCGGGTTTGCATACACGACGCTCGAGGATCTGCTCGCGCAGGCGCACATCATCACCCTTCACTGTCCGCTTCGACCTGATAACTTCCACCTGCTCGACCGGGACAGGTTGTCGAGGTGCATCCCGGGCGTGCTGATCATCAATACGGCACGCGGAAGTCTCATCGACACGGAGGCATTGATCGCCGCCCTTGAAGCCGGTCAGGTGGGCGGGGCGGGTCTGGACGTTCTGGAAGGTGAACTCGCCACAGACCGCCCGCCGAACCTGAACGTTACCGAGTTGATTCTCGAGGAACTCCACGCGGGACTCTCACCCGAGGAACACCGCCTTAAGCACCCGAACCGGATCCAGGAACTTCAGCAGATGATGCGAAATAAGGTGCTGATATCCAGACCAAACGTCGTTTTTACACCTCACATCGGGTTCAACAGCTTTGAAGGGGTGGACCGAATCAACCGTACGACGGCGGAGAATGTTCGCGCCTTCCTGGACGGCAAACCTATCAATGTTGTCACAACCTGCAGCAGGTAAACCTGATCCCGGGAACGCGTCGATCTCCAACTCAGCGGCTGAACCGTAAACCACCGGTTCACGGGTGCGCGAAGGATGCCTTTTATCGGGCGTTCTCGCTCGGTTCCCAGAGGGCGAAGGTGTTGTGCTCCGGGTCCTGGCAGATCACAAAGTAACCCATCTGCGGCACTGCCGTCTTGGGTACGAAGACTTTGCCCCCGAGTTCCTCCACCTTCGCTGCGGATTTCTCCACCGACTCGACGCTGATGTAATTCGTGATGCCCATCATTTGTGGGTGCGGGCGCCTCATCAGGCCGCCGTCGGGACTGCCTTCGCTGCCGCCGGTGTCGATGTGCCAGTACTCCATCTGGCCGGGAAGCTTCTCAATTTTCCAGCCGAACAATGCGCCGTAGAAGGCTTTGGCGCGTTCGACGTCATCGGCCGGGATTTCAAACCATACGATGCTAGCCATGGCGTTTGCCCTTCCCTTCTTGTCCAGGGATCTTGAATCGTGTGCTCATTGGTTGAGTCCCTTTTTAAACGATCACCGGCGAAATGCCACGGCAGAAAATGCCGCCAATGCGCCGCCCGGTTTTTATGTTCGCGTGTTGTCCTTGGTGCCCTGCTTTCCGGCATGGAACGGGTTAAGCGAAACCGGACGGCTTCCCGCGTCCAGCAAGCCGGTCAGCCGGAACATGCCGCCCAGCGCGAACGCCCAGCACACGATGCAAAGGGCGGCCATGATGATGCGCGCAACCAGGGGCATGTCCACGAGCAGGAGGACGGTGGTCGGGATGAGGGCGGCCAGCGTCCAAAACGAAAAGTGCAGGATGTTTCGGAGCAGGGTCGCTTCTCTCTGGGCGTCTTTGGCGAGCCGCTCCCGGGCGGACAGGCGGGATTCGTCAGGTTCCATGGCGTCGTAGCTCCGGTTAAGGCGTCGTGAAACAGTTCGCACCGTTTTGCACGATTCGACCGGACAATTTTTCTCGCCCGAGGAACCTTTGGGATGCGAGCACGCCGAAAAATAGTGATGCTTATTCAGCGATGAAAACTTACCGGATCGCCACTATTCCCGGTGACGGCATTGGGCAGGAAGTCGTGCCGGCCGGCATCCATGTGTTAGACGCCGCCGCCAAAAAGGGCGGCTTTACCTTCGATTGGCAATTCTTTCCCTGGAGCTGCCAATATTACCAGGAAAATGGTAGGATGATGCCTGATGACGGGTTGGAGCAACTCCGCCATCTTGACGCAATCTTTTTAGGGGCGGTCGGTTTTCCCGGGGTGCCGGACCACGTCTCACTTTGGGGATTGCTGATCCCGATCCGGCGCCGGTTCGAACAGTACGCCAACGTACGACCTGTGCGTTTGATGCCGGGCATCCGTTCGCCGTTGCGAGACCGCAAGCAGGGCGACATCGATTTCATCATCGTGCGTGAAAACAACGAGGGGGAGTATTCCTCCATCGGCGGCCGCCTCTACGAAGGAACGGATTTTGAAGTGGTCTCGCAGGAATCGGTCTTCACCCGCCGAGGTGTGGACCGCATCCTGCAGTACGCCTTCAGGCTCGCTCGGACTCGGCCGCGCCGGCATGTCACTTCAGCTACCAAATCCAACGGCATCACCATCACCATGCCGTTCTGGGACGAACGCTTCCGGGCGATCGCGGCCAGCTATCCGGAAGTGAAGACGAGCCAATACCATATCGACATTCTCGCCGCCCATTTCGTCCAACACCCGGATTGGTTCGACGTGGTCGTCGGGTCCAACCTGTTTGGCGACATCCTGTCCGATCTCGGTCCGGCGTGCGCCGGGACCATCGGGATCGCGCCCTCGGCCAACCTGAACCCGGAGCGCAATTATCCTTCGATGTTCGAACCGGTACACGGTTCAGCGCCTGACATTGCGGGCCGGCAGATCGCCAACCCGATCGGCCAGATCTGGTCGGGAGCGATGATGCTGGAACACTTAGGTGAACCGGACGCCGCGGCCGCGGTGATTCGTGCGATTGAAAAGGTCCTCGAGCAGGGTCCCCGTACCCGCGACATCGGCGGCGAGGCCTCAACGGAGGAGGTAGGCAAAGCCATCGCTGAGGCGGTCTGACCGAACGTTCCCGTCGGGCCATGAGCCATTCGGAACCCCCGTTACCGGACCTCTCCGCGCGATGCTTCAGACGGCGCCAAAAGACCCATTGAAGAGATGCAGGCGGCAGGGCGAAGCTGCCCCTGTGAAAACCCTGGAGAACAAAGTTGCTCTCGTTACCGGTGCTTCCCGCGGCATCGGCGCCGCCATCGCCAAACAACTCGCTGACGCCGGGGCCAAGGTCGTCGTCAACTACGCAGGTAACGCCCCAGCCGCCGAGCAGGTCGTCGCCGCCGTTCGCGCTTCCGGCAGCGAAGGACTGGCCGTGCAGGGTGACGTCAGCAAAGCTGCCGACGTCAAACGCCTTTTCGACGCCGCGATCGACCGCTTCGGCAGGCTCGACATCCTGGTTAATAACGCCGGCGTCATCCTTTACAAGAGATTAGCCGAGATCACCGATGAGGAATTCGAACGCCTCCTCGGCATCAACGTCAGAGGAGTCTTTTACGCCTTGCGCGAAGCTGCCACCCGCCTGGCCGATGGCGGCCGTATCATCAACTTTTCGAGCACAACCACCCGAATGATGCTGCCTACCTACAGCGCCTATGTGGCCACGAAAGGCGCCGTCGAGCAATTGACCCGCGTCTTTGCCAAGGAGGTGGGTGTGCGCGGCATTACGGTGAACGTGGTTTCGCCCGGCCCGGTCAATACGGAGCTGTTCACCACGGGCAAGAGCGAGGAAGACATCAAACGCATGGCCAGTCTCGCCGCCCTGGGCCGGATCGGAGAGCCTGAGGACATCGCGCGAGTGGTTTGTTTCCTGGCCGGCGACGACGCCGGCTGGATCTCAGGTCAGAACCTCGGCGCAAACGGCGGTTTGGCGTGAAAGGCCCCTATGGCCGGTGCACCTTCAGCCCTTCAATAACCCCCCCTCCAAGGTAGGGACAAGGTAGGGACGGCCGCAGGACGCGCCGGGTTGACGGTAAATCTTGCAATGCAATTTCCTCTTTAGGAATCTGGCACGATGGACAAACGGCGGATTCTGGTGTTTGGCGATTCCAATTCGTGGGGATGGACCCCTCGCCCTGACATGGAGCTGACCACCCGGTATGACGCAGCGACGCGCTGGCCCGGGGTGCTTTCGGCAAAGCTGGGCGACCGCTTCGAAATCGTCGAGGAAGCTTTGAGCGGGCGCACCACGGATCTGGACGACCCGGACATCGATCTGCCGGCCAACGCCCTGAGGGGCGCGACCATGAGCGGCGCCAGGGTTCTTCCGGCCGTCCTCGCGAGCCATCTGCCGCTCGACCTGGTGATCATCATGTTGGGAACCAACGACCTTAAAAAACGTTTCCAGCGTGAACCGTCCGGCGTGGCGTCGGCCCTGGTGCGCCTGGCACAACTGGTCAAGGAATGCGAGGGCGGCGTACGGACCGTTTACCCCTCCCCCCAGGTCCTGGCCATCGCTCCCCCACCCCTCGGAACAACCTTTTACAACCCGGAAGAGTGGGCCGGTGCTCATCAAAAAAGCCTTGCGATCGGGGCGGCTCTGGAACGCGCCGCAGCCGGAACCAACCTGCCGGTGTTTGATGCCGGACAAGTCATCACCACCGACGGCATGGACGGGATACACCTGACCGAACAGGCCCATCGCAAGCTGGGCGAAGCGGTGGCAGAGAAGGTGCGAACGCTTTTTGGGCCGGCGTAGTCGGCGGACGCTGCTTTACCGCGTTTCCAACTCCGGAGCCGACAATTCCTCAAACCGCGGTGCGCACAGGTGATTAAGGGCGAAGGCCACCAGGTAGGCAAAGGCGCAGATGAGAAATAGAATGGTGTAGCCTCCGGTCACGTTTCCCTGGGCCGTAAACTTATCCAGCAGGAGGCCGGTAACGATGGGGAAGATCATTCCTGCGGTAGACCCGGCCGCGCTGCCCAGCCCGATCAGGGAGGCGACGGCGTGCTTCGGGAACATGTCCGAGGCCGTCGAGTAAAGGCTTGCCGACCACGCTTGGTGGGCGGATCCCGCCAGCCCGATCAGGAAGACGGCAGCCCAGTTTCCGACGCTGGTGGCGAACAGAATCGGCACCACGCAAAGCGCAAAAATAAACATTGAGGTCTTGCGTGCCCGCGTCACGCTCCAGCCGCGCCGCATCAGATAGCCCGGCAGCCACCCGCCTATGTTGCTCAGAACGGTAATGATCGCGTAGATCGTCACCAGGTGAATCCAACTGTGTGCGATGTCGAGCTGACGCGTTTTCTTGAAATAGTCGGGCAGCCAGATGAGAAAGAACCACCAGACCGGATCGGTCAGGAATCTTGCCACGATGATGGACCAGGCCTGCCGGTATTTAAGCAGGCTCAGCCAACGGATTTTCGCAATGCCCTCGGCGTGCGACTCATCGTGGTCGCTCTGAATGTATGCCAGTTCCTCCGCGCTCAGCCGCTTCTGCCGTCCCGGTTCTTCGTAAAGCGGGATCCAGAAACAGAGCCAGAGAAACCCGGCCAGGCCAGCCACGATGAACGCCATGTGCCAACCCCAGGTAAGCGCGATCCAGGGAATGAGGATCGGCGCGATGATCGGCCCGACGTTTGAGCCCGAGTTGAACAAGCTCGTCGCGAAGGTCCTTTCTTTTTTAGGGAACCAGAGTGCCACCGTCTTGATCGACGACGGGAAATTGCCCGCCTCACTGATTCCCAAACACATCCGTGCAATGCCGAATCCCGTCACGCTCGACACCAGCGCGTGGCCCATGGCGGCGAGACTCCAGCCCGCAATCGAAAGGGAGTAGCCGACCTTGGTTCCGAGCCGGTCCACCAACCACCCGAAGAGCAGTCCGCCTACGGCGTAGGCACCCTGAAACGCAGAGTTTACGGCGCCAAACTGCTCGTTGCTCCAGTGGAGTTGGTTATCAAGGATCGGCTTGAGCAGGGATAGGATTTGCCGATCCATGTAATTCACGGTGGTGGCGAAGAACAACAGTCCACAAATCACCCACCGGTAGCTGCCGCGTGTAGTTGCCGGGCGTCCGGGTTTAACCTTGAGAGCTTGTGACATATTCCTCCCGCCGTGCCGTTACGTTCAGACACCGGTTTTTAATCCCGCAGCGGTTTTATCCGAGAATCGGCAGCAAATGGCGGTTAAGAAGATTTTCGGTCACGTGCCGGGCAACGATCCCCTCATTTGCCTCCAGCGCTCCGGTGAACCGTTGGCCCATCCCGGCTGCGACCTTGAACCCGACGTGCAAAAGTTGCCGGAAATGGGGATTGTATTCGGGGTGTGACTCCACGTGGCGGAGGGCGTTGGCGTATTGGGCTGAACTCCAGCCGTTAGCGGCCTTCGGGCTCGGCAGCCTGGCCGGATCGATGTCGATTACCGTGC
>Ga0213876_10000952_pt1 | contig 19055 bp, 10 predicted proteins | sample BarmaccomBMRX_R9_FD_160113 | JGI IMG/M metagenome (GOLD analysis project Ga0213876, IMG submission 160113) | Root-associated microbial communities from Barbacenia macrantha in rupestrian grasslands, the National Park of Serra do Cipo, Brazil - RX_R9 | ecosystem: Host-associated > Plants > Roots... | reverse complement strand
TCGAGAGCCATGGAGGGCGTTGTCGTTGGTGGCGTGGCGACGCTTCGACAACGCACGTTCCGTGACGTCGGACGCCGTCACCCCAGCACCGCGTACCGCGCGATCGCCACGTCCACCTTCTCCAGCACGTCGTCGGCCGCGATGGCCAGCATCCGGTCGTCCGCCGGCGGATCGAAGCGCGACGGATCGGGCGGCGTGCCAGGCTCGGTGTACCGGTCGATCCACAGATCCTCGAACGCGCGGTACGGTCCCACGCGCCACGGATTGGTGTGGCCGAACAGCCCGACCACCGGCGTGCCTAACGCCCGCGCGATGTGCAGCGGACCGGTGTCCGGTGCGAGCGCGAGCGCGCTGCGCTCGAGGATCCACGCCACGCGCCGCACGCCGTCGCCCATCGCCCACACGGTGGGCACGCCGGCGCGCTCCGCCACCTCGCGCGCGACGGCCACCTCGCGCGTGCCCGGCCCGCCCACGAGCGCCACCTCGAAGCCGCGCGCCGCGAGCCCGTCCACGACCGCGGCCCACCGGTCGGCGCGCCAGTCCTTGCGAGCGTTCGCCGACGCGGGCACCACCGCCGCCAGCGGCCGTCCGCTCCGCTCGGCGAGGAACGCCGTCTGCGCCGCGCGCTCGGCGGCCGAGAAGGCGATGCGCCAGTCGGCGGGCGTGGCGGGCGCGTGGTGCGGCACGCCGAGGTGGGCGAGGAACTCCAGGAACATGTCCTGGGTGTGGGAGCGCGGACGCGGCGGCAGGTGGTCGTTCTCGGCCAGCCAGATGCCGTCGCGCGCGCGGCCGCGCTCGAAGCCGAGGCGGTGCGGGGCGCCCGAGAAGAACACCGGCCAGACGCTCTTGAAGTAGACGTTGAGGTTGATCGTGAGGTCGAAGCCGCCCACCGCGCGCGCCGCGGCGCGCAGCTCACGTCGGAGGGCGACGACCCCGCGCGCGCCCTCGCGCCGCCGGTAGCGCACGATCGCGTCGACCGACGGGTGGTGCTCGAGGATCGTCGACGGCATCGGCTCCGACACCCACGTCACGTGGCGGGCGACGCCGGCGTCCTTCAGCGCGTTGACGATCGGGAGGCCGTGCACGACGTCGCCCAGGCCGCTGAGCAGGACGACGCACACGCGCTGGCCGGGGGCGCGAGGGGTGGCGGGCATGGCCAGAATCTAGCGCGGCGCCCCGGCGCCTCCGGTTGGCGCCTCCGTGTCGGCGCGGTAGGGCACGTCCCGGCCCGGGTGTTCTCCTTCTCGGGATGGCCGCCGTGTCTGTCGGCCGGCGTCGATCGTCAGTATATCCAGAGCTGGAACCGGATCGTGACGCGGCCCCCACCGCCGTGTCCCAGGTTTCGCCTCGGGCGGCCCTCCCTGCCTACCGCCCGTCTCCCCATCGCCATCGCCGTGTCCACTGCCCTCGCTCCGCAGCCGCGCGTTCGGCCGCGTCCCAAGGTGCGCGCTCAGGCGCCAGGCGCTCAGGCGCCAAGCGCTCAGGCGCCAGGCGCTCAGGCGCCGAGTGATCGGCCCACCCTCGCGGCGCGCCCTCGCGCGCTCGACCGGCCGCGGTGGCGCGCCGCGAGCGTCGCCACGGCGATCGTGCTGCTCGCCGGGCTCCTGCCGCATCCGGCGGTGCGCGACGTGGCCGGCGCGCCCGGCGTCGGCGCGAGCGGGGCGCGGCTGGCGCTTCCCGCGGCCTACGTGGCGCTGTCGCCGCTCACGCGCGTGCTCGACGCGCTGTCGCTGCTGTCGCCGCCGCAGCACGCGGCGCTGGCGGCCTCGGTGCTGCTCGTCGCGGTGGCGTGGGGACGGCGGCGCCTCGGCGCGATGGCGGCGCGGTTCGGCGTCGCGTTAGGCGCGCTCGCGGCGACCTATCTCGCGGCGGCGCTGCTGCCGCGCCCCGCCGCGTCGCTGGCGGTCGACGACCCGTCGCTCGTCCGCGTCGACTTCCACACCCACACCGCCGCGTCGCACGACGTGCCGCGCTGGTTCGACGCCGGCCGGCGGCGTGCGTGGGAGCGCGCGGCCGGGTTCGACCTCGCGTTCATCTCCGACCACCGCTCCTTCGACGGCGCCGCCGCGGCGCGCCCCGCCAACCCGCGCATCGCCGGCGACGGCATCGTGCTCGCACCGGCGCTCGAGGGGTGGTTCGGCGGCGTGCACGTCGTGCTGCTCGGCGTCGCGGAGTCCGATCGGGTGCTGCTCGGCGACTCGCGCCTCGACGAGCTGCTGCCGGCCGCGCTGGCGAGCCACCAGCTGGCCGCGCCGCCCGTGGCCATCGCGACGATCCCCGACCGCGTGCTGCCGACGCTGACCGCCGCAGCCCGCGACGGCGCCCCCTTCCTGCGCGCCGTGGAGATCGCCGACGGGGCGCCACGCGCCCTCGCCCAGGCGGACCGCGAGCGCGCCGCGATCGGCGGGCGTGCCCACGCCCTCGGCCTCGTCCCCATCGCCTCGTCGAACCACCACGGGTGGGGGCGGACGGCGGAGGCGTGGACGCTGGTGCGCGTGCCCGGCTGGCGCGCCCTCCCGGCCGACGTGCTGGCCGCCCGCGTGGTCGACGTGCTGCGCCGCGGGGACGGCGCGGCGGTGCGCGTGGTGGAGCGGGAGCGGCCGACGGCGGGCGGGGTGGGCCCGGCGCGCGGCGCGCGGCTGGCGGCGACGGTGCCGATGCTGGCGTGGCAGACGGTCGCGGCGCTCGAGCCGGTGGAGCGGGGGGTGTGGCTGCTGTGGATCTGGGCGCTGGTGCTGGCGCCGGTGGGGGTGCGGGGCGTGCGGGTGCGGCGGAGAGTGAGGGGGCTGGTGGTGGTGCGTTAGGCCCGCTGAGCCACGTTGGCGGACGACGCGTCAGCCGACGTACACCACGTCCCCCTCCTCGTCGATGCCGAGCTCCTGGTGCGTGCCGCAGATGCCGCACACCAGGAACGCCGACCACTCCACGTGCAGCTCGTCGCGCACCGAGGCGAGCGCCGGCCGGACCGCGACCTTCTTGTAGCTGTACTCCCGGCACCGCACGCACGCGTGCGCCCGGGCGATCCGCTCGGCGCGCTCGCGCGTGATCGGCGTCACGACGGAGTGCCTAACCCTTCGCCGGCTCGTCGGCCGATGACGTCCCTGCCGTCAGGCGGGCGGCGGCGAGCGCCTCGTCCTTGCGCGTCCCCGCGGCGCGGGCCGCGGCGGCGGCCGGGTCGCCGGCCTTGAGCAGCTCGCGCAGGCCGCCTAACGCGCCCATCACGCCGCTCGCCTCCGCGGGGAGGAAGATCGTGGAGCCGCGCCCCTGCGCGAGCTGCGGCAGCGCCTCGAGGTACTTCATGCCCAGCAGGTACATCGCCGCGTCGCCGTCGGGGAGCGACAGCGCGATGCGCCGGACGGCCGTCGCCTCCGCCTCGGCCATCGCCAGACGCGCCTCGGCGAGGCCCTGCGCGCGCAGCACGCTCGCCTCGCGCTCGCCCTCCGCGCGGCGGATGGCGGCCTCGCGCTGCCCCTCCGCCTCGAGCACCGCGGCGCGCTTGCTCGCCTCCGCGTTGGTCACCGACGCGCGCCGCTCGCGCTCGGCGCGCATCTGCAGCTCCATCGACTGCTGGATGTCGCGCGGCGGCTCGATCGCCTGCAGCTCGACACGCGTCACATCGACGCCCCAGCCGATCGACGCCTCCTCGATCACCTCGCGCATCCGCGTGTTGATCATGTCGCGGCTCGCCAGCGTCTGATCGAGCTCGATGTCGCCGACGATGTTGCGGAGCGTCGTCTTGGTCAGCGTCTCGAGCGCGTAGGGCAGGTTCTGGATCGCGTAGGTCGCCTTCTGCGGATCGGCCACGCGGTAGTAGAGCACCGCGTCGATGTCGATCGTCACGTTGTCCTTCGTGATGACCGGCTGGCTCGGGAAGTTGAGCACCTGCTCGCGCAGGTCGATCCGCGTCGTCGTGCCGGCGGTGATCTTCTTGATCCCCGTCACGTCCGACGAGAGGTAGCGCACGTCGATCGCGCGCGGCCGCTCGATGAACGGCACCAGCACGTTGAACCCCGAGTGCGCGATGCGGTGGAAGCGGCCGAGCCGCTCGATCACCATGACCTCCGCCTGGCCGACGATCTTGAACGAGCTCGTGGCGACGAACAGAACGAACAGCGCGAGGACGGCGAGCAGGATCAGGGCGACCATGGACCGGGCTCCGGGACGGTGACGCTGGTACTATACCGCCCGGAGACGGGGGTCGGGACTCGGGACTCGGTGATCGGGGCGACGACGGCATCACCCCAATCACCGAGTCCCGAGTCCCGACAACCGTCAGCTACCGGTTCCCGAACTCCTTCGGCGGCACCGTGCGCAGGTAGGAGTACACCGCCGTGATCTCCTCGTCGGTCATCTTCCCCGACGCCTTCCACGGCATGATCGAGTCGATCGCGGTGCCGTCGGGGCGCTTGCCGGTGCGCAGCGCGGTGCGGAAGTCCGCCTCGCTCCACGACCCGATCCCCTTCGGCGTGAGGTTGGCCGCCGGCTTCCAGTCGGGGGGCGTGCCGGGGATCTTGCCGCCGGAGAGGCCGGGGCCGTGGCACCCCGTGCACCCGCCGATGTTCGCCAGGTAGTGGCCGTACTGCGGCGTCGGGCCCATCGCCACCCGCTGCACGGGCGGCGCCGCGTGGTCGATGCGGTCGGCGTCCATGAGCGGGAGCTGGCCGGACGTCCACAGCGCGCGCGCCAGGAACTTGAGGTTGTTCGACGGCAGGTCGCGCACGACCGCGGGGCGCGTACGCAGATAGGAGATCACCGCCCCCACGTCCTCGTCGGAGAAGAGCGAGTAGTCGCTCGACGGCATGACGAACAGCCCGTGCCCGTCGCGCTTCACGCCGTGCCGGATGGCCCGCGCCACCTCGGCGTCGCTGGCGTGGCCGAGGACCCCGCCGGTGGTGATGTTCGCCGCCACGACGCGGCCGAGCTGCGGGTCGTCGATGAACGCGCTGCCGCCGTAGTCCTGGCCGTGGCAGTCGGCGCACTTGCCGATCGCGGTGACGAGATGCTCGCCGCGGGCGAGCACGGCGGAGTCCTTCGAGACCGGCACCGGGCGGAGCGCGACGTCGTACGTGCGGCGCTCACGGACGGCGGTGACGGCATAGACGGCGACGATCAGCGCCGCGACGATCGTGACGAGGCCGCCGACGGCGATGCCGAGGCGGCGAATCCAGCGGTTGCGCATGGGACGTGGAGGTGGGAAGCGGACGACGACGGGGACGACCAAGCGGACGACGATGACGATTCCGTAGACATACGTATCGCCGGCCTACGTTGGACTCGTCGTGCGGTTTCGTCCAGATCGGGGAACGCTGACGCGTCGCGCGCGCCGCCGCCGACGCGCTTCCGCGGGCGAGTGGCGCGCGCCTTTCCGGGCTTCCATCTTGGGCACCATGACCACGACCGGACAGCCGGCGCCGCCGGCCGAGGACCAGACGCTCGCCGCCTTGCGCCGCGCGCTCGGCGGCACGTACGACGTGGAGCGGCAGCTCGGCGCGGGCGGCATGGGGAGCGTCTACCTCGGGCGCGACCGCACGCTCGACCGGGCCGTCGCCATCAAGGTCATCGCGCCGGAGCTGGCGGCCACCGCGGCGCTGCGAGAGCGCTTCCTGCGCGAGGCGCGCACGGTCGCGCGGCTGCGGCACCCGAACATCGTCGCCGTGTACGCGGCGGGCGAGTCGGAGGGGGTGCTGTACTTCGTGATGGAGTACGTGCCCGGCGAGAGCCTGCGCGACCGCCTGGCGCGCGCCGGCCGCTACGACGACGCGGGCGCCGTCACCGCGCTGCGCGACCTCGCGCGCGCGCTGGCCTACGCGCACGGCCAGGGGATCATCCACCGCGACGTGAAGCCCGAGAACGTGCAGCTCGACGCCGAGTCGGGGCGCGCGATGCTCATGGACTTCGGCGTCGCCGGCGCGATCAGCGGGGGCGGCGACGAGCGGATGACCGGCACCGGCTTCGTCGTCGGGTCGCCGCGCTACATGAGTCCCGAGCAGGCGGCCGGCGAGCGCGAGCTCGATGGCCGGAGCGACGTCTACTCGCTGGGCCTCGTCGGCTACGAGATGTTCGCCGGCGAGCCGGCGATGGCCGGCGGCAGCGCGGCGTCGATCATCATGCGCCAGATCACCGAGCGGCCGGCCCCGCTCGTGACCCGCAACGACCACGTGCCGCCGGCCGTCGCCGCGGTGATCGAGCGCGCGCTGGAGAAGAAGCCCGAGGACCGCTGGGCGACGGCGGGCGACATGGCCGACGCGCTGGAGTCGGGGGTCGGGACTCGGGACTCGGTGGTCGGGGTGACGAAGGCGTCGCCCCGATCCCCGGGTCCCGAGTCCCGACAACCGGCCAAGAAGCGGTTGCTCGCCCGCGTGCTGGCGCTCGTCGTCGTCGCGGTGCTGGCGGGCGCCTGGTGGGCATTCGGCAGCCGCGGCGGCGTGCCGCGCGGCGTCGATCCGCGGAAGTCCTATCTCGTCGCGCCGTTCGACGTGTTGAGCCCCGATCCGCAGCTCGCGTGGCTGCGCGAGGGGAGCGTGAGCATGCTCTCGCTCGACCTCGCGCAGTGGCGCGACCTCACGGTCGTCGACTACGAGCGCGGGCTCGACCTGCAGCGCGACCTCAAGCTCGACGGCGCCCGCATCGGCCTCGAGGACGCCCGCCGCATGGCGCGGCGCGCCGGCGTGTGGACGGTCGTCATCGGCCGCATCACCGGCACGCCCGACTCGACGCTCGTCGTCGCCAACCTCTACGACGTCGCCAGCGGCCGGAAGCTCGACGAGGCGCAGCGCGGCGCGCCCCGCGGCGCCGACCCGCGCGCCCTGTTCGACGCCCTCGCCCACGACCTGCTCGACCTCGCCGGCGCGCCGGCCAACATGGTCGGCCTCGCGAAGTCGATCACCGGCTCGGTGCAGGCGTATCGCGACTACCTGGAGGGGATGCGCGCCCTCAACCGGTGGCAGCTCCCGCGCGCCGACTCGCTCTTCGGCGCCGCCGTCGCCGCCGACTCGACGTTCGCGCTCGCCTACTACAAGCGCGCGCTCGCCATGGGCTGGTGGAAGGCCGGCGACACCGCGCAGATGGCGATGCTGCGCCAGGCCACCCGCAACGCGGGCCGCCTGCCGGCGCGCGAGCGCGCGCTGCTCGACGCCTACGCCGCGTTCGCCAACGCGATGTACGGCGGCCAGGCGCCCGACTCGGTCCGCCTCGCGCGCTTCGCCGCCGCGCAGCGGATGTACGCCGCCATCGTCGCCCACGACTCGTCCGACGCCGAGGGCTGGTACGGGCTCGGCGACGCCTACTATCACAACACGACCGGCGACTGGAGCGACTCGCTGTCGCGCGACCACTGGACCAAAGCGCTCGCCGCGTTCGACCGCACGCTGACGCTCGACTCCACGTTCCACCTCGCCTACTCGCACAAGGTCAGCATCTACCAGAACGCCGCCGGGCCGCAGTCGCCGCTCGTGCTCGATGGCGTCGTGCTGCGCACCCTGCGCGACCCGGCCACGCGGCAGGCGTTCGCCGGCGCGCGGCTCGCCGAGGCGAAGGCGCGCGCCCAGCAGCTCGCCGTGCGCGACGCGCGCGCGTGGGCCGCCGCCGATCCGGTGCCGACCGCCTTCTTCTCGCTCGCCAACGCGTACCTCCCGGCCCACTGGGACTCGGCCGCCGCGGCGCTCGACGCGGCGGTGCGCACGCTCGGCCCGCGCGCCGCCGGCACCCTCCCGTTCGCGCGCGCCCTCGTCCTCGCCCGCACCGACCCGGTCGCCGGCGGCAAGGCGCTGCACGACGCGCTCGCGCAGACGGACAGCGCGTCGCTCGTCACGAACGGCGGGGTGGAGCGCTTCTCGGTCGTCATGACCTCGGCGCAGGCGGCCGGCATGGTCGGCGCCGCCCGCGACGTCGACGCGACGCTGCGTCTCGCCGCCGCCATCCAGCCGACGGTGCCAGGAACGAGCTACGCCACGCTGCCGCTCACCCGCTGGTGGGGCGGCGCGATGCAGCTCGCCATGGGCGCGCCGCCGGCCACCGTCCGCCCGGCGTTCGACGCCGGCCTCGCCGCGCTCGACACGGCGCAGGGGCGCTTCGCCGAGGGCGCGCGGCTCCAGTCGGTCAGCGTGCCGTACCTGGCCTTCGTGGCGACGCGCGATCCGCGCTACGGCGCCGCGGTGCGCCGGTGGCGGGGCGCGCAGGCCCAGGCGCAGCCCTGGCCCGAGCTCGATGCCCTCGACGCGCTCGTGGCCGGCGACAGCGCCCGCGCGCGCCAGCTCACGCGGAGCTTCCCGTCCCCCGACTCGGTGCGCGCGGCGGGCAACAACCTCTCCGGCGTCCGCTGGGTGACCCGCGCCGAGGTGCTCGCCGCGCTCGGCGACCCCCGCCGCGCCGTCGCGATGTACGAGGTGCTCGACCCGACCCGCCTCAACGGCGACGGCGGCCTGTTCGACCCCGGGCTCACGCTCTACGCCCGCAGCTTCGCGGCCCGCGCCCGCCTCTACGAGACCCTCGGCGAGCGCGACAAGGCCGCCGCGGCGTACGAGCGGTTCATCGCCCTCTGGCAGAACGCCGACCCGGCGTTCCAATCCCAGGTCCGCGACGCCCGGGCCGCGCTCGGCCGCGTGCGCGAGGCGCGGCCGGGGCAGGCGGTGGCGCGGTGATCGAGCGCAGAGCGCAGAGCGTCGAGCGTAGCGCCACACGCTGACCACCGATCGCTCTTGACGCAGCGGCACCCGTGCGTCCATTGTCTACAGAGTCTGTAGTCCTTCGCCGAACGAGGCGTTCATGCGGTCACCCGACATCCGGCCCGGCATCCGGCGCCTCTTTCGTCTCGCCGTCCGGCGCCCGGCCCACGCGGCGGACGAGATGGACGACGAGATCCGGCTTCATCTCGCGCTGCGCACCGAGCAGCTCGTGCGCGAGGGGCGTGCGCCGCACGCCGCGCGCGCGGAGGCCGAGGCGCGGTTCGGCATCCCCGACGAGGCGCGCCGGCGCCTTCACCATTCCGCCCGGCGGCGGGAGGCCCACATGGATCGTGGCGAGCGGCTCGACGCGCTGTCGCAGGACATCCGTTACGCCTGGCGCGGGCTGCGCCGGAATCCCGTGTTCGCCCTCGTCGCCGCGCTCACGCTGGCGCTCGGGATCGGCGCGAACACCGCCATCTTCAGCCTCGTCGACGCGGTGCTGCTTCGCAGCCTGCCCGTGCACCGTCCCGAGCAGCTCGTCCAGATCACGCTCGGCGACGTGCGCAACGACGAGTTCACCAACCCGCTCTGGGAGGCGCTGCGCGACCGGCAGGACGCGTTCTCCGGCATGTTCGCCTTCGTCGGCCAGCGCTTCGACCTCGCCGCCGGCGGCGTGTCGCGCCCGGTGGACGGGGCGTGGGTGAGCGGCGGGTTCTTCTCCGTCCTCGGCGTGCGGCCGGCCGCGGGGCGCCTCCTCGCCCGCGCCGACGACCATCGCGGCTGCGCCCCGGTCGCGGTCCTCGACCACGGCTACTGGCAGCGGGCGTACGGCGGCGACGCCGGCGTCGTCGGCCGGATGATCGCGCTGAACGGGCACCCGTTCGAGATCGTCGGCGTCGCCGACCCGGCGTTCTCCGGCGTCGAGGTGGGACGGGCGACGCAGGTGTACGCGCCCCTCTGTACCAAGGCCATCGTGGACGGCGGCACCGGAGGGCTCGACAACACGAGCATGTGGTTCCTCCGCATCATCGGCCGCCGGCGCGACGGCGTGAGCGAGGCGGCCGCGCGCGCCCGGCTCGCCGCCGTCGCCCCGGCGGTGTTCGGCGCCACGATGCCGCCGGACTGGCCGGCCGAGCGGAAGCGCGACTACCTGCAGAACCAGCTGGACGCGTATCCCGCGGCGACCGGCTATTCGGGGCTGCGCTTCCAGTACCGCGACGCGCTGCTCGCGCTCATGGCCGTGGTGGGGCTCGTGCTGCTCGTCGCGTGCGCGAACGTCGCCAACCTGCTGCTCGCGCGCGCCGCCGCGCGCCGCCGGGAGATCGCCATCCGCATGGGGATCGGCGCCGGCCGCGGGCGGCTCGTGCGCCACCTGCTCACCGAGAGCCTGCTGCTCGCACTCGCCGGGGGCGCGACGGGGCTGCTCTTCGCGCGGTGGGCGACTGGTTTGCTCGTGCGTCTGCTGTCGGCGCGCGGCGGCGCCGTCTGGCTCGACACGTCGATCGACGGGCGGCTGCTGGCGTTCACGCTGGCCGTGTCGACGGCGACGGCGCTCCTCTTCGGCCTCGCCCCGGCGTGGCGCTCCACGCGCGTCGACCTCCTGGCGGCCATGAAGACGAACGACGCCGCCGGCGGCCCGGGCGACGGCCCGGTGCGGTTCCGGTCGGGGAAGGCGCTCGTCGTCGGCCAGATCGCGCTGTCGCTGGTGCTCGTGCTTGGGGCCGGCCTCCTGCTGGGGACCTTCCGCACGCTCGCCACGTTCGATCCCGGCTTCACGCGCGACGGCGTGCTGCTCGTCTCGGTCGACCTCCGCGACGCCGGCTACGCGCCCGAGGCGACGCCGCTGGCGAAGCAGGCGATCGTCGACCGGCTCCGCGCCACGCCGGGCGTTGCCCACGCGAGCGCTTCGGCGATCACGCCGATCAGCGGCAGGGGCTGGAACGGCGAGGTGTCGGTCGACGGCTACGCGCCGCAGGGGCCGCACGACGCGGTCGTGTTCATCAACGCGGTCACCGATGCGTACTTCGCGACGCTCGGCACGCCGCTCCGCGCCGGCCGCGACTTCGACGCCCGCGACGCGGCCGGCGCGCCGCCGGTGGCGATCGTCAACGAGGCGACGGCGCGCAAGTTCTTCCACGGCGCCAACCCGATCGGCCGCCGCATCGCCCTGCACGACAGCCCCGATCCGACGCGGTCGATGGAGATCGTCGGCGTGGTGCGCGACGCGAAGTACGGCTCGCTCCGCGAGAAGACGCGCGAGCTGCTCTACCTCCCGATGGCCCAGAACGCCGACCGCTCGCCGTCGCTCGACCTCGAGCTGCGCGGCGCCGGCCCGGCCACGGCCCTCGTCCCGACGGTGACCGCGGCCATGGCGGCGATGGACCCGCGCCTGTCGCTGCGCTACACGACGCTCGCCGCGCAGGTCGGCGCGTCGCTCGCCCGCGAGCGGCTCCTGGCCACGCTCTCCGGCTTCTTCGGCGCGCTCGCGCTGCTGCTGGCGATGGTCGGCCTCTACGGCACGATGGCCTACACGCTCGCCCAGCGCCGCAGGGAGATCGGCGTCCGCCTCGCCCTCGGCGCCGCGCGCGGCCGGGTGATGCGGCTCGTGCTCGGCGAGGTCGGGCGCCTGGTGGCGCTCGGCGTGGTGCTCGGCGCCGCCGGCGCGGCGGCCGCGGCGCGGCTCATGGCCCCGTTCCTCTTCGGCCTCTCTCCGGCCGACCCGGCCACGTGGGCGCTCTCCGCGGCGGTCCTGTCAGCGGTGGCCCTGGCCGCGGGCGCCCTCCCCGCCTGGCGCGCCGCCACCCTCGACCCGGTGTCGGCCATCCGCGACGCGTGACCGCCGGGGCGGAAACGGCCGGCGCCCTCGTGCGTCCCACAAGGACCACCCCGCCTTCCGCCCCCGTTTCTACGCACGATGAGCAGTACCGCCGCCGGCGTCGCGACACCCGTCGAGACAGCCGTGCCCCCCGCCGATCCCACGCTCGACGCGCTGCGCCGGGCCCTCACCGGGACGTACGACGTCGAACGGCTGCTCGGCGCCGGCGGGATGGGAAGCGTGTACCTCGGCCACGACTGGGCGCTCGACCGCAAGGTGGCCATCAAGGTCGTGACCCCCGACCTCGCGGCGTCGCCCACGGTGCGCGAGCGGTTCCTGCGCGAGGCCCGCACGGTCGCGCGGCTGCGGCACCCGAACATCGTCACCGTCTACGCGGCCGGCGAGTCGGCGGGGGCGCTCTACTTCGTGATGCAGTACGTGCCCGGCGAGAGCCTGCGCGACCGGCTGACGCGCGACGGCCGCTGGGACGACGCGAGCGCCGTCGCCGCGCTGCGCGACCTCGCCGCGGCGCTCGGCTACGCCCACGGCCAGGGCGTGGTGCACCGCGACGTGAAGCCCGAGAACGTGCTGCTCGACGCCGAGACCGGGCGCGTCATGCTCACCGACTTCGGCGTCGCGGGGCTGATCGACCATGCCGCGCCCGGCTCCGTGACCGGCCCCGGGATCGCCATCGGCTCGCCGCAGTACATGAGCCCCGAGCAGGCCGCCGCCGAGTACCCGCTCGACGGGCGGAGCGACGTGTACGCGCTGGGGCTCGTGGGGTGGGAGATGTTCGCCGGATCGCCCGCCGTGCCGGCCGCCGGCGCCGCGGCGATGATGGCGCAGCACCTCACCGTGGAGCCCCCGGCGCTCGAGACGGTCGGCGCGCGCGTGCCACCCGCCGTGGCCGCGGCCATCGGGCGCGCGCTCGCCAAGCGGCCGTCCGCGCGGTGGCCCGACGGAAGCGCGATGGCGCGGGCGCTGGACGCGGCGCTGCGCCCGTCGGACACGCCCGACGCGGACGATCGGGCGCCCCGGTCGCGCCGCTGGCGGCTCGCGGCTGCCGCCGTCGTCGCGCTCGTCGCGGCGCTCGGCGTCTGGCGGGCGACGGCCGCGCGCGACGACGTGCCGCGCGGCGTCGATCCGCGGAAGTCCTATCTCGTCGCGCCGTTCGACGTGCTCGGCCCCGATCCGCAGCTCGCGTGGCTGCGCGAGGGGAGCGTCGGCATGCTGACGCTCGACCTGGCCCAGTGGCGCGACCTCACCGTCGTCGACTACGAGCACGGGCTCGATCTGCAGCGCGACCTCAAGCTCGACGGCGCCCGCATCGGCCTCGACGACGCGCGACGCATGGCGCGTCGCGCCGGCGCGTGGACCGTCGTCACTGGCCAGGTCACGGCCACTCCCGACTCGCTGCTCGTCGACGCGCGGGTGTACGACGTGGCGAGCGGCGCGCGGCTCGACGCGGCGCACCAGGGCGTCGCACGCGGCGCCGATCCACGTCCGCTGTTCGACGCCCTCGCGCGCGACCTGCTCGCCCTCGCCGGCGCGCCGCCCATCTCGCTCGCCCTGGCGCGCAGCACGACGACGTCGGTCGCCGCGTATCGCGACTACCTCGAGGGGCTGCGCGCCCTCAACGGCTGGCAGCTGGCGCGCGCCGACTCGCTGTTCGACGCCGCCACGCGCGCCGACTCGACGTTCGCGCTCGCCTACTACAAGCGCGCCGTCGGCATGGGATGGCGCGACAAGGAGGAGAGCGGCCCGGCCGAGATGGTGCGACTCGCGCTGCGGTACGAGGCGCGCCTCCCGGCCCGCCAGCGCGCGCTGCTCGACGCCTTCGCCGCGCTCAACGTCGCCTTCGCCGCCGACCGCGGCGCCGACACGACCGCCGCCGCGCACTACGCCGACGCCCAACGGAAGTACGCCGCCATCGTCGCGCGCGACTCGGGCGATGCCGAAGCGTGGTACGGCCTCGGCGACGCGTACTACCACGACCTCGCCAACGGGCTCGACGCGCCGACGGTGATGCGGTGGAGCCGCGCGCTGCGCGCCTTCAACCGCACGCTCGCCCTCGACTCGACGTTCCACCTCGCGTACTCGCACGTCGTCGACACGTACCAGCAGGCGGCGCGGCCGGGCAGCCCGATGCTGCTCGACGGCGACACGCTGCGCTTCGTCGACGACGCGATCCGCCGATCGTTAGGCGCCGAGCGGCTGGCCGCGATGCAGCGCCGCGCGCAGGCGCTGGCCCTCCGCGACGCGGGCGCGTGGGCGGCGACCGATCCGGTGCCGCCGGCGTTCCTGGCCGTCGCCGAGTCGTGGCTGCCGTCGGGCCGCTTCGATTCGGCGGCCGCGGTGCTCGCGCAGGCCGACGCGCGCCCCGACGTGCGCGGGCGCACGGAGCTGCCGTTCGTGCGCGCCGAGTACCTGTCGCGCGTCGATCCGTCGGCGGCGCGCGCGGCGTTAGGCGCCGCGCTGCGCGCCGCCGACGCGGCGCTGCTCCGCACCTCCGGCGGCGCGGATCGCTTTCCGTACATCCTCCAGTCGGCCGCCGTCGCGGCGATGGGCGGCGACCTGCGCACGGTGGACGCCGTCGCGCGCCTCGCCGCGGCCGCCGAGCCGACGCCGTACAACAGCCCGATCTCCACGGCGGCGACGGCCCGCTGGTGGGCGGCGATGACGAAGCTCGCCGCCGGCGCCCCCGCCGCGTCGCAGCGCGCCGCGATCGACGAGGGCATCGCCGCGATCGACGCGCTGCCGAGCGTGTGGAGCGCGGCGCTCGGCCCGCAGTCGGCCGCGGTGCCGTACATCGCCTACGCCGCGACGCGCGACCCGCGCTACCTCGCCACGCTGCGCCGGTGGCGCGGCCCGCGCGCGCCGGCGTGGACCGAGGTGGACGCGCTCGAGGCGCTCGCCGCCGGCGACACGGCGCGCGCCCGCGCCATCGCCCGCGGCTTCCCGTCGGCCGACTCGGCGCGCATGGCTGGCAGCCGCGTGGTGGCCGGCCGCTGGGTGGTGCGCGCCGAGGTGCTCGAGGCGCTCGGCGACCGCCGCGGCGCGCTGGCCGCGTACGACGTGCTCGAGCCGGCGCGGATCATCGACGCGGGCTATCTGGATCCGGGGATGACGTTGTGGGCGCGCAGCTTCCTCGCCCGCGGACGGCTGCACGAGGAGCTCGGCGAGCGGGCCGCGGCGGCCGAGGCGTACGGGCGGTTTCTGGCGCTGTGGCAGGACGCCGACCCGGCGCTGCAGGGGGCGGCCGGGGCGGCGAGGGCGGGGCTGGCGAGGGTGCGCGACGGGCGCTGACGGCGGATGCTATAATGGGGTTGTCGACGTTGGCGGGAACGGCGTTGTCTACACCCTACGCCGTTCCCGATGCGTCGTTCGTGAGAAGGCGGCTTCGGAAACGCGTCTTGTTGGCGATACGGCGTCGGTGATGGGGCGTTGGCGGTGCATCGAGAACGCTTCACCAACGACGCTGTACCGAGAACGAGACGCGTTCTCGAAGGCGCGTCATCGAAGACGCGTTCTCGAAGACGTCGTAGGGCGTCGACAACGCCGTTGTCGAGACGCCGTCAACGTCGCACCCACGAAGGAGCGAGTCGATGTACACGACCTGCCTGTGGTGCACCGCCTCGTTGGGCCACAACGAGGTCCTGCCGTCGTTTCCCGTCGGCCGCCGCTTCGCGTTCGACGCCCGGCGTGGGCGGCTGTGGGTCATCTGCCCGCACTGCGACCGGTGGAACCTCACGCCGCTCGACGAGCGGTGGGAGGCGATCGAGGCGGCCGAGCGGCTGTTCCGCGACACGGGCACGCGCTACTCGACCGACCGCATCGGCCTCGCGCAGCTCGGCGACGGGATCGACCTCGTGCGCGTGGGCGACGCGCTGCGGCCGGAGCTGGCGGCGTGGCGCTACGGGCGCATGCTGGCGCGCATCGCGTCGCCGGGCGCGAGCGGGGCATCGAAGGCGGTGGCGCTCGTCGCGCGTTCGGTGATCGGCGCCGCGGAGCGGGCCGAGCGCGCGGCGGGGCGCGCGGCGCGGCTCACGCGCCCGTTCGTCGAGCGCATCGCGACGCCGTTCCGCGACGTGGCCCCGCGCGGCGAGGACGTGCAGCTCTGGTGGCGTCTGCACGTGCACGCCGAGCGCGTGGCGCACGTGTGCGCGGCGCAGGTGCGCGACGACGACGGCGAGCGCGTGGTGCCGGCCGTGGTGCGCTTCAAGCACCTCGTGCACGCGGAGCTGGTGCGGCCTAACGATCGCAGCGATCCGTGGCGGCTCGACGTGCCGCACGACGGCGGGGTGCTCACGCTGCGCGGCAGCGACGGGCTGCGCGTCGCCGGCAAGCTGCTCGCGGGGCTCAACACGCGGTGGCCGAGCGGGGAGACGGTGCGGCTCGCCGTCCGCAAGCTGGAGGACGCGGGTCATCCGGACAGCTTCTTCCACCGCGTGATCTCGCTGGCCATGCGCACCAACTGGGGTCGCGTCGACGTGCCCGCGCTGCCGTCCGCGTTCGTGCCCGGCCCGGCCTCCACGACGACCGAGGCACTCGCGCTCTACATCACCAACCGCTCGTTCTGGGGCCGCGGCGGCATCGGCAGCGAGGCGCGCACGCCGCTGCCGCGCCTCCAGGCCGTCGACCGGCTCGCGCTCGAGATGGCCGCGAACGAGGACGTGGAGCGGCGCGCCCTGGAAGGCGAGCTGGCCGAGCTCGAGGCGGCGTGGCGCGAGGCCGAGGAGATCGCCGCCATCGCCGACGCGCTGCCCGCGCGTCGGGCACCCGTCGAGCGCGTGCCGCTCGCGGGCGCCCTCGTGCCGGTCGCCTGACGGCCTCCGCCTAACGGCGCCTGCCTAACGGCGCCTGCCTAACGGCGTCCCGCCGCGGCCGGCGCGCCGCCCCGCCGACGTCGTGCGGGGCCCGGTCGCCGCACCACCACCGTCGGCGTCGACTCGCTACCGGACGCCCCGCCGGTCACCGCGAAGGTGCCGACGAGGTCCGTCAGCGTCGCCGCCTGGCTCGCCAGCTCCTCCGCCGCGCTCGCCGACTCCTCCGCGTTCGCCGCGACCTGCTGCGTCGTCGCGTTCATCTGGCCGACCGCGGCCACGATCCGCTCCACCGTCGCCTGCTGCTCCTCGCTCGACGCGGCGAGGGTGCCGAGCGCGGTGACGTCGCGCGACGAGCTCGCGGCGAGCGCGCCGAACCGCTCGCTCACCGTCGTCGCCATCGTCGCGCCGAGCCGCGCGTCGTGCACGCTCTCCTCGATGAGCGCCGCCGTCTCGCGCGCCGCGGTGGCGGAGCGCTGCGCGAGCGCGCGCACCTCCTCCGCGACGACCGCGAAGCCGCGGCCCGCGTCGCCGGCGCGCGCCGCTTCCACGGCGGCGTTGAGCGCGAGCAGGTTCGTCTGGAACGCGATCTCGTCGATCGTCTTCACGATGCTCGTCGTCTGGGCCGAGCCGTGCTCGATGCGCGTCACCACGTCGAGCAGCGCGCGCATCTCGGCGGCGCCGGCCGTCATGTCGGCTCGCGACGCGTCGGCCAGCTCCCGCGTCTGGCGCGCCTGCGCGCTGTTGCGCGCCGCGCTCGCATGCAGATCCTCGAGGCTGGCCGCGACTTCCTCGAGGCTCGCCGCCTGCTCCGAGGCGCCCTGCGCGAGCGACTGGCTCCCGCCGCTGATCTGCACGCCCGCCGCGGCGACCTGCTCGGCGGCCGAGCCCACCTGGCCGAGCGCGTCGTCGAGGTTGGCCGCGGCCGTGTTGACCGCACCCTGGATGGCGGCGAAGGCCCCGTGGTAGTCGCCCGTCATGCGGACCGCGAGGTCGCGATCCGCCACGCGCGCGAGCACCGCGCTCGCCTGGGCGATCGGCGTCGAGACCGCATCGAGCGTGGCGTTGAAGCCGCTCACCAGCGTCGCGTACGCGCCCGAGTGCGCGGCCGCGTCGGCGCGGCGGGCCAGATCGCCCCGACGCGCCGCGGCGACGAGGCCGTCGACGTCGCCGAGCAGCCGCTCAAGCGTCGCGCGGGCCCGCTCCACCGCGTGGCCCAGCGTGTCCGCGGGGCCGCGCACCGGGACCGCCTGCGCGAGGTCGCCCGCGGCGACGCGTGCGGCCGCGTCGGCCACCACGCGCTCGGCGTCGAGCACGGCGTCGAGCGCGGCGGTGAGCCGGGCGACCTCGTCGCCGGTGCCCGCCGCGCGGCCGCCGTCCGCGGCGCGCGCCGGAAGGGCCGCCGCCCCGCCGACGACGTCACCCTCGGCCAGCCGTTCGGCCGCCGTGGTGAGCGCGACGAGCGGACGCGTCACGCGTCGCACCGCCAGGAGGAGCGCCGCGGCGAGGAGGGCGAGCGTGACGATGCCCGCGCCGACGGCGAAGCCCCGCAGGGCCCGCGCCTCGGCGAGCACCGTCCCCTGCGGGACCCACACGCCGAGCATCCACGTCCGACCCGTGCCGGCGATCCGCACCGGCTGCCACGCCGTGAGGGCGCGCCCCACCGCCGTGTCGGACACGGCGGTGAAGGCGTGGAAGCCTCCGGCGCTCGTGTCGGTGCCGGCGTTCGCCGCGGTCAGCGCGGCGAGCACCCGGGCGGTGATGGCCGGCTCCAGCCCGGCGCGAGTCGCCACCGAGTCGAGTCGGTGGGCGAGGAGCGACGAGTCCGGACCCGCGACCACCGCGCCGTCCGACGCGATGAGGAGCACCCGGCCCGTGCCGAACGGCCGCAGCGCCTGCACGGTCCGCTGGACCGCGGTGAGCGCGACGTCCACGCCGGCGACGCCGAGCACCCGGTCGCCGACCACGATCGGCGCCGTGGCCGTCGTGAGCAGCACCGGCTTGCCGTCGACCGGGAAGGTGTAGGGGACGGTGAGGTACGACCGGCGCGTCCGGGCCGGCTCGACGACGTAGTCCGACGTCCAGAGCGTGGCGCCGTCGCTGAACTGCGTCGTCTTCTCCGGCGCGGCGCCGGCGCGGGCGCCGGGACGCACCCAGTAGGGTGAGTAGCGCCCCGTACTGTCGTGAAACGCCTTCCCCACGTGCGCGGCGTCGTCGCCGTCGTACGCATTCGCTTCCCACGCCGTCCACACGCCGAACACCGCCGGGTTGGCGACGGCGATCTGCCGGACGATGCTGTCCCCCGCGTCGCGCGACGCCGCCACGCCCGCCGCACGCAGGGCGGCCGACGCGGCGGCCAGTTGCTCCGCGGTCGCCAGGCTCGCCTCCAGCTCCGCCCGGAGGCTCCGGGCCTGGGTCGCCGCCATGGCGGTCGACGCGTTCACGGCATCGCCCTCCGCGGTGACGCTCGCCTTGCGGCCGACCAGGGTGACGAGCGCCGCGAGGCCGACGACCGTGGGCCCGCCGACGAGCAGCAGCAGGCGCGCGGCGAGCGAGCGGCGGGTGGCGCGGCCGAATCGGCGGCGGAGGAACGGCATCGGCGAGCGGGGTTCGGCCGGCGGGAAGGAGAGCCGGCGACACGGAAGAGTCACGAAGGAGCGCCTGTGAGTCTCGTCCCGCTCGCCGCCCGGCTTGAGTGGGCCGACCCGCCTACCGCGCGGGCGCGCCCGTCACCGCCCGAACGCGATGAGGAAG
>Ga0213876_10000951_pt1 | contig 19061 bp, 19 predicted proteins | sample BarmaccomBMRX_R9_FD_160113 | JGI IMG/M metagenome (GOLD analysis project Ga0213876, IMG submission 160113) | Root-associated microbial communities from Barbacenia macrantha in rupestrian grasslands, the National Park of Serra do Cipo, Brazil - RX_R9 | ecosystem: Host-associated > Plants > Roots... | reverse complement strand
CCGCGCCGCTTCTGGCCCCCCTTCCCGAGGCTCGCGTTGCGAGCCTCGCCGGGGGTGACACAATCGTTGCGCCGAGAAGGGTGTCATTCCCGGCCGAGCGGCCAAAGCCGCGAGGGGAAGGGAACCCATCTTTTCCGCGCCGCTTCTGGACCCCCTTCCCGAGGCTCGCGTTGCGAGCCTCGCCGGGGGTGACACAATCGTTGCGCCGAGAAGGGTGTCATTCCCGGCCGAGCGGCCAAAGGCCGCGCGGGGAAGGGAACCCATCTTCCCTCGCCGCTTCTGGACCCCCTTCCCGAGGCTCGCGTTGCGAGCCTCGCCGGGGGTGACACAATCGTTGCGCCGAGAACCCATACCGAAAATTGAAGGAGATCCGAGAATGCCCAGCACGGTTCGTCTGCACCGCGTGCTCGCCAGCACGCCCGAGAAGCTCTACCGCGCCTTCCTGGAGCCCGATGCCATGGCGAAATGGCTGCCGCCCAACGGCTTCACGGGGACGGTCCATTCCAGCGAAGCCAAGGTCGGCGGCAAGTTCCGCATGTCGTTTCGCAACTTCACCACCGGCCACAGCCACTCCTTCGGCGGCGAATATCTCGAGCTCGTGCCGCATGAGCGCATTCGCTACACGGACAGGTTCGACGATCCCAACCTGCCCGGTGAAATTCAGGTGACGCTGTCCTTGAAGAAGGTCTCCGTCGGCACCGAACTCCTCGTCGTGCAGGAGGGCATCCCGGACGCCATCCCGCCCGAGGCGTGCTACCTCGGCTGGCAGCAATCGCTTGCAAATCTCGCGCGCCTGGTCGAGCCCGACATCCGGCCATAGGCGGCCCCGGGGGTTGCCGGGCTGACGCAATGGTTGCGCCAAGAATTGATGCTGTCATTCCCCGGCCGAGCGGCCACAGGCCGCGAGGGGAAGGGAACCCACCTTCCCCTCACCGCTTCCAGACCCCCTTCCCGAGGCTCGCGTTGCGAGCCTCGCCGGGGGTGACACAATGGTTGCGCCGAGAATTGATGCTGTCATTCCCGGCCGAGCGGCCACAGGCCGCGAGGGGAAGGGAACCCACCTTCCCTCTGGACCCTCTTGCGAGGCTCGCGTTGCGAGCCTCGCCGGGGGTGACAGATTTCGAATCCAGCCTTGGGAGAAAATCATGTCGAAGATCACTCCGTGCCTCTGGTTCGACCGCAACGCCGAGGCGGCCGCCACGTTCTACGCCTCTGTCTTCCCCGATAGCCGGGTCGACGCCGTTCACCGTGCCCCGAGCGCCTACCCTGCGGGCAAGGCGGGTGACGCGCTGCTCGTCGAGTTCACGCTGATGGGGCAAAAGTTCACGGGGTTGAACGGAGGACCGATGTTCCGGTTCAATGAGGCGATCTCGTTCCAGATACCAGTCGAGACCCAGGCCGAGGTCGACCGCTTCACGAACGCGCTCTCCGCGGTGCCCGAGGCCGAGCAATGCGGCTGGGTGAAGGACCGGTTCGGCGTTTCCTGGCAGATCGTCCCGCGTCAACTCATGAAAATGATCGGCGGTGCCGATCCGGGCCGCGCAAAACGCGCTTTCGACGCGATGATGGAGATGAAGCGCATCGACATCGCCGCGCTGGAGCGTGCCGCCGACGGTGTCGCCCCCTCTTCCTGACCATCAGCAAAGGAGATCCTCATGCCTGTCGATCCCAAAGCTTCTGTGCGCATCAGCGCATTCAACTGGGTGCCCCCCTTTGCCCAGGGGCGTGTCCGAGATCTGCGCCCGCGATGGGCGCTCGAGGAGGCCGGCATCCCCTATGCGGTGCGCAAGCTCGACCCGAGGACGGAACGGCCCGCCGACTACTTTCAGGAACAGCCATTCGGCCAGGTGCCGAGCTACCATGACGACACCGTCTCGCTTTTCGAGAGCGGCGCCATCGTTCTCCACATCGGCCGCGACTGCGAGGCGCTGCTGCCGGCCGATCCGGCCGCGCGGGCGCGCAGCACGGCGTGGCTGATCGCCGCGCTCAACAGCGTCGAGCCCTTCCTGATGCAGCTCGCGACGATCGACATTTTCGCGGCCGGCGAGGAATGGGCGAAGCTGCGACGGCCGGGCGTGGTCGAGATGATCGACAAGCGGTTGTCGCGCCTTTCCGACGCCTTGGGCGAGAAACCCTATCTCGACGGCGACCGCTTCACCGCCGGCGATCTCATGATGACCACGGTGCTGCGGATGATCGATGGCAAGGGGCTCATCGATCCCTATCCGAACCTCGTCGCCTACACGGCGCGCTGCCAGGCGCGGCCGGCATTCCAGGCGGCGCTTGCCGCCCAGATCGCCGATTTCGAAGAGCGCGAAACGGTGAGCGCTTAGCGCTGATCGCCTCCCTCCCCCCGCGAAGCGGCGGGGAGGGTACGGGTGGGGGGCAGCGCCGCTTCGGAAACGATGGCCGTTGGCCACCTGTCCGGCTGCATCCCGCCCACTCAGGAGGCTCTCGCGCTTCCTCAGCGCCCCCCACCGGTACCCTCATCCGTAAAACTCCCTTTATTAGCGTCCAACGAATTGCTAATGAGATTACGTCTAAAAACGAATTTGGGGGCAATTCCCATGAGACGAGAGCAGGAGAGAGCCGGCGAGAGGCCGGCGAAGGGGCGATGGCTCGGCACAACGTCACCGCTCGCGCTCTCGTCTTTGTTGCCCGCGTCACTCGCGCTCTCGTCCTTCATATTCGTGGCGGAAGCGATGCCCGCACGGGCGGATAATTGCTTCACCACGAGCGGCAACCCATTCCTCGTCGGTTTCGCCCGTGGCAGCGACCCTGTTGGCGGCGGACAGACCCATTGCGGCACGGAAAACGGCTTCACGATCCAATCGTCAGGAAACGGCCAGATCAACCTGACAGCGCCGATTTTCTTCATGATGGAAGCCGATACCGTTAACGGCAATGTCATCCTGGCGCAGGGCTCGTTTCTCAATAATCTCGGAATTAGCGCGGCGCCGGCGGCCGTCCAAGCGCAGATCGTTGCCTTCAACCTCAGCAGGGGGTTGCCGGCGACCTTTCCGGGAGCATTTCCCGGCGGGCTCGTCATCACGAAATCGAGCATCGCCGGATTTGTCGCCAATGAGGGCACGATCCATGGCGGATTTATCACTCCCGTCGGTAGCGGACTTCCATTTGCCGGAGAGCAATTCCCGGCGACGAACGGCATCTTGATCACCAGCACAGTTTTCTCCGGCCCCATGGCCGGCATCATCAACAGTGGGCTCATGGAGCTCAGCTCCGGCCCGGCCGATTTCGTCCAAGCGCAGGGGCTCCGGCTTTTCGCGATCGGCGGGATCACGCTAAACGGCAGCACGCTCACGGGCGACATCACGAACTCGGGCACCATCATGGCGAGCGCCACCGCGGCCACGAACGCGAACGCCGCGAACAGCGTGAGCGCGAAGGGTATCGTGCTCGGCGGAGGACCGAATTTCGGGCGCACTGTCGCGATGAACTTCACCGGGAACATCGTCAATTCCGGCACGCTGGCGATCTCAGCCGATGGCGCGGGGGTTTCGGCCACGGGCATCGAGGTGGACGCCGCCGCCGGCACGACCCATGCGGGGATCGTGAACAGCGGCGTCATCAGCGTTGTCGGCACGAATGGGGCGACGAGCATCGGCATCAAGGCCTCGACGCCGATCACCGGAGGCATCACCAACACCGGCATCCTCACGGCGGGCACGGCCGCGATCAACCTCACGCAGGAGACGGGCGGGAGCACCGTCATCACGCAGGCGGCAGGCTTGACGGCCGGAAACGTCCTCGGGGGCGGCGGCGATGTCCTCAATCTCACCGGCGGGACGCTGGCGCTTTCCGCGACGAACAGGGTCGCCGGCCTTGCGAGCTTCACGCAAGGGCCTGGCGGCACTTTGGCGTTGCAAGTGACGCCGAGCACGGCGCCCGGCACCTTCCCGACGATCCACGCCGGCACGATCGCCTTGGGCGGCACGCTCCAGGTTCTGCCGTCGGGCGTACTTGCGAATTACGTGAACGGCGTCACTTTCAGGGACGTGTTCTCGGCCTCGACACCGATCACCGGAAGCTTCGCCTCGATCACCACCTCGATCCCGCTGCTCACCGCCTCGGTGACGCCGGACACGGCGGATGCCTTCAACGTCGTGCTCGGGCTCGATCGGCATGCGCTCGCCGCGAGCGCGCAGGATCTCACGCAAAGCCTGCGGTTTGGGCTCGACGCGCAGCGCACGCTCATCGGTTCGGTGCAGGACCGGCTCGTGATCGGTGAGGATTACGATGGCGGCGTCGCGCTCGGCGACGGCGCGCCCTTGGCGAACGGGCAACTGCAAAAGCCCGAACACGGCAATGTCTGGGCGCGCGCTTATGGCGTGGTTGGCAACGCTTCGGCTTCGGTCGGCGTACCCTCATACTCCACGAACGCCGCAGGCTTCATCGTCGGCGCCGATTGGAAGGCGGCGCCGAACCTCCTCATCGGCGTCGCTGCGAATTATGCGGCAAGCTCGCTCGATTTCGCGGATGGCGGGCGCACCAATGTGGCGAGCTACCAGGGCGCGATCTACACCGGCTGGAACAGCGGGCCATGGTACGCGACGGGCATCGCCGCGCTTGGCGTGAACGCCTTCGGCACCACGCGCCAGCTCGCGGCGCTCGGCTTGCCCGGCTCGGCCACGAGCAGCCCCAACGGGCAAAGCTATGCGGGCTACGCCGAGACCGGCTATCGCTTTTCGCAACAAGGGTTCGCGGTCACGCCTTACGCGGGCCTCGGCTACATCCACGCGCATATCGACGGCTTCACCGAGACCGGAGGTTTCGGCGCGCTCGCGGTGAACGCCGGCTCGAGCGATTCGCTCAGCACCGATCTCGGCGTGCGTCTCGCGACGAGCTTCTCGATCGCGGGCCTGAACCCGATCACCCCCGAGGTGAAACTCGGCTGGCGTCACGAATTCCTCGACGCCGCGCAGACGCTCGATGCCGCCGTCGCCGGGCTCCCGGGCAGCGACTTCACCGTGAAGGGCACGAATTTCGGGCGCGAGAGCGCCGTGGTGGGGCTCACCGTGACGCAAGCTCTCGGAAGCTCGGCGCGCCTCTTCGTGGCCTATGACGGCCAATTCTCCCGCAAGCTCGACGAGCACGTGTTCACGGCGGGGTTCAAGGCGAGCTTTTAGCGCGAGCACGCGGCACTCCGGCTCTACGCGCCGCGCCAATCCTCGAGGGCCAGGCCGCTGACACGAAGGAACTCGCGCGCATTGTGCGTGACGATCTTGAGGCCCCGTCGCAAAGCACAGGCCGCGAGCAGAAGGTCATAGGCGCCGATGGGCGTGCGCTGGATCGTCAGGTTCGCACGCAGTTGCGCCGCCACGCGGGCATCCTCGCGCTCGAACGGCAAGACGGAGAGGCTGGCGAGCAACACCCGCATCGCCTCCCGCACGCGCGGCGCAAGGCCCGGATTGCGCGCGAGCCCGTATTCAACTTCCATCTCGGTGATCACCGAAACGGCCAGTTGCATCGGCGCTTCTTGACGAATTCGGGCCATTACGGCCCGCTCGCCGCGCGCGAAGTCACTCAGCACGTTGGTGTCGAGGAGATACTTCACGAAAAGTCATGTTCACGCGGGGCGAGCAAATCGCCGCGATACGATTCGAACGGCTTCATGTCCGGGGCGCCCTGCCACTCGAGGATCAATCTCGGCCAGCCGGGACTGCCGAGCGTCTTCTTGTCCAGCCATTCGCGCAACGCCTTACGGATCAAGCCGCTGCGCGTCTCGCCCAGCTTCTTGGCCGTTCGGTCCAGTTCCTTGGCGGTTTGATCATCGAGGTAAAGGTTGAAGTTCACGATCGGAATCCGTTTTTCTAACCTGTCATAGGTTATATCGTGGCTCCTGCCGGCGCAAGGAAGGGCCCCGGTGTAACGGTTACTCGAGCGGATGATCGAGCCGTCCTTGCTGGTCGCAGAGGATTTGTGAGAAGCGCCAAAAACACACGGCAAAGGCGGATCCACCAGCGCCAAGGCATCTTCGATCGCCTCGCCGATCTCGTCCCACGCCTTGCCGAGCTTGCGGCGTGCGACGGCTGCGAATTCGTTCAGCACCTGAACACTCAAAACATCGGCCGCCGCCAAGAGGGCTCGTGCCTTCTCCGCCTTCGCGCCATTCTGCTGTGCATGGACGAGAATGTTCGTTCAGACGACCAGATGCAAAAACGCAAGCCCTGCGTAACGATGAAAATCCGTGTCGAAGGCAACCAACCGGCAACCGCCCGCGGCCGCGAAGGCCGCGAGATACGCATCGGTCCAATTGCCGCCGCGAGGATCACACGCGGTGCTCCAGCGTTCCAGCCATTCATCGAGCGTAGACGGTTCGCCAAGCATCCTCACACCGGGTTGGGACAGCCAGACTTTCAACGCCCGCCAGGCATCGGCGCCATTGAGGGCGCCGGGCCCGACGATGCGTGGGTTGGTCAGGTGGCGAAGCAAGGCGAGCGCCGTGATTCGGCAGAACGCCATTTCTTCGCTCGCCTCCTCCTGCCAGTAACGAAGCGCGCGTGCGTGGTGAACGTGATCGGGTACGCTGAGCGGCAGCCAAACGCTGGCGTCAAGCAGGTCGGGCATGCTTGGCCTCGTCCTCCATCTCTTCTTCGCGAACTTTGTCCTCACGGGACAACGCCGCGATGGGAAGACCGCCCGGCGGGATCGCAACGGGAGGGGGTGCATGCCGGCGATGCCCGGAGGCAGCGGAAGGAACGGATCGCAGGCCAATGTCAATGAGTTGAGTCACGATTTCCCGCACAGGAACACCCCGGAGTGCCGCGCGGGCCTTGAGCGAGCGGTAGAGTTCATCAGGGAGTTCGAGCGTCGTTCTCATATTTGCATATATATGCTTTTGCGCGTAAATGTCGAGACTCTCGAAGGAGCCAGGAGCGGCACTCGCCCGAAATGGAGTCGCATCGCGATCTTCGCGACAACGCGCGCCCGCGCACCGGCGCTCGTCATAGCTCTCACATTTCCGTCCCACTCAGGTGCGAACGCGCTGGAAATCTCGAATCCATATGCTATATGACCATCTACATGGTCAGGATAGGCGATGAGCACCATCAATCTCGTGGAGGCCAAAGCACATCTGAGTGAGCTTTTGGCCCGCGTCGAAGCTGGGGATTCGATCGACATCACGAGGCGCGGCAAGCCGGTCGCGCGGTTGACCGCGGTGGCGAAGCCTCGGCGACGGGTCAATGTGGCGCTGCTCCAATCCCTCACCGCTCTCATGGAGCCGCAGGCGGAGAATGCCGCCGATTTAATAAGATCGATGCGGGATCGCGATCGCTCTTGATGCTTTACCTCGATACGTCGCTGATCGTCGCGGCGCTCTCAAATGAAGCGATGACGCCGCGCATTCAGAGCTGGCTCGGCGAGCAGGACCCGGCACAGCTCATGATCAGCGATTGGACGATCACGGAGGTGTCCTCTGCCATGGCGATCAAGCTGCGGGCCAAGCAGATCGACCTGAAGCAGCGCGCGGCAGCACTCGGCCTATTCAACATGTTGGTCGCGGAAAGCCTCACCGTGCTGCCGGTGACAAGCGGGCATTTCCGGGCGGCGGCAAAATTCGTCGATCAACACGCACTCGGGCTTCGCGCCGGTGATGCCCTGCATCTCGCGACGGCGTCGGAACATGGTGCCATGGTGCACACGCTCGACCAGCGGCTTGCGGAGGCCGGACCCGTGCTGGGCGTGCCGACCCTATTGATGGCGTGATCAATCCAGAGTGGCCCCGTAGCCGCACGGACCCCGGGCTCTTGCACCTAGCCGTCTGCGAGCGGTCGTCTCGCTGATCCTCGAGCGCGTGATCACCGCCTTCTACCAGGCCTGTCCCGAGATCGAGGTGGAGATCGCCGTGAGCGCGGAGCTGGTGGACCTTGCGGCCGAAGCCTTCGACGCCGGCATCCGTCTTGGCCAGTTCATCGCGCCCGATATGGTGGCCGTGCGGGTGACGCCACCGTTCTCATTCCTGGTGGTCGGCAGCCCCGATTATCTACGCGGGCGAAAGCGGCCGGAGCGCATCGACGATCTGCGCGATCACGCCTGCCTGCGCATGCGCCGCTCGAACGGCTCGATCGCGCCCTGGCCCTTTGTCGACAGCAACAAGGCCGTCGAGGCCATCGTATCGGGGCCGCTGATCGCGCACGACCCTCCTCGGAGCGGCGACCGGAAGGCGCCAAGTCCTGTCCAAGCTGCGCGCCTTCATCGACCATGTGAAGCACCACGGCGCCGATGCGCCCCGTGACGGGAACACACGGAAGCGCGGGCCGCTAAAGGATGCGTAGCGGCTTTGATGCGCAGGAGCGAGACGCGGAAAAGTGGCCGCGCGAGTTGCCCAACGACTTATTGACGAAGAACAGCAGGGTATTCAAATAACCCTATTCCCCTCCGGACCGGACGGAAGCGCGCTTGGGGTCTGGGCTGCGCCCGAGATTGCCGGCGCCGGATCGCACGATGGCTTCCTCCAGCATGTCAAGACGGTCTTGACCCCAGAACAGCTCGCCCGCGAATGCATAAAACGGCGAGCCGAAAACTCCAGCCGCAAGCGCGCGAGCAGTGTTGTCCCGGTATTCGGTGCGCACGGCATCGGCACGCGCAAATTCGAGAAGCCCAGCCCCGTCGATGCCGTGTCGTTCCGCGATGGTAATTAGTACACGCGGATCGGATACGTCTTGGTCCTCCGCCCAGATCGCCCGCATGGTCGCGTTCACGAAATCGGCTACGGGCAGATGTTGCCGCTGGCCCGCAATTACCATGCAAGAGGCCAGGTCCACATCAGTGGGGAAAAATTTGGGTTCGATGTTCACGCGCATGCCCAGCTTTACGCGCCATCGTTTCAACTCCTCGATCCGATAGGCCTGCCTCTGCCAGGACCTTTGAGCGAGGAGGACGCCACCGCTTCCTGCGTAAACGTCCTGCATCCGCATCGGGATGTGGTTGATGCGAAGGCCATGACGCGCTGCCATTTGCGTGAAGCGAACGCCACCCAAATAGGCCCAATCAGACATGAGCCAGACGTAATAATCGATGGTTCGTGACAAGGGCTTGGTCATGGTGACACCTCCCCGCCGACAAGTATTCACCGGCGGAGCCACCCGCCATCCGTGGCGAAGCCTCGGCCTTTTAGCACATACCGCAAGACTCAGATTTGGGATCATTGCCTCCTTGTCCGGGCCGCCCCACGCGGCGCTCAGCAGGAGTCGCCCTCGATCTCACTCGGGCCGATATCTTGCGCCTTCAGCGCTTCCCTCGAGCGGCTCTGGCACGAGCGGCTTGCCGCTAAAAATAGCGTCGGCAAAATATTCCACGATGCCATTTGGTCTGCGGGCTCTTGATTCGTGAGTGATCGATAGCCTCGACGGGTATAGCTCGTATTCGTGGTGCTTCGGGTTGCCGCCATTTTGTGCCACGATCGGTCAACATGCGGTAGAGCTTCACCTCAAGCTCACGCGACGGCGCTTTGGTTGAACGCCTCGATCCGGGTGAAGAGCCGGGTGACGTTCTCCTTGTCGAAGATGTGATCGGGTCCTGTCGGGGCGATATCGGTGAAGGGCGGCTCGTAAAGCAAGTCGGGGTCCATCACGCCTTGATGCGTCAAATGATCGATGACCATGTTGATGAAGTCGAGCTGCTTCACGGTCGAGATTCCGCTTTCGATGAAGTCTCCGAAGGCTGCGTTGACGGCCACCGGGTCGAGCCCGACGAGCGAACGCACAAAACGGCCGAAGCCCTGGCTCGCCTCACGGGCGCGCTCGATGTCACCTGCCCCGCCGATGCCGGCATCGATGAGCATTTTCTCGAGTTCGGCAAGGTCGGTCGGCGTGAGCGGCTTTCCCTGCCGGAGCTTGTGCAGCACGAGGTGGTCCTCGTGCGCCTTGAGGAAGTGCTGGGCCTTTTGCTTGAAGCGCACGAAATCGACGTCGCCGATTTGGGGCAAGTCGAGCTCGACGCCTTCGCCGATCTCATCGCTGAAATTCGAGTAGACGATCCCTTTTCGGTTCTTCTCGATGTGCTGAACGAGATTGCGCAATCGCAAGCGCACGAGCTCCAGCAGCGGCACGGTGACGCCTTCCCACCAGGTCTCCGTCTGGATTTCCTCGATGAGTACCGCCTGATGCGCGACTTCGGGAATGCCCTCTTGTTCCTCGAGTGCCGAGGCGATCTCGATGAGTTGCTTGCGGAGCGTGTCGAAGCGCTTCGAGCCCTTCAGAAACGCGAGCTCGAGTGAAAACATCAGAAGGTCGAAGCGCTTCGCCTCTTCGGTTCCAAGCTGCTTCGCCGAAGGAAGTGGTGCGATCTCGTCGACGAGCTCCTTGCGCTTCTCGTCATCGATCGTGCCCCAAGGCGCCGCTTCGCGATATTTCTCCACCGTGCGGCGTCGCTGGCGCACGATGAAATTGTCGAGGTTCATGCCCGCGACGGTTTCCTGCAAAGTTTGAAGCGCGTCGGCGCGAATGGCCGGCTCGTTCGGTATTCCGTCGACCGCCTCGAAACCCGCTTGTTCCTCAGCCAAACCGTCGAGCTTGGCGCGCTTGTCGTCGAGCCCGCGCACGAGATCGACCCGTGCCGCGAACAAGCGTTCCGACAAAGACTTTGCCGCGGCGGCTTCCTTGATCGCCGGATTGGCGCCGAAGAATTCGAGGTTCTGGCAATAGTCGAAGACGAGGAAATATTCCTTGTCCTGGCCGGGGCCGAAGAGATCGGGGCAAAGGCGCGTGCCACGCCCCATCATCTGCCAGAACTTCGTCTTCGAGCGCACCTGCTTGAAGAAGACGAGGTTCACGACTTCCGCGATATCGATTCCCGTATCGAGCATGTCGACCGAGATGGCAATGTGCGGCGCCTTCACCTTCTTCGAGAAATCATCGATGAGCGATTGCGCATAGGTCGCCTCGTGCGTAATGACGCGCGCGAAATGTCCGGCGAGATTGGGATAAGCCGCGTTGAAGCGCGCTTCGATGAATTGCGCATGACGCTGGTTCTTGGCGAAGATGATCGTCTTGCCGAGCCGGTCGCCGCCCTCGACCTTGAGGCCGTTTTGCATGAGATGCGCGATGACGAGGTCGACCGTCTCGGCATTGAAGAGGCGCTTGTTGACCGCCGCCGCCTCGACGGTATCCGGCACCTCTTCCTCGCCCCATTCGAGCGTATCCCAATGGTCTTTTTCCTCTTCGCTCAGATCGTCGTAACGAAGGCCCGAGCGCACGATCTTCAATGGCACCGAGATCGCCTTTGGCGGCACGAGATGGCCTTCGGCCACCGCCTCGTCGAGTGAGTAGGCGTCGGTCGGCACGCCGTCCTCGAGATCGAAGAGCGAATAGGTGTTCTTGTCGATCTCGTCCTTCGGCGTCGCGGTGAGGCCGACGAGGAAGCCATCGAAATATTCGAAGATGGCGCGAAAGCGCTGGTAGACGGAGCGATGCGCCTCATCGATCACGACGAGATCGAAATGGCCGGGGCCGAACTTTGCCTTCCCGTCCTGCCTGCCGTCGATGAGGTTCATCATCGTCGGGTAGGTCGAGAGGAAAACGCGGCCTTGGCTCGTGCGATCGGTGACGAGATTGACGGGTGCGCTGTCCGGCAGGTGCGCCTTGAAGGCGCTGGTCGCCTGGTTCACGAGCGCCACGCGATCGGCGAGGAAGAGCACGCGCTTGATCCAGCCGGCGCGCATCAAAAGGTCGACGAGCCCGATCACGGTTCGCGTCTTTCCCGCGCCCGTCGCCATGACGAGAAGCGCCTTGCGTTCGCCTTCCTCCTCGAAGGCCTTGGTGATGGCGCGGATCGCGCGTTGCTGATACGGCCGCCGCTTTCCCGCGATCGCCGTGTTGATCGCGACCTCCGCGAGCTTCTTGCGGCTCGTGCGGCGCTGGATCAAGAATTCGAGCTCGTCGCGCTTGTAGAAGCCGCCGATCTGTCGCGGCGGATAGGCGAGATCGTCCCAGATCCAATGGTCGTAGCCGTTCGAGTAGAAGATCACCGGCCGTTGGCCGAAGCGCGCTTCGAGCGCATCGGCGTAAAGCTTCGCTTGTTGCTGACCTCTGCGCGCATCCGCGCGCGTGCGCTTCGCCTCGACGAGGCCGAGCGGCTTGCCGTCCTCGCCCCAGAGCACGTAATCGACGAAGCCGACGCCCTCCTGGTTTGGCATGCCTTCGACGCGAAACTCCGTGTCCTCCGGGCGGTCGAGCGTCCACCCGGCCTCGCGCAACAAGAGGTCGATGAAGCGTTCGCGTGTTTCGTCCTCGTCGTAATTGTGCTGGCTCGGCCGCGTTTCGCTCGCTTTGCGCGCCGCGGCCACCTCGGCGCGAAGCTGCTTCAGCTCATCGTCGAGATTCTGCTTGTCGGCGAGAAGCCGCGTGAGCTCGCCGTTCTTGGCGTCGAGCTCGGCTTGTTGCGCCTTCAAATGAGCGAGCGCGCGTCTGAGCGTGTCGTCGCGACGCGACAAAAGCGCGGGGTTGAAGGCGAGCCCGTCCGCCGGCTTTGCCTTTCGCGCATAGGTGCGGGCGAGCCAAAAGGAGATGTGGAAGAGCTCTTTGACCGCGCCTTCCGCATCTTCGCGACGGATCATCTTCTCCTCATGCACCGCCCGATTGCGCAAGCGGTTGACGTATTTCGCCTTTGTGAACACCGCCTCGCCTGCAACACGCCGAAAGCTCGGCTCATGCAGAAGCGCGGCGATATTGTCCTGATAGGGAAGCTTGAGGCCGGGATCGGCCTGGAAGGCCCATTTCACCGCGACCTCGACCGCCTTCCCCGCGAAGAAGGCCGCCGCGGTCGGCGACACCGCCGCCTGACGCTCGGCCTCGACCGCCGCCTCGTACACGGTAGGGAATTCGGTGGCGAGGAAGGCGAAGTTGGACATGGGGGAAGGTGTTAGAGTTGCCCGGTGAAGGCACGATGTTGGAGGGAGGAGAATAAATTACGTAATCCGACATGATGCAACTCCTTCTTATTCTTTTCGGATTCAAATCGTGCAATGGCTTTTTCCAACCGAGCTTGCAGGTCGATAGAAATTTGTGGGATCGTAAACGCCTCAATCTGCCTAAAATTTAGACCTGGTTTGGTTTGGCCGTATTGCCACTTTTGTATCTGACGTTGACCTTGCCTAGAGCTCAGAAAAAATGAAAGAAACTTTGATCGTAACTTTGCGTGATTTAATCGAAGGATCGCAACGTGCTGACTAACGTATGAACCAACTAATTGCTCGGGGAGTTCGGCCACCCTTCCAATCCGAGACCCGGTAACCGTCAACAGAACGTCTCCCTGCATTGTACGAGTTCTGCGGGCCTCCGCGTTCTCGGGGGCACTCACGTACACTACCTCGTCATTAGAAATGCCATTCATTTGCACGTCCAGAGACCGAATGAACCGAGAGCCGACTTCAGAATAGTATTTTGACCAGTTTCGGCCGCCCGTCGTGATAAATTCTAGGCACTCTCCCAGCGTCCCTACATTCCCACCTGAATTGAATTCAAATGAGGATTCAATAAATGAGTTTCTTGCACTCTCTATTAGATCAAAGGTGCGTTTACGCTTGCGGCGTAGCGCATCCGCCTTGTCGAGGATCGCCGCAATACGCCGCTGCTCGTCGAGCGGGGGGACCATGATATCGATATGGGAAACAATCTCCATATTTAAGTTTTTAACCGTCGATCCAGCAGCTCGCGCCGATAGTTTATTATATATCTCATTAGATCCAAGTAGATGGTAGAAATAATTGTGATCTACTGATGATGCGTTACGTGGCTTTAGTCCTAGCCATCCATCATGAATACATCCTTCCGTTGCCATGATGTATGGCCGACCGAAACTCATCGAGTTGGTCAGAAGAAAATCGCCAGGATAGACGGATCGCGACTTTGTGACCCCCTCAGGTTTTATCTTCTCCTTGGTTAATTCGATATATTTCCCACTGGCAGTCGCATCTCCAATTTTAATCCAGTTTATTCCGTCTGGGTCTTTGGTGAGGAACTTCTCGATGGGGCGCGGCGATCCTCCACGGGCGATCTCGAAGATGTCACCAAGGCGCTGAGTTCGCCACCTCACAACAGTCCCTCCAGCTCCTCCAACCCTTCCGCGATCTCCTTCTCGAGCGCCTTGAGCTCGGCGATGATCTCCTTAGGCGGGCGGTGCTCCACAGCCTCGTGCACCACTTCCTTGTAGCGGTTGATCGAAAGGTCGTAGCCAGCCGCCGCGATCTCAGCCTTCGGCACGCAAAAGCTTTGCGCGGAGCGGGGCCGCTCGCGCTCGCTGCCATGCCGCTCCGCCCAGCGTGCCGCGATGTCGGGAAGGTTGTTCTTCGTGTGCTCGTCGTCCGAAAGCGCGTGATGGACGAAATGCCCCGCCTCGTCGCGTTTTCCCGGCACCGGACCGAGCTTCTCGGGCGACAACAAGGCATTGCGCTTATCGTCGAGCGAGAAACCGTCCGCCTGGCAATCGTAAAACCAAACATGGTCCGTGCCGCCGGAATTCGTCTTGGTGAAGAGCACGATTGCGGTCGACACGCCGGCGTAAGGGCGGAAAACGCCCGAAGGCAGCTTCACGATGCCGTCGAGGCGGTGATCCTCGACGAGCAATTTGCGGATCGTCTTATGCGCGGTTGAAGAGCCGAAGAGCACCCCGTCCGGCACGATCACGGCGGCGCGGCCGCCGCCTTTGAGGAGCTTGAGGAAGAGCGCCATGAAGAGGAGTTCGGTCTTCTTCGTCTTGACGATGGCGATGAGGTCCTTCGCGGTCGTCTCGTAATCGAGCGAGCCGGCGAAAGGCGGGTTGGCGAGGACGAGGCTGTAGCGGTCGGCATCGCCGGCATGTTCTTGCGCGAGCGAGTCCTTGTAGCGGATGTCGGGATTCTCGACGCCGTGCAAGGTCATGTTCATCGAGCCGATACGCAGCATCGTGCCATCGAAATCGAAGCCGTGGAACATCTCCTCGTGAAAATGCTCGCGGCTCTCGGTTTCGTGGAAAATCTTCGGATGATTGTTGCGCAGATATTCGCCGGCCGAAACGAGAAAGCCGCAGGTGCCGCAGGCGGGATCGCAAATCACGTCCTTCGGCGTCGGCGCCATCATCTCGACCATGAGCGCGATAATGTGACGCGGCGTGCGGAATTGCCCGTTCTGGCCGGCGCTCGCGATCTTCGAGAGCATGTATTCGTAAAGGTCGCCCTTGGTGTCGCGATCCTCCATCGGAATGTCGGCCAGAAGGTCGACGACCTTGGCAAGGAGCGCCGGCGTCGGGATGGTGAAGCGTGCGCCCTTCATATGCGTCGCATGCGCCGTGTCGGCCTCGGCCATGGTGCGCAAGAAGGGGAAGATGTGCTCGGCGACAATCTTGAACATCGAGGCGGGATCGCGGTTCTTCAGCCGTGACCAGCGCATGTCCTCGTAAGCGATGCCGCCGCCCGCGCCGATGCTGTCCTTCCCCTCGGGAAAGATGCGCCGCGCCATCGGCTTGCCGGTCCGGTTCGCCTTGTTCTCCTCACGCGTGTGCGCCTCGTCGAGGCCGCGCATGAAGAGCAGATAGGTGATCTGCTCGATCACCTCGAGCGGATTGGCGATTCCCCCCGCCCAGAACGCGTTCTACACCCCGTCGATCTTGGATCGAAGCTCTCCAGTCAGCATCCGGCCCCCGTTGCGGTTGGTTAGTGTGGCTTCTTATCGTGAGTTTGGCTTAGGTGGAAGCGGCGATGGACGGATAATCTGCACGACCCATAAGCCATCCCATAGCATTTTCACCAGACGGGTTGGTGGTCTAGGAAAGCCGATTTTGAAAGACGGCAACGTGGGACGAAGGTGCCCAAATGATCACGGCACAATCTCTAGGATTAGCGCCATGGCGGCGCTGCTTAGCTTAGGGCCTTCTTCTGTGGTGAGGAGTTAGCCAGCGCTCGTAGCACGCGTGCTTTTTCTTCCGCTCTTGGGCGTAGTCCGTTAGCATCCGGATGACCAAGTGCTCCCAATAATAATTCTTCCTCGTCGATGTGACCATAAAATCGGGAAGCCGCAGCGTTCCGTCTTCCGCAAAAAGGTGATCCTCGTAACGGAATCTCGACTTCACGCTGATAGTGCACCTATTATCGTTTCGCTTCGCGGCCATATCATAAAAAGGACGCTGAGTGATTGTTGCACGCGGCAAACCAAGTGCACTGTCACTTTTGTAATTCTATACTATTCTTGACGCGGTCTAACGTTTGCTTATTCCGGTGGAACTTCCAGCAGGTCGCACAACACTAGCCGCACCCATGCATGCACCCGAATGACCTCCTTCTTGTCCGTCGTCGTGTGCGTCGAGATGCTGGTTCGATTATATACCGAGCGCGTGATGCCGCCGAGGATGTCCTCAATTCCCTGAACGGCGTGTTCCGGCGCCGCCATTGCGCCATGCGGAGTCTCGCGCTTCTTTAGGATGTACCGCACCTTCTGCTTCATCGTTGGACGGTACGCGTCCTTCTCTGGCTTAAACCCGGGCTCCTTCGTGATCTCATCATCTGGCGCCAGTACGTCCAGTGTCTCGCGTAGCGCCTCACGCAGGTCCGTCGCAGGGCCCCGCCACGACTCGCGCTTGTCCGCACCTAAGTCTACTAAGGCCTGGGAGTAGGCCCCTGCAGCGCTAGGGCAGACGTCCAGCAATGTCTCGATAATGAGCTGGTCCGTCGCAGTACGCCTGCCGGCAAACTTCGCAGCAGCAGACGCCAGCCCTGCACCCTCTAGCTTCACGAGCAGTTGCTTCGCTCTTGCTAGGAGATCCACCACCTTGGCGCGGCTCGGCTTCCCTCGCGCCGCTGTGTGCAACGCTTTGAAGACCCCGTCAGCAGTGAGCGCGTCCTCGGAATCGACCAGCTGCGACCGGGTATCGAAGTAAATCGAGCATAACTTCCGTATTTTCTCACAGTCCGAGTTAGCCTGGACTTGCGTGCCCGGGCCGCTCTTAAGCGACCGCCTAAGCTGGTCGACGTTCTTGAGCAGCGCGTCGATACCTGCTGTCATCAGCCCTTGCCTTTGGCCGGAAGCTGGTGTGCGACTAGGTTATGGCCGACCCGAGTGAGCTTGTACTCGCCGCGGGCTATGCTCTCGAAATAGCCTGCGCCCTTGCAGGCGACCAGGAGCTGTTCCAGCTTGGTTGGTAACGCGTACCGGGCCTGCTTGAAATACTTCTCGAGGTCACCAATCGTGACGACCCCCTTGCGCTCATCGCCCGCGGCAATCTCGGCGAGGTAGTATGCGACCACGCATGCCATCTGGCGCGCCGACGATGGGTTCTTACTCTCCTTGAAGGCCTTGATATCCATCCCGACGTATTCGTCGCCTCCTGCGCGAGACGAGGGTCGCTCGGCCCCGAGATGTTTAAGTGCGCGTAGACGGCCTTCAGAATCGTCTGCTGATCGGGTTCCTTAAAAGCTCCAAGCGCGTCAATGACTTGGTCAATTGCTTGACCGAGTGTCAGCTTCAAGGTGTCACTACTCGGCGCGTCATCCGCCATTGCCGTTCTCCGAAAGCGTGCAAATTTCTGCGTTAGATCAGGCTTCGCTCGTGCATCTACAAGGTGGCTAATGAAATAATTTCGAGGTCGTGGTCGACGCACTTTGCCTGAAACGGACATTGCGGCTTTTAAAGGCCGTCCCCCTCATTCCCATTCGATCGTGCCCGGCGGCTTCGACGTCACGTCGTAGGTCACACGGTTGATGCCTTTCACCTCGTTGATGATGCGGGTCGAGACGCGCCCGAGGAAGCCCATATCGAAGGGGAAGAAATCGGCCGTCATGCCGTCGACCGAGGTCAAGGCGCGAAGCGGGAGCGCGGCCATCGGCTTGCGGCCATGATCTCACGCCACCTTGCCTCGCAACTCAGGGGGCGGCACCGGCAATTTCAAGCCTCACGTGCCGGTTGGGGATCGCGCTCGATTCTTGGATGGAGCAAAACGGCAGCTTCGTCCGCGGCTGCCAGCGCCGCGACGAGCCGCGAACCGGCCTGCGCCAAAGATCGCCAAGGAACGCCCGCTTGCGGCTAGCCCGCGCGTTGGCTCCAAGGCGCCATCGCCCCAGCTCGAGCAATACGGGACCGATTCACCGCTTCGTGATTTGCCCCTGCTTCGGCAAAGGTACTAAGAACTGCAAGCAATGCCGGAGCCTCGGCCGACATAACCGCAGGGTGGATCGTGTTCGCGCTCATTCGCTTTGACGTCACGACCCGTCGCGAGACTGCGGCGCTGGTGCCAGGGCTCGCTTGTCCCCGGTGCCACACCGTCGACCAAGTGGAGATCTCGGTTTACCGGGACTACCTGAGCCTCTTCGGCTGGCTTCCATTCGCGACGACGCTTGCGTCCGGCGCCGCCTATTGCCATGCGTGCAGGCGTCCCATCCCGCGAGATTCCGATCGTGCACGGTTGCGTGCCGCCTTGGCAGCGGTTGCCACGCGGCCGCGCCTTCGAGCTTATGCGGGCGTTATCGCGTTCGTGCTCCTCGCTCTCGCCGGCTATGGCACACTCGCCGCCAGCCAACTGCATTAGCGCGCACCGCGCACCAACGAGGCACGGATGCAGGCCTGTCTGGCCCATTCTCAACGGGGGATACCGAACTGGCAATCTTTGAGGAAGCCTTCATTCTCACCTACGCGCTGCTCAAAGTCGTCGCGGTCTCGCCAGACGGGGCCAGGTTCCGAGCCCATCGGGAGCGGATGCCAAACATCCTCGTAACAAAAGATCGGCTCGCCATGGACAAGGATCGCATCGACATCGATACGCCGGCGCTTGGCTTCTACTGGAAGAATGAGCTGCCGCCCGCCGAATACCTCATCACGCCGCATCTCGGCCGAAGACTAACCTTGGGATTGCTCATGTTCTTGGGTGGAGCGATCGTCATCTGCGGGATCGTCGTTGGCCTTTTAAGACTATGACGGACTCGAATGTCCCGACTCTAACGTCTTGTCGTGCTCGGTGAATTTTTTCGAGAATGGAAGCGGTGGAGGCAATCCAAAGAAGGAGCTTAGATCGGCGTTATCCCCGTAGCGACACCGAGGGCGGCGCACAGCGTTGTCGTGCCATGGCGCTTATAGTCG
>Ga0213876_10000950_pt1 | contig 19074 bp, 16 predicted proteins | sample BarmaccomBMRX_R9_FD_160113 | JGI IMG/M metagenome (GOLD analysis project Ga0213876, IMG submission 160113) | Root-associated microbial communities from Barbacenia macrantha in rupestrian grasslands, the National Park of Serra do Cipo, Brazil - RX_R9 | ecosystem: Host-associated > Plants > Roots... | reverse complement strand
AAGTGATCCTTTCCTGCATCAGTCCCATTTCAGTTGCCAGTGTAGGCTGATAACCCACGGCTGATGGCATACGTCCCAGCAGGGCCGATACTTCAGAACCGGCCTGGGTGAAACGGAAGATATTGTCTACGAAGAACAGGATATCCTTTCCTTTTCCGGTACCGTCGCCGTCGCGGAAATATTCGGCGATAGTGAGTCCGCTCAGCGCCACACGCGCACGTGCGCCCGGAGGTTCGTTCATCTGGCCGAACACGAAAGTGGCTTTGGAGTCTTTCAGGCCTTCCATGTCCACTTTGCTGAGATCCCATCCGCCTTCTTCCATGCTGTGCTTGAAACCGTCGCCGTATTTCATGATACCGGCTTCGATCATTTCGCGCAGCAGGTCATTTCCTTCACGGGTACGCTCGCCCACGCCGGCAAACACCGACAGACCACCATGGCCTTTTGCGATATTATTAATGAGTTCCTGGATCAATACAGTTTTACCAACACCCGCACCGCCGAACAGACCGATCTTACCGCCTTTTGCATAAGGCTCGATCAGGTCGATCACTTTAATACCTGTGAACAGTACTTCCGTTGCCGTACTCAGGTTTTCGAATAATGGGGGTTTATTATGGATGGGACGGCCTTTGGCTTTATCGAGCTGGGGCAGACCATCGATGGCGTCGCCGGTTACATTGAACAGGCGGCCGTTGATACCTTCTCCGGTTGGCATGGTGATCGCACGGCCGGTATCTACTACGGTCATTCCGCGTACCAGACCCTCGGTTCCATCCATTGCAATGGTGCGAACGCTGTCCTCACCCAGGTGCTGCTGCACTTCGAGGATCAGTTTTTCACCATTTTGCCTGGTGATTTCCAACGCATTATAAATTTCAGGCAGGGTATTATCGTCGGGGAAATGAACGTCTACCACCGCACCGATAACCTGTTTGATCTTACCTTTTGTAGCCATATGAGGAGAATAATTGAGTTTAAAAAATCGCCGGTTTCAGGGCGCCGGAAACCCATTTTCTGAACTTGGCGGCAAAGGTAAGGGGATGGGGGGAATTGAGGAAGAAAGAGGGGGATTTAATTAAAAAATCTGAATAGAAAGGGGATGGAAAGTCTGGAGTTGGAAGTCTGGAGTTAGGAGTCTGGAGTTGAGTTTGGGGTTTGGGGTTTGGGGTTGGGGGTTGGGGTTTGGGGTTTGGAGTTAGGCCGATATTGCCTCGGCCTTAACTCCAGACTCCTAACTCCAGACTCCAGACTTCTAATACACCGCCTGCCACACCAGCGCTGCGAGGATGCCGCCGATGATGGGGCCGATAACGGGGATCCAGCTATAGCTCCAGTCGCTGCCACCCTTGTTTTTTATGGGAAGAATGGCATGCATGATACGCGGGCCGAGGTCACGGGCGGGGTTGATGGCGTAGCCGGTCGGTCCGCCAAGACCCAGTCCGATACCGAGTACGAGCAGGGCCACGGGCAATGCATCCAGTGCGCCCAATGAGCTCTGCGATTTTGTAATGAAGAGCACCCCGAATACCAGGATAAAAGTGCCTACCACTTCGGAAATGATATTGTCGGCCGGCTTACTGATGGCCGGCGAGGTGCAGAATACACCGAGTTTCGCGGCGGCATCATCTGTTGCATTGAAATGCTGGCGATAGCTCAGCCATACCACAAAGGCGCCGATCATCGCCCCCAGCATCTGGCCTCCCAGGTAACCGGGAACTACACTCCAGGGCATTTTGCCGATGGATGCCATGGCAAGTGTAACGGCAGGGTTCAGGTGCGCATCGCTCCCGCCCGCCGATGCCACGTACACGCCGAGAAAAACGGCGATGGCCCATCCGAATGTAATGGCGATAAGGCCGCCATTATTGCCTTTGGTTTTGTGCAGGAGAACATTCGCTACTACGCCATCACCCAGGATAACGAGCAGTGCGGTGCCGGTAAGTTCGGCTACAACAGGAGTCATAAGCAATCGGTTTTGATTAGGGGCGAAAGTTAAGCAAGTATGTATTGCTTAGCAAGCGTTTCGAAAGAAAGCAGTTGGTCCTGTCTCCATTGCTCGTCTTTACCCAATTCGCTCATCAGTAAATGGCTTACTGCCGGCGCGAGCGTTACGGCAAGTTTCGCGTCGAGGAAAAGGATCCGGGTGCGGCGTGCAAGGATATCTTCGATGCTCTGCGCCATTTCGAACCGGATGGCATAAAGCACGTCGGCCCAGCGGTACTCGAATCCTGCATGCAGCGGTTTATCAGCATCGATGCTGTTGCGGATAATTACTTCCAGCCTGGATTGCCGCTCTACCCGATTGCCGATTGCAAGGTCTTTTGTGAGGCAATCGCGCTTCTCCTGTTTGGTAACGAATACTGCATTGTCTACGGCGTCCGCTGCCATTTTACGATAAGTGGTCCATTTACCGCCGGTGATGGTAACAAGTCCGCTCGGCGACACGATAAGGGTATGGTCTCTCGACAATAATGCAGTACGCTTAGGACCGCTTACCCTTACCAGCGGACGCAATCCCGCAAAAACAGTTTTCACATCCGACCTGGAAACGGGAATGGTGCTGTAACGATTGATATGCGCCAGGATAAATTCGATTTCCTCTTCCAATGGCTTCGGTTCCGTAGAGACCGTCTCCACCGGCGTATCGGTGGTACCCAATATCACATGTTCATGCCAGGGCACAGCGAACAATACCCGGCCGTCGTCGGTCTTGGGGATGATCATCGCATCGGTACCCGGGAACAGCTGGCGTTCGATCACCAGGTGAATGCCCTGGGAGGGCGAAACGATCTCGTGTTTAATATGATCGTCCATCTGCAGCACCGCATCTGTAAACACACCTGTTGCATTGATGACCGCTTTAACGGAGACTGTATAATTAGTGCCGGTCAGGGTATCGACCAATTTTACGGCATTGATCTTTTTTTTGGCGTTCTTTTCAAAACCTGTTGCCGCACAATAATTGAGCAGGGTGCCTCCCTGCCGGGTGGCAGTGATCGCAAGGTCTATACAAAGCCGGCTATCGTCGAACTGACCATCGAAATACAGCACGCTTCCGGCCAGCCTGTCTTGCTGCACAGAGGCCAATCTTTCCAATGTCTCCTTTTTGGAAAGCACACGGGTTTTGCCCAGCGACAATTTACCGGCAAGCAGATCGTACAATTTGAGCCCGACGGCGTAATACCATTTCTGCCACCAGCTGTACAAAGGAAGAATGAAAGGTTGAACCCGCGTAAGATGGGGTGCATTGCGCAGCAGGTAACCTCTTTCGCGCAATGCTTCTTTTACCAGTTTAAGATTACCCTGCTCCAGGTACCGCACGCCGCCGTGCACCAGCTTGGTTGATCTGCTCGACGTGCCCTTGCCGAAATCATGTTGCTCAATTAATAAGGTCTTATAGCCTCTTGAGGCCGCATCTACTGCTGCGCCCAGCCCGGTAGCGCCGCCGCCTATGATCAGGATATCCCATTGTGAGGTCTGCTGAAGCTGCCGGAGCATCGATTCCCTGTTCATGCGGCAAATTAGTCAATCTCGCGGATTGATATGATATCAGGGAACGATATCGGCAAACGGTATATGAATGATATGAGGTTCTACTCCAAGCGGGATCTATTGGCTCCAGCTTACAGCTGCGTTTACCGCGCGTTTCCAGCCATCGGCGAGTTGGGTCCGCTCCTGTTGCTCCATGGCGGGCTCGAAGCTTCTTTCCATCTGCCATTGGCGGCCGATGTCTTCGAGACTGGACCAATAACCGACAGCAAGTCCTGCAAGGTATGCCGCGCCGAGCGCTGTGGTTTCAATAATGGTAGGACGGATCACTTTTGTATTCAGCAGATCACTTTGAAATTGCATCAGCAGGTTATTGGCAGTGGCTCCTCCATCCACGCGAAGTTCTTTGATGGCAATGCCTGAATCGGCTTCCATCGCTTTCAGCACATCCATGGTCTGGTAAGCGATACTGTCCAGCGCAGCCCTGGCGATATGCGCGCGGCCCGTACCCCTGGTGATGCCCACGATGGTGCCCCTGGCATGCTGGTTCCAATAAGGCGCACCCAGCCCGGCGAATGCAGGCACCACATACACTCCCTCACTATCTTTCACCTGCGCGGCCAGCGCTTCCACTTCAGCAGAACTGCGGATGATCTGCAGGCCGTCACGCATCCATTGAACAACGGCTCCGGCAATAAATACGCTGCCTTCGAGCGCATATTGGGTAACGCCATTTATTTTCCAGGCAACGGTGGTGAGCAGGTTGTTGACCGAGGGCACGGCTTTCTCGCCGGTATTCATCAGCATAAAACAACCGGTACCGTAGGTATTCTTGACCATGCCGGGTTGTGTACACATCTGCCCGAAAAGCGCAGCCTGCTGATCTCCTGCAATACCGGCGATAGGGATATTGTGGGCAGTAAGTATATTCTGGCTATGACCGTACACTTCGCTGCTGCTTCTTACTTCGGGAAGAACGGAAGCAGGTACGTCCATAATGCGCAGCAGATCCTCGTCCCATTGCAGCGTATGGATATTGAACAGCATGGTGCGTGATGCATTCGACACATCGGTTGCGTGCACCTGTCCGTTGGTAAGTTTCCATAACAGCCAGCTGTCGATGGTGCCGAAGCATAATTCGCCGCGCGCCGCTTTTTCGCGCGCGCCCGGCACGTTATCCAGGATCCATTTTACTTTAGTGCCCGAAAAATAGGCGTCTACCACCAGACCTGTTTTCTGCTGGATGGATGTATGAAGACCCTGTGACCTGAGTTCGTCGCAAAATGCGGCTGTTCTCCTGTCCTGCCATACAATAGCGTTATGAATGGGCTGACCGCTGGTCTTGTCCCAGACAACTGTCGTTTCGCGCTGGTTGGTGATACCGATGGCCGCGATGTCTTTCGCGCCAAGTCCCGCTTTGGTGATGGCTTCGGCAGCTACACCTAGTTGCGTACTCCAGATCTCGTTGGCATTGTGCTCTACCCAGCCCGGTTTGGGAAACAACTGTTCAAATTCTTTCTGTGCAACAGAAATAATAGCGCCTTTTTTATCGAACACAATGGCGCGGCTGCTGGTAGTTCCCTGGTCGAATGCTAAAATGTACTGGCTCATGGCGAATGGTTACAGCAGTTAAAGTAGGCAAAAAAATCAAAAGGGTTGAAGAACCATGCAAGCTCTTCAACCCTTTTTATCTGCAGCAATAAATATCATCGCCGCGGTTTAAGCCAGGGCTCCGGATTCAGCGGTACGCTTTTATCGTTCATGATCATGAGCAGCAGCAATCCGTCGCCGTCGATACCTGTACCCGATTTGCCGAGTACCGATCCTGCTTTCACTTCCTGCCCTGCGGATACACTTATCGATGACAGATGATTGTAGCCGCTGAAATATTTACCATGCTGTACCACCAGCATCTGCTCGCCGTCTACCTCTCCCGCCCAGGATACTTTTCCGTCGGCGATAGATCTTACCGCAGACCCTACCGGCAATGAGATCTCTATCCCATCGGTACGGCGTGTGAGTTTGGTGCCCGGAATATTTTCAATCCCGAAATGAGCGGTGATCTGTCCTGTTGATACCGGCCAGGGAAGGTTACCCTTGTTATTCTCAAAGTTCAATGACATTTCCATGCCTCCAGGCGTAGACTCAAGCGGTGTGTATGCGCGATCGCCGCGCGGGGCGGATGCCACACCGGTTACCGGATCGTTTAATTTTGGCCTTGGCGCTCCGGTCGTCGGATTTTTAGCGGCAGCATCGGCGGGATTTTTCTTAGCCGCAGCCTCACGCCGTTTGGCCTCATCGATCTCCCTTCTGATGATGGCGTTGAATGCCTGCTGGGTTTTCTGACGCTGCTTTTCCTTTTCGCGGATCTGTGCGCTCAGTTCTTTTTCGCGGCCCTGCAGTTGTTTCACTACCTGGTCCTGTTCGCTGCGGTCTACCTGCAGCACTTTCAATTGCTCGCTCTGGGTCTGCAATGTTACCAGCCTGTCTTTCTTGTTTGAGCTCAGCAGGCCGATCTTCTGCTGCAGCAACTGGTCGGACTTGATAATGGTATTGGCCTGGGTTTCGCGGTTCTGGCGGTAGCTTTTCAGATAGGTGATGCGTTTGACCGCGTCATTGAAGCTATTGGCGGAGAACAGGAAATTGAGGTATTCGTAACTGCCGCGATTCTTGTACGCGAATACGATGCTCTTGGCGTATTTGACCTTCAGGGTATCGAGTTCCCGGCGCAGCCGGTAGATATCCCTCTCATTCTGGAAGATCGTTTCATCCAGCTGACGTACCTGTTTGTTGATACCGTTGATGAGCTCCTGCCGCTTATTGATCTTGCTTTTGATGATCGCCAGTTGTTTCAGCGATACTTTCTTATTCTTCTGGGTTTCGCTGTACTGGCGGTTCAGTTCCTGCAGTTCGGCCCTGAGATCCTGTTCCTTTTTTTTAAGTTCTTCGCTGGTTTGGGCAGACGCAACGGTCCCGATCGTCATGCAGATCAGAAATATGGTCAGGATCCTTTTCAGCGCGGATGGAGATTTATATGGGTTGAACGGACGCATGATCGGCTAAGTTGCGGCTAATTTATTTACGCTTCAGGTTTTTAGGTATGTCGAAATTGTATTTTAACGGATCGTTTAGGGTATACTCCTTGAAATCGAGGTAGATATCGAGCTTGGATTTTTCTGCAACCGAAATGCGGCGATAGGTGGCAAACTGATAATTGCCAAGGGGCTGGTAATTGCTGAATGTGATATCGCCTGTCCGGTTGCGCTGCAGGTCAACATCATCGAGTTTGCTGTGCAGTACCCGGTATCCGCTGTTATCGAGGGTGATCAGATGCTTGAACAGATCGCCCACCATCAGAACCAGGAGCTGCGTAGCACTGGCTTTATAAGAAACAACGTTATTGTCGAGGAAAACGGGATTGCCGATGATAAGATCCTGCAGGGTGGCGAAGTCGAAAGGTATCTGGGTCATTTCCTGGAGATAGCTGATGGAACGATAGGTAACCGATTTTTGTCCTACAAGCTGCACCACCGTTACGCTGTCTTTCCTGATCTTGGCTTCCAGGCCCACTGCAGAGATTCCCAGAAAGCTGCCCTTGATCTTGATCAGGATGATGCTATCCTTTTTCATGCTGATATAAGCGGTATAGTTATCGCTTTTCTCAGGGCCTTCATAGTCCACACGCACTTTTGCATTGAACGTGGTAAAATCGATCTTGCTGCTCATTACTTTTCCGAGGATATCCCGTACGATGGCCGCCGAATCTACCTTGGGTGTTTCCTTGATCACGATTGTCTGTGCTGTATCTTTTTTGGTGATCGCTTCCTGGATCACCTGGGTTTTTTTCACCGTTTTGCAGGAAAAAATTAAAAATGCGGCACTTAAAATGAGCAGGGTCTGTTTCATATATTATTGTTTGCCTGTGTGGCCGAACCCGCCGGCCCCTCTTTGCGTTTCGTCGATCCGGTCTGCAGCAACCCAGCTTATTTTTTCTACCTGCTGGAAAACCATCTGCGCAATGCGGTCGCCGTTGTGGATGATTTGCTTTTCGAGGGACAGGTTGATCAAAATTACTTTTATTTCCCCACGATAATCTGCATCAATCGTGCCGGGGCTGTTAAGGCAGGTAATCCCATGTTTGATGGCCAGGCCGCTTCGGGGCCGGATCTGCGCTTCGTATCCTTCAGGCAACTGAATACTCAGGCCTGTGGGCACCAATACCCTTTCCATCGGTCCGATCTCAAGTGATTCGGGGAGGAACGCCCGGATATCCATACCGGATGAACCAGCCGTTGCATATTCGGGTAAAGAATTCCCTGAATTGTTGATGATGTGTACGGCAATAGCTGGTGTTTGCATCCCGGCAAATGTAGGAAATTCATTGCACGGGTTTCCGGAATTCAGCGGGCAGACCGGCGCATGATCATGCTGATCCCGATAATTTTATTCTCCCGCCCGGGCTTATTTTTTCCGATCCTCGCTGAATGGGTTATTTTGCAGCCCGAGATCTATTCTCACAGATTTAAAGCCGTCTGCATGTTCCTGTTCCCCATGGTCTATATACTCTCATTCCTGTATGGACTGAGTCTATTATGGAAAAAACAGGTAACGGGATTCCTTATTTTTTGCATCGTCGGCCTGCCGATCTACACGCATGCCTTATCGGTAAGTTTCATGTATGGTTTTGAGAAGATCATTCCCTTGTTACAGGCGATGAAAGAAATGCTGGTGCTGGCGGCTTTGTACGTGGTGATATCCGGGTTGAAGGAAAAACCCAGGCTGCATAAGGTAGACAAACTGCTGGCAGTTTTTTTTGCCGGTTGTTTCGTTTATCTCATCCTGCCGATCGGCGCGTATGGTTTTCATGACCGGCTGCTGGCATTTAAAACGCTTTGCACTTTTCCCGTGATCTATTTCCTGGGACGATTCTGCCAGTCGGAAACAATTAATCTCAACCGGATCTTCGGCTATATCGCGATCATGTCTGTGATAGCCGCACTAATTGTGCTGTCTGAAGTGATCACCGACCGGCACCTTCATTCCCGTACGGGCTTTATCGATTTCCAGATCTTGTATTTCAATGGTGAGGTATCCGGTAATTACGGACTTTCCTGGACTTTTGAGGCAGAGAACGGCATGAAACGTTTCGGGAGCATTTTCAACAACCCGCTTGAGTTGGCCAATGCGGCGGTTATATCGCTCGTAGCTTTTCTGTCTATTTCCTCTTACCGGAAATACCGGTTGGAAATGGTGAACTTTTACACGATCGCATTTCTGGCTTCGCTGATCTGCATCATTTTTGCGATCTCAAGGGCCGCTTTTGCCAATTATTTCGTCGTGATCTATTGTTTTGCATGGCTTACCCGCGACAGGAAACTGGTGCGGTATTTTCATATTCTTTTTCTGGCAGCGGTAGTGTATGTCGTCTTTTTCTTAAGAGGAGGACTATTCGAGATCATCGTTACCACTCTCAGTTTCGAAAGCTCCTCCAGCATGGGGCATGTAATAGAATGGGTGAAAGGTATCAATGCGATGGTCACCAATCCGCTGGGGCTGGGGCTGGGTGCATCGGGATATGTTGCAGCTGCCACCAATGATAATGTGGGTGGTGAAAATCAACTGATCATCGTGGGCGTGCAGGTAGGTGTCATATTGATGGCCATCTACGCCTGGGCTTATGCGCAGACCATTATTTCGGGAGTTAAAGCTTTCAGGGCTTCACGGGGGAAAAAGCGGAGGATCATCATGTTCGTGGTGCTGGTAAAGATCGGCCTCTTATTGCCGCTTTTCACATCCTACCTGGATTCGTCCATTTATCTCACCTACCTGGTATACTTTATGGGCGGCCTTATGATCAACATCATGATGAAAAGCGCACAACCTTCTGTCTACGCCAGGAAAGTATATACCACACTGCCCCTTCCGCAGGACTAAATGAATCATGGGCCAGGCTGGCAACCTGATCAAATAACTCATTCAGAAGACGAGATATGTATCCGCAAGCGTACTGTCCGTTCGAAAAGCCAGGCCGCCCAAACAATAATTGCCGGTACTATCACACCGAGATATCGCTGCAATGCGCTCACAGCTATCGATGCACCCAGGTAAAAGAATATCAATGCGGTTATAAACCAGATAACGAAGGGCAGCTGTTTCAGGTTTACCGCGCTTACTATAATACTGAACACAAGCAGCATCAGTACTGCGGCCCCGGGTGGTATCCGCAAAAGATTCTGGAAGCGTTGGGGCTGATAAGAACAAGGCAGGTTGAAAAAAAGCCGGCCAGCATTGGCTATACTGTTCTTTAAATACTTCACGGGATAGCGTCTGATGTTTGATAAAGCTTTTTGTTTAAAAGCATCGTCGCGGGCCATGCCGGAATACCTGTAAATACTATCATAGTCCGCCCGGTGATTTCGCGCGAATAAAGCTGAATCGCAGGGTGTATTCTCGTCATAACCGCAATAAGCCGTAAAATGCGCATCGTTCCAATCGCCCAGCTCTCCTTCTACCGGGCTGCTTGCCCAGTACAATGACATGCCGCCGGCATTGCTCCAGTAAAACAGGCGGTGGGTAAGGCTCCAGGTATAGAAGAGATAAGGCAGTGTTACCAGTAATGCAAGGAACAGTATCCTTAGAGCAGTTGCCTTCGCGGCATTTCTTTTTATCAGGTAGGCGACCAGGCACAACACGAGCATGGCAATCAGTATATAACCAAAGATCACTTTGGTCAGCACCAGGCAGCCGAAGATCAAGCCAGCCAATACCGCTTTTTTCTTCTCTCCCTGAAATGCCCGGAATGTGTAATAAAGGAAAAGAGAAGCCAGCATATTTGCCAGTGGTTCGGTAAGAAGCGCCGGCAGTTCCTTAAAAGCTACATAATAACATCCCCAGATGAGGGCAAAGCAAAGGGCTATTTTTTGCCGGGCAAACAGTTGAATTGTTTTATACAGGAACACTACCGAGAGGTATTGAAAAAAAGCATTCAGGATCACCGGCAGTATCATCGGCAAACCCAGACCAACAAAAGGCATAAGCAGGATGGGATAGCCGGGACCGTTCCACAATAACAGTTCCTGCTTCGGTGAATAATACCCGTGAAGAAGGTTTTGTGCATACATGATATACCTTCCTTCATCGCCTTCAAGGGTTGCTTTATGACCTACTATCGCAGCCAGTGCGTATACCAACAGCAGGGGCAGAAATAAGAGAAACGGTCTGTTGGCTATTGATTTCATGGTGTGGTACTAGATAGTCGCCTCCTGGCGTAACAATGCATCCTGCGCCATTGCTGCAACGATCTGTTCGAGGTTATAACTGGCCTTCCATTGCAGTTTGTTCAGCGCTTTGGATGCATCGGCGCGCCCGGCATGAAGATCTGCAGGCCGCATCAGGCCGGGGTCACTCACAACATGATCGCGCCAGTCGAGTTTAAAAAATTTGAACGCCAGGTCGATAAAATACTTCAGCGGGTTAGATGCCCCGGTTGCAATCACATAATCTTCCGCTTCCGGTTGCTGCAGCATCAGCCACATGGCTTCAACATAGTCGGGCGCCCAGCCCCAGTCGCGCAAAATTTCAATATTCCCCAGCTGGAGTTTTTCTTTACTGCCGGCGGCAATGCGACATGCTGCGTTGATGATCTTCTTGGTAACAAACCGGTCTGAACGCAGCGGCGATTCGTGATTGAACAGGATACCGGTACAGGCAAACAGGTTATAAGCCTGCCGGTAGATAGCCACCTGCCAATGGGCCGCAGCTTTTGCAACGGCATAAGGGCTTACCGGCTTAAACGGGGTCTGCTCATTGGCAGGCTGCGGACCGGTCTCACCAAAACATTCGCTCGAACCGGAATTATACAGTTTAACAGGCAGTCCGCTGAACCGGATGGCTTCGAGCAGGTTCAATGCGCCGATACTGACGCTTTCGAAAGTTTCTACCGGCTGTTCAAAAGACAATCCTACCGAACTTTGCCCGGAAAGATTATAGACCTCATCCGGGGCAACTTTAATGATGGTCTGCAGTGTGCTTCTGAAATCCGTGAGACTGATAGAAACAGGCTCCACCCCGGCTTTGATACCGATGCGCTGAAGGTTATCGAACTTATTGGTAGAGGCATCGCGCGAACCGCCCACAACCCTGTAGCCTTTGTCCAAAAGCAACTTTGACAAATAAGCGCCATCCTGACCGGAAACACCGCAGATCAAAGCCGTTTTCATATTACAATGTTAGTAAATAGTCGTTATAAATCTCTTTGCGGTCCGGGTCCATAAGATCTGTCTTCATTCCGATCCCTGCCATCTGGTTATTTTGATTAGCTTTGATCAGGGCTAAACGGATCTTCCTTTATGATTGTACGCTTTTCCTGTATCGGCGCTTGCCTTTTATTACTTGGAGTGGTATGGATTCCCCTTTCCTGCACTAAAAACCTTACCCAGCAGCAGGTATTGTTCCAAAGTAACTTCGAAAATAACAAGCGGGATCCGCTTGAGGTGGTTAGCTGGAACAGTACAGGTACCGCCGTACTTCCGGTGCCAGACCTTAGGATCAGCAGTTTCAACGGCACCCATGTACTTGGTAAGCTGAATAACGGCTACATCAAGTTAACGCTTGAAGGAATTGCTTCGCACCAGGTATTACAGACCGAATTCGATCTTTATCTCCACGACACCTGGAAAAACGATCTCTGGCGGTTTGCCATTAACGACGTGAACGTATTACTCACGGGCTTCTCTAATGATACCACGGTAAAGCAATCTTACCCCAACTGGCTGGGTAACGGCAGCGCGTTGAGTCCTGCCGGAAAGAATGCCATAGAAGTCAATTTACCGGGTGCCTGCGCACTTGCCAGCTCCAGCCGCGGCACGAGCAGGTACCGCATCATTTCCACGATCGAACATACCGGCAACAGTGTTACACTGATCTGGGGAGATGCCGGCGGTTTTTTTAATGATACCTGCAAACGCAGCTGGTCGATAGACAATGTGAAGGTGACTGCCATTACAAATTACTGATATCCTGGTTACCTAACCCTGAACGATCTGAGTACACGTCTGAATACCATTAATTTTCTCAGGTACGACCTGTGTTTCAACTGCAGCAATGTATTGACCGCGTGAAGCTGCTGGTGGTTAAGCGATCGCTCATACTGCCCGAGGAATATTTCCACGAGACGAATTTCCCGCTCGAGAAAATTGTTTTTGGAAACAGAATTCCGCAGATGATCGACGATGCGCTCCATTCTGCTCTTCTTACGGTAGGCATTTCGTGAAAAGATGGTATTGGCCGCATGGCTGCGGTATAATACCAGCGGCTCCGCGATTCTGTCCGCCCTTCCTACCGAAAACGCAACAAGCGAAAGCCAGGCATCATGCATCACCACATCTGCGGGCATTTTCATGAAATGATCCCGCATGCTTTTGTTCATGAGTACCGTGCAGCCCGTAACGAAATTCCCGAAGACAAGGGTCTCGAAACAGTGAGTATAGATATCCTGACCCAGTTCGTTCCAGAAAGATGGGTTCCGTGTTTTTCCATGTTCATCAGCAAGCGTAAGATCTGAATATACAAGGGCCGGCCGTTGCCGGTCATCGAGAGCCGAAAGTTTAGCGGCAGATTTTTCCAGCTTATCCGGCAGCCAGATATCATCCTGGTCGGAAAGCGCGATAAAATCGGCATCGCCTGTAAGCGATACCGCCTTCCTGAAATTCTCCACCACGCCCAGCCGGCGTTCATTCACTGCATATCTGATCAATGGGTATTTCTCCTGAAGCTGTTGTATGATACCGGCGGTATTATCTGTTGACCGGTCGTCGCAGATGACGATCTCAAAAGGCGGATGGGTTTGCGAGAGTATGGACAATAACTGGTCTTCCAGGTAACCCGACCCGTTATAAGTGGTCATTGCAACAGAGATCTTTTTGCCGGTCTGTAATGCTATCATTGATTATTCCGCAACTTTCTTTAACCCAATACGCGTCAGGCCAAAATTAAAAACTTTCACCACAAAGACATTCTTAAATACAAAGTACTGTACCAGAAAATAAACTGCGGCACATGATGCTACGGACAGGCCGAGGGTTAAAACGGCGTTGATATGAAGTAGTCGTATGCCAAGTACCAGCGGAATAAAAGAGAGGGAACAAACAACCGAACGGAAGAAAAATAACCAATCGTAGGTATAGTTAAAATGCTTTCGCGCAAAGTATAAAAACAGGCCGGTTACCGCCAGTTCGCAGACGGCATTGGCTATCGATGCTCCATTGTGCCGGTAAAAAGGCACGAGCAGGAAATTAAGGGCAAAAGAAAGGAACATACCGATAAGTGCCGAGACCAGCATCTGTTTATGTTTGCCTCCGGGCACCAATACAAGGAACGAAAAAAAATAACCAAACCCGATCACAACAGGAAGGATGCCTACCAGCTGCATGCTCAATGTGGCTTCTGCAAATTGATCTCCCGAAAACACATAAATGCATTCAGGAGCGAGCAATATCAATCCCATTGCGATAGGAACGGAAAAAAAAGCGATAAACTGGTAAGCTTTATCAAGCAGCCCCTGTACGGCAGTATGGTCATTCTCTTCCATTTTTTTTGAGATCTGGGGGATCAGTATCAGCCCTGCCGAGGTAATAAAGGGAATAGCCACTTTCGAAACCTTTACCGCAGCCGAATAAAGCCCTACCGATCTTTCATTCGATAAAAACCCCAGCAGAACCGTATCCAATATGGCGTACATACAGGCCGCAGTTGTGGTACTGAAAATATACAGCAGGGGTTTCAGATGTCGTACGATCTGCCGGCCCGGCATCACGAAACCTGTTTTGGTACCCACCATGATAAAATTGATGACATTGTTCCCTAGCATCGAAAAGATGGTGACAAAAAGATAGTATTTGTAGTCAGACGCGTTTTTCACAAAGCAATACAGCAGCACCAGCGATACCAGTTTAATGCATACCGTGCGCACGGCAATGGTCTTAAAATCTTCCATACCCGAATAGAACCAATCGATGGCGGAAAATCCCAGCACGATGATCAATCCGCCATAACAGAATAATTCGATATTGGGTTTGAAATAGGGTACGGTAAAGATGACAATAAGATAAAGTGCCGAAACAACTATACTTGTAACAAAATAGATCACCGACAGCTCAGAGAAAACCGTGTCGAGTTTCTTTTTATTATGCCTTATTTTCGCTATTTCCTGTATGCCATAAATGGGTATACCCAGTGCGGCCATAAAAGCGAAATATTGGGCGAAAGAAACGGCCAGCTGCACCTTACCGATACCATGTGGCCCGAGTATGCGTGAAGCGTAGGGAAAACTGAGTAACGGGAACAGGATATTGGTAATAGATAAGGCTACATTATAGAAATAATTTTTTTTAAGCATAACTGTCGCCCCGGTTATTCCTTTGACCAGCAAAGCTGCTGTAGCCTTTGATAGAATCAGACGTCAAAAATAACATAGTAAGACGAAAATCAAATACCGGCATGCCTGCGAATGCAATAGTAGCCATAATACTGATAAACTGGAACAATTATCCTGTTACGGCCGATTGTATCAGATCGTTACAGGAAACTGACGGATCATTGCGGGATATCATTGTAGTGGATAATATTTCAGCCGACGATTCGCTGCGCCGGCTGCGGGAGGAATTTCCGGAGGTTATTTTCATCGCTTCCGACACCAACCGTGGCTTCGCAGGCGGTAATAACCTTGGCATGGAATACGCCATCAGGGAAGGTTATCGATATGTGCTGGTATTAAATAATGACACTTTTGTAAAAAAGGATTTTCTTCAGCCGCTGATCAGTTATATGGACCGGCATCCCGCCACAGGTGTTATCCAGCCGCTGATCTATTTTCATCATGACCGCTCGCTTGTATGGAATGGCGGCTCCTATTTCAACCGCTGGTTCAGCAATACTTATACCACCAATTACAATAAACCGCTGCACCCGTCCAGCACGAAGTTGAAAGAAGTAGATTGGGTAACCGGCTGCGCCTTTTTTACCAGGACCTCCATTCTGAAACAGACCGGGCTATTTGCCGAAAATCTTTTCATGTACTATGAAGATGTTGACCTTTCATTCCGCATCAAAAAAGCCGGTTACGGGCTTATCTACGAGCCGGCATCGGTGATCTATCATATTGCGGGCGTATCTAACAAGACCGCCGAAAAGGGCAAAGAGGGTTATCTGAATCCTTTCGTCCATTATATGAACCTGAGAAACCGGATCTGGATCGTTAAAAAGTATACCCGGTTCCCTTATGCTCTCACGGCTTTCCTCTATAATTTTTTTTACATACTTGCACTTATGGGCTATTTTGTGGCGCGTTCACGCTTTGCCAAATTCAGGGCAGTGATCAAGGCCGTTCGTGACGGGCTAAACGGCAGAATCAACTATCAATAGCTATGAAAAGTGTTCTAATTACAGGTGTTGCAGGGCTGATAGGCTCACGGATGGCTGAATGGATTCGTTCAAATCGACCTGAATACCAGGTGATCGGGGTTGATGACCTCAGCGGAGGGTACCGCGACCATGTACGGGAAGACGTTGTTTTCCACCAGCGCGACCTTTCAAAGGATACGATCGATGATCTGTTTTCTGCAAACGATATTCGCTATGTTTTCCATTTTTCCGCTTATGCCGCAGAGGGGCTGAGTCCTTTTATCCGCATGTTCAATTATAACAGCAACCTGGTTGCCACGGCCAATGTGGTGAACAACTGTATCCAGCATGGGATTGAAAGGCTGGTATTCACTTCCAGTATGGCAGTTTACGGCATTGGTGAACCGCCCTTTGACGAGGCCGATCTTCCCAATCCGATCGACCCCTATGGCGTAGCGAAATATGCCTGCGAAATGGATATCAGGATAGCGGGTGAGCAGCACCAGCTCGACTGGTGTATTATAAGGCCGCACAATGTGTATGGCTGTAACCAGAATATCTGGGATAAATACCGGAATGTATTGGGGATCTGGATGTATAAAAAACTCAACAACGAGCCCTTTACCATTTTTGGCGACGGCTTGCAAAAGCGCGCATTTTCATATGTTGACGATTGCCTCGAGCCGCTCTGGAATGCCGCTACCCGCGCCAGCTGTTCCAGGCAGATCATTAACCTCGGCGGTATAACGCACACAAGTCTCAAAGATGCAGCCGCGCTTTTAAGCGAAGTGGTGGGTGGCGCCGAGATCGTTTATCTCGAACAACGGCACGAGGTAAAGAATGCGTTGCCCAGCTACCAGAAATCCATAGACCTTCTTGACTATGTTGATAAAACCGGTCTGAAAGACGGGCTCACCCAAATGTGGAACTGGGCCCGGCAGCAACCCGACCGCCCCAGGATGCATTGGGAAAAATACGAAGTGGAAAAAGGGGTATATACTTTCTGGAAATAAAACTTCGTTTCAGTACACGCTTTTCACAATCATCTGCCTTGCCGTATCTTAGCTAAATTGTTTACACAAACTGCCTGCCCCGAAGCAACAATTGACGTTCATGAGCTTTTTTAAACTATTTATCGATCATTCCAAAAAGGACTCATTTGTAAACAGGCTTCGGAAAAAGCGTTTCAGCCTGCTTCAGCAGCGCATTGAATCGCTCATCGAACATAAAAAGCCCTTTAAAATACTTGATATTGGCGGCGATATCCGGTATTGGAAACATATCGGGTGGAAAAACAGTGATTGCCATATCTATCTCCTGAACCTGTTCGAGAATAAAATAGACGAAGCCGACGTCGGCAATTTTCACGCAGTAGTAGGCAATGCGGTTAATCTCCCTTTCGGGCCCGGCGAATTCGACCTGGTTTACTCCAATTCCGTGATCGAGCACGTGGGCAGCTATGAAAACCAGGAAAAATTTGCCGCCGAAGTTAAACGTGTCTGTGATCGCTATATCATCCAGACGCCTTCACAGTGGTTCCCAATGGAACCGCACAGCATGATACCGCTGTTCCAGTTCATTCCCCATAAAATTCGGGCGCTGCTCATCATGGCCTTCAACATTAACTACTTCCCGAAAGCTAAAACTTATAAGGAGGCAGTCGCCGTATCCAGGACCACTATGATGTTTACCCTGAAAAGGTTCCGTAAACTATTCCCGGATGCAGAGATCTATGTTGAAAAACTATTCGGTATTCCGAAATCGTATACGGCGATCAAACTATAGCACCGTTCCGTTGGGCCTTACCTGATCTTTCTCAGCCAGAATGAGCCAGGCTGATCCTTTTCTTTTACGTTTCTAAGTATTTTCCGGGTTTCGTCGAACGCATCGTTTTTGAGATGGTTCAATGAATACATGATTTCGAAAGACTCGTTGTAATACAGGAAAGCTTCCAGCAGGTACTGCTCATTCCAGAACCGGAATTCCTGCTGCAGCCAGTCGGGGCGATAATGACGGGGTGAGAAAATATCATGGATATGGATGATCACGCCTTTATTAAGCTGCGGCAAAAGTTCAAGGTATTCGAACAGTACATCGTTCTCAGGCCGGATAATATGCGAGGAATCGACAAACAGGATATCGTTTTCCTGCAATGATGCAAAAACCTCCGGCGATACTTTCTCCACACTCTCCCTGATCAGCTGGATCCCTTCCGTCCTTTCAAGCCAGTTGAGTTCATAGGGCTCGATACATGTCATTTGCGTATGCGCGCCCTCCGCTTTGTTCTTTTTCAATGCTTCGAGACAGACCAACGTGCTGAATCCCGAACCGATCTCAATGATCCGCGCCGGCCGGATATTCCTCACCAGCAGGTAATAGAGATCGCTGTCGCCCGGCCCGAAAGCGGGATTGTTAACATAGAACCGGCCTTCCTCTACTTTCCCATCTAAAGCAAGATCGGAAAGCTCTTCACTGTATCTCAGCTGCGACAGCTGCGCAATTTGTCTGCCGAGATTGAAATCGATATGAAGCTTTCTCTTTTTTTCCGCATCGAACTCTTTCGAGTACGTTAACTGCGGCTCGTAATAGTGATCCCTGATCGGGAATACGCCCATCGATAAAAAATTCTTCAGGTTAAAAGGAAAATTATGAACCCCATGCCGGCGAATAGCCCGCAATGCCGGAAGTGTTAAAAAAATAAACGGCGCCGACAGCAGATCAAATATTCTGAAAATCGGCTTTTTGATGGAATCTTTCATAAACGGAACGCCTAAATCGCTTACAATGATAAAGAATCTTCGACAGCAATTTTCATAGCTGTTACCGAAGTAACAATGATGGAAGAATTAATCTTATTTTAGCCGGTATGACAAAACCGGTCGTTATAGGCGTGGATATACGCGATCTGCGGATTGCCACCACAGGTACCAGGACTTTTCTCGAAGAGCTGTGCCGGCAGTTCAGGCAGACAGATGACCCCGGAGCCCGTTTTGTTTTTTTTGATACATCCATTCCTGTATACACCGGCAGGAACAAGCTGCTGAAACTGACAGAGCATCTTCGTTACCAGCTGTGGAAGCAATGCATCCTGCCTTTAAAAGCGTTGTTGTCCGGCTGCGATATTCTTTTCTGCACCGATTATTATGTACCCCTGGTGCGGCTGGGGTATCATACCATTCCTGT
>Ga0213876_10000949_pt1 | contig 19076 bp, 14 predicted proteins | sample BarmaccomBMRX_R9_FD_160113 | JGI IMG/M metagenome (GOLD analysis project Ga0213876, IMG submission 160113) | Root-associated microbial communities from Barbacenia macrantha in rupestrian grasslands, the National Park of Serra do Cipo, Brazil - RX_R9 | ecosystem: Host-associated > Plants > Roots... | reverse complement strand
TCTCGATGAAGCAGAAGCCACCGAGAAAGGTACAGATTAGGTTGGTCTTGGTGAGGGTTGCGGCTTCGGAACCCCATGCGCCGCAATCGTGAAATTCAGCGGGCCGATCCGCTGCCCTCCCGTTCCCCGGAGGGATTGCCCGTGCGTGGGTCCGTCGGTGCGTGCCGCAACAACACTAAGGCCGCGCCTACCTTGCACTTACTTGGCTCGTTTCCAGACGTTATGAAAGGGCCTGCCACTTGAGCCAACGCCGCTCCAGGTCAGTTCGTCCCCGGTCAGCGTGATCGATCGCTTTAGATCGGTGCCGGTCCAATTCGGGAACGAACACCCCTCGAGGTGCATGGTCAGGGCCTTGACCGCCTCGTCGAGCGTGTACGTGCCAAAGTAGCAGATGCTTCCCTGCACAATGGCTTTGTTTTCCTCCGGGGTACCCTCCTGACGGTTGTTGGAGGCGAATTTCGGCAGGTCAGAGCGCATCTCCTGCAGAGACAAGCCGCCATTGCCATCGAACATCAGGATGCCTCTGGGACTAGGACCAAACGTGTCGGCCTGGCTGCCATCCTGGCGCTCAGTGTAGGCTGCGACGAGCAGCCAAGTGCCTACCAACTGGTCTTTAAACGTGCTGCCCGCTTGCTGGCCGACGGCGTTGCCGACAGGCAAGACAACCCCCAGCCACAGGAATGCCAAAGCGGTTAACGTGAACGTTGTACGCCGATGCATGGGGCTCATCTTCTTGCTCATTTTTGGGAGTTTGTAGGGGTTGTAGGCTTAAACTCCTGTGCAGGTGAACGGCAGGGTTCCTGCACGGATCACTTTGTCCACCGCTCTCCAGAAGAACACCTGGCGCGCGCCAAAGCCCGGACCGAGCGATGCCTAAGACTACCGGCATGAGAGAGCAGAAGGAAAGCAGAAATTAGACTCGGGCGTCGCGTGCGTTTCGGGTCCAATGAGAGTGGAGCCCCGACTTAGCCAAAGAGTTCGGGCCATCGTGACTTGCGCACCGAGTGGTGAGTGGCATCCCGGGTCGGGTCCAGGATTCGGTTGCCTTTCTGGTTGCCCGTGAGGGATTCAAAACTTTTTGCGGACGCCGTGGAAGGTGGAGGGCTCATGGCCGCAGATCGAGCAAGTCCCAGGTCACAACGGTCGTAAGGCGTAGACGAGCGGCACCGCCTTCGGGAACCGCAGCCCGGGCGCGGGGCGCCTGCGCATGGCCTTCAAGGGCCATTGGCCCAAGGCGTATAGCCAAGCAGTGACCCGCGCCCAAGCTTGGCGGCGGCGCTGGCGGTTGAGGCGCCGCCGGCAGCGCTCCAAACGGCGTTGGCGGGCCAGTTCGGCCAGCACGATCGAAGTGCGGGGCGAGCGCATCGGCACGGCAGCCTGAGGTGACGACGGGGTGTAGGTGGCGGAAGCGGTGCTGGTCACGTGGATTTACAAAGCCGTCCTCCGGGCAAAGTTTCAGGCCATCTCCAAGCGGTTTCACTTTTCTCGCAGATGCCGTGGTTTTAAGAAGGTAGTTGGGTAGCTTTACCTGTCGGCCATGGACCAGGACCATCGCTCGGCCGCGGCCGGGGTCTGCCCGGCTTGCGGCGCGCCTTACCCCGCTGGGGTCGAGGGCGCGGCGTGCCCGGTGTGCCTCCTGCACGGGGCCTTGGGCTCCGAAGCCATGAGCCAGGAAGGTTCGTCGGGCACTAGGGCGTGGCTACCCGACGAGGCGGGCCGCTTCGATCATTACGCGTTAGTCCGGCGCGAGGACGGCGCCTTTGAAGAGCTGGGCCGGGGCGCCATGGGCGTCACCTACCGGGCGCTTGACACGGTGTTGGGCCGCGCCGTGGCCCTGAAGGTCATCGACGCCCGACTGGCCGCCCGCCCCGCAGCCCAGGAGCGCTTCTTACGGGAGGCGCGGGCGGCCGCGCGGCTGCAGCACGCCCACGTCGCCTCGGTCTTTTATTACGGGGTCCGAAAGGGCGACGGCCAATGCTTCTACGCGATGGAGTTGGTCGAAGGCGAGAGCCTGGAGGCCCGGGTGCGTCGGGCGGGGCCCTTGCCGGTGGCCATGGCTTTGGTGGTGGTGGCCCAAGTGGCGCGGGCACTTGGAGCAGCCCGAGCTCAGGGCTTGGTGCACCGGGACTTGAAACCGGCCAACCTGATGCTGGCGGGCGGGCCGGAGCCGGCGGTAAAGGTCATCGATTTCGGCTTGGCCAAAGCGGCGGCGGACCTCGCGAGGGAGGCTGACCTGACCCAAGGCGGCTTTGTGGGCACGCCCGCCTTCGCCAGCCCGGAGCAATGCGCCGCGGCGAGCGTGGACGCCCGCTCGGACCTGTACTCCTTGGGCGTGACGCTTTGGGTGATGCTGGCGGGAAAGGCGCCCTTTTGGGGCTCTTGCGCGCAGATCAGGGAGCAACACCGGCACGCCCCCTTGCCGCTCGAGCAACTCCGAGGGGTGCCGCAGCCGGTCATGGTCCTCCTGGAGGTGCTACTTGAGAAAGACCCGGCGCGCCGCATCCAAAGCCCGGCCCAGCTGCTCCAGGCGCTCTCGGCGGTGACGGCCGCCGTTGAGGCAGGCCGCACCCTCACCCGTCGGGGCTTGCAGGAGGTACCCTCGACCGCTCACGCCCGCATCGCCCGTAAGCCGCCTGAGCCGTTAGGGCCGAAAAAAATTTCCGTGGCCCGGTTGCCCGTGACCACCGGCCAGGTCTTTGGCCGGGAGGAGGACCTCGCCTTTCTGGATGCCGCCTGGGCCAACCGGCAGGTCAACCTCGTTTCCGTCGTGGCCTGGGGCGGCGTGGGCAAGTCGACGCTGGTCAACTATTGGCTGCGGCGCTTGGCAGTCGAAGGGTATCGCTCAGCCGAGCGGGTCTTTGGCTGGTCCTTTTACCGCCAGGGCAGCCGTGGCGAGACCTCGTCCGCCGATGAGTTTCTGGATGCAACCCTCGCCTGGTTTGGCGATCCGGATCCCTGCCTCGGCACGTCGTGGGAAAAAGGTGAACGCTTGGCGCGGCTCATCGCCCAGCGACGCTCCTTGCTAGTCCTGGACGGCTTGGAGCCATTGCAAGACCCACCCGGTGCCCAGGAAGGGCGCTTGCGGGACCCATCGCTCCAGGCGCTTTTGCGCGAGTTGGCCGCTTTCAACCAAGGCCTGTGTGTGATCACCACGCGCTTGCCGGTGACTGACCTGGCCGAGTACGAGGGCAGCTCGGCCCTGCGGCTTGACCTCGAAGACCTCTCCAGCCAAGCCGGGGCCGACGTGCTGCGGGCGCTGGGCGTAAGAGGTTCGGAGGCGGAGCTGCGAGCCGCCAGCGACGAGTTCCAAGGCCATTGCCTGGCGCTGACGCTGTTGGGCAGTTACCTGAGCGATGCTTACCAGGGGGATATTCGTCACCGCGCGGAAGTGTCAGACCACCTGGCCCATGACGTACGCCAGGGCGCCCACGCCCGGAAGGTCATGGCCTCTTACCAACGGTGGTTTGGGGAAGGGCCGGAGTTGTCGGTGCTGCGCCTGTTGGGCCTCTTCGACCGGCCCGCCGACGAAAACACGTTGGGGGTGCCGCTGAAGCCGCCCGCCATTCCGGGCTTGACCGAGCCATTGACGGGTTTGAGTCCCAGCGAGTGGCGAACGCTGCTTGCGAGGCTCCGCAGGGCCCGGCTTCTGGCGGAGGAAGACCCACACCACCCAGGGCAGCTTGATGCCCACCCCCTCGTGCGCGAGTACTTTGGCGAGCAGTTGCGCAGCGAACAGCCTGCGGCTTGGCAGGAAGCCAATCGGCGGCTTTTCTATCATTACCGGGCGCGAGCGCCCGAGCTGCCGGAGAGCGTCAGGGACATGGAGCCGTTGTTTTTGGCCGTCATCTGCGGCTGCCGGGCCGGCCTGTTTCGCGACGCGCTGCACGAGGTCTACATCCCCCGCATCCAGCGGGGGCAGGTCTGCTTTGCGGCAAACGTGCTCGGAGCCCGAGGGGCATTACTCTCGGCTTTGGTCCATTTTTTCCAAGATGGCCGCTGGGGGTCACTGGTGCAAGGGGGTCTCGAAGGGCAGCGCCTCACGGCCGACGACCAGCTCTTCCTCCTCATGCAGGCGGCCCTGTACCTAAGCGCCACGCGAGGAATGGGAGCACAGGACGCGCGCATCTGTTGCGAACGCGCGGAGCCCTTGTGCCATGCCCTGAATCGTCCCTTGCTCCTATATGTGGCCCTGGTAGGTCAGTGGCGCTATGCCCTGTGGACTGACAAGCTGACGGTAACGATGCAGATCGCCCAACGCGTTCACTCGCTGGCGCAAGAGCAGAACGACGCGGCCTTTATGGTAGGGGCCTACCGCGCTTTAGCAGTCACGCATTACTTTTTAGGGGAGTTCGAGCCCGCGCGAGACTACGCGAGGCGTGGCGTTCAGCTTTGGCGCTTGGGGGGTGTACCCTCGCCGGTCGAAGAGGTCGTCGCGCCCGCTGTTCTTTGTCTTTGCTATGAGGCCCTTTGCGAGTGGCATCTAGGAGAGAAAGCCTCGTTCCACTCGACCATGGCGGAAGCGATCTCACTCGCGAAAGCATTGAACGACCTGCATGCATTGGCTCACGCATTGAACTGGGCAGCGATCCTCGGTCAAGCCGAGCGTAATCCGGCGGAAGTGGAACGCTTGGCGTCGGATTTACTTGAATTGTCGACGCGTCAGAATTTTGCGTATTGGCTGGCTCAAGGCGCCATTCTGCGCGGGTGGGCGCGTAGCGCTTCTGGTAAGGCAGTTGAAGGTATCTCCTGGATCGAGGACGGAATGCGAGACTATAGGGCGACTGGTGCGATGATTCGCCTACCGTACTTTTTGGCATTAAAGGCCGAGGCCCTGTACCTCGCGCACCGTGGCTCCGAAGCGCTTGAGGCGATACGCGAGGCGGAAGCATGGGTCGAAAGAACTGGAGAACGCAATTGGTATGCCGAACTGCACCGGCTCTGCGGCGTGTTTCTGGCGGCCCTGGGCGCAGACGAAGCCCAGATCGAGGCGGCGTTTGGCCAAGCGATCCACACGGCCCAGCAGCAAAAGTCCATTTCCCTACGGAAACGCGCCGAAGCAGGCCTCGCAGCCTACCGCGGCCGGTGAGGACTTGGCTCACGTCTCCCCGCTACGTCATTCCGAACGGGACCTGCCGCTTCCCTCATGTTATCGAGGGGGACGACTTGTCGTAGAATACGTTAGCCCGACTTAGCCGAAGGCGGAATCGTCGATTTTTTGGAGTCCAGGTAACGTAAGTGGCTGAAAATCAGGGTGGGTTTCGATCGGGGCCCCCTGTGGTGCAGACCTGGGCTATTCCCAAAAGCCAAACGCGCCCTATAATGAGGGGCCAGCATGTTTTTGCGGTGCAGCACGCGCAAGAAGGATGGCAAAGTTCACCGCTACTGGAGCGTGGTGGAGAACCGGGGCTTGGTCCAGACCCCAGAGGATCAACCTCGCCAGCGTTTCCGCCGTGATCTCATCGCGCATCGCGCATCGGTTTAGCAATTCCTGAACGCCAGGAACAAGGAAACAGGGAAAGGAAAGTTGGGGCGGAACTCAAGCGCCGGCGAGAAGCCCGGCGCCGAGTTGCCCCCTGGCCTCAAGGCCTAACCCGCTTTTTGCATCATGTAATGGCTAAATCTGAAGGTAGAACCTGGGGTGGGCGGGAGTGAAGTCAGGGGGGCAAAAGGGATCGAAGAGGCCGTCTTGCCGGCATCGGGGCACATCGCGGGCATGGCCTCCGTTCTTTATTCGGTGCCGGGGCCAGCACCACGCCGGCTTAACCGTAAAAACAGGCCACGCAGTGGCGGAACACTTCCTGCAAGGGAAACGCTGAGCTCAACCACACCCGCACCCGGCGGCTGTTGCGCACCACCACCGCCCCGACTTTGAGCAGTTTAAGCCGGATGGTGCCGGCTTGGGCCCGCGCCAATTCGGTGCCGGCCAACCCCAGGGCGCGCAGCGTCTCCAACAGCACGTAAGCAAAGGAGGCGAGCAAGAGCCGAAACTGATTGGGCCACCACTCATGGCAACTGGTCCGATCGCTGAAGAGGTCCAGTTGCTGTTCTTTGATGCGGTTTTCGACCTCCCCGCGCGCGCAGTAGCGCTCCTCGTAAAGGGCCTGCGGCTCGCCGGCCAAGTTGGTGACCAGATAACGGGGGTTGGGCCCGTGGGCGCTATGCTCGGCTTTGGCAATCACCCGCCGGGGCCGATCCCACGTGCGGGCTTGGTAGTCGAAGGCCTCAAAGAGGCGCACTTTCTGCTTGGTTTCTTCATATTGGGCGTCGGCCTGCGCCTGTAAGGCCGCCGACAGCGCGTTGAGCCGCGGGTTTTTGGCCAAGCCCACCACGTAGTGCACCGCGTGGCGCTCGCACCAGCGCAGCATTTTCCAGCGGCAAAGGCCGCTGTCAGCCCGCAACAGGATGCGCACCCCGGGCCACTGCTTGCGCAACGCTTTGACCAACAAGGCCAGCACCGCCCAGGCATGCCGGGCCCCGTCCCGGTTGCTGGGGCGCAAATAACTGACCAGCAACTGCTCGCCGCAAAAGACGTACAAGGGCAAAAAGCAGTAGTCGCCGTAGTAGCAAGTGTGAAAGCTGCGCTTTTTTGGGTGAGAAAGGAACCCCTGGTCTGGCGGCGTGCGCTGTGGCAGCTTGCCGCTGGCAAGGGCGGCTCGACAGTTATGACCGCCTTCCTCGCTGGTGTGAAAAACCCGAGTAGTAGCATGGTTCCTGTTGGTGTTGCGAATGAGTGATTGGTGGCAGTGGCTCAGGGCGTTGGGCGTGCCTTTCGGGCCAACCAACGCCGGGGGCGACTCGACCCCGTTTAAGAGCGTGTAAAACGTTGCCTGCACCGAGGGCCGAGTCGCCCCTTGCGCTTTGCGAAAGGATTCTTCCCATGAAACGCGCCAAAGGCCATGCCCGACACCAAGCGCCACCGCTTGATACTGAAGCCTTGCAACTCATCGAACCCGAAGCGGCGGCCATCGACGTCGGTAGCCGCAGCCATTGGGTGGCGGTCAATCCGGAGCGGGATGCCGAACCGGTGCGGGAGTTCGGCAGCTTCACGGCCGATCTGAACCGACTGGCGGACTGGCTGGTGGCCTGCGGGGTTAAATCGGTGGTGATGGAATCGACGGGCGTCTATTGGATGGCGCTCTTTGAGGTATTGGAAAGCCGGGGTTTGCAGGTACGCTTGGTCGACGCGCAAACCGCTCGCCAACTGCCCGGCCGGCCTAAGAGCGACGTGCGCGATTGCCAGTGGCTCCGGCGGCTGCACACTTATGGGTTACTGCGGGGGTGCTTTCGACCCCCGGCCCAGATCTGTCGCTTGCGCACCTACCTGCGCTCGCGCGGGCGCATGGTGGAGTCGGCCGCCCAACAGATCTTGCGTATGCAGAAAGCCTTGACCCAGATGAACGTGCACTTGCACCACGTCATTAGTGATTTGAGCGGCCAGACCGGCATGGCCATCGTCGAAGCCATCGTGGCCGGCGAACGCGACCCCAAGAAGCTGGCCCAATACCGCAACGTGCGCATCGCCGCCAGCCAAGCGACCATCGAGAAGAGCTTGGAGGGCCACTGGCAACCCGAGTTACTCTTTGACTTGCAAATCGCGCTGAAGACCTACCAGTTTTTCTGTCAGCAGGTGACGGCTTACGATGAGCAGATTGCGCAGGAACTTCAGCAGGTGCCCTCCAAAGTCGATCCCGAAAAGGAGCCGGCCGTTAAGCGAAAGTCGTACCGGCTTCGCCGCCCCCTGCCGCCGGGCAATGGGCTCGATCTGCGCACCGAGCTGTACCGGGTGAGCGGCGTTGATCTGACCCAGATCGACGGCATCAGTGCGCTGACGGCCCAGAAGGTCATCTGCGAGATCGGCCCCGACGTGAGTGCCTGGGCCGACGAGAAGAAGTTCTGTTCCTGGCTGGGCCTGAGTCCTAACCACCACATCAGCGGCGGCAAAGTCCTCAAGCGCCGCAGCCGCAAGGTGGTCAATCCCCTCAGCGTGGCGTTGCGGTTGGCCGCCCGCTCCTTGCGCACGAGCCAAAGCGCCTTGGGGGCCAACTGCCGGCGGCTGATCGCCAAGCTCGGCATGCCCAAGGCCATCACGGCCGTGGCGCGCAAACTGGCCGTACTCATCTACCGCATGCTCAAATTTGGCTCGGCTTACCTCGACAAGGGCGTGGCGTACTACGAACAAAAATACCAACAGGGCAAACTCGAGTATCTGAAGCGACAAGCGGCCAAGCTCGGACTGACCCTCCAGCCGAACCCGGTAGTGGCCGCGGGTGTTCCTTAAGAGCCGTGGTAAAAGGCTTTGGCTTGCGCGCCGTGCACCCGGTCGTCGGTGGGGTCAAAATCCAGGACCAACGCCTCGGGCGGGGTTTCAAAGCGACCGACAAACTGTTCAAAGAGCACCTGGTGCATAAGCCAGGCGGCTTGGCGGTCGGCCCGGTTCTCCCACCGGCACAAGGTCGCACTGCTGCTTAAGGCTTCCTCGCGTTCGGCCGCCGTCTGCCAGAGCGGGTCGTGGCGCAAGGTATCGTGATCGTTGAGGTCTTCGTAGCCCAAGGCCAAGCCATAGATGCGCTGCTTTAGGAACGTTTCCAGCGAATGGGTGATGCGCTCGGGATCCCGCGGGTCGGGTAATACTTGCCCCAAGCGTTTGGTCAACCCGATCCAGCGATCCGCTTGCCGCAGCACCAAGAGACCGCCATCACTGCTGACGTCTCCGCCACAAAAATCGGCCTGGATTTTTCTACCGTTAAAGCCTGGAAATTCAATCGGAAGCGCATTACAATCCGTCACGTAGCGAAGTCTCCTGTCTGGTTGTTCTAAGCACTTCAACCGTAGCAGGTTATCCAAAGACTTCGCTACTTTTTTGCCCCTTTGGTGCAAGATTCAGGTTAGCCCCCGTTGAACAAGGGCGGGCTCCTGGTTGAGATCCCAGGAGCTCGTCGTTTACCCCGACCCACCGCCGACCAAGGGAGGCGGAACCTCTGACCCCAGAGGTTCGAACTTGCCACACCGGCCGCACCTTTTTCCCAAAACAAAGCGGCGCAAGGCCGGCGTTCGGTTCAAGGGGCCCGATCGGCCAAGTCCGGCTCCGATGGCCGCCCCGGGCCCGGTGCGACGTTTAATCGAGTTGCTGAGCGGTCAAGTGCGGGGGCGCTCCGAACTGGGTCGGGGTAGCCGCTTCGAGCGGGAGCTACCGAGGCAAGCCCAACCTCCAGCGCCATACCCACCCGATGAGCGCTCAGGAAATTCCTTACCTGGGCTCAAGAAAGCGCCTAATTGCTGGAACTCCCAGGGAAGTTAGCTTGGCCTTGGCAGGGAACGCTTGCCGTTTTCCCCGACAAGGCGCCCGCTGGTCGTGATCGCGTAGGAGGACTTGCCTATCCGGCCAGCAGGCATTGCCCGCTGCACCTGAGGCGGTTCGCCGGCCGTTGGCCCGCCAAAAGGGTATTTCAGGGTCCATCGGCTACGGGCCACCGGGCCTGGAGACGAAGGGCACGCACCCCCGCGGAGGTCAGTCGGGATTATTATATGGAATTGTATACTTATGAAAAAACAAGGTTCCGAGGGTCACGTCAGCCAACTGCGCTTTAATCCGGGGCACCCCCGCTTTAGCGCCGTGATCACCTTAGAAACCTCGCCCTGGGAGGGTACCGAAGATTTCCGTCGCTTGAGCACCAACCCGCCGCTGCAGTTTGAGGACGTTCGGGTTGAGAAGGACCCGGACGGCAAACCCCAAACGGTGGAGCTGCGGTCGAACGCCCAACTGCCCCTAGCCCACAACGAAAAGGTTTGGTTGTACCTTGACGAACCGAGCCCTTGAGGGGCAGGGGGGTCGCCGGGTCATTCGGCGGCGAGCTAAGGTCTTAGGTTCGTCAGGAGGAGGAGGATAAAGGCCATGAAACCAGAAGACCGGATGGATGAAGCGTTGTTCAGCGCCGCCCTACAGGCGTACCGCCGCCAGGGCCGGGCCTCGGGCGGCGTAGAGCAAGCGCCGAGCAAGGCGGCCTCGAGTCAAGAGGGCAACGTGGTGGTGCTGCGCAACGCCCATCGGGAGTTGGCACGCTACCGCGTCCTATTGAGACTTAACAAACATGGTCATATGTGATAGACTCCGGAGTGGTAGTCAGGAGAAAGCTGAGTTGGGGGGAGCGTCTGGAGCTGCAACGCATGAATGCGGCCGCGCTGTTTGGGGCCGGTAAACGGGTCTTTGAGGTCGCGGCCGAACTGGGGGTCGCCTACGCCACGGCCCACCGCTGGAAACGCCGCTGGGAGCGCGAGGGCCCGGCCGGCCTGCACAGCCGCGGCAAACCCGGCCCCGACAAGCAACTGAGCCCCGACCAACTCGACGAATTGGAACAGGCGTTGCTGGCCGGCGCCCCAGCTGCCGGCTTCGAGCAGGGCTTGTGGACCTTGGGCCGCGTGCGGGCCTTCATTGCCCAGCGCTTCGGGGTGCATTACAGCGAAGTGACGATCTGGAAGCTGCTGGGCGAGCTCAACTGGAGCCCCCAAAAGCCGGAGAAACGCGCCCGCGAAGCCGATCGCGAGGCCATTGAGCGCTGGAAAACCCAGCGCTGGCCGCAGGTGATGGCCCAAGCCGACCAAGAGGGGCGCACCCTCGTCTTTGTCGATGAGAGCGGCTTTTCGCAGCGGCCCGCGCGCAAACGCACGTGGGCGCCCCGGGGCCACACGCCCATCCTGGAGTTTAACTTCAATTGGAAGCGCATCTCGGCCATCGCCGGGGTGAGCTTTTATGAGCTGTGGTTTGCCTTGCATGAGGGCAGCATTCGGGCCCCGCAGGTCATCAAGTTTATTCAGCAACTCCAAGCCCGCATCGGCCAAAAGCTGCTGCTTATCTGGGACGGGCTCTCGGCGCACCGCAGCCGGGCGGTGCGGGCCTTCCTGGCCGGCTTGGGGGACGCGGTGCGCGTGGAATGGTTGCCGGCCTACGCGCCGGAACTCAACCCGGTGGAGTTCCTCTGGGGCCACCTCAAAAATCATGACTTGGCCAACGTCACGCCCGACTGCCTCTGGAAGCTGTCCAAAGCGGCACGCAACGCCCTGTTCAAGGCGCAGGAACGGCCTTCGGTCATCCACGCCTTCTGGGTGCAAACCGAACTACCCTTCCCATGATCCTATCTATTAAACCTCAATAATCTTTCGACCAGCCGCTCCTATGATCGTCGCCGCTCCCGCCCTGAGAACAGCCCACCTTCCGTGTGACCTATCGTTAGGAATTGTTAACGGCGGCCGTCACGTAACGACTAGCCAAGCAGTCCACGAAAACCAATTGAGGAAGTTACCCGGCTCGGTTCAAGGCGGTTATCTTCGGCCGGGTGAAGGCGGCGGCCTGCGTGGCACCGTTTGCAACCCGGCATTACCCAATCGGGTACCTAAAAATGCCTTGCCTACAAGAACGCGTTCTGCCAGATGCTTCTGTATAGCCGAATTAAGATTTTGGCCTAAAGGGTTTGCTCGCCGAAGCGAGCGCATCCAAAAGAACGGTACAAACGCGTGGAAATCACTCAAGGATTAGACCTGAAAGGCCCACGCCCGTACCGGGGATAGACCTTTTCCCGATCATGGAGCCCCAACGCACAATAACGGTCTTCCTCTCTTGTCCAGGAGACTTGACCAAAGCGAAAGACGAGCTCACTTCGGTCGTGTACGAGGTGGCGAATCATTTCCGCCCGCTAGGCCTTCACATTGTCCCCTGGCGCCACGACCCACAAGCCGTACCTGGCATCGGCGAAGACGCACAAGCCGTTGTCGCTCGCCAAATGCCTAGGTATGAGATCTACGTTGGCCTTTTGTGTCAACGCCTCGGCACGCCGACCAATCGTGCGCTGAGCGGAACCATGGAGGAGTTTATGGATGCCCAACAGCATTACTTGGATGCCGGGCGTCCAGATATTTTGTTCTACTTTTGTAACGAGCCTGAGCCTGCGACGAATCCGGACGAGGAGCAGCAACTAGCCAAAGTGCGCGAGTTCCGAAACTGTTTTCCAGGTTTGTTTGCCACCTTTCATACGCTCTCCGATCTTCGTGTGTCGTTCAAGGGTCATTTAATCGATCTGATTCTTCGCGAGGTCGCCAACCCAAAACCCCCTTCGCGAGCTTGGGCGCGAGCCCTGGCAACTCATCTCGATAACAGTTCAATGAACACCGGATACCTTGATCGAACCTCGCGATTCGTCGTCCGAACCTTAGAAAAGCTCTATGGCCTGTTTGATTTGCCTTCGGTGCTAAACGCAAACGAGTGCAACACCCTTCTCGGGGCTTGTTACCTGCGAGCGTTCGCTCTATCTGGAGTCTCCGACAGTTTCGCCCGAACATTACTCGGCGCCGTTCCAGAGGTTGGTCTGTCTTTAGAGGAAGCCGCTGTTGAAATCTCGGCACTGGCGGCCGAGCGGATCAATCCGCGCGAAGACGCGTTGTACAAGGATGTACGTTGCTCGTTCCTCGCCGCGTTGCTTCAGCTCGGCGAGGTCCTTGATCTCGATCACGACACTATCGTTGGCGAATTGCGTCCACCGTACCCTCCGCCAACCGATTCTGAGCTATCCTGCTGGCTCGCGTACTGCACCAAGCACATTGGCGTTCGACGACCCGGCTTAGTTCAATTCCAGATACTCCTAGCCCGCGACCAGGAATGCCATCGCAAAATGCTTTCGCGGAGTTACGCATTGATTTTTGAAGCTACTTGGCAGCGGCTGCGGCGGATTCTAACTGCGAACAACGTTGCGCTAAGTCGAGCGCCTCTCCAGCTGTCCCTCTCCGCTATCTCCGCCCCGTTTCCCGCCTCCGTCCTCTTGAGGTTACAGATGGCTGCAGAGGCCGCGGCACAAAAGATTCCTGAGCTGATTCACCTAAGCCAGGAATCCGCGTCCTGGCCGCTGTTGGCAGATCTCCTTCCGCTTCCACGATCGGCGATCCTGACGCAGCTGCGGCTCCGGTGGGACCCGTTACGCGACTGCATAGTGCGAATCCGGCGAACAAACGGCGCTGGCGTTTTAACAATTCGGCCGTCGATACCTGGTGAGATTTCGATTCCAGCAACTGCACTTGCATCGCCCGTAGGCGTCTATCGCTGGGAACTCGTCGAGGATTTCGGGGATTTCCAGTCATCACCTTTAGCCTGCGGCGACGTATGGATGCCGCCGCAACCGGATCGGTTTCGAATGGACGCCTCCGTCTCAGGCGACAGCAGCCTCCTTCAGAGCTGGAGGTTTTCTCTGGGGCTCTGGAACGACGTGCTTACCGACTTGTGGCCAAGGCTCGTCCAACGCACCGGAACCCGGAACGAGGCTTTGCTTGTCTATGACATTCTACTTGGTAGTTATGAGTGGCTGCGCAAGAATGCCCCGGCGTGCGGCCAAATCGACCGGTTTCGAAATGCGGCTAATCTTGTCCACACCACCTACATCCAGTCCTAAAGGCACCCATGAGATCACTGAGTAAACCAATGCTGTGGCTTGCTCTCGTTACGCTCGCAACGATTGCGCGACTGTCAGGACAGGATGTGCATGTTGCAAGTGAACTCGCCGACGCTATTCGACCAGCCTTTGCACCCGAGTTAGCCGAGATTAGGGCAGAGCACGTCGTACCGGGATTCGATCGCCTCGTGGTCCTGATTGGCGAGAACCATGCCAGCGTGAAAACCCAGAAGCAGCTGGTAAGCCTCCTTGAGCGAGTCCTTGATGCGCATGCGGCTGATAGTATCCTAATCGAAGGCTCGGACGGACCGGTCGAAGTAGGCCAGCTAATTCAGGATGCTCTCGCAACTGGTGTCAGCAGTGAGCACTTGAAAGCCTATTGGCAAGATCGGCTCGATAGCGGGCTCATATCAGGTTGTGACTTTGTAACCCTTACACGACCGGCGGTCACAATTGTAGGTGTTGAGGATTTGGCGGCTAAGGCACGATACGCCGAACTTTTAATCGACCGCGAACTGAGCCAAGATGTAGATTCGAATGAGAGAGCGCTCATATTACTTCAGAAAGCGCTTGATGCCGTGCGCAAAGTGGGAGACCGGGCTGAGATCGCCAGTGTAGAGCTGGAAGTCGCGGTACTACAGGACTCTATTTTACAATTGAAGCGGACGAGTGGTGAGTTCACCACGAAACATGCGCTTAGCAGACCACTTCAGGTCGAGTACGTAGCTTTGCAGGCTCAAGGAAGCGCCATATGGAAGCGGCTCGAAGGGGCAAACCCGTCCATCAAGGATTATAATATTTGGGTTAAAAGGCATAATAGCCTCGTTGATCAAATCGGAAACTTGCGGAAGGCATTGAGCGCGTTAGGCAGTTCGCTGTCGCGGGATGGCGCAATTCCGCGTTCTAGTCCTTCGATTCGCGAGATGCAGATCGAGACGAAGCTTTTGCTGAACAGTTTAGAGCGTGATGAAATTTTGAACAAGATCCGGAATTTCGAATCGTTACACAAGGAGGATCTGGCAACTTTACCCGGGATTCGAGATCGTGTGCACGGACTTTCCGATAAGCTTGCGAAGGGTGACAAAGATCTTGCATCCGCAAGGGAGGCGTGCAGACACGCCGAGGCCAGCGCAGAAGATGCCTTCTTCATCGCCGCAAATCATCTTCAGGATCTCGCGGACGAGTACGGGATCCCCGTACCGGGCCTGATGTCATTTTACAGAGACGAGCGTGTGCGGGTGCGAGATTCCGACCTAGCGCGGGCGGATCAGGATCTGGACGAGCGTGACGCAGCCATGGTCGAGAATACGATGCGCCAGCTACAGGCGCCAGAGCACAGGTGTGTTCTGCTGGTCGTTGGCTACGCCCATCTTGCGGATCTCGAATCGAAATTTGCGGCCCGAGGGACAAGCTGCGTTAGCACACAACTCACGGCGAGCAAAGGCCCAACTGAGCCGTGGGAAGTTGCGGCCTGGAATCGGCGCCAACTTGCGGTCGAAGCTGTTTTTTCCAAAAAGGAGATGAGGGAGGTTACCCCCCTTCTGGATGAAAGTTGGAAGGCAGAGCAGGTTGCAAAACTGAACTTTTTTACGCAGCTTTATAAATCGAGTAGTGGTGCCACGCCTTCTTTTGGCGGACTGGCGTGGGATGGACGTGTTTACGAGGACGTTCCCGTCGGCGGAAAGCCGCGCACCTTGCATGTTGGGCGTTTCCCGCTCGACCCGAATGCGGAATACGGCACATACATGATAGACCGGGGTCCGGTCCCTGGAAAGGTGGAAGAGTTCTACGAGGTCATCGACCGGCAGCTCGCAGTCGAGGACGTGAAAAAGCGGAGCGACACGAGCACTTCGTTTGTGTTCTTCTGCAGAACACAGAGTGCTGAGGGAGGGGGAAAGCCGCTTTATCGTTTCGAATCATCAGCTGGACAGCAGTCGTTTGAGAACTTCATTTCCCAGCCACCCAAAATCGGATCTGACATACCGAAGCGTGTAGTTCTTTTTGGTGAAGCTGATGAGGTAATGCAGGGTGATCTCGCGGTTTCGCCGCTTTGGGAGCGCCTCCGAACGGTCGAGAGTGGTCCGGCAAAAGTAAAATCTGAAGCTGAGCTGGCCGCGGGAGGGGCCGGCAACAAGCCGCCGATAATCGGCAATAGAGTCCCCGGAGGAACCGGCGAGAACCCCGGAAATGGCGGTGGGGGATCGCATGGAGGCGGCGACCAGCCGCCAGGCAACGGCTGGACGAGTGCATTTTGGGATCCGGACAAAGGCGGGCGCCCGCAGTTGCTGCGAACGATAAATCCTGGCCGTGCCAAGCGGAATCTAATGGCGCTTGACAAGCAACAAGAGGCTCACCTTGGGCATGTCAAGTTTTTCGACGAAGGTGACCTGAACAGTCTGAGTGAGAAACTTAGGTTTACACCAGGACGCGGCGACAATGCCCAAATGGTGCTACTGATCGGCCGTAATGTGCCCGAGTTGCGGGCAGCTGTGCGAGCAGCCGGGGAAGCGCGTTTACTGAAAGGCAAGCAGGTTGTCCTGATTATGTGCGGAGATTCGTTCCGAGAGACTGTGGCCTTGCGGGAGAACCTGCTCCACCATGGAGCGCTGATGGTTTGGACAAACGACCGCCAGATCACCCCTGAGGCGGGGACCCGGCTACGGGACTATGTGCGTGACGTAGCCCAGGAATCGTCGCCGGGAGAACGGAAAACTATCGATCAGCTGATGAATCGAGCTCTATATCGGTGGTATCAAGAAGCGCCGGATAACCCAGACCTTCGGTCCTTCGAGCGTGCCGCGACTTATGTCTTCGGGGATTCGGCGAAACCTACCAAGAACAACCCTTCGAACGTTTCGGTCTTTACACCTGATCTAAGCCGAGTCGAGCCGCCACAAGATTCTCCAGAACGGCAATGGTGGCACGCTCCAAGGCTCAACGGGTCTGAAGTAGGTTGTAAACTAGGTGAAGTAGGTCGCCGGCTGAGATGGCGAGAATGGCAGGGTACTATGTTTCCCGTGGTACCGTGTCGGGCACTGTCAGAAGCCTGTTCTCGGGACGTCTTCTTAATGATACCGCTTGCAGTTGAGAGTGACAGAGTGAAAATCGGATAAACCCGACACGGGAGGGGCTGTTCGCCATTCTTTGACGCGCCGGGCTGTTTTCCGGCCTTTGGAAAGCAACCTTGACTCGAGCTTTTGCAGTCTGTGGCTTGGCTCTGCCCGGGTACGCTGCCTCTGAGCAGTAGTACTGGTAGTGATCATGGTAATCGGGTCGGTAGCACTGCTCGCAATGGCAACCTTTGCGCTTGGCGGGGTACCTCATCGCTCGACTCATCGAAGGGCGCCAGACCTATGTACGCGGCAAAAGTTCGTGCGCGCGAACATCCGAAAAATGCCCTAAATACGGGGCTCTGGCGCGATTTATGTGAACGGACCTTTTGCCTCGTACTTAGGAAAAGCTCGCCCACGGAGGCCGCAAAAAATCGGCGGGGCAGGAAGCAAATGAAACCAGTCCGAACAAATTGAACAAAAGTTTTTAGTGAAGTTGGGCAAAAAATCAACCGTTGCTGCATCCGGCTCTCAAACCGGTAGGTTTACCGGATCTTTAGATCGCTGCTGACGGTCATCAGTACTCAATCGGCCTTTTACTGCCTCAGTAATCGACCGATTCCTGGAGTGACCCTTGCCGCCGAGTCGCTATAGTGTTCGGACGTGGTACGTAAATCGGCATGGCGCAACGCTCGGGAGGCCGGCATGGATGCCATGATTGCGCGTCAGGAGCGAGCCGTACTCCTTCCGAAGGGTGTGCAACGGCTTATTCCCGGTGATCCCATGCGCTCGCAACCACACCACCAGGTCCGTGAACACCGGTTCGCAGCGGTAGTATTGCCGTGATTTTGACGGCAACGGCGGCCGCTGACTCTGGATGACAAACGGCCCCGTGCCGTCCTCCTGGTACTGGCGGAAGAGCCCCATCACCTCCGGATCGACCGGCAAATCGCCAATGGAATCCTCGCTCTTGGGATGGAAAAACCGCGTGGGCTGAATCCGGATCACGTTGTGCTCCCAGCGGAAGGACGACCACTCCAGTAAATCGATCTCCTTTCGGCGCAGCCCCACCGCAACGCCCAAAAGAAAGACCTTGTAAGCTTCCAGGCTCTGATCGCGAAGCTCTTGGTTGGCCGCTTCTATCAATGCCTCGATGTCGATCGAGCTGCGGTACTTCATGGATTGCCGGGGCTCGAACTCAACGTCGGCGAACGGCAACGGATTCGGCAAGGGCACTTGGACGTGGCGCAGCCGCTTGGGCGAAAACAAACTGCGCGCTTGCCTCATCGTCGAGTTTACGGAGATGCGGGCTTTGCGGCGGGTTAAAGCGTCTGTACCGGCTTTCGCGAGAAAGGACCGTTTCCACGCCTGCACCCGGGCGGGCGTCACCTCTTTCAGCTTGATGCCGTGCACCTCGGTCAGCCATTTGGCGTGGCCGCCTCCGCGGTAGTCGTACTTGTGACGGCCGCTCGAGAGCCCGAAGATATCGGAGACGATTTGGCGGAAGGCCTTGGCGTAGCCTTCAACGGCGCGGTGATTCGTGCTCGTCCGAAAGATGGCGTCGAGAAATTCGCCGACCGTACAGGGCGGTTGCTCGGCGGTGGGTGCCGGATCGGCCGTTTGCGGCTGCTTCTTATACTGGGCCAAGGTCGGCTCCCAGCCATTCGCCACCAGGGAGACATAAATGTCGCGCGCTCGGGCCGCTGCCGCCGCTTTGTTCGGCGTCCCGAGGGGAAAGGTTTCCCGTCGGCCCTCATGGGCGATTTTCATCGCCCAGTCTTTCGTGAGCAGGGTTTTGCCGTTGCGCGTGTACGTCTGGCGGAAAATGGTCTGCTGCCAGTAACGGACGTCGGATTTTGAAAAGTGTCCAAGCAGATTCGATTCTTGGACACTTTTTGCGTTCATGTCCGCGCCTTTGTGTGCCTTCATGACCTGATCGGCCTCAGCGTACGTGTGAAATAACCCCTTGTCCATCAAGCACTTTCACGATCATATCAGGTCACCGCGGGTCAGGACGGATCAGCTACAGTATCAGACTTCGGATCAGAAGGTTGGGGGTTCGAGAGCCACTCCGGCTCTGACCGATCGCCTTGAAGCAACGTCTGTGGAGTCAGCGGTCAATCAGGTTGTAAGCGGACGGTGCGGCAAAAGGCGGCAGATCCGGTTAACCCAGCTTCAAACTCTCTGTGATCCACTGCAAACCCGCGCTCGGCTGGTAATGTCGCAAACTTCCGGACGGCCAACGAATAAACCCAGGTAACACACACCCCCCGCAAGCAGTGCCAACTTCGGCTCATAATAATCACACTCAAAGTTTTCGGGGGCGGTGGCCCTTAGCTTTTCCGGTCGGGAGGAGCAATGAGTTGCACGGCCGGAAAATAGGTGCGGTAACGGGCGACGTCCCGCGTCAGCAGCGCCAGGCTTTCGGTAGCGGCATGGGCCCCAATGTAAAAATCCGGTAAAGGTGCGCGTCGCTGGCCACCGCGCTGGCGGTATTGAAGGAAACACTTGGCCGCCAGAAAGCCGGCTTCATAGGGGAGCGGCAGCCTGCGAAAGTCCGCCGGCGGTAGCGCCTCGTCGAGCTCTTCGACGGACG
>Ga0213876_10000948_pt1 | contig 19078 bp, 18 predicted proteins | sample BarmaccomBMRX_R9_FD_160113 | JGI IMG/M metagenome (GOLD analysis project Ga0213876, IMG submission 160113) | Root-associated microbial communities from Barbacenia macrantha in rupestrian grasslands, the National Park of Serra do Cipo, Brazil - RX_R9 | ecosystem: Host-associated > Plants > Roots... | reverse complement strand
GAATGTTGTGCAGCCTGCGATACGTTTTCGCGCGAGCCGATTGCCAGGAGCCGAACACCGCTCCGATCGCACCCCACAATTGGTCGTGCACATTCTCCGGGAAGGGATCGCCGGTGTCCTTCTCGACCTGCCGCTTGAACAACGAGGCGATGCGCTTGAGGTCGTCGGCATCGAGCTCGGTGTCCAGTTCTATTCCCTTGGTTTCCTTTTCCGTCTCGAGGATTTCCTCGAACAGGCCGTGTTCTAGACCGAGCACAACATTGGCATACATCTGCACAAAGCGGCGGTACGAATCATACGCGAAGCGCGCATCGCCGGTGAGCGCGGCAAGCCCTTCGGCGGTTTCCGCATTCAGTCCGAGATTGAGGACCGTATCCATCATTCCAGGCATGGAGGCCCGCGCGCCTGAGCGAACCGAAACCAGCAGCGGCTGTTTGGGATCGCCGAAACGCGCGCCCATGAGTTCACCGATGCGGTCCATCGCCGTATCGACGGCAGCTTTGAGGTTGGCCGGATACCGGCCGCCATGCGCGTAAAAGTAGGTACATACCTCGGTGGTGACGGTAAATCCGGGCGGTACGGGCAGCCCGAGATTGCTCATCTCAGCGAGATTGGCGCCCTTGCCTCCCAACAGCGCGCGCATCTCCGCCTTGCCTTGAGCGGAGCCGTTGCCAAACGCGAAAACCCATTGAGCCATGTTGTTCCAACGCTCGCCCGTGATCAGTTATCGAAAAGTGGCCCAACCGTAATTCCGCAGGATCCTTCTATGCCTACTGCCCCTGAAGCATGTTGGCAAAAACCGCGCTGTGCACTTTTTCGCCGGGTTTCAAACCAAGCGCCGCGGCGCGGCCCGCATTGATCTCCAGGACGGCGCGCACCGGCTCTTCCGACGAGATGATATTTTCCGAGAACGGGGTGGTGTTGGCGACAATCGACGAAATCGTTCCATCCGAGCGGATGAACAGCAGGTCGAGCGGTAGGACGGTATTCTTCATCCAGAAGTTACGGAAACCATCGTTGTGGAAGTCGAACAACATGCCGGAATCGGCGTCCAGTTGCTTGCGGTACATCAGTCCGCGCAAACGCGTGGCGTTATCGCTTGCAATCTCAACGCGCAGCCGCGCATGGCCTCCCGGCACATCAACGACGACAGTCGCATTGGGAAGCTGCGAAGGTACCGGCGCTGCTGCCAGCCCGAGGAAAACCGTCATGCCGATGGCGGCTCGCTGGAGGGTGTGCATCGTCAGCCCAGGCAAAATAGCGCGCAGACATAGCAAGCCCGTCTCTGCAATCAAGGGCGGCGCCTTCGCGACGCCTCACGAGTCCAGGAGATTGATTTCCGCCGCGAGCTCTCCCTTTGGGCCGGCGCCGGTGCGCACGCGGACACGCTGCCCAGGCCGCAGCTCCCGAATGCCAAAGCGGCGAAGCGTTTCCATATGCACGAACACATCCGGGGTATTGGGACCGCGCGACACAAAGCCATAGCCTTTGCCGCGGTTGAACCATTTCACGGTTGCCTGAAACTCGGGGCCACTGGGCTCGAGCGCGAATCGGAGCGGCTTCCCGCCAGGCGGTGTGGCGGTGGAATTGTCTAGCGCGAGCAGACGGCGGGCTTGCAGACCCTTTGGGCCCTGCACAGCCTCGCAAACCACCTTGGCGCCCTCATAGGCAGCCTTGAAGCCCGACTGCCGTACGCAAGTCTGATGTAGAAGTACGTCTCCCGGCGCGCCGCTGGACGGCTTGATGAAGCCATAGCCCTTGATGGAATCGAACCACTTCACCAGGCCGCTGACTTCGACACCCGGCTGGGCCGCGTCAAACGCGACCGCACTGCCCCCATCCGCGCTCACCCAAGTCCCCCAACTCTTCTTATTCGGTGATCTGAACCCCTCCTTTTACACAATTGTTACGTTTGCCGAAAGGGTGAAATTGTCCGAAGCGGCGTTGTTCGGCGGGGCACCAGCCGATACACCGCCTAACGCGATCAGCTGGGACGCACTCGCGCATGCAGTTCTCCGGGTATTATCTGATTGCCATTCCGCCTGAAGGGGTTTGGGCGGCGCTTAACAATCCCGACGTGCTGAGGGCCTGCCTTCCCGGCTGCGACACGCTTGAGAAAATCGACGAACGGCGGTTTGCGGGCTCGGGCAAGTTCACGGTCGGTCCAGTGGATGCCGCTTTCGAAGGCAATGTGGAAATCGTGGAGCAGGAGATTCCCCGGCGCTGGGTGCTCCAAGGTGATGGTCAAGGCGCTGCGGGATCCGTCAACGGCCATGCCGAAATCCTGCTTGCACCCGAGGGAGAGGGAACCGCGATAACGTTTACTGCAACGGCGGCCTTCGGCGGCGAACTGGCTGGGATAGATCAGCAGCTTATCGAGGATGCGGCGCAGCAGATTGCCGACGATTTCTTCGCGCGATTTTCCGCTGAGGCGATGACTACGCCAATCATACCCACGCTTGAGCAGCCCGATATGGCACTGGCCACACCGCCGCAGGTTCAGGAGTCGTCGCCCGAAGCTCAACCGCGCGAGGGCGTCGGCCCCGAAATCTGGGTCGTCGGCCTTATCGCCATCATCGTGATTCTGCTGATTCTTTTTGGCCTCGTGTTGTGAAGGCGATGTGGAATTCGCGGTCCTAGCCGCGTTGGCCGGAACTGCCATAGCGCCGGCGTGATGTCATCTCGTCGCGGGTGATTACGCCATCCGCGTTCTTGTCCATGCGGGCGAAGGTTTTCTGCTGCGTCGCGGAAAATTCCTGCAGGGTCAGCTTGCCATCGTGATTGTCATCGAGCCGTTGAAAAGCCCGGCCGCTGGTGAATTCGGCGCGCGAATGCTGCATCCCGCCAAACTGATCCTTGGTCAGCGCGTTGCCTTTGGCCGCCGCCGCGAATTGCCGATGCAACGCCTGATCGAGTTCGGTGCGCGTCACCTTGCCATCGTGGTTGATATCGTCGCGCTGACAGAATGCGCCTGCCCCCCGTGAGCCACCTCGCCGGCCGCGATGTCCCTTGGCCCTCTTGTCGACGTCCGTGCTCGGCCGCTGGCAGGGGATCACGCCGGCCGATTTTTTATCGGCGCGCTGAAAACTCGCGCGGATAGGGTTGGCAAACTCATCGAAGGTTAGCTTGCCGTCGGCATTCCAGTCCGCCCGGCGAAAGCTCTGATCTGCGTGGTAGTGCAGACTGCGGGTACGGAAAGCGCTGAACTGCTTCTCGTTCATCTGCTTCGCGCCGCCCGCCGCCTCGGCAAAACGCTTCGCGGTGGACTTTCCGAATTCGTCGCGGGTGACTTTGCCGTCGCGGTTCAGATCGTATTCGGCGAGAAAGCGCTGGCCAGTACGGCCGTGCCCATGCGGCGCCGGCCGCTGACCAGCTGCCTGATGCCCGGCCGTCTGCGGCCGGGACTGGATGGCTGCTCCAGTGACACCAACGGCGGCTGCCACGACCGCCCCCGCCACCAGCGCATAGCGGATCGAATCCTTCATGATTTCCCCCCTCACCGCCTGTTCGGCAGGCTTATCTAGCTTGGCGCATGTCGCAACGATTTGTCCACGCGAGCGTCAAAGGTCGCGTTGCTTCCTCGGGCCCGGCGTCCGGGGATGATTTGCGACAAAAGCCGATTGCCAGTCCGCCGTGAACGCCGCATCGTAAGCCACTGGATTGGACATGGTTCGGGACGAGACAAAACCGCATATCCTTATCGTGGAGGACGCGCGCGACATCCGCGAGCCGCTGGCCCGCTATCTGCGCGAACACGGCTATCGCACAACGACGGCCCCGGACGCACTGCAGGCGCGCAAGGGACTGCGCAGCTCAGGCATCGATCTGGTCGTGCTCGACATCATGATGCCTGGTGAAGACGGGTTGAGCCTGTGCCGTTTCATCCGTGAAACCTCCCAGATTCCGGTAATCCTGCTGACGGCAAGAGGCGAGGAGGTGGATCGGATCGTGGGTCTTGAAATGGGGGCCGATGACTATATCGCCAAACCGTTCAGTCCGCGCGAGCTTATTGCGCGCATCGCGGCCGTGCTTCGCCGCACTCAGGCACTGCCGCCACGCCAGAAGCCGCCGGAAGCGGAGCGCATTCGCTTCGGCGATTGGCTGCTCGATACCGGACAGCGCGAACTGATCGGCCCAGACGGTGTGGCGACCGCGCTTTCCAGCGGCGAATTCAGTCTTCTGCGCGCGCTCATCGAACGGCCAAAGATTTCCCTGACCCGCAACCAACTGCTCGACCTCACCAAGGGCCGCGATGCCGAACTGTTCGACCGCAGTATCGACAATCATGTGAGCCGCCTGCGCCGCAAGCTCGAGCCGGATCCGAAGAACCCGCGCTACATCAAGACAGTCTGGGGCGGCGGTTATCTTTTCGCCATGGACCCGCAATTCGAATGAGGCTGCACTTTTGGCCGCGCACCCTGGCGGCCCAGCTCGTGATCGTCACGGCGGCGGCGCTGCTCGTGTCCAATCTGGCCGTGGCGTTGTGGTTCACGCGCGGACAGCAGCAACAGACCGAAACAGCCGTCATCGATCGGTTGGTGGATCGGACGATCTCCGCTTCTACTTTGCTCGCATCGATCCCGGCCAAGCAGCGAACTCCGGCGGCCGATGCGCTCAGTTCCGGGCCGTGGGATTTCAAGGTGCATCGTGGCCCGGCGCCGTTCGCGGATATGAGCCCGCAGGAACACGCGCTTGCCAGCCGCGTCGAAGGACTACTTCCGAAGCTTAAGGCGCGCCGCGCCGTGCTTGTGGCCTTCCGCAGGCCCACGGCCGCCGATTACAAGCGCCGGCCAAACACGGAATCTGTGATCGAGGTCATGGTGCCGCTGGTGCGCGGCACGCAACTCATCACCACCTTTTATCATCCGCCGCCACCTCCGTGGCCGGTTCAATCCATTGTCGGGGCCGTGGTAGCCATTTTGATGACATCGCTGGCGACGGCATTGGTGGCGCGCCGCGTGACGCGGCCGCTGTCCAAGCTGGCGACGGCGGCGGGAGAAGCCGCGCGCGGCGGCGCGGCGCCCCGCGTGCCGGAGGAAGGCCCTTCCGATGTGCGACGGGCAGCGGTCGCTTTCAACGCCATGACCGATCAGGTGGCGCGCACGATGGAAAGCCAGCGGCAATTGCTGTCGGCCGTTGGACACGACCTGCGCACGCCTATCACGGCGATGCGCATCAACACCGAGTTCGTGGAGGATCCGGACACCCGCGAGCGGCTCACAAAGAACATCGAGGAGTTGCAGGAACTGACCGAAGCGGTGCTCTCCGCGGCAAAGGGTGTTGGCTGGGAAGAGATGCGCAAGGTCGATCTCGCCGCACTGGTGGAAAGCGTCTGCACCGATCTCGAAGAAATGGACAAACCCGTGCACTGGACAAGCCACGCCGCGGCGCCACTCTCTTGCCGGCCGAACGAGATCCGCCGCGCCATCCGCAATCTGATCGAGAACGCGATTGCCTATGGGAAACGCGCCTCCGTACATTTGAATGCCATGCCGGCGGCGTATGAGATCATTGTGGAGGACGAAGGGCCGGGGATTCCAGAAGCCGATCAGGAGCGCGTGCTCGAGCCGTTTGTGCGGCTGGAGAGTTCCCGCAGCCCGGAAACCGGCGGCTCGGGGCTTGGGCTGGCGCTGGTGAAGGCCATCGCGCACGGCCATGGCGGCTCCATCCGCCTGATCAACCGCAGCGAAGGCGGCTTGCGCGCGATCCTGTGTTTGCCACGCGAAACGGCAGCGGGATGAGCGATCCGCTTTACCGCAAAGAGATTTTGCGGCTCGCCGCGGATGCGCATGGCGCCGGACAGCTTGACAGAGCCGACATGGCGGGCGCGGCGTACAATCCGACCTGCGGCGACAAGATCGGCGTTGAGCTGGCGCTCGACGCGGATAGGCGCATTGTGGCGATGGCCCATGAGACCAAGGCCTGCGTGCTGACGCAGGCTTCCGCCTCGATTCTCGGCGAACGGCTCAAAGGTGCGTCGCGCGCGAATGTCGAAAAGCTGGCGAATGCGGTCGCCGCGATGCTAATCAAGAACGAGCCAGCCCCCGCCCCGCCATTTGATCCGTATACGGTCTTTCGTGGCGCGGTGACGCACCGCAACCGTCACCGCTGCGTGCTGCTGCCCATCGAAGCGGTGCTCGATGCCTTCGACAAGGAGCCGAACCAGCTTCCATAAGGCGGTAGCCGCACCGTGTTTCCGTCCGGCTCTTGCAGGCCGGACCCGATCGATGGCATCGAACGCTCAGAGACTGGTTTCTGCACGAATTCAGCAGGTTCAGCGCACATATTAAACAAACATAGCAGCTGCTCTCCCTCCCACTCACGGATAAAGCCCAGGAGCGGAGGCGGCGCATCGATGAAGCGGATTTCGCCCCAGCGCAGTGCCGGACTGGACTTTCGGAACGCCAGAAAGCGGCGCGCGAAATTGAGGGTGGAGGTTTCACTGCCATCCTGCTCCGACACTGCCAGCGAACGGTGCTTCGGCGACAGCGGCAACCACGGCGTGGCGCTGGTGAAACCGAAATTCGCCGACGCGGCGTTCCACGGCATCGGTGTGCGGCACCCGTCACGCCCGCCGGTGTAGGGCCAATAGAGATCGCCGACCGGATCGCGAATCTGGTCGCGGCAGATGTCCGCCTGCGGCAGGCCAAGCTCCTCGCCCTGGTACAGCAGCACCGTCCCCTTCAGCGAGAGCAATAATGCCAGCAGTAGACTTGCGAGTTCCGGCGGCGCATCCGGCCCGCCGAACCGCGACACGGTGCGCATCACATCGTGGTTGGAAAAGGCGATGGACGGCCAGTGCGAAGGAAATCGCGACAGCAGATTGTAGTGCAGGTGGATAAAATCCGGCGCGAGGGTTGTCGCGTGCAACAGCGGGAAACTGTAGCCGGAATGAAGCCCCTCATCAGGTCCCGCAAAGGCGCCGCTGCGCGCGGCATCCTCCGAGAACTCTCCCATCACGAAGCGATCCGGAAACCGCTCCACCGTACGGCGGATTTCATCCAGCGCTTCAAGGTTTTCCGCCAGATTGCTGTCATGGTGGTGGAGCTGAAGATAGGGGGCATGCGTCCATGTGAAGCCGGTGCGTTCCCCCATCCGCACCGCCGGATTATCGGCCAGCGTCGGATCGTGCAGATAGGCATTGGCGACATCGAGGCGGAAGCCGTCCACCCCTCGCCCGAGCCAGTATTGCAAGACCGCCAAAGCCGCTGCCTTGGCAGCCCGGGTGCGCCAGTTGAGCTTGGGCTGCTGGCGGAGAAATTTGTGGTGATAATATTCGCGCCGTGCCGGCTGGTACGACCATGCCGGCCCCCCGAATGCGGAGAGCCAATTGTTTGGCGCGGTACCGTCCAGCTTCGGCGGGGCCCAGACATACCAGTCCGATTTCTCGCCGCGCTGAAGCGAGTCGACAAACCACGGATGCTCGTCGGAGGTGTGCGCCAGCACCTCGTCCGTCATCACCTTCAGGCCGCGGGCATGCGCCTCACTCAGCAACCGATCGAAATCGGCTTGGCCGCCGTAATCGGGATGGATGCCTTCGTAATCCGAGACGTCGTAGCCCCAGTCGCGATCCGGCGACGGGTGCATGGGTGACAGCCATATCGCGTCCACGCCAAGGCCGCGGATGTAATCGAGCTTGGAGATCACGCCCGCAAGATCGCCGAAGCCGTCGCCGTTCGAGTCGCAGAAACTGCGGATGTAGATCTGGTAGATGACGGCGCCGCGCCACCAGGGATGTTCCGTCATCCGCTCCACCATCTACTCAACATCTGGACGCATATACCGCCGATTCCCCAACATTCTGATCGTCGTTTTCACGAGACCAACTTACCCCCTCCCCCATGCGCGGATCTTGGAAAGAAAATTGCCGAATTGAACTTCACTTTCCGCGATCTTTCCGAGCCGGGATTTCGCTTCTTGCCAGCATTTGGCCGATTCTCCCCTCGAAAGGCTGATTGGAACAAGTTAGGAACATAACGCCTTTGCGTCAAGCGGTGATCTGCATTTGGCATCCCGAGACTGACGAGCGCGTGCTATACTTTGCACGCCAGGTATTGGGGGGATGCGATGCGGCCAGTTCTTTACCTGCTTTTGAGCGTGCCGCTCTTCACTTCGTCTGTCGCGAACGCCGATTTCGCCGTTTCGAAAAAGCCGACGCGTGATGTGAGCTGCGCCGGTGGTGTGTGTACGCCGACTGCAAAGAACGCGAACCTGAACGTCAGTGAACTGACGAACATGCTGGCAAGCGGCGATGTCACGCTGAAAAGCGGCAGCGGCGATGGCACTGCAGCGACTATCGAACTTCTTGCCGCCTTGAGTTGGACCAAGGGCAAGCGGCTAACGATCGACGCCAAAAACAGCATCATTGTGACAGCGCCAATCACCGTCAGGGGCCCTGGTTCACTCACACTGAACTATGCTGAAGGCAACCCGAACGGAGTTCTCCACTTTTCAAATAAGGGTAAGGTCGATTTTTGGGATTTTAGGAGCGCACTTTATATAAACGGCGCAAATTATTTCTTGGTGAAAAGCCTGGAAAGTTTAAGCGCGGCGATCCGCCACGATCCATCTCAAAACTATGCGCTTACGAAGGATTACGATGCGACAGGCGACGGCACATATCGCTCGCCTCCCATTAAGAGGGATTTCTTTGGCAACTTTGAAGGCTTGGGGCACCGCATCGATCATCTGACTATCTCGAGCGGTTCCGGCTGCATAGGACTGTTCGCCGAAACCGATGGAAGTGGAGGAGGCGGAATCATTAGCGGCGTTGCCGTTACGAATGCAGCGGTGACTTCCACCGGCGACACAGCGCGTGTCGGAATCCTGGTAGGCTGCGGCAGGGTTGTTAAATCGTCCTACGTGTCTGGTTTTGTTCGCGCATCCAAAGGCTCGATTGGCGGTTTGGTCGGCGACGTGGGAACGATGTTGGACTCGCGAGCTGAGGTAAACGTCACCGCGGACTCCGGATGGGTAGGCGGCTTGGCGGGGGACGCAGGCCCGATCACGAACTCTCATGCGGCCGGCAGCGTCATATTGAATGGTGGAGGCAATGCTGGGGGGCTCGCGGGCGTAAGCTCTCATATCTTGAACAGCTCTGCTGCCGTCGCCGTGCAGTCTCACGGTGAGAACACAGGCGGCTTTGTGGGACTTGGCGGAGATATTTACAATAGCTCAGCGTCGGGGTCGGTAGAGTCATACGGCGGATATGCAGGTGGATTTGTCGGCTACCCCACGGGAGTAATGGACGGCGATTATGCTACAGGCAATGTGGTGTCGCACGCACAACGGACTGGACCGTCCGGAATTCGTTGTTTGACATCCGTAGGGGGTTTTTCCGGCGTCGTCGCTGCGAACAGGGAACAAGACTTCGCCAGCACGGTTTTGAACAGCTACGCGCTCGGGACAGTTACGGCAGCCGCCGGCGCTTGCGCCGGTGGGATGACTGGGGCGGTCATCGGCGCCAGGGATACACCCCAGCCCAAGGTGGCGAATTCGTATTCGATCGGTACCGTCAGTGAGCAGGAGCCCGGCCACGCCGAACTAGGGGGATTTCTGGGCTACATCAAAAGCAACAAAGACTTCGTCCAATCGGGATATTGGGACCTGACTACAAGCGGTTTGGACATCGGCTGCGGCTCCGGCGAATGCTCCGGCGTTACCGGCCTTACGGATGCCGAGTTGAAATCCGGCCTGCCCAAAGGGTTCGATCCGAAGATCTGGGGCAGCGATCCCAACATCAACAACGGCTATCCCTACCTGCGCGCCAACCCGCCGCAATGAGAAGGAACGACAATATGCGTCTGCGCGCTTTGCTTCTGATCGGTGCCTGTCTCGCGGCAAGCAGCATCGCGCAAGCCGATTTCACCGTCTCCAAAAAGCCGACGCACGATGTGAGCTGCGTCAGCGGTATCTGCACGCCGACGGCGGCGAACGCGAACCTGAATGTGAACGAACTGACGAACATGCTTGCGAGCAGCGACACGACGCTGAAGAGCGGCAACGGCGACGGCACCACGCCGGTCATTCAGATCGTCAGTGCCCTTAGCTGGGCCAGCACAAGCCGACTGACGCTGGACGCGAAGAAGGACATCGTCGTCAAGGCGCCAGTAACCGTCGCCGGCACCGGCGCCGTCACCATCACTTACGACGGCGGCGATCTTCTCTTTTTCGGCAAAGGCAAGCTCGATTTCTCGGACGTTACCAGCAGGCTGATTGTCAAAGGAAATGGCTATGAGCTGGTGAACGATGTCAAAAAGCTGGCCATTGCTGTCGCAAAAAATCCCTCCGGATCGTTTGCGCTCGCGGGGGACCATGATGCGGCGGAGGATGGGCGGTACAAAACATCGCCTATCGGCACCCATTTTTCGGGGACATTCGAAGGCCTGAGCCACGAAATCGCAAACCTCACCATTAACAGCAGCGGAAAGGATTATTTCGGCTTATTCGCCTCTGTAGACTCGGGCGGAGTCATTCGCAATTTAAGGTTATCGAAGGTCAGGGTATTCGCCACCAAGGGGCAATGCGTCGGAGCGATTGCCGGCTGCAGCAATGGCAGCTTTCAGCACGTTTCCGTTCAGGGAACGGTACACGGTGGTGATTGCGTGGGCGGAATAGTTGGTACGGGGGGTGCAATTCTCGATGCCAACGCAAATGTCCGCGTGGTCGCAAGCGGCGGTGCCGGAGGTTTCGCGGGATGTGAGACCGGACCAATTTCGTTCAGCCGCAGCACGGGCTCTGTAACTGGAGGTTACGCTGCCGGGGGCTTGGTTGGAGTAGGTGCAACAATCGATCAATCCTTCTCCACCGCCAGTGTGTATGGCGCAGTCGGAAGCGACTACGTCGGCGGCCTGATCGGCGCAAGGGCTGAGATCACGAATTCCTACGCAACCGGAAACGTTCACAACGGCGGCTATGCCGGGGGCGCGGCCGGGCGTCTGTATTCTGGGGATCAGATTGTCAGCAGCTATTCGACAGGCGAAATCCGGACCGGCGGCGTAAAGGGCGGCTTTGCAGGAAGAGGCGCCGGACATGGTTTCAAGTTCGACTATTGGGACATCGACACAAGCGGCGAGGTGGCGGGGTGCGGCAAGAAGGGTTGCGGAGGCGTCACTGGCCTCACCGACGCGCAGCTAAAATCCGGCCTGCCCAAAGGGTTCGATCCGAAGATCTGGGGCAGCGATCCCAACATCAACAACGGCTACCCATACCTGCTCGCCAACCCTCCGCAATGAGAAGGAACGACAACATGCGTCTGCGCGCTTTGCTTCTGATCGGTGCCTGTCTCGCGGCAAGCAGCGTCGCGCGAGCCGATTTCATGGTCTCCAACAAGCCGACGCACGATGTGAGTTGTGTGAGCAAGGTCTGCTCGCCGACGGCGCAGAACGCCAATTTGAACGTCAGTGAACTGACGAACATGCTTGCGAGCAGCGACACGACGCTGAAGAGCGGCAACGGCGCCATTGATATTCAGATGCGTGATCGATTTTCCTGGAAGAGCGCAAACCGCCTCGGGCTGGATGCCGCGCACTCCATCGAATTTTACGAACCGATAACGGTCGCCGGCAAAGGTGCACTAACGATCAGCTACAACGAGCGTGGTTCCGGCGGCGACCTGTACTTCTTCGAACGCGGTAGAGTCTACTTCCGAAACCAGAAGAGCAATCTCGTCATCAACTTCGTGACGTATAGCCTGGTCGGTGACATCGCTACATTGGCGACCAATATTGAAGAAAACCCGACTGGCGCCTTTGCCCTTGTTGCGGACTACGACGCCTTCGCCGACGGTGGTTACAGTCGCTGCCCCATAGATAGGTTCAGCGGGATCCTCGAGGGTTTGGGGCATCACATCCAAAACCTGACTGTTAAAGGGTACGGTGGATTCTTCTGCGATTTGGCGGGAGCGGTTGTGCGGGATTTGGCGCTCGCGAATGTCGATATCCGGGGGAGCGATGACGTACGCGGTGCTTTGGCCGATGTAGCCGCGCGGGTCTACAAGGGTGCCGATACCTCAATCGTTGCAGTCTCCGTCAGTGGCCGTGTAGCCGGAGAAGAGACTATCGGCGGGCTTGTTGGACGCCTCCTCCACGGTGAGATCGTGCGGTCACACTCCGACGCGACCGTGATAAGCAAAGGTAATGGTGCTGGCGGACTGGTCGGCCTGTTTTCTGGCGGTCTCGTTGATCAATCCTATTCCACCGGTGCAGTGGCCGCCGGCGGTGCCGCTGGAGGGTTGGTAGGGACCACCGGCAAGATGCGCCAATTGATTTCTAATTCCTTCGCGACCGGCACAGTTAAAGGAACCCTTGCAGGTGGACTCGTCGGCGCTCTTGGACATGGACGACCAAAGAAATCGTATTCTGCTGCAAGCATTCAGGGAAGCGGGGGTGGGGTTATCGGCAGCAACGAAGGAAGAATGCGGCAGATCTATTGGGACCTAAATACGAGCGGCAAGGCTAATGGTTGTGGCTCCGGTGATTGCTCCGGCGCGACAGGGTTGACAGATGTGCAACTCAAAGCTGGATTGCCTCAGGGGTTCGATCCGAAGATTTGGGGCAGCGATCCCAACATCAACAACGGCTATCCCTACCTGCGCGCCAACCCGCCGCAATGAGAAGGAACGACAACATGCGTCTGCGCGCTTTGCTTCTGATCGGCGTCTGTCTCGCGGCAAGCAGCGCTGCGCAAGCCGATTTCATGGTCTCCAACAAGCCGACCCACGATGTGAGCTGCGTCAGCGGTATCTGCACGCCGACGGCGGCGAACGCGAACCTGAATGCGAACGAACTGACGGACATGCTGGCATCCGGCGACGTCGCTTTGTCGAGCGACGGGCACGGCACCACGCCCAACATTCAAATCGCCAACGGCTTCAGCTGGGCCAGCACCAGTCGTCTCAGTCTCCAGGCCGCGAAGAACATTGTCGTCAAAGCTCCGGTGATCGTGGCCGGCGCCGGCGCGGTCGCAATCGCCTACGCGAACGGCGACCTGTTCTTCGACAAGACCGGCAAGATCGATTTCTGGGATCTCAAGAGCAGTCTTGTCATCAACAGCCTCAAATTCACGCTGGTGGCGGACATCAAGAGCCTGGCGAACAAGATCGCCGCCAAGCCCTCCGGCCGTTATGCGCTCGCCAAGGATTACGACGCTTCGGTGGACGGAACCTACAAGGACTCTCCCGTCGGAACGACATTCTTAGGCACGTTCGAGGGACTGGGGCATACGGTCGCCAATCTCACAATCGCGGTTCCGTCATCGTCGATTCCGCTCATGGGATTTTTCACGCAATCAGCCGGAACGCTGCGCGACATCCGCCTGTCGAATTTGCTCTATACCAAGCAGTTCTTTGGCAACAGCTCCGTCGCGGGTGGGCTGGTGGCCGAGAACGACGGCGTCATTTCGGGCGCGTCGACAACGGGCAGCATACCGGAATCGAACGACGATCTGGCTGCAGGTGGGCTCGCCGGCATCAATCGGGGATCGATCACGGCAAGCATGTCGGCCGTCGAGATTGGAACCGGCGGCGGCGGTCTTGTCGACCAAAACTACGGCACGATCAGCCAATCCTTCGCCAGCGGCAGCGCGAGCGGCGTCGATCCCGGGGGCCTCGCCTATTTCAACGACAAGGACGGCACGATTACCCAGAGCTATGCCACGGGAAATGTGAGCAGCGTGAAGACGCCTTCGGGGTACGGCAATGTCGGCGGTCTCGTGGCGGTGAACTGGGGAACCGTCGCGCAAACCTTCGCCACAGGGACGGCAACGGGCGCATCAGGGAAGAAAGTCACCGTGGGCGGATTGATCGGAGTCGCCGTGGACGGGCTGATCTCGCAATCCTACGCGACCGGCGCCGTGGTGGCGGGAAAGAAGAACACAGCCGGCGGACTGGTCGGCGAGGTGGATGCCAAGGTAACGCTCACGCAATCCTATTCCACCGGCCTGGTCAGCATCGGACAGGGCCTGCTGGTCGGCGGGTTCATCGGTTACGACAAGTCGGCCGGCGCGCACATGGATTCCGCCTATTGGGATCTCGACACAAGCGGCATCGACGATACCGGCCGGGGAGCCGGTGCTCCGCGCAACGATCCCGGCATTACGGGCCTCACGGATGCGCAGCTGAAATCCGGATTGCCCGCAGGTTTCGATCCAAACGTCTGGGGCCAATCGCAGGACATCAACAACGGCTATCCGTACCTGCTCGCCAACCCGCCGGCCAAGTGAGGGAACATGCGTATATGTAGTCTTCTGCTGACGTCTGCTTTGGCGGTCGCATTGTTGAGCAGCGCGGCACATGCGGCAGTCATTATTTCCACCAATCCGACACAGAACATGAGCTGCTCCGGCGGCGTGTGCACGCCGACCGCAAAGAATGCCGTGCTGAACGTCGACGACCTTCAAGCCCTGTTAGCGGCAGGCAATGTGAAGGTTTTGTCGAGCAAACTGTCGCCCGATATCTCTCTTAATGCCGCGCTCTCCTGGACAAACGGCAGCCGGCTGACGCTGGATTCCTACCGCTCGCTGTATTTCCGGCAGACGATGACGGTCGCCGGCACGGGAGCAGTGACGCTGAAAACCAACGATGGCGGCAGCGGTGGCCAGCTCCTTTTCTTCCCCGGAGGCAAGCTCGACTTCTGGGATACGGCAAGCAATCTGACGATCGACGGCAATCGGTTCGTTCTGGTCAAGGACCTCCGGACCCTCTCTCAAAACATTCGCGAGAAGCCGCATCGGAACTATGCGCTGGCGAAGGACTGCGATGCGAAGACGCACGGGCGGTACCGCAATTCGCCCATCGGGGTACTGGATTCGATCTTCGAGGGTCTCGGCCACACCATCGATAACGTGACGATCGAGGCCGCTCCCAAGGCGTATGTGGTCGCGCTTTTCGGACGCCTGACAGTCGGGGCGACGGCCCGCGATATTCAGGTTACGAACGTCGGCATCACCGACGAAACGTCGTCGCCGCACTACGTTGCCATGCTCGCGGCCATAAACGAAGGTTCGATCGTCAATGCTTCCGCGGAAGGAAAGATTGTCGCGGGAACGCAGTATGGAGAAGCTGTTGGCGGATTGGTCGCTCTCAATGGCGTCGAGGGCGGCTTGATATCCAACTCGCGGGCTACGTCGTCGATCCTCATAAGGGCCGATTCCAATACCGAAGCGGGCGGCCTCGCGGGGTACAACTACAGAGCGATCGAAAATTCATATGCTTCCGGCGCGGTCACCGGCGGAATCGTTGCCGGCCTCGTCTCTTCCAACAGATCTGCCGCAGGCCATATCGGCACGATCTCGCACTCGCGGGCGAGTGTGACGATAAAAACCAACGGAGTAACCGGGGGGCGCGGCGCGGGCCTGGTGGGCTTCAACGCCGGTGGCGTCATCGCCGACTCTTCCAGCAGCGGTAGCGTTGTGGCCACGGATTTGGATGACGACGCGGGCGGGTTGGTTGGCGCAAGCGACGGGGGAGCAACGATCACGCGGTCTTTTTCGACCGGCTCGGTCGAGGGCGCGCAATACGCCGGCGGGCTGATCGGCAAGAACTCTGGCCAGATCGTCGATTCCTATGCTTTGGGACCGGTCAGCGGAAACAGTAGCGCGGTCATAGGAGGCCTAGTCGGATCTCACTCCGGAGGGAGCGTGAAACTGTCGTATTCGATTGGACAGGTTTCGGGCGGAAGCGCGGGTGACGCGGGAGGCCTTATCGGCAAGTCGGGAGCGCAAACGGATCAAAGCTACTGGGATATCGATACCTCCGGTAGAACGCAGAGCGCGGGCGGAATTGGCTTATCGGACGCGCAGCTCAGGTCCGGGTTGCCGGACGGTTTCGATCCAAAGATTTGGGCGAGCGATCCCAACGTCAACAACGGCTATCCGTATCTGCTCGCCAACCCGCCGCCGAAATAAGAGCCCCCGCTACATCTCCTCCGGGCGCGTGATGATTTTGCCGACGAGGCCGTATTCCTTCGCGGCTTGCGCGCTCAGCCAGTAATTGCGCTCCGTGTCGGCAACGATCCTTTCCAGCGGCTGACCGGTTTCACGCGCGATCTCCTGGTTCAGCCGGTCGCGCATTTTCAGGATCTCTTCCGCCTCGATATGAATGTCGGACGCCTGCCCGCGCACGCCACCCAGCGGTTGATGCAGCAGGAAGCGCGTGTAGGGCAGCGCATAGCGGTTCTGCCGCGGGGCGCCGAGATAGATGTGCGCGCCGGCACTCGCCACCCAGCCGGTGCCGATGATCTTCACCCGCGTGCCCAGGAAGCGGATGATGTCGTGGATGGTGTCGCCGGATTCCACATGGCCGCCGGGCGAATTGAGAATAACGCGGATGTCGCCTTCGCTGTCGGCGTGGGCCAGCAGCTGGGCCGTCACCCGTTCGGCCATCTTCATGTCGACCTCGCCGAAGATAAGCACGGTGCGCGATTTGAACAGCGCCAGCGCCACCGGCGAATTCGGCTGCTCGGGGGCGCGATCCTCCGGCTTTTCCTTCTCGTCTTCTTCGTTGGGATTGGGCAAGGGCGCGCTCCTGATGCTTCTGGGATGCGCTGATCTAAGGTGCTTCGCGGCTTCCGCCAAGCCCACGAGGGCCGGCATTGCGCCCGAAGCCGATCCTCGGGCATTCCTCACAGCGATGAACGACAGTATCGAGCGCTCTCGCGGCTTGTCCGCCGACACAACGCTGTGCCTGCTTAACGGCGGGGCCCACTCCGGCGCGGCGCAGGATGCCCGGAACCGGCTAGGTGACATCTTCAACCAGCTCGGATCTAACGTGCGCATCGAGCTTCCGGCAGGTGGCGGTGAGATCGAAGCGATGGCGCGGGAGGCTGCCCAGGCGGGCGCAAAGCTCGTCATCGCGGGCGGCGGGGACGGTACCATCAATGCCGTCGCCAATGCGCTGGCGGGAACCGAAACGGCACTGGGCGTGCTGCCGCTGGGGACGCTGAACCATTTCGCCAAGGACCTCGGCATCCCGCTCGATCTCGAAACCGCCGCGTCCACCGCGTTGCGAGGAACAGTGCGCCGTGTCGATGTGGGCGAAGTGAATGGACGCGTATTCATCAACAATTCCAGCATCGGGCTCTATCCGCAGATGGTCCGGGAGCGCGAGGCGTTGCAGGAAAAAGGCCGCGGCAAGTGGACGGCGTTCGCCGAAGCGCTGGTGGATACCTTGCGCCGGTCTCCCGCGATCCGCGTGCGGCTCTGGACGCCGGAGCGTATCGTCAGTAGCCGGACAGAATTGGTGTTTGTGGGAAACAATGAATACGAACTTGCCATGCCGCGCGTCGCCGCGCGGTTGCGCCTCGATGGCGGGATGCTGTGGATATGGAATGTGCCGCGCGCCGGACGTTTTCGCGCGGCGTGGGCCGCCTTTCGCGCCCTGTTCGCGGCGCCCAGGTCCGCCACGCCCTTTGCCTTCTGCACGCAAGAGCTGCGCGTCTCCCTGCGGCGGCGCAGCGTCGATGTCGCGATGGATGGCGAGGTGCTGCGCCTGCGCACGCCCCTGCTCTACCGCAGCCGCCCGCGCGCGCTTCGCGTGATCGTGCCGGCGGAAGGCGCGGGCTGATGCGCACCATTGCGCATCTGTCCGATCTGCATTTCGGCCGCACCGATCCGGCCGTGCTCGAAAGTCTGGAAAGCGCCGTCATCGCCGCGCAGCCCCACGTGGTCGTGGTTTCCGGCGACCTGACGCAGCGGGCGCGAAGCCACGAATTTGCACAGGCGCGGGATTTCCTTGCCGGTCTGCCGCGGCCCCAGATCGTCGTGCCCGGCAATCACGATGTGCCGTTTTACAATGTGCTGAAGCGATGGCTGATGCCGCTGTCGAATTTTCGCCGCTACATCGGACGCGACCTTGCGCCGTTTCACGCCGACGAAGAGATCGCTGTGCTCGGCCTGAACACGGCGCGAGCCTTCGCCATCAAGAACGGCCGCATCGGCAGTGCGCAGGTGGCGAAGGCCTGCGACTTGTTTTCGGGAATCCGCGAGAGCGCGCTGCGAATTGTCGTCACCCATCACCCGTTCGCCGTGCCCGCGGGCGACAACCCCAAAGCGATTGTCGGACGCGCGAAAATGGCGATGGCGGCCTTTGCGGATTGCAAGGTCGATGTGGTGCTTTCCGGCCACCTGCACCTGAGCCGGGCTGTCACCAGCGAAACCCTATTTGCCGGGGAGCATGCGGCTCTTCTCGTGCAGGCGGGAACGTCATCCTCCACGCGCAGGCGCGAGGAAGCCAACGCCTTCAACCTCTTGCGCGTCAACGGCGGGGAGCTGACCGTTGAACAGCACGCCTGGAATCCTGGAGGCTTCGCGGTGGTCGCGGAAGATCGTTTCCGGCGCACGGACGGAGGCTGGCGAACCGCCTCCTGAGAACGGCATGCGACGCGGAACCAATGCCTGGCATTCGCGTTTGGCAGTTGCGAGGTGGAAGGTGCGGAGGGTTTTCAAATGTCCTTTGCCATCGAAATGTCGTCACTGAAATCACCGGGCCAGTACCGGCGCATGGCGCGCGACGCTGTACAGAAGGCCGAATCTGCACCCTCTCCCTATTTCCGCCTAAGCTATCTTAGCCTGGCCGCTGGATGGCGGGCCCTGGCGGATGAGGCCGAGAAGGCGCTCGATGCCTGCATTCATGCGGAAGCCGAAGCGGCGCGTACGCTTTGGCCGGAACATCGGGCAGACTAGCTTTTCGGCAACCGAGTCGGGGAGGATCGCTTGCACGACCTCAGCACTATGCAGGAGATGATCCGGCAGGAGCCGGTTCTCGCGACGCTGCGGCGCTCGCGCACGGAACCCCGCAGCCGCGAAGATCGCATCGCGCAATTCCGTGCCAAGGCCGAGGAGCTTCGCGCCATTTGCGAGGATGTCATCCTGCCGGACACACGTTCGAGCCTGCTCAACCTCGCCGGCACGTACGACCGGATGGCAGACACAATGGAGAGCGTGGCAACGGTTTCCTGACGTCACGACAATCTTGACGCGTCCCGCCTAACCGTGTCCCTTCGACAAAAAGGGGGATGACATGAATCGGCGAGAGGCGATATCCACCGGTGCCGCGCTGGCGGCAGCGGAAGTTCTTCCGAAA
>Ga0213876_10000947_pt1 | contig 19100 bp, 14 predicted proteins | sample BarmaccomBMRX_R9_FD_160113 | JGI IMG/M metagenome (GOLD analysis project Ga0213876, IMG submission 160113) | Root-associated microbial communities from Barbacenia macrantha in rupestrian grasslands, the National Park of Serra do Cipo, Brazil - RX_R9 | ecosystem: Host-associated > Plants > Roots... | reverse complement strand
CAGCACCATGTGGCCGATTTCGCCAGCCCCGCCGTGCGCGCCGTGATACAGGGCGCCGTCGACGACCACGCCTCCGCCCACGCCAGAACCGACGAATACCGTCAGCATCGAACGGTAGCCGCGGCCCGCTCCCAGGCGGTGTTCGCCAAGCGCCGCGGCGCGGACGTCGTTTTCGAGCAGGACTGACTTGCCCGGCAATCGGCGTTCGAGCTCTGCCCGCACGGGGACGTTCACCCAGCCCAGGTTGGGCGCCCGGCACACGACCGAGCGCGAGCCGTCCATGGGCCCCGGCACGCACAGGCCAATGGAGCTGATGGTTTCGAACGGTCGCTGAGCGTCCGCGGCGGCGGCCTTGGCGGCGTCGGCAAGTCGATCCAGCAGCGCCGCGGGCCGATCGCTCAGATCACGACTGGGCAGCCACACGCGTGAACGCACGGTGCCATCCGCTTCGACAACCCCAGCGAGCGCCTTGGTGCCACCCAGGTCGATCGCTACAACTGGGCCCACGGTAAACCACTCGCCGTCGGCGCCCGCACCTCGGGCGACAGATCGACCAGGTGAGGATAAATGCCCAGCTGCTCGACAATGATCGTTCGCAGCTCGCCTGGCGGAACGCTGCCGTCCAGGTCCGCCACGAACGTCAGGTGCTTTTGATCACCGAGGAGCACGACCGTGCGCGGTCCGTTCAGTGCCTCGACATGGGCATAGAACAGCCGTGTACCTTCGACCGGCTGCAAATCGTGACCGGTCGGGTTCCAGGCGTTGGTTGCGTGGATCGGCAAGCGCACGATCAGCTGACGCTCAACGGAGTCTCGAGTGGCACCACCTGGATCCAGACCTGACCGCTTGGCAGCTCGAACGGAGCGCCATCGGTGCGCACGAACCGCGTGGAGTCTTGCAAGCTGGCGCGGCTCCACTCGAGCGGCACCTGGGTACCCTCGGCGATCAGGATGCCTTTGCCGCTGCTGACGAGCGTGACGTTCATGCGTCCCGCGTTGTCGTTGGGGATCGGTTGAACATCGGCGTACTGGATAATGATCGAAGCAGCCGCGTATTGATCACCGGTGGCGCCGTCCTTGTGAGGGGAGCCATCCATGATGCGGTTGTAGAGCTGGGTGTTGGCGTCGTAGTCGTACTCGACCTTGTAGCGTTCGCCGCCCGGGTAGGCAATCTTGACGGTCGTCGCCGGCTGAGGACCCGGCGCGTACGTGCCGAAACGCAGCGGCCCCACGCTTGGTTTCAGTGTCGCTCCCCGCTGGTGCAGCGCGTCACGAACCGAATTCGTGCTGACGAACGCGTTGTGCGGCGCGATACGGTCGCGGACGCGTGTGAAGCCTGGGTCACCGCGCTCCTCGTCCAGGTCGGGTAACTGACTGGCGCTCAGGGCTTCGATGCCTTGTGGTGAGGCGCCGATGTGCACCAGCGCGACGCCGTACTCCTCGGCCATGTCCACAAAATAGTGGCGGGCGCTGCGCACCGGCCCAATCCTGCTGACGTCGACGCCTCCCCGAAGAAAGATCGGCATCAGCCGCGGAATGCCGCCTTCGGCGGGCGCCTCGTACACGACGTCGGCATCGCCGAGGCCAAATTGCGGTCGAGCGGCGGCGATGTTGTCGATCATGGCCGCAAAGGGATACGCGTCGAACTGAAATTCGCTGTCGGCGTCACTCTGACTCTGGGCTTGCGCCACGACGGTCGGGGGGCTGGACGGCGCCAGCGATGAGGCGCTCGGCGAAGGCGCCGCCTGCAGAGCCGGCCTGGGCGACGGCACGGCGGAACGTGAAGCCGCCACTGGAGCCGCGGACGGCGACGGAGATGGACCTGGAGCCGATGCTCTGGCCGACGGAGAAGGGCTCGGTAGCGCGGGCTGGTTGCTCTGACACGCGGTTGCCAGCACAAGCAGGGCACCGGCAGTCAGAGGAAGGCACCAGCCCAAGACCTGCGCGACGCTCCAGCGGCTGGTACTTTCGCGGACAGAGATTGGCAAGGGTTCGGCTCCGCAACGAGTGTGCCATTCACGACTCGGCGAGCCACGAAACGGCGTCCGCATAGTAAGGCGACGCGACCGGACCTGTGAGCAACGGGTCGCTGGTCGCGCGCATCCAGTCGAGCAAGCGCCGACGCAAGTCGGCCTCCAGCGTGAGCAATCCGTCGGCGCCCGCGAGGTTGCGCTGCTCCCAACGGTCCTCCGCCAGGTCGTACAGCTCGACGGGTGGACGGACCGAGTTGAACTCGGACGGCATCAGCGGATAGATGGGGCTCTCTCGAATGTCGCTGGGCACGTCCACACGCGTACTGACCTCGAAGTTCACGATGAGTTTGTGACGGTCGGTGCGGATCGCGCGCATCGGTTCGTAAGCGGTGTGGAACGTTTTCTCGGCGAAGACCTCGGAGCGCGACGCGTACGCGCCGTAACCGGTTAGTAACGGCCACAGGCTGTGCCCCTGGGTCGACTCCGGCAACTGGATGCCGAGACCCTCGAGCAGCGTGGGCGTGACATCGACGTTGCTGACCAGCTCGGAGACGACGCGCCCGCTGCCGAGACCGGCGGACGGCCAGCGCCACAGCAAAGCGATCTCGATGCCCGGGTCATACAGCGTGCACTTCGCGCGCGGCATGGCCGCGCCATGGTCGGTAGCAAAGATGACGCACGTGTTCTCGGTGAGCTCGAGCTGGTCGAGTGCCACGAGAATGCGGCCAACCGCGGTGTCCATCTGCCGGATCGCGCCCTGAAAGGCCGCCAGGTCCGCGCGCGCTTGAGGAACCTCAGGCAGGTAGCCCGGGACACGCACCCCGAGCGACGCATCAGGCTGCGCGCCGCCGAAATCGTAGGGGCGGTGCGGCTCCTCGAAGCCCACCTCCAGGTAGAACGGGGCCGATTGCCCGCGGAATTCGCCAAGCAGGGCCAGTGTGGCGTCGGCTTCTTCATACGCTGGGGCGACCGGCAGGACAGTCGAGTAGCCCAGGTCGCGGGCCGATCCGCGATCGGTCAGGTGCTGCATGCCCACCAGGGCCGTCGTATAGCCGTTGTCGGCGAGGATCTGGGCGGTATGCCGTACGCCGGGATTCAATCGCCAACCGTAGGGCGGGTGGGCGAGGCCCATAACCCCGCTGCTGTGCGGGTAGAGCCCCGTGTGCAGCGCGGCACGACTCGGGCTGCACTGCGGCGCGGTGCAGAAGCTCCGCTCGAAGCGCACCCCGCTGCGCGCCAACCGATCCAGGGCCGGCGAGTTGACGGTCGACTGCCCGTAACAACCCAGGTGCTGCCCCAGGTCGTGGCAGGTGATGAACAGGATGTTGCTCGGCGCGGCTCAGCCCTTGACGGCTCCCGCCGTCAGACCCGCCAGGATGCGGCGCTGGAAGATCAATACGAGCACGATCAACGGGATGGTGACGAGCACGGTCGCCGCCTGGATCTGGCCCCACGGGATCTGGAATCCGCCGGCGGTCGAGGTCGCGAAGTTGAACAGCGCCAGGGTGACGGTCATGCGGTCGGGTGTCTGGATGAACGACAGCGCCAGGAGGAACTCGTTCCAGGCGGCTATGAACGCGAGAAGCCCTGTCGTGACCAGGGCCGGAGAGATCAGCGGCAGCATCACCAGGTAAAGGGTCTGGAACGGGGTGCAGCCATCGACGTAGGCCGCCTCCTCCAGGTCTTTCGGCATCTGCTCGAAAAAGCTCGTCAGCACCCAGACCGTGAACGGCAGCGTGAAGATCAAATACGTGAAAATCAGCGCCCAGAGCGTGTTGTAGAGCCCGAACTGGCTGACGCGTTCGAACAGCGCGGGCAACACCGCGATGGTCGGGAACATGGTCATGGCCAGGATCAGGTACATGACTGGCAACCGCCCTCGGAAACGGAAGCGACCCAGCGCATACGCGGAAAGCACGCCGATCACCAGCGAGAGTAACGTGACGATTGTGGCGACAACCGCCGAGTTACCCAGCGCCTTGATGAAATTCGGGCTGCTGAGCACCAGTTGGTAGTTGATGAGGGTCGGCGTATCCGGCCAGTAGACCACCGGTGTCGAGAACAACTGGTTGTCTGGGGTAATCGACGATCTGATTGCCCAGTAAAACGGGAACACCAGGTAAATGGAGATGATCGCGAGCAGGATGTAGAAGAGGACGCGGCTGATGGTCCGTCGTTGGGCTTTGGTCATGACTGCTCGACTTTGAAGATCGTCACGTAGGCCACCACGAAGATGCCAATGATCAGGAAGATCGCGACGCTGATGGCGCTGCCGTAGCCCATATCTGAAAACGAGACGATTGTTTGCTGCGCGTAGATGGCCATCGTCTGCGTGTCCGCCCGGTTGCCGAAGATGACGTAAAAGACGTCAAAGACGCGCAACGCGTCGAGCGTGCGGAAGATGAGCGCAACGACGAGCGCTGGCCGCAGCAACGGTAGAGTTAGTGAGATGAACTGCTGGACCGGGTTGGCGCCATCGACGTCGGCAGCCTCATAGATATCCGTGGGTATCACCTGCAAACCCGCGAGCAGGAGCAGCGCCATAAAAGGCGTCGTTTTCCAGATATCGATTGCGGCGATGGCGGGAATTGACGTGGCGGGGTCCGCAATCCAGGCCACGTTCTGCGGCAGGACGTGCAGGCGCACCACCAGGAAATCGTTAAAGACGCCGTAGACGTCGTGGTACATGAAGCGCCACATCTGCGCGGAGACAACGGTCGGAATGGCCCACGGTACAAGCATCGCCGCCCGCATCGCGCCGCGACCTTTGAAGTTCGAGTTGACGACCAGGGCAATACCCATGCCCAGGACGAGCTCGAAGACAACGGTGAGTATCGTGAACAGGACGGTGACGCCGATCGAATGCCAGAACGCATCGTCGGTCAGCAGGGACGCGTAATTCTTGAGCCCCACGAACTGGACCGCGCGATTGCTTGCCAGGCGCTCGTTGGTAAAGCTCGCCAGCACCGTCTGAGCGAGCGGCACCAGGGCGACGAGTGCCACCACGAGCAACGACGGCAGCAACAACCACCACGCCAGGCGGGTCTGCCGCCGAACGAGCTCACTGTGGACGGCCGGTAGCGCAACCGGGGCCGTTTGGACTTGCGCTGGAGCCTGTACGCTCATGGGCCATTCACCTCCAGGTTGGGGGGCGCAGGATACCGCGTCCTGACCCCCTTGGAAGCTCTAAGCAGTCAGAATCAGCCGATCAGACGATCGATCTGATTCTGCATCATGGGCACAACCGAGGCCGCGTCCTGCCCGTTCAGGATGCTGTTGACGCCCTGGAAGAAGTACGTCGACACCTGGTTGTAGTTCTCGCCAGTTTCGGCTGAAGGGCGTGCCACACGCGTGACGTTGCCGACCTTCGTCAGATACGGCTGCGCCTGCACCACGTTGGGGTCGGCCGCGACGCTCGGGATCGTTGGCACGTAACCGCCGACGACACCGCGGAATGTCTGGAACTCGGGGCTCGTCAGATACCGGATGAATTCGATGGACGCGTCGGGATTCTTGGAGTATTTCGAGGCGGCCAGCGCCCAGCCGCCGATGCAGCCCACTGGCTGCTGGCCCGAAGCGGCCGGCAGCGGCCCCACGTCAAATTTGCCTTTGACGGGCGAATCGTTGGCGGCCGCCAGCGCATAGGCGTACGGCCAGTTGCGCATGAAGGCCGCATTGCCGGTCTGGAAGGTGTTGCGGGCGTCTTCTTCCTGGTAGGTGGTCACGCCGCGCGGGGCGATCGTGCCGACCCAACCCTTGGCCGTGTTCATCACGGCGATGCCCTGTGGGTTGTTGAAACTGGCCTTACCGTTGTCGACGATATTGCCGGCGCCTGAGGAAGACAGCCACTCCAGTCCGTTGCAGGTCAGGCCCTCATAGGCGCTGCCCTGGAACACGAAACCGCCGAAGGTGGCATTACTGCCCTTTTCACCATTCATGATGGTGGTGGCCTGCTGGGTAAGCTCGTCCCAGGTCTTGGGCGGGCTGCTGATGTTGTATTTCTGAAGCAGGTCGGAGCGGTAATACAGGATGCCGAAGTCCGAGAAGAACGGCATTGCGACCAGGGTGCCGTTGATCGTGTCGTTGGCCACGATGCCCGGGTAGTGGTTCTTCGACGCGTCGCCGAGCTTCGGTCCCAGGTCGACGAGATTGCTTGCGAGCTGACCTGGCCAGATCACGTCGATCATCAGGACGTCCAGGTCGGGTGATTGACCCTGGAAGAAGCGCTGGTACTGCGCGAAGGTGTCCGTCGAGCTCTGGGGCCGAGCGACCACGTTGACGTTGATGCCTGTGTCCTTCTGGAACTGCGTCGCGGCCGCCTTGTCCAGGTCGTTGCCCTGGCCGACGCCGTCGCCGTAGTAGGTGATCGTCGCACCGGCATACGGCTTGGCCGACGCGATGTTGGCGGCGGGTACCGGCGGCGGGTTGGCAATCGTGAACTGACCACCAGCTGCGGGGGAGGGCGAAGCGACTGCGCCAGGGCTGGCGGCGGGTGACGCGGCCGGCGAGGCCGCGGGGGATGCGGCTGGGGACGCCGCCGCTGCCGCGGCGGGGGATGGCGAGGCGAGGGCTGCCGGCGAGGCCGCCGGGCTGGCCGCTGCCGCGGGGCTGGCGGGCGCGGCGGCCGTCGTGGGTGCCGCGGCCGGCGCCGTGGTCGGCGCAGCTGCCGGTTGCGTGCAGGCCGCGAGAACACCCGCTGCGGAGGCGCTCACCGCGCCGAGCAGGAATGCTCTTCGCGAATAAGGGCGACGCGCGGCTCCTTCTAGGTCCATACGCTCTCCTTTATTCCGACGATTCTTACTATTTCCCGACTTTTGTTACTGTGCTTTTACCTCGCGGGGCGGTGTTCGGCAATCTACGCAGGAATCGGACCGGCGTTAGAGTTTTAAGCACCATGCGGCCGCTTCGCGGCTGCCTAACACCGGAGGACTTCAAAAGTGTCGATTGACCGCTGGGACCCGTTCCGCGAGATGATGACCATTCGAGAGGCGATGGATCGCTGGCTCCAGTCAAGCATCAGCGGTACGGGACAACTCATCTCTACACTACGGCCAGATTCCATTTCTGTCGATGTCCTGGAACAGGACGACGCGTTCGAGGTGCGCGCATCGGTGCCTGGCGTCAAGCCAGACGACCTGGAAGTAACCGTTCAGGGTGAACGGGTCACCCTCCGCGCCGAAGTGCGCGCCAGTGAGCAGCAGCGCGGCGAGAACTGGTTGATGCGCGAACATCGTTCCGGCACGACGCAGCGCACGATCACGCTGCCGAGCCCAGTGAGCTCGGAGAACGCTGCCGCGCATCTCGAACACGGCATCCTTTCGTTACGACTCCCCAAGGTTCAGGGCGCACAAGCGCGGCGCATCAGCGTGTCGACCAGCTCGAGCGGGACGCCGGCTATTAGCGGCGGCAGCGCGCAGGGTGCGCACGGTGGGCGCGACCATACCGCTCAGGGCGACCGGGTTACCGAGGAGTCTCAGGAGTCGTTTCCGGCCAGCGACCCGCCGTCCTGGACACCCGAGAAGGTCGGCTAAAGAACCCGCAAAACCTGGGCGATATCCTGGCGGAGTGACGATCTGGCTGCTCAAGACCGAGCCGACCGAATTCAGCTTCGATGACCTGGTTGCGCGAGGGGTCGAGCCATGGGATGGCGTGACCAACCAGACGGCCCTGCGCAACCTGCGGTCGGCGCAGCAAGGCGAGATCTGCGTCATCTATCACACGGGTAACGAGCGCCAGGCCGTCGGACTGGGCACGGTCGAGCGGACCGCCTATCCCGATCCGAAACTCCACGACGACAAGCTGATCGTGATCGACGTGCGGGCCGGGCAGCGGCTGCCCAAGCCGGTGCGTCTGGATCAGATCAAATCCGACGGGCGCTTCGCCGACAGCCCGCTCGTGCGCATGGGGCGGCTGTCAGTGGTGCCGCTCACCGATCAGCAGTACGCGGCAATTCTCGAGCTGTCGGAGATGTAGGCGGCGCGGCTCCGTCCGCGGGTTGGCAGTTCGGACACCAGTACGTGGGGCGATTCAGAGCGCCCTGACGCCGCACGCGAATCGGTGTTCCGCAGTGGGGACACGGCTCGTTGGCGCGGCCATAAACGTAGGAGCTGCCGCGCGCGGCCGGGTCGCCGCGGGTGGTGACGCGGTGCGGCCGGCCCGGGGTGGCGTTGTCGAGCAGGAGTCGATGCGCCGTGGCGATGATCGCCTCGAGACGGCTGTCGTCGAGGACTGCCACGCGTGTCCAGGGATTGACGGACTCGATGAAGAGCGTTTCGCTTTTGAAGACGTTGCCCACTCCAGCCATGACGCGCTGGTCCAGGAGGGCTTCGGCGATCTCGGCATCGGGCTGCGAGCGCAGGCGACGGAGTGACTCTGCCGAAGAGAACGAGGGCGAGAGGAGATCGGGGCCGAGCGACCTGAGCGCGGGGTGCAGCGCGACCGCGCGGTTCTCCATCAGCTCTGCAACGGGCGCGTTGAAGCACACGAGGACGTGCTCGGCCACTTCGAGGACGACTCTCGCTTTCCAGTCGGCCATGCGCCAGCGTTCGCCTGGCGCGTAGCGATGCCAGGTGCCGCCCATGCGCAGGTGGGTGTGCAGGGTCAGACCGTTGTCGAAACGGATGAGCAGGTGCTTGCCGACAGGCTCGACAGACACGACGCGGGCGCCCACGACGCGCTGGATCTGTGGCCCGGGGGTTCGGGCGCGGGCGCCCAGGATGTGCTGACCGACGAGCAGTGGCCGCAACGCGGCGGCTGTCTGGAAGATCGTGTCGCCTTCAGGCACTCCGCGCCTGAGGATGGCTCAACGCCGGAAGGCGCAGCGTCAATCCGAGATACTCGCGGACAAAGCCGGCCTGTTCGAGCAAGGGCCGAACGGGTGAGCTGAGCGCTGACTCGCCGTCGACGTGATCGAGCACCAGCTCGCGCCGCGTGGCATTTTCGGCGAGGCGCCGCAGTGCACCAAGCGCCTGGGTGGTTGCGGCGTCGAAGGCTGGCAAGGTGATCAGGCCTTTGCGACCGCGCTCGACGTACAGCGCCGGCTCGCCGTCGACCAGGATCACGTACGCGCCGCCCACGCGCTGCAGCCGGCGGCCCTTGGGCCAGGCGAGTGCCGCGCCGTACGGATTGGCGGGATCAGCGGCGGCCAGCACGTGCACCGTCGGCCCGTCGGCGGGCGCGCGCTCGGCGCGCAAGCGGTCCACCGCGCCGGGCATGGCGAACTGGGCGGCGCCCAGACCCTCGACGAAGTAGCCGCGGCGAATCTTGCCGGCTTCTTCCATCGCCCGCAGTACGGGATACACCGCGGCGAAGCCTCCGGCCACGCCTTCGCCCAGGACCGATTCACGCGTGACCACACCGTGGCGTTCGAGGAGCGCCAGGGCCAGCGCGTGGAAACGCTCGGTGCTCGGCGCGCTGCTGCTCACTACCGACCACCGCCCGGCCGCTTCGGGCGGGCCGCCGCGCGTGAGGTGCGCCGGTCGACGCGTGCGCGCACGCCGCTGGAGGCGCAGGCGCAGCGGGGTCAACGTGTCGTTGGTGATCTCGCCGGACCACACCAGGTCCCACAACGCGTCCAGCACCGCGGCATCGGTGGGGCCGCCGACGGCTGAGAAGACCTCGCGGAAGAACGAGGCGCCGCGTTCGGCCAGGTGGTGCCGAATTCGGTCGTGGATCGGCTCGCCAGGTGGCTCTTCAGGCGCGGTCGGCGCCAGCAACGTCAGCCGGTCGCGCCGGATGAGCGCCACACGACCATCATCGGCGCCAATCGAGCCGCGCCCGAGCCAAACGACCTCGCCCGAAGCGCACAGCTCGTCGAGCAGCCGCGGCTGATAGCCGCGAACGCGCGCGGGCAGCACGTCCCGCTCATAGATCGACCAGGGCACAAAGACGCCTTCGAGTTGCGCGACAACGTCCAGCAGACGGTCGAGGGTGCCCGCTTCGCTACCCACGCCGTGCCAGGCTGGCAAGAAGCGCGCGAGCGCGACGCTGGGCAGCGGCTCGACCTCGCGGCGGAGGCGCGCCAGTGAACGGCGACGCAGCGAGCGCAGCACGTCCGCGTCGCACCACTCGCGCTCGGCCCCGCCCGGGCGGAACTCTCCGCCCAGGATGCTGCCCGCGGCTTCGAGGCGCCGCAACGTGTCGTGGACCAGCGCGGCCGGCAGGCCCCACCGAGCGGCCGGGTCGCGCGCGGTGAAGGGAGCATGCGTGCGCGCCCAGCGCAGCAGCAGCGTGTCGAGCGCATCGACGGTCGGGGCAAGGAAGACATCGGGCACGCCGCGCGGGGGTTGGACGCCCAGCGCGTCGCGATAGCGGGCCACGTCCTCGATGGCGATCCAGCGGTCTTCGCCCGCGATGCGGACCTCGACCGCGCGCCGCTCGGCCGCCAGCGTCGCCAGCCAGTCCGCCGAGTCCCCGACGCCGGTTGAGCGCCCGGCCGCTTCCGAGGCGCTCAGATCGCCGACCCGCCGCAGCAGGTCGTGCAACTGGTCGCGCGTGCGCACGCGCCGGTCCGCGAGCGACTGCAGCTCGAGCTCCAGGCCGCTTACCGCGCTGGGGTCGAGCAGCTCGCGCAGCTCCTCCTGACCCAGCAGTTCGCGCAGGCGTTCGCGGTCCAGGGTCAGCGCCTGCGCGCGGCGTTCGGCCAGGGGCGCATCGCCCTCGTACATGAACTCGGCGATGTAGTCGAACAGTAAAGAGCGCGCGAACGGTGAGGCGGCGCCGGTTTCGACGGAAGTCACTCGAATGTGGCGTTGCTGGACGCCGCGCAGCACATCCTGCAGCGCCGGCACGTCGAACACGTCCTGCAGGCACTCACGGTACGTCTCCAGCAGGATCGGGAACGATCCGTAGCGACTGGCGACCGCCATCAGGTCCGACGCGCGCTGGCGCATCTGCCACAGCGGCGTGCGCGCATCGCCGCGGCGGCGTGGCAGCAACAGCGCCCGTGCCGCGTTTTCGCGGAAGTGCGAGGCAAACAGCGCCGAGCCGCCCAGCTCGCGCACCACCAGGTCCTCGACTCGTTCGGGGTCGGGGAACAGCAGCTCGTCCAGCGACGTCTCTTCCAGGCCCTCGGGCAGGCGCAGCGCAATGCCGTCGTCGGTCCAGATGGCGTACAGGTCGACCCCGAGACGCTCACGGATGGCGGCGCCGATCGCCAGCGCCCACGGCGCGTGGACGCGGCCGCCGAAGGGGGTCAGCACGCAGACCCGCCAGTCGCCCAGCTCGTCGCGGAAGCGCTCGACCACCAGCGCCCGATCGCTGGGCACGATGCCCGTCGTTTGCTTCTGCTCGGCAAGGTAGGCCACCAGGTTGCGCGCGGCCAGCTCGTCCAGATTGTGTTCGGCCGTCAAGGTGCTCACGGCGCGCTCTTCTTCGAGGCTGGCGATACGTCGGCTGAACTCGCCCAGCGCCCGCCCGAGCTCGATTGGCCGCCCGGCGGCGTCGCCATGCCAGAACGGGGTTTTGCCCGGCTCGCCCGGCGCCGGCGAGACGATCACTTGCTGGGGAGTGATGTGCTCGATCCGCCAGGTGCTGGCGCCGAGCACGAAGGTCTCGCCCGCGCGGCTCTCGTACACCATCTCCTCGTCGAGCTCGCCCACGCGCGGGCCGCCTTCGCCCAGAAACACGCCGTACAGCCCCCGCTCGGGAATCGTGCCGCCGCTGGTAACCGCCACCACGCGCGCGTCGCCGCGGGCGACGACCGTCTCCGCCACTCGATCCCAGATCAGGCGCGCCTTGAGGTTGGAGAACTCGTCGGACGGATAGTGGCCCGAGAGCATGTCCAGCACGCCTTCGAACAGGGTGCGCGGCAAGCTCGCGAAGTTGTACGCCCGCCGACATGCGGCATACAGCTCATCCACAGACCACGCATGCCGGGCGCACATCGCCACGATCTGTTGCGCGAGGACGTCGAGCGGGTTGCGCGGCACGCGCGTCGACTCGATCGCTCCGTCCAGCATGCGGCGCACCACGACCGCCGCTTCGAGCAGGTCACCCCGATACTTGGGAAAGATCTTGCCGGAGCTCACCGCCTCGACCGAGTGTCCCGCGCGCCCGATCCGCTGCAGGCCGCTGGAGACCGACGTCGGCGCCTCGACCTGGATGACCAGGTCGATCGCGCCCATGTCGATGCCGAGCTCCAGCGAGCTGGTGGCCACCAGGCCGCGCAGCGTGCCGGATTTGAGCATCTCTTCGACCACCAGGCGCTGCTCGCGCGAGATCGAGCCGTGATGCGCGCGGACCAGCGGCGGCCCGCCGGGATCCTCGGAGTCGGCCTCGGCCAGCTCATTCAGCCGTTGCGCCAGCCGTTCGGCGAGCCGGCGGCTGTTGACGAAAATCAGCGTCGAGCGATTGGCGCGGATCAGCTCGAGCAGGCGCGGGTAGATGGACGGCCACACCGAGTTGCGCGCTTCCGACCGCAGCTCCGCGCCCAGCACCGACCCGCCCGGCGGCGGCCCTGGTTCGGCTTCCAGGCCTGGGTTGGCCATGTCCTCGACGGGCACGATCACCTGCAGGTCCAGCGCCTTGCGCTTGCCCACGTCCACCAGCGTGACCTGACGATCGACGCCGCCCAGGAAACGGCCGATCTCGTCCAGCGGGCGCTGCGTGGCGGACAGCCCGATGCGCTGCACGCGCTCCTGCGCAACGTGGTCCAGGCGCTCGAGGGATAGCGCCAGGTGCGCGCCGCGCTTGCTGCCGGCTACCGAGTGAATCTCGTCGACGATCACCCAGCGCACCGATCCGAGGATCTCGTCGGCGCGCGAGGTCAGCAGCAAGTACAGCGACTCGGGCGTCGTGATCAGGATGTCGGGGGGAGTCCGGTTGATGTCGCGCCGATCAGCCGCGGACGTGTCTCCGGTGCGGATGGCAACGTCGATCTTTGGCGGCGGCAGATTCAGCCGCTGGGCGGCCAGCCCGATGCCAACCAGCGGCGCCTTCAGGTTGCGCTCGACATCGTGGGCCAGCGCCTTCAACGGCGAGACGTACAGCACGCGGCAGCGCTGCCTCGCGTTGGTCGGCGTGGGCTGGGTGGCGAGGTGATCCAGGCACCACAGGAAGGCGGCCAGCGTCTTGCCCGAGCCGGTCGGCGCCAGGATCAGCGTGTGCTCGCCGCGGCCAATGGCAGACCAGCCCTGGGACTGGGCGGCGGTCGGCGCGGCGAAGGTGCGCGCGAACCACTCCCGAGTGGCGGGGCTGAAGGCGGCCAGTGGGCTGCTTTCGCGCACGTCAACAAGCGTACACTAGAACAAATGTTCGCGTCAATATTATGGCCGCGTTCAGGCGGGCACGCCGACCAGCGACTTGAACGCGATCCCGTCGCGCATGATCAGCGACAGCCTGTGTTTGTTCTGCAGCACCCGAATGTCGGCGAGTGGATCGCCGTCAACGCCCAGCACGTCGGCGCGCTTGCCGACCTCCAGCGTGCCAGTGAGGTGGGCGATGCGCGCGCATTCGGCCGCCGACTTCGTCGTCGCCACGATGGCCTGCATCGGCGTCATGCCGCCTTCGACCATCCGCTCGAGCTCCTCGGCGTTGCTGCCGTGCGGCCCCACGCCCGTGTCGGTGCCCATCGCGATGCGCACGCCGCGTTCCACGGCCAGGCGGAAGCTGCCCTGGTGGGCCGCCATCACCTCGCGCGCCTTGCGCAGCGCGTAGGGCGGCACCGACGACGGGTCTTTTTCGGCGCGCCGCACCACCCACAGCGGGGCGACCAGCGTCGGCACGAACCAGGTCCCGCGCCGCTTCATCTCGTCCACCACTTCCTCGTCCAGAAAGATGCCGTGCTCGATCGAGCTGATGCCGCCGAGCACCGCGTTCTTGATGCCCTGGGTGGCCTGCGCGTGGGCCATGACCGTCTTGCCAGCCGCTCTGGCCTCGTACACGATCGCGGCGATCTCGTCAGGCGAGAAGCCCGTGGCGCCCGGCTCGTCGTTTGGCGACATCACCCCGCCGCTGGTGTGGACCTTGATCTGGTCGGCGCCCGCGCGCAGCACCTCGCGCGCCGCGCGGCGCACGCCCTCCACGCCGTCGACCACCGTGTGCGGCAGCTCCGAGACCGGACGAATGTTGGCGCCGTTGGGCATGACCGAATCGCCGTGCCCGCCCGTCTGGGACAGCGCCGAAACGGCGATGCGCACGCGCGGCCCAGGGAACAGGCCCCGATCCAGGGCCATCTTGACACCCCGCGGCGTGCCAGCCGCGTCGCGGACGCTGGTGAAGCCCGCCTCGAGGGTGACGCGCGCATGATTGAGCGCGTGGGCCACGATCAGGCTGAACGGCGTGAGCAGGCGCTCCTGGAGACCCCACGTTGAAGAGCCGAGATGGACGTGACAGTCGATCATGCCTGGCATGACGGTCAGGTGCTCGGCGTCGATCACGTCGGCGCCATGCGGCGCGTCCCCATCGCGCGCGATGGCGATGATGGTGTCGCCGTCGAAGATAAGCGTGGCGCCACGGATCGGATCGGCGCCAGTCCCGTCGATCAGGGTGCCGCATCGAATGGCGGTGGTCATGGCGAGGTTTTAGGGCAACTCCTCTCGGAACGATTGTCGTCCGCTGTGCGTCCAGAACAGTAGCGTATGCTCACTCCGGGTGATTCGGTGAACGCCGCCGTCGAAGGCCACAAGTCGCTGATCGTGCTGCCGACATACAACGAGCGCGAGAACGTCGAGGCAATCGTGGCGGCAGTCATCAGTCAATCGCCCGATTTCGAGGTGCTGGTCGTCGACGATAACTCGCCGGACGGCACCGGCGGCCTCGTCGATTGCCTGTCGCGCTGCGAGCCACGCGTGCACGTCATGCACCGCGCCGAAAAGAGCGGCCTGGGGACGGCCTACATCGCTGGCTTCGAGTGGGCGTTGGCGCGGGACTATGCCTACGTGTTCGAGATGGATGCCGATTTCTCGCACGATCCGGCCGACCTGGTGCGCTTGCGTGCGCCGCTGGTTGCCGGCGCCGCCGACGCGACGGTCGGTTCGCGCTGGGTGCCCGGCGGCGGCACGCGCAACTGGTCGTTTCTGCGCACGTTCATCAGTCGCGGCGGGTCGGTCTACGCCCGCGTGATCCTGGGCGTGCCAGTCCGCGACCTGACCAGCGGCTTCAAGTGCTTCGGTCGATCCGTGCTCGAACACCTCGACCTGAGAAGCGTGCGGTCCAATGGCTACGCCTTCCAGGTCGAGATGAACTATCGCTGTTTCCTGAGCGGCTTTCGGGTCCAGGAAGTGCCGATCGTGTTCGTGGATCGGCGCGTCGGCAAGAGCAAGATGGGCAGCCACATCGTCACCGAGGCCATGGGCGTGGTGCTCCGCTTGCGGCTGCAGCACATGTTCGAGACCGGCGCTCAGTCGCGAGTGGCGAAGTACTCCAGGACGCCCTGAGTGCAGCCATCGGCGAGCGCATCGAGCGTGGCGCCGTCGTGCAGCAGTGCCGCTTCGGTCGGATTCGAGAGGAACAGATTCTCCACCAGCGCGCTCGGTTCTGGGCCCTGCAGGCTGAAGAAGTGACCGTACGGCTTGCCCGCGGTCAGGTCTGACTTCACGCCGCGATCCAGAGAGGCATAGCCGACTTCCGATTGAAGCGCGTCGATCACGTTGTGCTGCAGCGCCGTGGCCAGCACCTGGTCGGTATCGCCGGTGTCGTCGGCACGGGCTGGATTGAAGTACGTCTCGGTGCCGTGCAGGCTGGTGGGCCCGCCGTTGAAATGCAGCGAGATGAAGATGCGCGCCGGGCCGCCGGCGGCGATGCGCGCGGCTTGCTCGGCGGCAATGTCGTCCGTCGCACCGGGGTTGGCCAGCGGCGTGAGCGGCCGGTCGTCTTCACGGGTCATGCGCACCGTCAGGTGGGCTGCCTGCAGGCGGGCTTTGACCCGCTCGGCCAGGTCGAGGGTCAGCTGGTATTCGTGCAGGCCACCGCCGCTGGCGCCGACGTCCGCGGTGCTGTGGCCCGGATCGAGGGCGACGTCGACTTGCGACTGCTGCAGGAACAGGAGCGCAGCCAGCAGGCCGACGAGCACGCTGGCAGCGTAGCAGTCCGAAAGGCAGCGAGAAAGTGGGGAGATGCTGTAGAATTTGTGGCACTTGTCGAGTTGGGCGAAGCTGTCGGATCGAAGGGGTTACGTGTTGATCGTTGACGGCGCTCAGGCTCGAGCTTACGCCTGAGAGATAATGGCCACAGAAGACATCGGTAACATTCGACAGATTCTCGTCGAGGACGAGATGCGTTCCTCGTATCTCGATTACGCGATGAGCGTCATTACCGCGCGTGCATTGCCGGATGTGCGCGACGGTTTGAAGCCCGCGCAGCGTCGAATTCTGGTCGCCATGAACGACCTGAATCTGGCCCCCAACCGCGGCTATCGCAAGTGCGCCAAGATTGCGGGTGATACCTCCGGGAACTATCACCCGCACGGGGAAGCCGTCGTGTATCCGACACTCGTACGTCTGGCCCAGCCTTTCAACATGCGCTACCCGCTGGTCGACGGCCAGGGCAACTTCGGGTCCGTCGATGGCGATCCGCCGGCCGCCATGCGCTACACGGAGGCGCGCCTCACGCCGCTGGCGATGGAGATGTTGGCGGACATCGACATGAATACCGTCGACATGATCGCCAACTACGACGGCACGCGCGACGAGCCCGTTGTCCTGCCTGGCCGATTTCCGAACCTGATCTGCAACGGATCGGCCGGGATCGCCGTGGGTATGGCGACGAACATCCCGCCGCACAACCTCAGCGAAGTGGTCGATGCCCTCCACCATCTGATCGAACATCCAGAAGCCACTATCGATGATCTGATGCAGTTCATCAAAGGCCCGGATTTTCCAACTGGCGGCCTGGTCATGGGCTTCGAAAAGGATCGCGAAGGGCTCGTCATCAACAACCTCAAGCACGCCTTCGCAACCGGGCGCGGGCGCATCCTGGTGCGGGCCAAAGTCGAGTTCGAGGAAACGTCGAATGGGCGCACCGAGCTGATCGTCACCGAGCTGCCGTACCAGGTCAACAAAGCCGTGCTGCAGGAGCGTATCGCGGAGCTAGTTCGCGAAAAGAAGATCGACGGCATAGCGGCCATGAACGACTACAGCGATCGACGTGGCATGCGGCTGGTGATCGAGATCAAGCGCGACGCCAATCCGCACACCGTGCTCAATCACCTGTACAAGCACACCTCGATGCAGCAAGCGTTCGGCTTCAACATGCTGGGCCTGGTCGACGGACAGCCACAGCTGATGCCGCTCAAGCGTCTGCTGGTCGAATTCCTCGATTATCGCCAGGAGGTCCTCACTCGCCGCACGCAGTTCGAGCTGGACAAGGCGCGCGCCCGCGCGCACATCCTGGAAGGTCTGGTCATCGCGCTCGACCATCTGGACGGCGTCATTCAGACGATCCGCCAGGCCGACAGCCGTGAAGCCGCGCGGCCGCAATTGATGGCCAATTTCGGGCTCAGCGAGATTCAGGCCCGCGCGATCCTCGAGATGCAGCTCGGCCAGCTGGCCAACCTGGAGCGCCAGCGCATCCTCGAGGAGTACGAAGAGATCAAGAAGCGGGTCGCCTACCTCGAAGACCTGCTGGCCAACCCGCGCAAGATCACCTACCTGGTGCGCGACGAGCTGGCCGAGCTCAAGCGCAAGTTTGGCGACGCGCGGCGCACCGAGATCGTCAGCGATTTCGCCGGGGAGATCACCGACGAAGACCTGGTCGCCAACGAGAAGGTGCTGATCACGATCAGCGGTCGCGGCTACGTCAAACGCATGCCCGCCAACACCTACAAGGTGCAGCGCCGGGGCGGTCGGGGCATCATTGGCCAGGTTCTCCGCGAGGAGGACGCGCTGCGGCACATGATCGCCGCCAACGCCCGCGACAACATCCTGTTTTTCAGCGACAAGGGCAAGGTGTACCAGCTCAAGGCCTGGCAGGTGCCGAGTTACGATCGGACCGCGCGCGGGACGCCGCTGATCAACGTGATCAACATCGAGTCCGGCGAGAACATCACCTCGATCCTGCCCGCGCCCGACTTCGAAAACAGCGACTTTCTGATCTTCGCCACGCGTTCGGGCGAAGTGAAGAAGTCGCCGCTCAACGACTTTGCTCAGGTCCGCTCGAATGGCTTGCGGGCGATGACGCTCGAAGAAGACGACGAGCTGCTCGACGTCAAACATTGCCGCGCGGAGGACCACATCATCCTGGTGACCGAGCTGGGCCGCTCGGCGCGCTTCACGGTCGACGTGCTGCGCACCGCCTCGCGGGTGAGCGGCGGCGTGCGCGGCATCCGCATGGCGGCCGGCGATCAGCTGGCGTCGATGGACGTCGTCGAGCCCGATGCGCAGCTGCTGATCGTCACGCGCAACGGCTACGGCAAACGCACGCCGCTGGCGGCGTACCCGGTCAAGGGTCGCGGCATCGGCGGGGTGCGCGCGATACGCATCACGCGCAAGACGGGCGGCGTGGCCGCGGCACGCGTGGTTCAGGGCGACGAGGAGCTGATGATGATCTCGGCGGGCGGCATCGTGATTCGCACCCCGCTCGAGACCATGCGCGAGCACGCCGGACGCATGACCTCTGGCGTGATCATGATGAACCTGCGCGAAGGCGACCGGCTGGCGGCCATCGCCATTCTCGAGCCGAGCGCCAATGGCAATGGCAACGACGATGGCGACAGTCCGGGTGAGTTGGACTCAGAGTTGGAGCCAGAGCCAGAGGAGACTGACGTCGTCGACGAAGAGGCGCTCGCGGCGCTGCCGTCGGCGTCGGACATCGAGGTCTCGGAAGCCGAGGCGGCCGCGGCCGAGGACGAAACCGACGACGACGAAGACCACGACGCGGAACTCGACGACGACGACGACGCGTGACGCTTTAGGCCAAGGTCAGGCGAATTTCGCGAAAATTGGTCGCCACGTGACACAAACGCCGCTACACGGGTTCAGCCGCCAGGTGCCGGCGCGCACCGTTGATGCCGCAGGACTCACAGTCCTGGGCGTGGAAAGCGCTCTTCTTTGTCTCGGCTATTTTCGGGTCCGCTGATTCAACACGTGCCAGCCGCAGCTGAACCAACGTTTGGTTTGAGGAGTGCCCCCCGACGGGCTCGAACCGTCAACCTTCGGATTAAAAGTCCGCTGCTCTGCCATTGAGCTAGAGG
>Ga0213876_10000946_pt1 | contig 19108 bp, 19 predicted proteins | sample BarmaccomBMRX_R9_FD_160113 | JGI IMG/M metagenome (GOLD analysis project Ga0213876, IMG submission 160113) | Root-associated microbial communities from Barbacenia macrantha in rupestrian grasslands, the National Park of Serra do Cipo, Brazil - RX_R9 | ecosystem: Host-associated > Plants > Roots... | reverse complement strand
GATGATGACGTCGGCTGGGCCTTGCTGTACCGGGGCAATCTATTACTTCACGAAAAGAAAATCGAGGAGGCAAAAGCAAAGTACCGTGTGCTCGTGACGAAGGCGCCTAGAAATTTCAACACTTTATTGGTGCGAGCGGCGGCCTTCAACAACATCGCATTTATCGATTTGCACAGCAAGAATTTCGATGCGGCCCAAAAAGGATTCGCCTCTGCCCAGGACCTTGCCGAAAAATTGACGAACGAAGCCGAAGACGCGTTGAACGTCAGGTTGGCAAACCAGCTATTGGCGCGCATTCACTATGGCGTGCGCGTCTTTTGGCGGCCGAATATCCCGACCAGGTCGCAAGGCCAATGGCTGAATATGAAGCAGCCGTCGAAGCAAACAGCAGCTACTTCCGGGCTCACTACCAACTGGCGAAGAGCTATCTCGCGGAGTCGAACTACAAAAGCGGACTCGACCAACTCCAGCAGACCATTCAACTGGAGCCCGGGTTTGAACCGGCCTATGCAGACTGGCGGCTTGTGATCGACACCTGGAAGAAACTGCCCGATCGGCAGAAGACCTACAAACCTCGTGCGCGCACCCTCGCGGCCGATTACAAAATATGGGGCGATACATTTGCTCAGGCCGGCAATCCGGATGAAGCTTCGGATCGTTATTGCAAGGCCGCAAACCTCGACTCCCGATACAAGAACTTATGTCCTGACCACCACTTATAGTCTGACTAAACTTGTTTCGCCCGTGGTCGCCTGCTATGCCTTTTGTGAGGGCAATCTGTGATTCTCCTGCACATCCGCCCCGAGCAATCTCATCCAATGTAGGTAACTGTCGTACAGCTAATGGCAACAAAATCGGTACGAGAACTCATCGCACGCTCGGTTTGGTCGTTCACCGCCGGGTGCCTGCTCTTTTCGGGGCTATCTGTCGCGCAGCAGCCTCCCGCCCCAGCGCCGCCCGCGCCCGGCACTCTGCCGCAGGGTACAAATCCGCCCGAACCGGAACAAAAGCGCATCTTCTGGATCATCCCCAATTTCCGTACTTTCCCGAGCTTGGTCAATTACAAGCCGTTAACACCCGGACAAAAGTTCAAGATCGCGAGCCAGGATTCGTTTGACCGCGGCACATTCGCCCTGGCCGCCGTATTTGCCGGCGAGAGCCAGCTAACCAACTCCAATCCTGAATTCGGCGACGGCGCAGCCGCCTATGGCCGTTACCTCGCCACCAGCTATGCGGATTTCGTCATCGGCGACTTCATGACTGAGGCGATCTACCCGTCGCTCCTGCATCAGGATCCTCGCTATTTCCGCCGCGGGACCGGAAACGGGCTTTCTCGATTCGGTTACGCCGTGGGCCAACTCTTCTGGACGCACACCGATTCGGGCGGCATGGAATTCAACTATTCGGAGGTTGCGGGCAACGCAACCGCGGTCGCCATCTCGAACGCCTATTATTCAAGCAACCGTGATGCCAAGGACGCGGTGGTAAAACTCGTCACGCAACTAGCGGTCGACGGAGCGTCCAACATTCTCAAGGAATTCTCGCCGGATATTTATCGCAAGTTCCGCCGCAAACACGCAGACCATTGAGGCTGTTGAATGGGCGAGCTCTTGTCCCCTCTCATTCGGCGAAGTACCCCGCCCTAGTTTGAATTATTAGGCCGGGCTGCTTTGCGGACAGCCGGATTTTGCGATACTGCCCTCCCCCATATTTTCGCTCGGGCGTGTACCCAATGCTGTATTGGCTGCGCAGTTGCTTTTCGAGTGACGCGTAGATCTGCTCGATAGGCCGGTCTTTGGACAGCTCGAAGAATTCACCGCCCGTTTCTTGAGCGAGCCGTTGCAAAGTACGCTTGCCTCTCGCGTGAACAAGCGGAAAGATTGCGGCGACTGCCGGGTCTATTCTCTCAATCGGAGTGATTTTATTGAAGAGAATCGAGAAGATCATGACGTCAGCCCGCTGTGCGAATTCGATTGCCGAGTCAATTGTTGTCCGGTCGCGTGCAATGCCGTCGGCCAGGATTATAAGAGCTTTGCGTCCTGGCTGTTTCCTCATCTGACCCTCAGAGCAGTCGCGGACGGCCTGAAACAGCCGTGTGCCGCGCCCTTGCGCAACTTCGAGCTTCTTTAAAGCCGCCTCGAGTTCTGTACGCGAATAGGTTAAACCTTGCAATACTTCCACCCGGTAGTCGCAATGGGCTACGAAGGCGCGGTCTTTGCCCTCTCGAAAAATTTTTTCGAGAAAGCAGTAGCCCGCGTCGCGTTCGTCTCTGATCAACCAATCCAAGGGGCCGCCTGGCCGATGGTTGTCTAGGAAACCAGATTCGATGATCCTTTTGCCGGTATCCACGAGAAGGCCGATGGTCAGAGGAAGGTCTGATTCTCGGGAAAAATACAGGATTCTCTGACGCACTCCATCCTCTTCGAGGATGAAGTCCTCCTGGCTGAGATTTGTGATGACGGCGCCACGCCTGTCGTGGACGGTTGCAAACAGAGTGACGACCTTGACTTCAGTGGAGAATCTAGGCTCTTGTGCGAAAGCGCTGACGCTGGCGCCGAGGATTAAACCGCGTCTCGTCATTCGCGTCATCGATGGCCGCATCTGACTTTATCGCAGTAGAGACCACCGTCTCAAAAAGCCGCCGGGGGTGACCAGGCGAAACCCGCTAAAGTCGAAAGCTCACCTTCTTGATTGGGCGGCCCATCAGCCAAGCATCCGTTGGTAAGGCGCCGAAATCCTTCGGTGAGGCAGGCGTCGTCACAGCCCGCTAAAATCATAGAGCGCATACTTGAGTACGCCACTCCAGACCACCGAGGTGGCCCCCACTCCGCGACTTGCTTCGCCGCTGCTCCCGATCTTTTTGATCGTACTGGTCGACGTGCTGGGGTTCACCATCATCCTTCCCCTGCTGCCGTTCTACTCGGAACGGCTCGGCGCCTCGCCCACCGCGGTCGGCGCGCTTGTCTCGATCTACGCTCTCTGCCAGCTCATCTCCGGCCCCATCCTCGGTCAACTCTCCGACCATCATGGCCGCCGCCCTCTGTTGCTTGTCAGTCAGGCCGGCACGCTCGCCGGTTTTCTGTTGCTCGCCTTCGCGCAACAACTCTGGCTGGTGTTTTTGTCGCGCGCCATCGACGGCGCAACTGCCGGCAATCTCACCATCGCGCAAGCCTACATCAGCGACGTCACCAAGCCGCAGGATCGCGCCAAATCTTTCGCGCTCATCGGGATCGCTTTCGGCTTCGGCTTTCTCGTCGGGCCCGCCATCTCCGGTTTCCTCGCACACTACTACGGCTACCAGGCGCCCATCTTCGCCGCCGCCGCGCTCTCCTTCACCACCATCCTCTGCACCTTTTTCCTTCTTCCGCGCCGCGAGCCCGTTCACGAATACAACGAAGAGGCCGAACCCAGTTCCGGTCCCGGTGGCAGGCGCCTCTCGCTCCTCTCCTGGGGCGAGTACCGCAAATATTTTCGTGATCCCCAGCTCGCGCGCCTGCTGCTGCAGTGGTTGCTGTTTTCGTTTTCCTTTGCGACTTTCATCTCCGGGTTCGCGCTGTTCGCGGAGCGGCGCTATGTCTGGCACGGGCATCCCGTCGGCGTGCGCGAAGTCGGCTATATTTTCGCGTTCACCGGCTTCATCGGCATGATCATGCAGGGCGGCGTCGTCGGCCGGCTCGTGCAATGGCTCGGCGAGGCGCGCGTCGTCCAAATTGGCTTCCTCTCGTCCGCGATCGGCAACATCGCAACCGGTCTCACCCACACCGTTGGTCAAATGCTATGCGTCGCCGGACTCGCCAACGTGGGCGCTGCCGGACTCCGCCCATCTCTCACCAGCATGATTACTCAGAAGGCAGGCAAGCGCGAGGTCGGCGTCGTCATTGGACTCACTCAATCCCTCATGTCTATCGCCCAGATCACCGCGCCCATCATCTCCGGACTGCTCATCGACGCGGACGATCACTTCCACGACCAGCGCTTTCTCGTCGCGTGGGCCGTTTGGGCCGGCGTGTTAGCTCTGGCCGCTCTCTTCTTCGCTCCTCGCGCGGCGCCGCGCCCCATTGCCACCACGCTTTGAAGTTCCCTAAGCTGTGGTTCCTGCTCCGTCCTTCGGAGTGGTTGTTGGTCGCCTTCTTCGGCTTCATCGCCGCCATCACGCCGTTCTTTCCAGGACGCCCGAATCTCGGCCTTCGCCCGCTCGCTGAATTTATAGCCGTAACCGCCGCGCTCGCCTTGCTCGGGTCGCTAGAGAAGGACCGCCGCGCTCCGTTCATCAGCCGTCTTCGCGATTGGTTGCCGATTCTGTTCACTCTCCTCGCCTTCCGCGAGATGGAGCTCTTCCTGCCACTCTCTTATGACGGCCAACTCGAGGCGGGATGGATTCGCCTTGACCGCACGCTGCTCGACACCTGGAATCTCCGGGCCGGTGTTGAGAGCCTCGGCCCAGTGATTCCGCTTTACCTCGAACTCTGTTACTTGCTGGTCTACGGCACGGCCGCAATCTCGGTTGGCATTCTGTACAAAAAGGGCAAGCGTTCGGTAATCGATCGCTTCTGGGTCGTGTACCTCACGGGTACTCTCCTCGCCTACGCCCTGTTCCCGTACTTCCCGTCGCAGCCGCCGCGCATCGTCTTTTCCGGCCTCGACAATCCCGCCGTGACCACGTGGTTGAGGCAACTCAACCTCTCCATCCTGAACCACGCCACCATCCACGTCGGCGTTTTCCCGAGCGCCCATGTGTCCTCCGCATTCGCCGCCGCCTGGGCCATGTTGGTGCTCATCCCGGAGCGCAAACGCTACGGCTGGTGCCTCGTCCTGTACGCTTCGAGCGTCGCCATCGCCACCATCTACGGCCGCTACCACTACACGGCCGACGTCATTGCCGGCTTCGGCGTCAGCTTAGTCGCCGCAGGTGCGGCCATTCTGTTCGCGCAAAGCATAAAAAAAGGGCCGTGAGTTTTGATCTCACGACCCTGAAGAAACTTGACTATGTATCTTGCTCTGTTAGCGGCGCCCAGCGGCATGGAAGCCGCCGCTATGGAACGCGCCGACGGCGAAGCCATGTATGCCGGTCGCTACGCCCGGACGTCCATAGTAGCGGTGGACGTAATACCCACGTCCGTAGAAGCCGCGTCCATAAAAACCGCCGTAGTAGCCGACGAACGCGGGTGAGTAGAAGCCCCAACCGAACGGGCTATACAGCAAACCCGCACCTGGCAGGAACGCGTAACTTGCCCACAGAGGATCCCAATACCAGCCGGGACCATACCAGCCGCCGTACGTTGCGATGTTGCTCGCCAGCCGCACGTTTGACTGAGCCTCAGCTTCGCTGCGAGTCTTGCTCCACACATACAGCGGGTCAGCTTCGGCAACCTGCTTGTCGAACCCATGCGTTTTCAGATTCGCGGCAGTCAGCACAACCTGATCGCCTTTACCGATCGTCTTGACACTGCCCGCTTCGAGCACCTTCACTTTTCCGTCCAGCACTCTCACGCTCTGCTGATTGGCATCGAACTCATACAGCCCATGCTTCTCGATGCTCGTCGTCGCGCCATCCATGTTGACCTGCATCACGGCGTCCTTCACCAGGTCCGCCGCCTCAATCATGGCGGAACCGCGGGTCACCTGGATCTGAATGTTCGCGAGACCCAGCGACTGCATCACAACTTCACTGTTGTGGCCAACGCGCAGAAACGCACCCGGCGTCAACAGCACTTCCACGTAGCCAGCCTGCGTGTCGAGGGCTTCATTCGGCTGCACAACCGTGTTGCCGGTTTCGCCGGGCGCAAGCGGCTGACCGTTCAGCGTGGCCTGCCCTTCCACGTAGTTAATAGTTCCCGGAACCGCCTGCCGCTGCGCAGGAACGGTGTACGCCACGGCGTTCGACGCGGACATGCCCACCTGGGCCAATCCCAACGTCGCGGCGACCAAAACAGCCCCAACTCGGAGACCGTTTTTGATTTGTCCTTTCATTGTCTTTCTCCCTGTCATTTGGACGCACGAGAGCGCCGTTGCGATGCAGGCATAGCAAAATTATCTGCTTTAGATTCCGCAACTTGCGGCTCATTTGCACCGCTGTGGTGCTTTTCGGCTAGCAGGATGCGGTTATGGATGGTCACCTCGCCACACTAACGTTCGAATGCATGTGCAGAGTTTCGTCTACCGCGAGTCATCGATAGTTCTGCACTGGCGCGGATTAATTCGATGTGTGTGGAATAATAGAATCATAGCCAGCAAACCGACTGAAGAAGAAATAACACGCTTTGCCGATATGTTTTCGGCGATGGGGACCGGGCCGCGCCTACGCATCATGCGCGCGCTTCTCTCGGCGCATCCTGAGGGAATGATCGTGAGCGATATCGGAGCCGAATTGGGCATACCGGCTTCAACGCTCTCGCATCACCTGGAAAAGCTGAAAAACGAAGAACTGGTAACGGTGAAGCGGGAAGGAACTTATCTTTGGTATTCGGCAAACGCCGCGGTGTTGCAGGAGCTTCTCGGGTTTCTATATGCCGAATGCTGTACGCGCAACAATGCCGTACAACCGCAGGCGATTATTCGAGTTTGCCGGTGACACCCGCCTGAGGGCGTCAATCGGCACACGGGGGAATTGCAAAATACATAAAGAGACGATATTGTTTTAAATGGTCGAATAGCCTCGCAAGAACGTCCAAAAGCGGCTTTTAGGAGGGTTTATGGCTTCCACGGTCTGGAAAGGATATATCACCTTCGGACTGATTACTATTCCGGTGCGCCTGTTTGCCGCAGCGCGCACGGAGCGTGTCAGCTTCAACCAGATTCACCAGGTCTGCGGAAGCCGTATCAAGCAGCAGACCTTCTGCCCGCATTGCGAACGAATCGTTGAGCGCAGCGAGCTCGTGAAGGGCTACGAAGTGGAAAAGGACCGCTACGTAATCATCAACGACGAAGACGTAAAGCAGATTGCCCCAGCTTCGAGCGACAACATGGAGATCCTCGAGTTCGTCCGTGCCGAGGGCATTGACCCCATTTACTTTGACGCTTCCTACTTCATGGTTCCCGAAGACGCGGGGAAGAAGGCGTACCACCTGCTGCTCGAAACCATGCGTAAATCCGGGTTCAGCGCCATCGCGAAGATCGCCATGCATCAACGCGAATACACGGTTGTGGTTCGCCCACACGCAGACGGGTTGTTGTTGCACACCATGTTTTATCCGGAGGAAGTGCGCGAAGTGCCCGAGTTCCGGCGCGACGAAACTGTCAGCGTAAAGCCGCAGGAAGTGGCGCTCGCCGAGAAACTGGTGGAAGGCCTGGCCGCCGATTTCGAGCCATCGAAATACCACGATGAATATCAGCAGAAGCTGATGCAGATGATCGAAGCCAAGAAGGAAGGGCAGGCCATCTCGGGTGAGAAGCCGAAGCAGCGCGCACCCGTTATCGATCTGATGCAGGCGCTGCAGAAGAGTTTGAGCGAATTGCCCCGAAAACCCGCCGCGAAGGAAACCGCAGCACAGGCCGCGGACGCGGACTCGGTGGCGACAAAGAAGCAATCGCGCCCGCGAAAAACGGCTACGGGCTGACGTCACCTGAAAGCTTAATTGCCGGTCGGGATAATGCCGTGGTTCTCGACCATGAGAATCGTGGTTCGCTCGGGAGCGCGCGTCCGGTGCACGATTCCTTTGGGAACTACGAAGCCCTGACGAGGCGATAGCTCTATTACTCGATCTTCCAAATCGATCAGCAGTTTGCCCTCGACAACATAGAAAAACTCGTCGTCGTTATCATGTTTGTGCCAGTGGTATTCGCCTTTTATAACCCCCATGCGAACCACTGAGTCATTCACGCGGCAAAGCGTTTGGTTGAACCAGTCGTATTCGCTGGAATCGCTGATGGCTTTCTCGTCGATTACTTCTAAAGGTCCGTAGAGGACGTTCAGGCGGGTCTCATAAGGGAAACGTGTTTCGGCCGGCATGTTGGGATCTCCTGACTAAATTGTAGTGATGCGTTACCTTTTCCTGGTAATCGAGAACTAACAATTGAGTATCCAATGAGGTTGGATCCATGGCGATTGCAAATGTAGGCAAATCGGGCGCCACGCTGGTTGCGCCGTCCGCGACGACAACTAACTACGGCGCCGCAATGGCGATGGTGACCACGCTTTTCTTCATGTGGGGCTTCGTCACCTGCCTGAACGACATTCTGATTCCGCGCTTGAAGTCCATTTTTGAGCTGAACTATGCCGAGGTCATGATGGTTCAGTTCGCCTTTTTTTCGGGTTATTTCCTGTTCGCCCTACCGTCAGGAAAAATCGTGGAATGGATTGGATACAAGCGAACCATGGTCTCGGGCCTGTTAACCATGACGGTTGGCGCACTGCTTTTCCTGCCCGCCGCTGCGGTACCGGCGTTTGGGCTATTTCTGACGGCGCTGATCATTCTGGCGGCGGGTATGACGCAACTGCAGGTTTCGGCTAACGCGTACGTCGCCGTTTTGGGCTCACCCGAAACTGCCTCGAGCCGCCTGAATCTGGCGCAGGGATTCAATTCGTTGGGGACGACTCTCGCGCCGGCATTCGGAGGAATTTTGATCCTCGGCGGGGCCGCACTGAGCAATGCGGAAGTGCACCGAATGAGCGCGGCCGCGCTGCAGGCTTATCGCGTGCAACAGGCTTCCTCCGTCAACCTGCCGTACATACTGATAGCGGCTACGCTCCTGACTTTGGCCACGGTCATCGGCTTTTTCAAATTGCCGGCGCTCTCCATGCATGTGGATCCGCTCGGCCTAGAAGATCCGAACACGCGCGAGGCCGTGAGCGTTTGGCGCCATCGTCATTTGATCTTTGGCGTTCTCGGGATTTTTCTCTACGTAGGCGCGGAGGTCTCGATCGGCAGTTTCCTTGTGAACTACTTTACGCAGCCGTACATCAGCACGATGACCGAGAAACAGGCGGCCTTCTACGTTTCGTTTTATTGGGGCGGACTGATGGTGGGACGCTTCATAGGCTCGGCGGTGCTTCGCAAAGTGCCGGCCGGAACTTTGCTTGGGCTGGTCGCTATTGTCGCCTCCCTGCTGGTAGGGACATCCATGCTGACCAATGGCGGGGTAGCGATGTGGACGATCATCTTGGTGGGGCTGTTCAACGCCGTGATGTTCCCGAGCATTTTTACCCTGGGCATCGCGGGATTGGGACCACTGACGGAGAAGGGATCCGGATTGCTGGTCGCGGCCATTGTCGGAGGCGCGATAATTCCGACCGTCGAAGGCGCGTTAGCGGATCGCATCGGCATCCATCACGCGTTCATCCTGCCGGCGTTGTGTTACTTGTACATCGCGTTTTATGGGTTCCGTGGATCGCGCCAGCACGCGATCGCGGCCGTGTGAGCAGCAGCCTCTGTCGTTTCTGAACGCACATTCATGAGAGGCCATTTGCGAGCGGTTGCGTGGGCGACTTTGTTCCTGGCTGTAATTGCGCTATCTGGAAAAGCTGAAGTACGGCTTCCCAAAATCTTCAGCAGTCATGCCGTGCTGCAGCGCGAGCAACCGATTCACGTCTGGGGCTGGGCGGCGCCGGGCGAGAACGTCTCAGTATCTCTCAACGGAACAAATCAAAGCTCGGCGGCGGATCGCCTGGGCCAGTGGAACATTTATCTTCCGCCGGAAAAGGCCGGCGGCCCATATCAACTGACGGTATCGGGGACCAACCGATTAGTTCTGGAGGACATTCTGATCGGTGACGTTTGGTTTGCGTCCGGGCAATCGAACATGGAGATGCCGTTAAACGGCTTTCCGGGATCGGCCGTGGTGAAAAACGCGGCAGAGGAGATCAGCAACGCCAACCATCCCGACATACGCCTGCTGTTCATTCCTCACAAAGCGTCGGCGTTTCCTTTGCGCGACTTCGAGGGCAACGTTCAGTGGACGGCATGCACGCCGGAAACGGCAGCGAAGTTTTCGGCCGTGGCCTATTTCTTTGGCCGGGAAATCGCATCGAGAGAGCACGTGCCCATCGGCCTGATCGATTCCTCCTGGGGCGGCACTCCTGCGGAAGCGTGGGTGAGCATGGAAGGACTCTCGGCCGACTCGGCGTTGATGCCTGTGTTTGCCATCTGGACCAAGATGGCAGATCAGCAGGAGGACATTCCGGCGATGTTAGCCGCTGAAAAAACCGAAGACGAAGCGGCGCGCCGCGCAAATGCGCCGAAGCCGAAACATACGTGGCACCCCGATCCCGGGTCCTACGATCCGTCCTGGCTGTTCAACGGAATGGTCGCACCGGCACTCAACTTTCGTATCAAGGGAGTGATCTGGTATCAGGGCGAGACCAACAGCGCCCCCGAGCGCGCACCCCTCTATCAGCGAGTCTTCTCAACGTTGATCGCCGATTGGCGCAAACATTGGGCTGAAGGAGAGTTTCCGTTCTTGTTTACTCAGATCTCCAGTTTCACCTCGACCCCCGCCGAGAATTGGCCGCTGGTTCGCGAGGCACAATTGTGCACACTGTCGGTTGCGAACACGGCCATGGCCGTCACAATCGATATCGGCGATCCCGATAATGTCCATCCGGCGGACAAGCAAACGGTCGGAGCACGGCTCGCGCTTGCGGCGCGTGCGCTCGCCTATCGCGAGGACGTCGAATACTCGGGCCCACTGTTTCGGGAAGCCAGCTTTGAGGACCGGGCGGTTCGCGTGTGGTTCACGCACGTGGATGACGGATTAGTGGCGAAGGGCGGCGTGCTTCAGGGATTCGAAATCGCAGGAGAGGATCGTCGTTACATTCCTGCGGAGGCGCATGTCGATGGCGCTACCGTTGTCGTTAGCAGTTCGCAAGTAGACAGGCCGAAATACGTTCGCTATGGATGGCAGAATGCGCCGGCGGTGAATTTGTATAACTCGGCTGGGTTACCTGCGTCGCCGTTCACATCGGAACCGTGAAGCCATCTAAGCGCGCTGATGAGTTAGCCCGCGGCGGTCGCCGGCTTTGCGTCGGACGCCTGGCGGCGTTTCCGTCCGCTGATCAAATAAATGGCAGCGCGCAATTCGAGCAGAGGATCGTTGGATGGTTCAATGCCATCCACGCGCGGAATGGGATCGAAGATCGTTTTCTTTTGTTGTGCTTCATTGTCGGGCACGAGCTCGGTCAGCACGAGAGAGCCCAGGTCGACCAGCGGCCGATCCTCAGGCCAATGAACCGTGGCATCGTCAACAACATCGTTATCGTTTGCCACCTGCACCTGAATACGAAACCCAACCGGCCCAGCTGCCACGCGAGTACGTAGTTCCTCGAAGAGAAAGCTCCGGTCCCAATTCTTGAGCGCATCCCCGTCGAGATATTCCGCACCCGCTTCGGGCACAATGCGGTATCGGCCATACCGGCTCGCGCCATCTTCCGCAACGAAACGGAATGCGGTGACTCCAAAGTATTGTTCCTTGGCGAAGCTGCTGGGCGTGGGTTTGGGCGTTTGCACAAAGGCCAAGGCCGCCGGGTGAGTGGCGAGAAACGCTTCTATGGGCGAGGGTGATGAGGTCGCTTCGTTGCTCGCGACGACCGCGCGGAGAAACTCGAGAAACTCATCGCCCGTTCGCGTCGGGAAACCGTCTGTGGCGTGGCTGATGATATCGGTGTGAACGTGCTCTGCGAGATGGAAGCGGATGGCCAGCCCACGCGGGTTCGCATTGGGATTGTTGTCGGGGAGCAAGGGAAGGCCGGTCGAGTTAGAGAAGCGCGCCCACACCGGCGTGCTTTCGCGCGTCATGTGCGGTGCGCGCGTCAGCGTACGAGCCTCGGGCGAGGGAGTGAATGTACCGCTGAGCATGAGGCCCTTCGCATGGGCGGGGCGAAATCCGGGATGTTCCCCAAACAAAGCTTCCATCTGCTGGAGCAGTGCTTGGCTTAACGCAATGAGTTTTTCGTCGGACGGCAGTGGCATTGCCGCATTTTAGTCTAGTAGCGCAAACAATGCATTAACCCACCAGCCACTCGTATTGCGCGGCGGTCAGAGGCACCACAGACAATCGCCCCTGCTTCACGAGCGGCGAATCCCCGAACAGGCTATGACCTTTGATATCAGCGAGGGTGCGCGTCTGCTTCAACGGTTTACCGGCTTTGATTCTCACCTTGGGAACCTTTGGATCGCTATCGTCGACGCTGGTTACTGTTGCTGTTCCCACCACCTGCCGCTGGTCGCCTGTGTGGTAGATGACCAGCTTGTCGCCGGGCTTCATCTCGCGGAGGTGCTTCACTGCGACGGGATTCGTGACGCCGTCCCATAGCGTCTCCGATTCTTTTTCCAGGTCAGCGAAAGAATAAACTTCGGGTTCCGACTTCAGCAGGTAAGCGCTCAATGCTTGCTGCCGCCTCCGCCTCCACCTGCACCACCACCGCCGCCGGCGTGACCTCCGCCTCCAGCTGCACCGGCAGAGAACCCGCCGCCACCGCCCGATGCGTGACCGCCACCGCCGCCAGACCAGCCGCCGCCTCCGCCGCTCGCGCGTGCCGCTGCGCCGCCACCCGACCAACCACCCCCGCCGCGTACGGAGACGCTCGCCGGTGCGGAAACATGCGCACCGCCCGCAACGAACCCTTGAGATCCGCCTGCAGCAGGCTGAAACGACCCGGTTGCTGCCAGTGAACGCGCGGCGTCATGGCGCGCTTCGTGCGCAGCCCACGGCGATGCCGCCACAACTCCGACTGCCGGAGGATGGTCGGTCCGGATGGGCACGGTTGCGGTCGTGGAAGAACCGGCCCAGTGGTGATGCCCGCGATCATGGTCGTGGTCGCCGTCGTGATCGTGGTCTCTCCAGTTCGGATTCGGCACGCCATTCCAGTGGCCGCCGCGATACACCGGCACCGTCACAACCGGCGCATATCCAACCACGCCCGGCGAATAGAATCCCCAACCAAACGGGCTGTAGAAGGCGCCATAAGCCGGCAACCAGCACCACGAATTAAAAGCACTATTCCAGAGCCAACCCGGGCCGTAAGCGCCGGAGTAACCGAAGTCGTACCAACCCCCGCCGTAATTGCCCAGCGAGGCGTCTTTTGCCGCCTTATAGCTGGCAGCCGCCTCATATTCAGAGCGCACGTTGCTCCAGGCGTACAACTCATCTTCCTGCTTGGGATCGAACTTCTCGGCTTCCAGACCCGCACTCAGAATCGTCTCGCGATCTTTGCTGAGCTCGAGCCTTTTCTCACCGAAATACACCAGCGCTTTTCCCTCGAGCACTGCGGCTGAGGGTGGATCGTCTGCCTTCAAGCGGTACAGACCATTCTTCTCGATGGTGATGACGGCTCCGTGGTCCGTTATCTGAATGCTGTTGTCCTTCAGTAATCCAGCGGCTTCGAGAATCGCTTCGCCGCGCACAAGTTCCAGCTGGGTGTTGGTGAGCGTGGGCGAAATCATCCGGATTTCGCTGTCATCGCCGATACGCAAAAAAACGCCCGGCGTCAAAAGCACTTCGGCTTTTCCCGCCTCGGTAGATAGCCGGTCCCCAGCGGCTAAAAACGTGGCGCGAATAGCTTGATCCGACAGCTTGGCGCCATTCAGATATGCGACGCCTTCGATATAGTTAACTACCCCGGGTTTAGCCGAGATGGTGTAATTCTGCGCTAGAGCGGCCAGAGCTGTCAGCAACAGCCCTGCGGTCGCGGCGATTATCCCCCTCACTCCGCGTGTCATTGTGCACTCCTTACCTCTCCGCCCTAATTCTACTCCCGCGCAAACTGGTCAGAATCCGCCATTTGGCGTACCCGTACCAGCGGGAGATTTCCCACTCTTTGATGGTTTTGAAACGGAGTGAACGTGTCCATACTGCAAACGCTATAAGATACAATTCCTGCGGGAAAGAGAGCGCCTTGACACTTAGAGCGATTGACTACGTCAGTCTCGTTATTTACTTCATCTTTGTTCTGGGAATTGGCTGGCTCGCGAAACGCAAAATCACCACTAGCGAAGACTTCCTCACTTCCCGGCATTCGGTTCCGGTCTGGATCACCAGCCTAGCGTTTATCGCGGCGAATCTCGGCGCGCAGGAAATGATCGGCATGTGTGCGTCCGGCGCCAAGTATGGCATCATGACCGCGCACTTTTATTGGTTAGGCGCAGTACCCGCGATGGTGTTTGTCGGCGTATTTATGATGCCGTTTTATTTCGGCAGCCGAGCCCGCAGCGTTCCTGAATATCTGAAGCTCCGTTTTGATGAAAAGACGCGCGGACTCAACGCCATCACTTTCGCGATTATGACCATCTTCTCCTCCGGCATCAGCATGTACGCGCTGGGGCTGCTGTTTGAGCTGGTGCTGAAGTGGAATTTCACAAGTTCGGTGCTGCTGTCGGCCGCCATCGTGTTGGTTTACACTCTGCTCGGCGGTTTAACGAGCGCCATCTATAACGAAGTGGTTCAGTTCTTCCTCATCGTGCTCGGTTTCGCACCGCTCTCATTCTTTGCCGTCGAAAAGGCGGGCGGCTGGAGCGGCATTCAACAGCGACTGGGCCCCGTAATGACCCACTCTTGGCGATATGTTGGCCACGCGAGCGAAAACCCGATGGGCGTGGAGGTGTTCGGACTCGTTGCCGGGCTCGGCTTTGTCCTGTCGTTCGGCTACTGGTGCACCAACTTCCTGGTCGTACAGCGCGCGATGGCTGCACCCGATATGGCGGGCGCGCGACAGACGCCGCTGTTCGCCGCCTTTCCCAAAATCCTGATGCCGTTTGTAGTAATCCTGCCCGGCATCGCGGCCGTGGCGCTGATGAACATGGCGGGATCCGGATACACGCTGCCGCTCAAACCCGGTGGAGGTTTTGATTACGACCAGGTGCTGACCACGTTAATGGCGAAATTCTATCCCGCGGGCATGCTCGGCATCGGCCTCACCGGGCTCATGGCATCGTTTATGTCCGGGATGGCCGGCAACGTGACCGCGTTCAATACAGTGTTCACCTACGACCTCTATCAAAGTTATGTCCGACGCGATGCGCCCGACAGCCACTATCTCTGGGTAGGCCGGGTGACGACGGTCGCCGGCGTGGCCTTGTCGATCGGGACCGCCTATCTCGCCACCCACTTCAACAACATCATGGACTTTCTGCAGTTGGTGTTCGGGTTCGTCAACGCTCCGCTGTTCGCCACCTTCCTGCTCGGCATGTTCTGGAAGCGCACCACCGGTGACGGCGCGTTTAGCGGGCTCATCGCGGGCACTATCGCCGCCGCCTGCACTCATGGCTTGACGGTCGCCGAACGCAAAGGCGGTTGGATGGGCACGAACCTGCACACCTTCCCGTCCGTCATGGCGCAGAATTTCTGGATCGCGATCATCGCCTGGACAGCCTGCCTGATCGTCACCTTTGCGGTCAGCTTGGTCACCGCGCCTAAGCCTGAATCGGCCCTGCACAACCTGGTCTACGGCGTGACTCAGATTCCGCACGAAGGCCAAGCGCCGTGGTACAAACGGCCCGGTCCACTGGCCGTCATTGTGCTCGCCGTCCTGGTTGTGTTCAACATTATTTACTGGTAAACGACATGGAAGATCTTCGCCGTCCCATCGGATTCCTGTTTTCGCTCCTCGGGGTGATTCTCCTGCTGTATGGAGTGATCGCTCCGGATGTGCGCGCGCCGCTCGACGCGGACATCAACGTGAATGTCTGGTGCGGCGCCATGCTGCTGATCTTCGGAGGAATTCTGCTGTGGCTCTCATTCCGGCCGAAACGCTCGTAAATCAATTTCGCGATTACTTTGGCTCAGAAACCGAGCCGGTCGTCTATCGCGCGCCCGGGCGCGTGAACCTTATCGGCGAGCACACCGACTACAACCTCGGCTACGTGTTTCCAATCGCTCTCGAGATGTCGTGTTACGCGGCCATCGCGCCCTCGAATCACGGCGCCTTCCGCTGCTATTCGAAAGATTTCGATGACGAGATTTCGATCGCCATAGACGAACTCGTCCGTGCACGACCGCGCGGCAACTGGACGGACTATGTCATCGGAGTTGCGCGCGAACTGGCTAAACAGAACGTTCAGATGAACGGCGCGGATATGCTCATCCACAGCCAGGTGCCCATCGGTTCGGGTTTGAGTTCTTCGGCAGCTCTCGAAGTCTCCACTGCGTTTGCGCTACTCGGCTCCGAGCACTTGAAGCCGCTCGAAATTGCGTTGCTCGCCCAGCGCGCGGAATCGCAATTCGCGGGCATGCCCTCGGGAATCATGGACCAATACGCATCCGTTTTCGGCAAAGAAGGCGCCGCGATTCAGATTGACTGCCGCAGCCTCGACCACGAATACGTACAACTGCCGCACAATGTGGCCGTGATCGCCGTAAACTCAATGGTTAAACACGAACTCGGATCATCGGCCTACCGCGATCGTGTAGCCGAGTGCCGTGCCGCTGTGACCGCAATGCAAGCCATCGACCCCACCATCCAGAGCCTGCGCGACGCCTCACCCGAATTTTTTGTCGAAGTGCAGGAAAAGATTCCCGCCATTCCCCGCCAACGCGTGCTCGATTTTGCCGCAGCCGCCCGTGCGCAGGATCTGCATGAGATCGGCAAGCTCTTCGTCGCCTCGCACCGCAGCATGCAATACGATTACGAGATCAGTTGCGAAGAGATCGATTTTCTGGTGGACACGTCCATTAAGCTCCCGGGCGTCTACGGCTCGCGCATGACGGGCGGCGGATTCGGCGGCTGCACTGTCAATCTGGTCGCGCCCGAATCGGTAGAGGAATTTTCACGCCAGTTGACGTCCGCGTACGAAGCCCGATACGCGAAGACGCCCGCCTTCTACGATTGCAAACCGGCCGTAGGCGCTGGGCGCCTGTCGTAACATCTCGCCGTGCATTGGTCGCAAACCTACACTCCGGTGGGCGGCAGCCTGCTCTGGTCGTCACTCGTTGCTGCTGTGCCCATTCTGGTGCTGCTTTACGCCATCGGTGTGCGCCGCGTGAGCGCGTGGAAAGCAGGGCTGCTGGGCCTGGGTGCAGCCATCCTGGTCGCGCTGCTTGTGTACAGAATGCCGTCAAAGTTGGCGATCAGCTCGGCGCTTTACGGCGCTGCTTTCGGGACGTTCCCCATCTTCTGGGTCATCTATTGGGCCATCCTGCTGTATCGCATTACTGTCGATTCCGGTGCGTTCGAGATCCTTAAGGAATCGATCGGCCGGCTCACAAACGAGCGCAGTTTGCAGGCCTTGCTGATCGCATTCGCATTCGGAGCGTTCCTCGAGGGTGCAGCCGGTTTTGGAACTCCAGTCGCCGTCGCGGCGGCGATTCTGGGCGGCCTGGGCTTTGAATCGTTCTATGCGGCCGGTATCTGCCTGCTGGCGAATACGGCGCCCGTTGCGTTCGGCTCCATTGCGATTCCGCTGGTCACGCTTGCGGCGACCACGGGCCTTCCGCTGCAGGACCTAAGCGCCGACGTCGGCCGCCTGTGCGCCCCGGTATCGCTGTTTATCCCGGCTTATCTGGTGTTCGTGATGGGCGGGTTGCGCAATCTGAGGAGAGTCTGGCCGGCAGCGCTGGTCTGCGGCGTCGTGTTTGCCGGGGTGCAGTTTGGCGTGTCGAATTTTATTGGGCCGTATCTCACGGACATTCTCAGTTCGCTTTGTTCCGTGCTGGCGCTGGTTGTGCTGTTGCGTGTGTGGCGCCCTGGCGGAATCTCACAGCGGACGATAGGATTTCCTGCCACCGTGGATCGCGCCTTACGCACGAAAGAGATTCTCTGGGCCTGGTCGCCGTATCTGCTGTTAGTGGTTCTCATCCTGGTCTGGAGCGTAGGCAGTGTCAAAGCGGTTCTCGACAAGCCAAGCCTTGTATTCGCCTGGCCCGGACTTCACAACGCTGTGATCCAAACGCTGCCCGCCGTGACCAAAGCAGGACCGTACGCAGCGCTGTACCGTTTCCGTTACCTGGCCGAAGCCGGTACTGCGTGTGCCGTTTCGACCGTATTGGCGGCATTCGTGATGCGCATTTCGCCCGCGCGCTATGTGCGGCTGGCGGCGCAATCGGCGATACAACTGCGGTTTTCTTACCTGAGCATCGTCTCGGTTCTGGCGCTCGCCTTCGTGATGAACTATTCGGGCGCAACCGCGACACTGGGGTTGGCCTTTGCGTCGACCGGACGTGTCTTCCCGTTCTTTAGCGCCGTGCTCGGCTGGCTGGGTGTTTTCCTCACCGGCAGTGACACGTCGGCCAACGCGCTATTCGGAAATCTTCAGAAGATCACCGCAGGCCGGCTGGGGCTGAGTCCGGCTCTGATGGCGTCCGCGAACTCAGCGGGAGGAGTGATGGGCAAGATGATCAGCTTGCAAAGTATCTCGGTAGCGGCTGCGGCAGCGGGACTGAGTGCGGCCGAAGAGCCCAAGCTGTTTCGATTTACGCTAAAGCACAGCATCTTGCTGGCAAGCGTGGTGGGGTTGTTGGCGCTGATTTATGCCTACTAAGGCGTGGCGCTCCCTAACTTCGCTTGCTGTAGCTTTCTTCTTATACAATGCGCAGCATGAGGCGCGAGCGAATTCGACAACTGCTTTTGGCCGCAATCGGATTAGTTTATGTTGGGCTTATTTACCCGCTATTTACAGAACTGTGGCACAGCAAATGGCTCATAGAGATGCACAACGAAGAATGCGAACCGATGTTCATTACATTCTTTGTCACGCTCGGAGTCTTTCTCCTGCTAGCGGCCAGAAAGCCAGCAGCTTATCGGACTCTCATCGCCTTCGCTGCATGGCACGGCATCGCACACTCGGGTGTGATGATTGTGCAGACAATCGAGGCCTACCACCATGGGCGGCCTCGAGACTTTAAGGATGTGATCATCGCGGGTGGCATTGGAATAGTTTTGCTTGTGCTGGTGCCGCCGAAGCAACACCGGCAGTTAGAACCCGAATACGCTGTGCCGGCGTAATCCCCGGACGTGGACTGCTGATGTGAGCAGATGTCCGGGGTTCCAACATGCCGCACCTGAGGGAACCCCGGATTGACTCCCAGTTAGAACGTAATTCGGAACTCCGCTTGACCTTGCCGTGGCGAGTTGGACTGTCCCCCTGTCCAGGTTCCAAACGTCGAATCGGTGATATTGCCCACGTCGGGCCCATTGAAGATAACGCGATTTAGGACGTTAAAGAATTCCATTCTCAGTTCCGCC
>Ga0213876_10000945_pt1 | contig 19137 bp, 15 predicted proteins | sample BarmaccomBMRX_R9_FD_160113 | JGI IMG/M metagenome (GOLD analysis project Ga0213876, IMG submission 160113) | Root-associated microbial communities from Barbacenia macrantha in rupestrian grasslands, the National Park of Serra do Cipo, Brazil - RX_R9 | ecosystem: Host-associated > Plants > Roots... | reverse complement strand
TCCTGGGTGCTCAAACTGCAAACCGCTTAACCGGCTGCTCCCATGTCAATAACTTCGCGTAAAAATCCACTTGCAACCCAGAGAACATCTTCGGGGCTGAAATCCGGTCGAAATGTTACCGAGATAACCGTCTAAATAGTACAAGCTTTACCCCAGTTTTTTGAAGGCAACGCAAAGGAAAGCCGTCCCTGCCCTGCAGGGGCGTGGCGGAGTTTAGCCAGGGGCCTTAACGTTCGGTGCGAATCAGCCGATTCCGACCCGCGACACCGCCCGGAAACGGCCCAGGGCGACCCGACCAAGGTTTTAGCCCCGAAGAGGCGTTTGATGGCCTGAAGGGCCGAAGGAACATAGCCCAGGGTTTACCCTGGGAGACCGTCAAATTGTGATCAGCCCTCCTAAGGCGTCATGTCCGTACGCCCATCCTGACAAACGCCCGCCCCGCCGGGTTGGATTTGCTGAAGGGGCGGCAGAAGGCGTCGCTCCCGGGTCCTGTCGCCCGTTCAGGGCCAAAAGACGCTCGCGGGGCGATCCCCCGGCGCGGGCGGTTGATTGGCCTCAGCGTTGAAGGCCAGGTGGTCGATTTTCCGGCCGCCCCGCCGGAGCAAGGACCAGCTCAAACGTCGTGAGAATGGGTGTATACGATAGTTAGAGAATATGGCGAAACTGACCTACGACAAGGTGATCACGGCCCTTGTCGTGATCGATCCCTATAACGACTTCATTTCGCAGGGTGGCAAGATATGGGACCGCATCAAGGGCGTTGCCGAAGCGAACCATTGCGTTCCCAACATATTGCAAATCATCAATGCGGCGCGGGCGGCAAGGCTTCGCGTTTGCTATGCCCTGCATCATCGGTACCGTCCGGGCGACTACGAGACTTGGAAGTACATCGCGCCCATTCAGAAGGCGGCGTGGATGCGAAAGAGCTTCGAATTCGGCACGTGGGGCGGCGAGATCCGTCCCGGGTTTGAACCCAGGGCAGGCGACATTGTCGCCACGGAGCATTGGTGTTCCAGTGGCTTTGCCAACACCGATTTGGATTTACAGCTCAAACAGCACGGCATCCATCAACTCATCGTCAGCGGGCTCATCGCGCATACCTGCGTCGAAGCGACCGTTCGTTTTGCCGCTGAGCTTGGTTACGAGGTCACGATGGTGAGAGACGCGACCGCGGATTACTCGGATGAAGCGATGCACGCCGCTCTCGACATCAATCTCCCGAACTACGCCAGTGCTATGTCGACTACCGCTGAACTCATCGATTCGATTTCTTCCCTGCAGCCCTCGGCCGAACCGGGGTGAGACTCGTGGCTGTTTGGTTGGTGGCGGGGGCGAGCGTCGACGACCCGCATTTTTCCTCGGATTTGCGCCTGGAGTATGCTGTAGCTTGGCCGTGAAACGGCGCATTGTTGACGTACGACCAAGCGCAGGGCGTGCCTTTATCGACAACCTCTGGAGGAGACCGCGGCGGCAAGCCGAACGATGCGTACGTGAAGCGCAAGCGCGGCTTGAGCCCGAGGGCCGCGAAACCGGGGCCGGGGATTGTTTACAGCCCGTGCGCCGGCCGATGCTTCTGCTGCTGCTTGGAAACAGTCTCGGTCTCCTCTTGCTCGGCTTTGGCCTTTCAAATTCTCGCCCTTCCGCAACGCACCGCCCTGGCGAGGCGAAGCCCTGGCGCACCGAAGCGAAGCGTTACCTTGAGGCAAACGATTACGTCAAGGCAGAGCAACTATTGAAAAAGGTCGCTGACGCCGGCGACACGGACGCAATGGACCACCTGGGCGAGTTGTACCTGTACGGCCCGGCCCTCTACCGAGATAACGCCCAAGCCCGCGAGCGGTTCCTAAAAGCTGCCGAGGCCGGCAACGTATCTGCGATGAACCACATGGGCCAGCTCTACCTGTATGGCTGGGGCGTCACCCAGGACTCGGTCCGGGCGCGTCAATGGTATCAAAAGGCGGCTGAGGGTGGCAGCTCAGAGGCCATGTACACCTTGGGCTGGCTCTATGAGCACGGCTGGGGTGGCGGCCGGGACGTTACCCGGGCTCGCAGGTGGTATCAAAATGCCGCGGCGACCGGCAACGCGGAGGCCGGCCAGGCGCTCTCGCGGATGCACTCAAAGTAGGTGGGGGAACAGTCCCGCCCTTCGCGTTCCTCCAAAGTCGAAGCCCGTTCAAACGCAATCGCTCCTCATTCCCCGGGGCCGGGGCACCGCGTCGCGGGGGCAGTACAAAATCCCAGCTTACTCGGCGGCGTCGGCAGCAACCGGGTTGATCACTGAAATCGCGAGCTGAGTCAGTTTCCGGTCGGTCTCGGTTTCTTCGTCGAGCGTCGTCTGAAGGAGCCGGGCACCCTCCGTGTCGCCCAACAGCTCCGCGTACGTGCGGGCGCAGCCATAGCCCGCCATTTCATAGTGCTCGACGCGCTGTGCGGCGGCGAGCAGGCCCGCATCGCGCACGCCTTCTTCGGCGTCCCTGTTGAACAGCTCAGCAGCTTCGGCCAGCACGCCCTCCATACCCCGGTGCCTGGGGCCGCGAGTCGACTCGTCGTGGCGGTCCAGGATCTCTTCCAAACGGGCAGCCTGCCGCATGGTTTGTTCAAGGTGCTCTCGGAAGGCGAGGACGAGTTGGGCGTTACTCGTGGCTTGAATCATCTTGGGCAGCGCCTCGGCAATCTGCGTCTCGGCACTGTAAAGGCCTTTGAGTTCGCGAACGTAAAGGTCTTTGAGGGTTTGAAGCTTCATTTTCGGAAGTCGTTTGGCGGTCGAGGTCGGTATTGGCTCGAGCTTGGCGCAAGAGGGGTCACGGCTGGCCGGCCGGCGGAAACTTCTGCTTCCTACCACCGGTGGGTTTTCAAATGAGCGGTGATGGACCAAAACACGATTCTCCTTCACCGCCCCCTTCGTAGCGCCCGGGCCAGTACCGATAAGCAAAGATCCTCGAGGCCATCGCGGCCGACGTCAAGGCGGTTAGATCCCCGTACCGAGGATTCTTGACGCGGTGCTTGGGCCATGATGGCGAGCGCGTGACGAGGGGCAACTGATCACTGCCTTCAACGGGCGAGCGGCACGGGGCGGCCCCTTTTTGTCGATGGCCTGGAGTATATCCGCTCCGCCGCGCGTTTTACAGACCAGCACCTCCAGTGCCTCGCGGACAGGAATGGCGCTGCAGCCCCTCGTGGTTTCATCGTCTTTCACCAGCGATCGTGAGCTGCCATTTTCCCGGCGGAACCTCGATCCTTGCGGCGGTTCCGAAAGCGATTAGAGATATTTGGTGGGAGACAATTCGATCCGTCACCGGTATTTCCACTCCGGGGAACTATTCAGCCTTAAGCACCTCACGGGGAACCTCGAGCTCGCCCATGCGATCTCGGACGAATCCGGCGGCCGATACACGGCGATATTGCCGCAAGACCTTGAAATCAACCAGCGTTGCGCGAGCGCCATTCGGGATGCCGACCTCCTGGCATTGGTCAGCGCGGACGTCGCACTCTTCCATTTTGACGGTCCGGAACTTGATTCAGGAACCGTCGTGGAGTTTGTGTTCGCCAAGCTCGCTGATATTCCCGCCGTACTGCTTCGTACCGATTTCCGGCGGGGCGGGGACAGTCACCATGATCCTTGGAATTTGATGGTGAGCGATTGGCCAAGAACGATCAAGGTCATACTTCACGGTATGGAACTTTATCACGCGACGCGGCACAAGCAGGGAGACCGGCCGGCCGAGCCTACGATCCGGGAGGTGGCTCGCCAGGTTATCGAGGCTTTCGATCGCGTCATCAGACAACCCGCCGTGCTCCCGCGGGGCCTGCGCGAGGCGGCTTACCACTGGTTATCCATCGCACCCGGGTTCGGAAGCGCGGCTGCTGAAGTCGATGCTCGATTCAGCGATATCCTGAGAGGAAAGGTTATGCGCCAACTGCTGTGATCGAAAGCCGGACAGCGTGGAGCGTCAGCGCAGTCCGTGGGCTCTGTGATCTACTACGCCCATATCGCCCATCAACGCGATGCTCGGGTTATTATCGGCACGGCTGCTCGGCGTGGATTCACCCCCTGAGCCGGCATTCTACCGAGATAAGGTAATTATCTGAATGGTATTACAGGTGTGCCGCGCCGGGCCTGCCCTGGGGTTAACGGCAACGGCGCCGAGCAGGGTAGCGTCCGGGAACTGGCGGCCGGCATCTCAGCTCAAAGGTCGGCCGGAAGTCTGGCGAGAAAATCGGCGACAAAAGGTGCGTAGACGGATGCATGGAGAAGGGTCGTATGGCCGCCGGTCTCCTGGCTGGCGGGAATCAGGACGAATTGCCCCTTGCGGACCTTTTGCTTGGCCCGATCAAAGCTGCCGAGTTCTGGCGGGTTCAGTTCGTCGTCAGCAAAGTTAATGGCGAGCACCGCCGCCTGAATCGTTTCCAGATCCGGCATGGCGTCATAATCGGCGCTTGCTTCCAAGCGGTGCACCAGGTCGTTGGCATCGATCTGGCCGCTCTGACAAAAGTCGGCGATGCTTTGGAGCAAGGCCTGTACCTGTTCAACGCTCGCCAACTCTTTCTGGAGCTGGATCGCGTTACTGGTCATCAGTCGAAACAGCGGGTAGACCCGCGCCAGTGAGGGAGGCGGTTGATGATAGTCGCCGCCGTTCCATGCAGGGTCGGATCGAATCGCCGTGGTAATCATGCGCCGCCAAAGCAGGTTGCGGCCTGCAATTTTTTCCGGCTGGCAACCCACCGGGATGATGGCATCCATTAGCGTCGGGTATTGTTCGCCCCAAAGCCAGGCGTGCATCCCGCCCATGCTGGTGCCGAACACCAGCCGCAGATGTTTGATGCCGAGCCCCTCGGTGACGAGCCGTTGCTCAGCGGCGATCATATCCTTGTAGCCATAATGCGGGAATCGATCGTGCAGCCCATCACTGGGCTTACTCGAGCCGCCAAGTCCGATGGCGTCGGGCAGGATGAGGTAGTACTTCGTTGAGTCAAGCGGCTGACCGGGCTGGAACATCACCCCCTTAAAGCTGTCAGCCAGAAACATCGTTCCTGTGTTGGTCGTGCCGTGAATCAGGAGAACCGCGTTCCGGACCTCTCCGGTAACGGGATCGCGCGCGGGCTGGCCGATCGTCCGATAATGGAGCCTCAATTCAGGCAACGACTCGCCATTGCAAAAACGAAAGTCTTTAAGGACATAATCGCTTTCAGCCGTAATCAACGGATCCTCATCGCCAGGCTGGCGGGCCGAGTCTTCCCGGGCGAAAGCGAGGGGAATCTGAAGGAACCCGGCGGTGAGCAAGGATACAATCGGGCGCATGGATGTTACCGTGGGAGGTTACGACCGAAACGGGAAGAAGGGGCTGCGTTTCGTTTCTTTACGATGGCTGTTTTGTCTTTGATGTAAATGGTTGACGGACTCCGACGGCTAACGGCCGCAGGTTTTCCCGGCCGGTTTTTTATAAAGCTCACCTTGGCTTGCCCGTAGAATATCCTCGGCCATCTCCGGAGCAGGGTTGTACGCTGGAGGAATGTTTCCTGAGCGCATCGTCCGCCTGAGCGGAGAAGCCGCCGACATTTGTCACCGGCTTGGTGCTGCGGATCGCGTCGCAGCCGTGAGCGCGTTCGCGCCGGGCGCAGTCCGCGTGGGCCGTCCGGTGGTCGGCGGGTTTTCAACGCTCCGAATGGCAGACCTGCTGTCAATCAAGCCCGACCTGGTGATCACGTTTTCTGACGTGCAAGCCCAGCTTGCGGCCGATCTCATTCGTAACCATTGCACGGTTCTGGCGACTAATCAGCGCTCGTTACGGGGAATCACCCAAGCGATCCTGTTGATCGGGCGCAGCATCGGCTGCGCTTCGGAAGCCGAAAACCTGGCCGCTGTGTTTGAGCGCCGGCTTGAGACCTTGCGGCAGGCGGAGGGGCCGCGCCCGCGGATCTACTTTGAAGAATGGGACGAACCGCTCATCACGGGTATCGGGTGGGTAAGCGAGGCAATCAAGCTGGCGGGCGGCGAGGACGTGTTTTACCGGCCTGATGCAAAAGCGGCTCGAGACCGGCAAGTCGAAGCGAGTGCCGTTTGCCACGCTGACCCTCAGATCATCTTCGCCAGTTGGTGCGGGAAGCCCGTGGATGGGCAACAGATCGCGAGACGGGCCGGCTGGGACGCCATCTCGGCGGTCAAGCACGGCGAAATTCATGAGATTGCCTCAGCGGACATCCTTCAACCGGGCCCGGGTGTGCTTGAGGGCATCAAACAAATGTCCACGATCATCGAACGGTGGCGACGGGCGGCTGACTCGTCTTCGTTCCGGCGTTGATTCAAATGCACATCGAGCGTTCAAGGTTTGGCTATTCTCGATGCCCCCTCGGGGGCAAAGACCAGCTCAACCATGCTGAAAAGGCCTGTGTTCCGGGGCCGGGACGCGGCTCACCTCATGCGAGGCAGACAAGATTACCGGACAGTTGCCCCGTACGCATCCGGCGCAGAATGGGTTTGGGGCGGGATGGGAGACAAGGAAAGGTTCGACGGGTCCAAGGACCAGCGGCGGGCGAGCGCCAACGAGGCGACGAACAATCCCCCGATGATCAGCAGGGTCAGCCGCGTACCGAACCCTTGGGCCACCGCTCCCCAGACGATGCCTCCGGTCGCCATGGCCCCCTGGGATAACATGAGCACCGCAGCATTCAGGCGTCCCCGAGCCCACGGGGCAATCGCCCGTTGGGCCGCCAGCCACAACTCGGAAGCCGCAAGGGTCCAGGCGGCGCCGGCCATCGCCGCTACCAGCAAACAAGACGGGTTATGCTGGATAAGCGCCAGCCAAATGTAGACGGCCGCCAGGAACGCGCTGCCTGCGGACGTCAGGCGGTTAGTCGAGAAGTGGCGCCGCGCCCAGGTGTGCAGCACGAGACCGCCCAGGACCGAGCCGGCACCCATGCAGGTGAACAGCAGCCCCAGCATTGCCGGCTGAAGCCGAAGCTCCTTAAGAGCGATAACGGGCATTAAGGCCGGGATGGCGGACACAAACAGCGCAAAGAGAAAGTTGCGAGCCAGCACAGCACGCACTTCTGCTGAGTCCCAAGCATAACGGAACGCTTCGCCCAGGGAACGCCGCAGGTCGCCTGCGCCGGAGGGGGGCATGGCCGGCTCTTGGCGGTGACGGCCATGGCTCAGGGCGGCCACTACCCCCAGGAAGCCGAACGCGTTCAGGCCGAAGACAATCGGGGGACCACTCGTCGCCAGCAATAAGCCGCCCACAGCCGGGCCGGCGATGCCGGAAAGGCTCATCTGTAGCGAGCCGAGAGTGACCGTGGACGGCAATTCCTCCGCAGGAACCACATCCGGGATCAGTGCGGTCCAGACCGGTGCGCTGAAGGCAAAGCCGACGCCTGAGGCGAGGGAACCTACCAGGAGCACCGCCGGGGAGAGCGCACCACGGAAGCCCAGAAAAGCGAGCGCACCGGCAACAACCGCCTGCCAAATGCTGATCGCCCGCAGCAAGAGGCGGCGGTCAACTGCATCGGCCAAGCATCCGGCCGGTAAGGTAAAAAGCAGGAAAGGCAGTGACGCGGTACTGGATAACAGCGAAAGGGCAAAGGCCGACGCTGAGAGGTGGTTAAGCGCCCAGCGCGACGCCGTCTGGTCGGCCGCGACGGCCGTGCCGCTGGCCAGGGCGGCCGTCCACAGGCGGAAAAAGGAACCATTGGCCAAGGCTGAAAAGCTGGATGGATTTCGTAGTTTTTGCATAGGCGACACAAAAGGGCAGCGTGGGATTCTACTCCGCGTTTCCAGGTAGATGGGGCGTATCCAGCTGATGTGAAAGCATAATCGTTACCGGCGGATCAGTTAGTGAATTAGTCAGTGAGTTAGTTCTTTTGTCATCAGGCAAACGGGGCCACGGCGGGACTTTCCGGTGGGTGATACCAGCCATCATCGGCTGGATCGGGGCTCTGGCGGCTGGAAGCGGCAGGAGCCGAAAAATGCACGTTGGCACCTCCGGTTGAAGAACACCCGGTGACAAACGCGACCGTTAAGGTGACGATGGTCAAAATCAGCGCCGGCCGGCCGCTACATTTTGAGGATCGTTCGGGCCATCTGGCGTGCGGGATGCCCTGCTCGCTTTTCATATAGGAGTTTATCTTCATACGAGTTCCGGTGATGCTTCTGCCGTTCCGTACGGGTCAGGGACTCTTTTTATTCCCGAGACCGCATTAATCCCGGCAACGGCGAAACCTCCTTGCTCAAAAAGCACGGGCGAGCTTAAGTGTGCGCGACTCAGCCGCTTGCGCCCGTATGCAACCGATCTCTCTCGTCGATGCTCCGATTTTGCTCACCGCAGGCTTTCTGGCGGGCATTATGAATGCAGTGGCGGGCGGCGGCACCTTTCTGACGTTTCCGGCCCTGGTGTTCACCGGGCTTCCGTCGGTGGCGGCCAATCAGACCAGCACCGTTGCCGTATTTCCCGGCCAGCTGGCCAGCGTCTGGGCTTACCGGAAGATCATGGCGGCCGAAAAGCGAACCGTTCTGGTGCTGGGCCTGACGAGCCTTTTTGGCGGCGGCCTGGGCGCGATCCTTTTACTGCGCATTTCCAGCACGGCGTTTGACCGGCTGGTGCCCTGGCTGCTGCTTCTTGCGACCCTGTTGTTCGCGTACGGCAGAAACCTCCGCGAACATCTGGGGTGGCGGCTGGTGGAGATCTCCGGCGGTGAGATCGGCTGGACCCCCTTGCTCAAAGCGGCCGCCCTTCAGTTCGTGATCAGCGTGTACGGGGGTTTTTACGGCGCAGGGGCGGGCATTCTGGAGCTGGCGATCCTCGACCTGCTTGGCTTGGACAACATTCACCTGGCGAACGCGCTCAAGGTGATCCTGACCACTGCGTTTAACGTGCTGGCATTGGTAATTTTTATCACGGTGGGTAAAATTTTCTGGCCTCAAGGCTTGTTGATGGGCTTGGCAACAATCGGGGGCGGCTACGGCGGCGCCTGGGTTGCGCAGAAACTCCCTCAGACCTGGGTGCGCCGTTTCGTGACGGTCGTTGGGGCTTTGATGACGGTGTATTTTTTCGCCCGGCTGTATTGAACGAAGGCAATGAATTTTAACACCGGCCCGCGCTCCTTGCGAGCCGGTGTAAACGTGCACCCCGAGAATTCGCCGCATCGCGCTGCTCCGGCGGTCGACTGCAAACCACAGGGGGGTGGGTGATGCTTGCGCGTTACGCGAATCCTCGACCGGCGAAGCGGCGGGCCACGGGGGGCTCCCTTCGTCCCCGGTTGCAGGTGCCGGCTTTACCAGCGCGCATCAGGCTCCCGGCGCATCGGGCGATCAGTCACGCCATTGCCCAAACCGCCCCTCACTGATGAACGATCAGAAGAGAACATCATGAACTTAAAAGGTAAAGTCGCCATCGTCACCGGGGGGAACAGTGGGATCGGTTTGGCTATCGTGCTGGAACTGGCCAAACAGGACGCAAACATCGTCATCGACTACGTCTCTCATCCCGAGGCTACTGAAGATCTGGAAAAGCAAGTTGCCGCCCTCGGGGATCAGGCCATCGGCGTCAAAGCCGACGTGAGCAAGGTCGATGAGTTGCAAAATCTGATCGACACCGCCGTCCAGCGTTTCGGCCGTCTTGACATCATGGTCAACAATGCCGGCATCGAGACGCGCACATCCATCGTCGACACGACCGAAGAGCAATACGATAAGGTGCTCGCGGTTAACCTCAAGAGCGCATTCTTCGGCACTCAAATCGCCGCGAGACAAATGATCAAGCAAGGGGGCGGCGGCCGCATCATCAACATCAGCTCGGTGCATGAGGATTGGCCCATGCCGGGGAACACCCCGTATTGTTTATCCAAGGGCGGCGTCCGCATGCTCACGCGCACGGCCGGGGTTGAACTCGCGCCGCATAACATCCTGGTCACCGGCGTGGGACCCGGTGCAGTAGCAACTCCTATTAATCTCTCAACCATGAAAGATCCCGAGCTCATGAAGAAGCTCAATGCGGCCATCCCACTGGGGCGCATGGCGACGCCGGAGGAAATCGGGAGCGTCGTGGCCTTTCTCGCCGGCGACGGAGCACGCTACATCACGGCCACGACCATTTTTGCCGACGGCGGCATCATGCAAAGCAGCCCGGGGCTGTAGGCTTGCCCTCCCTCATCCGGCATTCTATCTGATTTGTCGTATTGCCGTCCGCGGCTACGGCCAGGTCCGGAATTGCGGCCTCGGCGGCAAGGGCGGCGCTGACTCATTTTCTGCCGCCCCTTCAGGGCTCGATCGTTATTTGACGGTTACCCAGGGTAAACCCTGGGCTATGTTCCAGCGCCCCTTCGGGGCTGAAACCGGTTCAACCCTCCTGAGAACGGGTGTAATGTTCGCCATGGGTGCACTTTAGCCGGCGACCGACTGCAAAGAAGGTCCGGAGTGCGCAACACCATTTCGACGGCCATCGAGGTAAAATTTTGTCTTCCTTCCCAGGTGCCCTGCAAACGTTACACCTATCAGACCGTATAAACCGTCTCCCGGCCCGTTGGGCCCAAGATCGATTCAACCAGCCACGGAGCATCCTCCGGCGCCGACACCCCCCTGAAGCCGGCATTCTACCGAGATAGCTGTCTGAATGGTTAAGTCACTTCCGTGGCTCGAGCCGTCTCTGGCCGGTGGCTGGTAGAACTCGCATCGAAAGACATGCCGGCGCTTGGGTTCAAAGCTGAATTCGGGAAAAGAGGTAACCGCCAAAACCAAGAAACACGGCGGTAAACACGGCAAGCACAGCCAGATCGGTCGGAATGCCGAAATGGGCCACGCCGATCAAGGCGGTTCGCAATCCATCCACGCCGAAGGAGAGCGGGTCGATGCGCGCGATCAACTGAATCGGCACCGGCGCTTCACTCAAAGGAAACAATGCACCCGACAAGAAAAAAGCGGGCATCACAAGCAGATTCATGACGAGCTGAAAACCTTGAAAATCCGTCAGGAGGGAGGCAATCCCGGTACCGAGCGCCGTGAAGGTGGTGGCGATCAATGCCATGAACAAAAGTGCGACCGGCAACAGGCTCAGGTTCTGAATTCGAAAACCGGCGAGGGCGCAGACGGCCATGACAATCACCCCCTGAATGAGTGCGGTAGTGGCCCCGCCCAGCGTGCGTCCGATCATGATCGAGAGACGTGACACCGGAGCGACGAGCGTCTCCTTAAGGAAACCAAACTGCCGATCCCAGATGAGTTCGATTCCGGAAAACATGGAATTGAACAACACGGTCATTCCGATTACGCCGGGAGAAATGAATTGGATGTAACTGCCGTGCCCCGCCTTCTGAAAGATCGGCCCCAATCCGAAGCCCAGGGCGAACAAAAAGAGCAATGGTTGCGCCAACGATGCGGCCATGCGGGGTCTCGAACGGGCGTACCGTTTCAACTGTCGCAGCCAGAGAATGTAGACGGCATTCATGCGGTTGCAGCGGTCAGATCTACCGCCTGAATAGCTTTGCGATTCGTCGCATTCGCACGATCGAACCACCCTCTTCCTCGCGAATGGAGGTGCCGGTCAAGGCGAGGAACGCCTCTTCAAGCGAGTCGGTGCCGGTCTGCCGTTTCAGTTCTGCCGAAGAACCTTGAGCGATGATACGGCCGTGGTCCATGATGGCGGTCCGGTGCGCGACCCGCTCCGCTTCCTCCATATAGTGCGTGGTCAGAAAAACGGTGACATCTTCCGTTTCATTCAATCTCTTCACGTGGCTCCAGAGCTGATTGCGCGTTTGGGGATCAAGCCCCAGCGTCGGCTCATCGAGGAAGAGAATCTTGGGGGTGTGTAGAAAACCGCGGGCGATTTCAAGTCGGCGGCGCATTCCGCCCGAAAAATTTTTGACTTGATGATCGCGGCGGTCCCACAACTCAAACAGGTTCAAAAGCTCCTCGATGCGCGCGGCACGGACTCGTCTGGGAACCTTATAAAGGACGCCGTGGAAATCCATGTTCTCATAGGCGGTCAGTTCATCATCTATACTGGAGTCCTGAAAGACAATACCGAACCGTTTGCGCGTTTCCTGCTGGTGGGTCACAGGATCGAGGCCATCCAGTTCCACCCGGCCGGAGGTGGGCCTCAGCAGGGTAGTCAACATTTTGATGGTCGTCGTTTTGCCGGCTCCGTTGGGCCCGAGAAAAGCGAAAATTTCGCCTTTGGCAACTTCAAACGAAATACCCTGGACGGCGGAAACGGCGCCGAAGTTCCTGGTAAGGTCACGCGCCCAGATCACGCCGAAGACTAAACGGTCTGGTTCGGTTTTCAAAACTGAAATCCACCTCGATACCGATGGCGACACGGGCGGCTGTTCGATGATTCACACGGACGACGGCGGCGCTTACCCCGCGGGGACCCCGACGCGCCGAATCGTTATCGGCGAGGGACGGCGGGTAACGATTCCTGCATTTCTACCTTGTTTAACGCCGGCAAGGGTTTTCTGCGCCATGTCGTGGATGAAGAATCGTCCGGCTACCCAATTCGATACCGCCGGTCCGATGACTGGCCACTTCAGGTCAAAATTGTGGCTGATGCGAATGCGAACCGAGCCGTCAGGTTGTTCCTCAAAATCCTAGACGGCTCTCGTGCCCCGTAATGCGTTCAGCGTCGATTTAAGATGGTGAAAGTGCAACTGCCGATTCTTCGTGTCTATCCGGTACTCGGAAAGCGACCGGATCGTGATCCCCGACCTGACGCACGACGTTCTGACGAGCCCACCCGAGGGCGTTTGCGCAACAAACCGATTATAGCGGTAATGGGGGAGAAACTCGGGCCAGCGCGGCAAATTGGAAGCCACCGCGAAGGTCTTAACGAGCGGCGCCCGGATGATAATCTCATGGGTGAGTTTCATTCTCTACACCCGTTCCCAAGATGGTTGAGCGGTCTGATTTCTTGTGCGGCTGCCTAGAGACTAACAAGGAACATTCATCCCTTACGCCCTTTACACCAGGTAATAAGCCGCTTCTTTTCGCTCGGTCGCATGCTCTCGGTTCAGGAGAGCGTAGGCGTCGCGCACGGCGTTGAGGGTTGCCGAGTGGTTTTCGTCTTTTTCCGGATAAATGCGGTCTGCCGGAAACCACTCGTTCGAGCGGACGTTGCGCAGGATTTTCGCAAGGTTGGGGCGAACGCCCGCCAGGAGCACGGTGACCCCGCGCTGATCGGCATCGCGCAGGAAGCGCTCGAGGTGCTCAACGGCCACCACGTCCGGATTACGGGTGCGCCTCAAGCGCAAGACGACGTACTTGATGCCGGTGAGGATCGTCTCGTCCTTGATCCGTTCCAAGCAGCGATCCAGCTCCGGTGACGCCCCGAAAAAGAGTTCGCCTTCAAGATCGTAGATGAGCAGCGAATTCGAGCGCGGCTCGTCTGGTTGGCGCTCCCGCACCACGCGTTCCGGCGTCACGATCAGTTCCCGAACCGCCAACCTGGCGACGCGCGGGACGAATAACAGCAGGGAGAAGGCCGTGCCGATGAGGATGGAATCTTCAACGCTGATGAAGATCGCCGCGAAAGCGGTGATGAAGACGAGCGCGGCATCGAAGCGGGACGCGCGGACCGCATAGGCGAGGCGCTTCCAGTCAATCAACCGGGCAGCCGTGATGAAAAGCAACCCGGCCAGCGCCGGTTTGGGAATGAAACGTGCATAAGGCCCGAGCGCGAGAACGGCAATTCCCACGATGAGGCTCGCGTAGATGCCGGACATGCGGGTGATGGCGCCCGACTGGTAGTTGATGGCCGAGCGCGTCAGGGAGCCGGAGCCGGGCAGCGACTGGAAGAAGCCGCCGACTAGATTGCCGATGCCTTCGGCGAGGCACTGGCGATTGTAGTCGAGCGGTTGGCGGGTGTGGGTGGCGATCGACTTGGCCACGGCGAGCGCTTCGAGCAAGCCCAGGAACGAAACCGCCACGGTGCTGCCCAGCAAGCGGGGCACCCATTCGAACCGGATGGTGGGAATGCGGAACGACGGCAAGGCGGCCGGCACTGTGCCCACCACTGAAACCATGCTCCTGCCGTCCGCCCTGGGTGCCGACCAACCAAAGTGGGCAGCCAGCGCAGAAGCGATAATCAGCGCCAACAGCATGTCCATTTGCGGCAGCCTGTATCGATTGATCACCCTCCTCAGGAGCAGCGCCGCCACGAGGGTGCCGGTGCCGAGTCCGACGGCATAGAGGTTGAAGGGGCCGCTTTGGGTGAGCGTTTCCCAAAGGTGCACCAGGACCGAATGGCCTCTGCCGCCAGCTTTCGCCACGCCGAGGAAATTGCCGACCTGGCCGATGGCCACCAGCAGGCCCGCCCCGGCCATGAAGCCAAGCACGACGGATTCGGAGATGTACCGCGTCAAGTCGCCCAGCTTGAAGACCGCAATCAAGATCTGGGTGACGCCAACCATGATGCCCAGGAGAAATAGCGCTTGGTAGGCGTCGAAACGCGCATCAAACCCCATTAATGCGCTGAAGACGACCAGCGAGATGGCGTTGGTCGGCCCGTTGATCAGGTGGGACGATGACCCAAAGATCGACGCCACGAAGGTGACCACGATAGCCGAATACAGGCCAAAACGCGGATCAACGCCGGCGATAAGCGCGTAGGCCATCGCCTGCGGGATCGCAATCGCCGCGACCGTGGCGCCCGCCACCAGATCCCGGCGAGCGATATCCCCCGTATAATTGAAACGTAAATGGAACGGCAGACTCATTTGGTTTGGGTGGTGTGAATGATCTCGAAAATGCCGCTGTCGCCGAAGAATCTTGCCTGGGCGTCCGCCCAGTCTTTAGCAACCAGCGTCACCGGAAAGAGTTCGATATCCGGCAACCGGTCCTGATGCCGTTTCAGGATTACCCGATTGATGGGCCGGTAACCATGTTTCGCAAAGATCTCCTGCGCTGCATCCGTGAACAGGTAAGCCAGGTATGCCTTGGCCGCGGCTGCGGAGGCATGCTTTCGGACGTTAAGATCTACCCACGTGACGCTCGGCTCCGCCAGAATACTCACGGGCGGGTAGACCACTTCCAGCTCGCCTTTGGAGTCGGCCACTTCCCGCAGGGCTTCGTTCTCCCACGTCAGGTGGACGTCGCCTTCTTTCGCCAGGACAAAGGTTGTGGCGGAATCACGAGCGCCCTGGCCCAGGACCGCCACGTGCTGGTAAAGTTTGACGAGAAAGTCGCGGGCGTCATCTTCGCTTCCGCCCCGATGGATGACCGAGCCCCAGGCGGCCAGGACGCTCAGCTTGCCGTTTCCCGAAGTGTTGGGATCCGGCGTCACAACTTCCACGTCGGGACCAACCAGATCGGGCCAGTCTTTGATACGCTTCGGGTTTTCTTTCCTGACGACGAACACAATCGTCGAAAAGTAAGGCTGCGACTGGTGAGGAAACCGGTTTTTCCAATCAGGGGCAATGAGCCCCCCCTTTGACAAGCCCTCAATGTCTGAGGGAAGTGCGAGCGTGACCACGTCCGCCGCCAGTCCATCGGCAACCGCTCGGGCCTGTCGCGACGACCCGCCGTGGGATTGTTCGATGCTCAACCGGTGTCCAGCGTCCCGCTCGTACTGCGCAACGAATTCGGCGTTGATTTCTTTGTAGACTTCACGCGTGGGGTCATAAGAAACGTTGAGCAGTTGGCCGTGCTCGCCCCCTCCGTAATTCTTTAATCCCACGGTCCCGACGGCAACGGCCGCCAGGGCAAGGCCAAAAAGGTCGAGCCATTTCGTCGCGCTCATAAGTGGAATATGTCCTTCGGCGCTGTGAACGCACCAGCCTGACGTTCCGGCCAGTCCAGGGTGTTCATGGGAAGGTGGCAAAGAGGTGCGTCTTGAATGAGGATGTTGACACGCTTGAAGGAAAGCACGATAACTTGACCAGGCTAGTAGGAAATTACCAGTCTTTTTTAATTTGGGTGCGGATTAATCCCGAAAGACGAATGATGACGGGTGCCTTGTTTCGACCACAGCACTTAACCTTTGTTGGTGATCCAGAGGCGTGGCCTGCGCCTGATCAAGCGCGGTTATCGGGTTGCTTATGTGGCCAAATGCCCGCCGGTTAGCCGCGGTGCTGCAGTGGTCGAACCCGCGTCGCAACCACCAAGCCCAAGCGAAGTTCTTTTATTACAAAACTCGGAAGGCGTTGCGCCATTTGCAGCTGTGGTGTTACACTATCTCAATGACCAGCCAGGTAAAACTTTGTCTTAGGCCCAACGGGCCGGCAGAGCTTAGCCCAGGGTTCCACCCCACCGCCATTTAGTTAAGGACGGCAGGCCGGGCGTGGCCTTCGTCCCGCAGGGACGGCTGAGGTTAGGCAGGGACTTCAGTCCCTGTGAAGGTGTCCCCCAGGGGTTGCGTCCCCGCGGGACGCCTAAGGGCGTGCGCCGGGCCACATGCGGGCCTCAACGGTGGGGGCGCCGTTCGGGTGTTCGTCGCCGAGGGTCGCGCCGGGTTTGGCCGGCCGCTTGGGAGCCGGCACCCTGCGGGGCAGCGTTTCAGGCGTCCCGTCGGGACGCGATCGCTCTTAAATGCCCCTTCCAGGGACTGAAGTCCCTGGCTAACCTCAGCCGTCCCTGCGGGACGAAAGCATTCCCCCCTCGCCCTTAACTAAATGGCAGTGGGCTAAACCCTGGGAACGCACCCCTCCCCCAATCGAGCCCTGAAAGGGCGGCAGAGCCCGCGAGCGATGCCTTCTGCCGCCCCTTCAGTAAATCCAACCCGGTGGGGCGGGCGTTTGTTTGGATGGGCGCACGGACGTGACGCCTTTGGAGGGCTCGTCGTCATTTTACGGTTACCCGGGGTAGACCCGGGGCTAAGTTCTGCCGCCCCTTTGGGGATGAAACCCAGTCGAAATTCCAAAGCTAACTGTCTAATTGGTATCAGTTGATCATGCCAGTGCCGAAAGGGCCGGATCAGAGAAAGCTCATCAGGGGTTTGCCAACCCCGGCTTCATACGACGGTCGTCGGCCACGCTCAAGAGGTACTGCCCATAAGGGCTTTTTTCGAATTTCTTCCCAAGCGAAACAAAGTGTTCGAATGTGATGAAACCTTTCGCATAGGCGATCTCCTCCGGGCAGGCGATATGTAATCCTTGACGTTTTTGCAGCGTTTGAACAAAGCTTGCCGCTTCAAGCAGGCTATCATACGTACCCATGTCGAACCAGGCGAAGCCACGACCCATGCGCTTAACTTGAAGCTGTCCTTGCTCGAGGTAAGCCCGATTGACGTCCGTGATTTCCAGTTCACCACGCGCAGACGGCTGAAGCGTGGATACGAGGTCGATGACCTTTTCATCGTAAAAATAGAGCCCGGTCACGGCCCAGTTCGAGCGCGGTGCCCGCGGCTTCTCCTCGATTGAAACGGCATGACCGCTGTTGTTGAACTCGATGATCCCGTAGCGCTGCGGGTCATTGACGTGGTATGCAAACACCGTGGCACCCGTTGTGCTGAGTCGGTTCGGTGAGACTAGTTCTTCCATCCCATGGCCGTAGAATATATTATCGCCGAGGATGAGTGCGGAACAACCCCCGGAGACAAAGTCGGCTCCAATGAGGTAAGCTTGCGCCAGACCGCCGGGGTTCGGCTGAATTGCATAACGGAACTGCATCCCCCATTGAGAACCATCGTTGAGCAAGCGCTGAAATTGCGGCAGATCGCGTGGAGTCGAGATAACTAGAACCTGCCGGATACCGGCGAGCATGAGTATGCTCAACGGATAGTAGATCATCGGTTTGTCATAGACGGGCATAAGCTGCTTTGATGTAGCCAGCGTGAGCGGATGCAACCGCGTGCCACTGCCACCGGCAAGGATGATGCCTTTCATCGGAAAAGGTATTGTTAAGCTCCGGGAGTCTTTGACAGCCATTTCACCTATCACTTCCCGTTAGGATACGCAAACTCACGGCAGTTGAGTTACCCATCCGCGGGAACCGCGTCTCCATGGAGTGAGTGGAGGAGGGTGTCTGGCGTCGATAATATCGGCCGTCCAGCCTGCCTTGACGATACCGGTGGTCCGCATAACACCATCAATAATTGGCTCATGAGCTCCCGGGCGGCCCCGCGGATTCGTCACCGCTAAAGAGGCCCGGCAAATTGCGCAAGCGCGGCGGCAGTTGCTCATCTTTAGCCGACAAGATGATTGAATGGGCTTCAAAGGGCCAGGGTATCTTAAGGTCAGGCTCGTTCCAGAGAACACCCGCCTCCCGGCTCGGGTCATAGCAGCCGGTAACTTTATAAAGAAGCACGGTTTGGTCTTCGAGCGTGCAAAAGCCGTGAAGAAAACCTGGCGGAATCCAAAGCCCCGCTCCTGATTCAGCATCGCGCGTGAAGCCAACATGCCGCCCATAAGTCGCAGACGCTTTTCGGACGCCAACCGTCACGCCGGAAATTGAACCCCGTACAACGCGGAGCAACTTGCCTTGCGTGCGAGGCGGCCTCTGGAGGTGCAGACCGTGCAGCGTTGCTGTTCTCATCGATACAGAACGGTTATCCTGAACGAATGCGACGTCCCGGATTTTTTCGCGAAACAGCCGATCATTCCAGGTTTCCCGGAACAATCATCGGGCATCGCTGAATCGCGTCGGCACGACGAGCCTCACACCCGGGATACTAATACCATCTCGACGGCCATGGAGGTAAAATCTTGTCTCCCTTGCCGGGTGCCCTGCCAGCTTTACACCTATCAGACCGTAGAAATGGTCCCGGCCTGTCGGGCCTAAGACCGATTCAACCAGCTACGGAGCATTCTCCGGCGCCGCCCCCCTGAGCCGGCATTCTACCGAGATAACTGTCTGGATGGTATAGGGCGGAGATATTCATCGAATCGATGTCCCGGTCGAAGTAACGCCCCTTGGAGGGATCTTGTGCTGAGGGGAGCTCGGCCACAGGTTGGCCTTACCGCGGCCGGCCGCCGGCCGAGCGTTTCAAGATTTTGCATTGGAACCGTCCCGCAGGGGGTGGGCTGACCGTGCGCCGACAGCACATGGAAAAAATTGAGCACCGCTCGCCCTGAAGCGAGCGGTGCTCCGTAGTCGCGCTTTAACGGCTGCGACCTGCACCGGCCTTTAGTCTAGGTAAGCTCGACGTGGTCCGGCCGGTCAAGTGGATACGAATAGTACATCAACCCAGTAGTTGTTTGCATTGTAGTTATTCGTCGGAA
>Ga0213876_10000944_pt1 | contig 19157 bp, 16 predicted proteins | sample BarmaccomBMRX_R9_FD_160113 | JGI IMG/M metagenome (GOLD analysis project Ga0213876, IMG submission 160113) | Root-associated microbial communities from Barbacenia macrantha in rupestrian grasslands, the National Park of Serra do Cipo, Brazil - RX_R9 | ecosystem: Host-associated > Plants > Roots... | reverse complement strand
GTCGCACTCGCCTCCACGGTCGGGGCGGACGCGTCAGTCGGGGTGATCATCATTGGTGCGCCGGGCGCAGGATTCGTGTGAAGCTTGTCTTCGACGGGCTTGGCTTCAGGCAACGCAGGAGAAGACGGTGCTGGAGACGCTGCCGTTTTGGCCGGATGCTGCGTCAAACTGTGAGTGGTCGCGATGATGGCGGCAGGCTTTGCCGGACGCGTGAGAACGGGCCTGCCGGTCACTGTCGGATTTGCGCTTCTCGCCGGCGATGGCGCAGCCGTCGCCCCCGAAGCTTGAGCAGTCGGGCTGGCGGGCGCTGGTGGCGCAGAAGATTTTTCTTGCCCGCTCGCGCCCATCGTTGTCGGTTTCCCGAACTCGATCACTCGCGGATGGGGGGCTGAGATCGTCGGCCCCCGCGAGGCTGGGGTCTCCGCGTTCGCGACTGCCTGCTCGCTTCCCGACAAACCCGAGAGCTGGCCCGTCGTTGCCGAAGCCGTTGGTTGGGGCAAATTCGGGGTGGTGGCGAGATCGGCTGCCGGAGCTTGCACAGGTGAGGGGGCCGTCAATGCGGGTGCGGACGCTGGTGATCCGGCTACGGGTGCGGGAGCAGCTGCAGGTGCAGGCGTGGATGCGGGCGCCGACACGATCGATGGAGCCGCCGAACTCACCGCAGAGGCGGAGCCGGCGTCCGCGGGCGGCGACAGGACAGGAACGGCTTGCTGAGGCGATGGGGTCGAAGCGGCTGTTTCCGGCTGCGTGTCGGCGTGTGCCTGATCCGAGCCGACAGCACCGCTCGGCGCGGGAGCGGCGATCCTAGCATCTTCGGCCTTGGCGAGGGGTGCCGACGCGGGCGCCTCGCTCGGTGCCGTTGCGGCCCCGCCCGCTGCCGTCGTGGGGGCTGGCGCGGCGGCAGCGTCCGATGGTCCGGTTTCCTGTGCCCGCGGGGCGTCCGCCGATGCCACCATGTCCGGTGCTGGGGCGGCAACGACGGCAGGAGCGACAGGAGCTGGGGAAATGCTCTGCGGCGTTGAGGGCAGAGAAGAGGTGGAAGTGGCGGGCGGTGCCGCCACATCCTTCACGGCTTTCGGCTGCACGGGCGCGGGCACCGGCGTGGGGCTTGCCGATTCGATCGCGGGCGAAGCTTCAACGGGCGCCGGCGGCTCGCTCTGGGTCGACCTCAGGTTCGGCTGGTCGGCCGACGCGACGGCCGGGCGAGGCGGGGATAAGGATGAGGATGTGCCCGAAGCCGGCGTCTTGGCGTTTTGGTGCGGATCTTCGACCAGCGCGCGAAGCTGTGAGTCCTTCATCGCGCCTGGCGGATGCTCGCCGACCGGGCTCAGCATCACAACCGCGGTTCCGGTGCCAAGAGCAAGCAAGAGCAGCGGCAGCGCGATCGAGCGCGCCGACCGCAAGATAACGCTCTCCTTCCCGACGGCCGCGGGCGCGGGCGGTTGCGGCGCCGTGCTGACCTGCTCGATCCCGCCGAGTCGGACAACACCGCCGCCCGCGAGGAAAGTCCGCGCCTCGTGATCGAAGCGCCTGATGTTGCTCGCATCCGGGGCCGGCGCGCGCTCTCCAGCCTGTCGTGGCTTCGTCGGTTTTGGCGCCGGAGCGGCGCCGCTTCGTTTTGACGCCGATCCCCTTTCGGGCGGTTGCAGCTGAGAAGCCTTGGCGTGCAGGCGACCTTGGTAGGGATCGAAGGGCGGTGAGGAGGGACGCTCGGGCGAACTCTTCCGCTTGATCAGTGACACGAGCGAGCCCCCTGACGAGGCATCGGAATTCTCCCGGCTCGACGCGCCTGGGCTCTTCTCCCGTCCGAAGTTCTTCGAACTCGGTGCTGGTGCTTCGGCTCCCCTCTTCTCGGGTGCCGGCTTGCTGAGGACGGAAGCCGCAACGTCACGCAACTGCCGCTCGACCACGTCGAGGTCTGCGACCTTGATCGCAGCAGCCTTCGCGGGCGATCGTGGCCGTGGGCTTGCCTGCGGCATGATCGAGGCGGGCGACTTCTTAGCTGCGGCAAGCCGGAGATTTTCGCCTTGCTGCGCTCTCGTTCCGGAGTCGCCGCCCTTGGAAATCGGGTTCTGCGAAGACGGATCGACGAAATTTCGCAATTTCCTCTCGAGCTCGTCGAGATCGATGCTCTGAACGGACGATTTCGCGGGGTTCATTTCCTTCTCCCAGCGGTCCCCCGGCCCCGCCGCCTTGAACAGCTTCAGGATTTTGGGGACAATGCCGACAGGACTGGCCAAGGTCAATATTGGTTAACATCTTATTGTCTTGTATGAGGTATATTTGTCACTTTTAAAATTCAACCAGCTATCAAAATATAGCATGTGTTCCGAAATACTACAGTTTTTACTTGCGTATATTATACGACTTGAAGGTAAAACCTCGCCCTCGCGCTCTTCGCGCTCGCTTCAACTCTACGTTCTCCAAAACATCCAATGCAATCAGCGCGAGCAAGCTCGCGAAGCTTGCTCATGCCCGGCTATGCCCCGAGGTGGATCGGACTGTCACGCTTCTCGCGCTCCGTCGGCATGTCGTCCGGCCACGCTCCTGGCCTTTCCCTGTCGTCATCATCCTTTTCAAAGCGAGCTCCAATGATCATGAGCGAGCCTCGAGAATCCGCGGCGACCGCAGTGGTCAAGACCCACGCCTTCGACGAGACGCCAAGCATCAGCTTGCTGAAGCTTCGAATCGGCCGGATGATGAAATGTGCTCTCCCCGCCATGACCTGATCCTCTCAAACAAAAGGCAAGCTCATCTCCATTTCCGAGTAGCAGCCTTCGGGACAGTGTCAGCATCCGAGCGTGCGTATATCCATTTCCCGAGCAGATTGCGAGAGTTTATTTCAAGTTTTCATAATTTTTTTGCAACCTCTACGTTAGCTCTCGGGGATCCTCTCTCGGAATTCGTTCAATCGATTTTTCAAATCGGGCATTTCCGCTCCAACAGACGATCGTGCCTGTCATACCGCATCGGACAGGGTCTTCACCCGCCGCTCCGGCGACCGGCGCTCGTTGACACCAAGGCAGGCATGACGAACACTCGTGATGCGCCAGCTTCGCCACACGATCCAGTTCGGCGGATCGACCAAAAATGGGCCGGAGAGCCGCAAGATCGGGAGGAGACATGAATAGCTTATCGCGCCTCATCCGCGCTGCCGGGCTGCCTCTGCTCGTGATCGCGCTTACCGTGCCTGTGCTTTCGCTTTCTCACGAGGCGCTTGCCCAAGACAAACCTATCCGCATCGGGCTGCTCTATGATCTCTCCGGCCCCTTTGCTGCGGCAGGTTCGGTCGCCTCCCAGATCGGCGCGCAGATCGCAATCGATCTGACCAATGAACGCGGCGGCGTTCTCGGCAAATACAAGGTTGAGCCCGTCACCGCCGACTCGCAAAGCAAGCCGGACGTCGCCATCAACGAAGGCGAAAGGCTGATCAATCAGGAGCATGTCGACGTCATCGTCGGCGTGTATTCGAGCGCGGCTGCTGTGCCGCTCGCGAGCAAGGTCGAGGAGCAGAAGAAGATCTTATGGATCACGACCGCCGTCGCGACTTCCGTGTTCAAGGATCGCAATCTCAGCTACGTGTTCCGGGCCCAAATTCACTCCGATCAATATGGTCAGGCGGGCATCGGGTTCTTAACCGAGCACGCAAAGCCCGATCTCGGCGTCGAACCTAAGGACCTCAAGGTCGCAATCATCTACGAGGACGGGCCGTATGGCACGGGGGTTGCGGCCGCGGATGAGCAATACGCCAGAGAGGCCGGCATTCAGATCGTGCTCAAGGAAGCCTATTCGGCGAATGCACCCGACCTTTCCTCTCTCGTGACCAAGCTGAAGCGAGCGCGCCCGGACGTGATCTTGCACGCCGGCTACAATCCCGACATCACGCTCTTCCTCCGTCAGGCGCGCGAGGCTGGCCTGCGCTTCAAGATGCTCATCGGCAATGGAGCGGGTTACAGCCAGCTCGACAAGCTGACCGCGACTTTCGGATCGGATATCGATAATTTCTGCGATATCGATCCGGTGCCCGCGCAGCATCTCGACCCGGCGAAGCTGGCGCCGGGGCTCGGCGATCTGATCAAGGTCATGGTCGATCGTTACAAAGCGAAGACCGGAGCGAATGATGTACCCCCTCACGTCTCCATGGGGTTCAATCAAACCTGGATCTTGCTCCAGAACGTGTTGCCGATCGCGATCCAGAAATATGGCGGGACCGATGCGGAAGCCATCCGCAAGGCCGCGCTTGACGTCGATATTCCGGTCGGTGGCACCATCCAGGGGTATGGTGTGAAGTTCTTCCCGCCAGGCACCCAGCTCTCCGGCCAGAACGAGCGATCGACGCCGGTCGTGATGCAATATGTGAAGGGACAGATAAAGGTCGTTTGGCCGACCGCCATCCAGAACATGCCGCCAATTCTGCCATTGCCGGCACAATCTCCCTATGCGGTGAACTAAAGCTCCGACGATGAAGGGGTGCGAATTTCCCTTCGCCGCGGCGACTTTGGCGCCCTGCGCCTTTGCGCAAGGAGAATCTGCGCTCCGGCTGGCCGAAACGGATGCAAGCTGATGCTCGAGGTTTCCGGCCTCAGCAAGCGCTTCGGCCATTTCCCGGCGGTCAATCAGGTATCTTTCAACCTCCGCCAGGGTGAGATTCTCGGCCTGATCGGGCCGAACGGCTCGGGCAAAAGCACGACCTTCAATCTGATCGCGGGCGCGATGCGCCCCAGTGCCGGCTCCATTCGCTTCGAGGGCGCGGAAATCAGCGGTTTGCCAGCGCATAAGGTGTGTCATATTGGGCTGGCTCGGACCTTCCAGATCCCGCGCCCTTTTCGCCGCCTTTCCCTTGTTGAGAACGTGGCACTCGCCGCACATTTCGGAAGCAGCGAATCCATCGCGGAAAGCGAAGCACGCCGGCGGGCCGAGAACGCCCTCGAGACGGTCGGATTTTCGTCCATGAAAGTGAGCACGGAAGGGCTCGGCGCCGCCGCTCTCAAGAAGCTCGAGCTCGCCCGAGCCTTGGCGACGCAACCGCGACTGCTCCTCGCCGATGAAAGTCTTGGCGGGCTCGACCACGCCGAAATGGAGCACGCTGCCGCGATGTTGGAGACCATCCGCACGCGGCTCGGGATCACCATCATCTGGGTGGAGCACATTATGGGGCTTTTGATGCGCGTGGTTGATCGGGTCATCGTGCTCGATCACGGCGAGAAGATCTTCGAGGGCCTGCCGGAGGCCGCCGCGAAAGACGCGCGCGTCACCGAGGTCTACCTCGGCCATGCGCGCACATGAGCCGTGTTTCCCAACGCGCCTACAGCAACATCCGCGGTGAACGGACATGCTGAGCCTTAGACGCGTCAGTGCCGGCTACGGCTCGTTCCGCGCCCTTTTTGACGTGTCCCTCGAGGTCGCGGCCGGCGAGGCCATTGGGGTCGTCGGACCAAACGGCGCCGGGAAGTCGACCCTGATGCGCGTCATCTCCGGCATGCTGCGCTCCTCCTCGGGCGAACTCGTCTTCGAGGGCCGTTCGCTCACGCGTCTGCCCGCCCATCGCATCGTAGAAGCCGGAATCGCTCATGTGCCCGAGCATCGCCGGCTCTTCGCCAAGCTCTCGGTGGAAGAGAACCTGCGCATCGGCGCATTCCTGCCGCAAGCGCGTCGGCATTACGCCGAGCGCAGCGAATGGGTTTACGCGCTGTTTCCACGGCTTCTCGAGCGGCGGCGGCAACTCGCTGGCACTTTGTCGGGAGGTGAGCAGCAAATGGTGGCGATCGGCCGCGCGCTCATGTCGAAGCCGAAGTTGCTGCTCATGGACGAGCCTTCCGCCGGGCTGGCGCCCCTTGTCGTCGAGCAAGTGTTCAATCTCGTTCGACTTATCCGCGAACAGGGCTTCACCGTGCTTATCGTCGAGCAGAATCTCCAACAGGTGCTCGCGATCGTCGACCGCGCCTATCTCCTTGAAGTCGGCCGCATCCGGCTTTCGGGAAGCGCCGCAGAGCTCAAGGACAATGCGATGATCCAGCAAGCCTATATGGGATTGTGACGCGGGTGGACATCTTCCTTCTCGAAGCGGTCATCAACGGCATCTTGCTCGGCGGCGTCCTCGCTTTGCTCGCGCTCGGCCTCAACCTCATCTTCGGCGTCATCGACGTCGTATGGATCTGTTACGCCGAGCTCGTCATGTGCGGCATGTACATGCTCTTCTGGCTGCACGTCTTCTTCGGCTGGCCGATCCTCCTGGCCTGCCTTGCCGCGATCGTCGGCGTCGCCGGGCTTGGCGCGCTCCTGCACCTTCTCGTCATTTCGCCGATCCTTGGCTCTGCACCGATCAACCAGCTTCTCGCGACGGGCGGCATGTTGTTCTTCCTGCAAAGTCTCGCGACTCTGCTTTTCGGTACCGATTTCCGCAATATCGGGCTTAGGCTCCCCGTGATCGAGCTTGGCGACATCTTCATCAGCTATTCGCGCCTTCTGGCATTCGGCACGGCGCTCATTGGTGCGATCGCGCTTTATCTTTTTCTCTCCCGCACCTATCTCGGCATCGCCATGCGAGCCATCGCGCAAGATCGCGAAATCATGGGCCTCATGGGCGTCGATCAGCGTCGCATCTATCTCACCACCTCGGCCGTCGGCGGCGCTCTCGCGGGTCTCGCCGCTTGCCTTCTCGTCTTGCAATACGACGTGCACCCCTTCATCGGGCTGAGCTTTGGGCCGATCACCTTCATGATCTGCGTGCTCGGAGGGCTGGGCAACATGATCGGCGGATTCGTCGCCGCCTTCATCATGAGCCAGATCATCGCGATCGGCGGATATTATTTCTCGATCGAGATCTCCTATGTGCTCGCCTTCGTCTTCTTCATCGTTCTGATGTTCCTGCGGCCGCAAGGGCTCTTGGCCCGATGAAGGACGAGGTGATCCGACGGCTCGGGCCACTTCTTCTCGCGGTGCTCGGGCTTGCTTTTGTACCTTTCGTGACGAGTGACTATGTCCTCCATATCGCCATCCAGATCCTCCTTTGGGGCTTCGTCTACACGGCGTGGTCGCTGATGGGGAAATTCGGGCTCGTCTCGCTCGGCCACGGGGCGTTTCTCGGTATCGGCGCCTATGCCTCTCCCCTCCTCTGGAACTACACGGGTCTCACGCCTTGGCTCGGCATCCCGATCGGCATTCTCCTCGCCGTGCTGCTCGCGCTGATCATCGGGTATCCGTGCTTTCGCCTCCGGGTGGTCGGCCACTATTTCGCACTGGTCACGCTGGCGCTGAGCCAGGTGGCACTGCTGACGATCGTCGCGGCGCGCGACATCACCGGCGGCTCGCTTGGGATGACCCCGAAGGCCGTCGGCCATTCCTGGTATGCCCTGCAGTTTCCCGAGAAGCCGTATTTCTATGCGATCGCGCTCGTCGCTTGGGCTTTCGGCCTCTGCATCTGGCATCTCGTCGATCTCGGCAAGGGACGCGCAGCGCTCGAGGCCATTGCCGAGGATGAAGGTGCTGCCGCTTCCATCGGCATCAACGTCATGCGCGAGAAGCTTCGCGTGACAGTGACGAGCGCCGCGCTCACCGCCTTAGGCGGCTCGCTGCTGTCGCAATACTTCATGTATGTGAACCCCGATACCTTATCGGGCATCGCAGTGTCGCTTCAGATCGTCTTCGCGGCGATCGCGGGAGGCATGTATTCGGTTTTCGGTCCCACGGCAGGCGGGCTTTTTACCATTGCGCTTCCTGAGATCCTGCGCATTTCGCTCGGCACGAATTTCGTGGGCGCTGCCAACACCATCTACGGCGCGCTGCTCGTCATCTTCATCATCTTCATGCCGCGCGGCATCATCGGATGGGTCGAAAGCCGCCTCGCGGCGGCTCCGGCGCGCTGATCGGAATTTCCCCGCGTGTCATAAGCGAATCCCGCGCCCGCTTGCGGACGACGCGCTCACATCGGCGGCGCGACGCCGTCCTTGCCGACGCTGAGCGCGCTCGCGGTGAGTGCGCCATCCGCACCTTTCTGCGCGATGGCGAAAATCTTGGCGCCCGGTTTCACCTCGCTCTTGTCGAGCGGCACATAGGTGACGATCGCCGTGTCCGGCTGAATGACGACCATCCGCGAACCACCCTGATAGGTGACCGTGATTGTCTTGCCGTCGACGCTGTCAACCGCATTGCCCGCCGATCCATTCGTCATCGAGGAGCCCGGAACGAGATCCCAAGGCCTGTCGCCTTCGCCGGTTCCACGCAAGGATTCGGGGAAGATATGGATCTCGAGCGAGCGCGAGGCCGAGCCCTCCTTCTGCACGGTGGTGGTGCCAATGAACACGCCGGGCTTGATGTCGTCGACCGAGGCCTTGACCACGCCGAGAAGGCGCAGCGGATTGCCGAGATGCACGGTCACATCGGTGCCCTGGCGGGACTTGACGACCAGCGTCGATGCGCCGTCGAACGAGACAACCTCGCCACGCACCCGAGTGACCTCGGGCGTCTGCGCATAGACGGGAGCCGCGCTGGAAACGATGAACCCGGCAAAAAGCACGCCCATGAGATTGCAAACAGCGGCACTGAAGCGAACCATCGATGAACTCCGTTGAAAACCCCGCGCGATCGCAACCACGCGCTTTCAGGGGCGATGCCGCCCGCGCCAAGTCAAGATTTGTGCAGGTAAACTTATCGAGAGCCGCGATTCACGTGGCACGCTCCGCGCAAACATCCGTAGCGAAGTTCGGCTCCGCACTTTGGCGCAGGGAGCGCTCGTGATCTGAGGAACTGCAGCGGATCAAGGTGCCGGCATTTGAATTCGTCGCGGACATCAATGCCGGTCAAGTTTCCTCGCTCACCACATTGTGGTGATCTTTTCGTTCGGCGCTCACGCCCCGAGATATGCTGCCTTCACCTCCGGATTGTGCAACAGCTCGGCGCCGGTGCCGGAGAGCTTCAGGCGCCCTTGCTCCAGAACGTAGGCGCGATCCGAGAGCTCGAGCGCCGCGAAGGCGTTCTGCTCGACCATGACGACGGTGACGCCCTCCGCCTGAATGCCTTTGATGATGTCGAAGACGCGATCCACCATCGTCGGCGCAAGGCCGAGCGAAGGCTCGTCGAAAAGGACGAGCTTGGGGCGAGACATGAGTGCGCGCATGATGGCGAGCATCTGCTGCTCGCCTCCCGACAAGGTGCCAGCCGTTTGCGCGCGACGATCGTAAAGGATCGGGAAGCGGTCGAAGAGGCTCTGCATGTCCGCGGTCACGGCCGCTGCGTCGCGACGCAGATGGCACCCCATCTGAAGATTCTCCGTGACCGTCATGTAGGGAAAAACGCGACGGCCTTCGGGGCAATGCGCGATGCCGAGCCGCAGGATGTGGCGCGCCGAAGCGCGCGTGATGTCCTCGCCGTCAAAAATGAGGCGCCCTTCCGCCGGCCGGATGAGGCCCGAGACCGCCTTCAGCGTGGTGCTCTTGCCCGCGCCATTGGCACCGATGAGGGCCACCATCTCGCCCTTGCGAACTTCGAGCGAAAGCCCTCGCACCGCGGAAACCTTGCCGTAGCGGCAAACCAAGCCCTCAATCTTGAGCACGAGCGTATCTTTCGCCGAGATAGGCCCGAATGACATCGGGGTCGCGCTGGATCTCGAGGGGTGCGCCCGCTGCGATGATGCGGCCTTGGTTGAGGCACACGACGCGGTCCGAAACGCCCATCACGATCTTCATGTCGTGCTCGACGAGCAACACCGTGATGTCTCTGGCGCGGATGCGCGTGAGCGTCTTCATGAAGTTTGCCGTTTCGGTGGGATTCATTCCCGAGACCGGCTCGTCGAGCAGGAGCAGCGTGGGCCTCGCCGCAAGCGCCACCGCCACTTCGAGCAGCCGCAGCTCGCCATAGGGAAGCGATGAAGCGAGCTCGGCGGCCGGCGCATTGATGCCGACGAAACGCAAGATCTCATGCGCCTCCTCGAGAAGCTCCTTCTCCTCGCGAGCCACGAAAGGAAATCTCAGCAGGATGGCGGTCGGATATTGTCGCGAACGCAGATGCAACCCGATCAGGATGTTGTCGATCACCGTCTGCCCGGCGAAGACGCTGGTTTTCTGGAAGGTGCGCACCACACCGAGCTCGGCGATGCGATTGGGCTTGAGGCCATTGAGGCGCTTGCCACGATAGGCGATGTCGCCGGCCGCCGCCGGAAGATAGCCGGTGATGGCGTTGAAGGCCGACGTCTTGCCGGCGCCGTTCGGCCCAATGAGCGAGACGACCTCACCCTCATGGACGGAGAAAGACATATTCTCGACCGCGGTGAGGCCGCCGAAGCGGATCGAGAGCCTCTCGACCGTGAGCGCGATACGCGGCGTCTCGGCGGTCACGACATGGCCTCGGATGCGGGGATGTCGGCGGGAGGCTGCTTCTGCGCGTCCAGGTGACGCCGGTGCTGGAGAAACGGTCGAAGAGCAGGAACGATGCCTTGGGGAAGGAGGTAGACGACGAGGATCATCAAGATGCCGTAGACGATCCATTGGACTTCGGGCGCGATCGCAAGCGAGCGCAACCCTTCCGGCAGCAGACCGAAGATCACCCCGCCCACCACCGGCCCCGCCAGCGTGCCTTTGCCGCCGGCCACCACCATGATGACCATGGTCACGGTGTAGATGAACAAGAATACATTGGGATCGACGATGCGGACATAGTGGGCATAGAGCGCGCCTGCCGCGCCGGCGATCGCGGCCGACATCACCGTCGCGAGCACCAGATATTTCGTGACATCGATGCCCACCGAGGCGGCGAGCGCCTCATTCTCCTTGAGCGCGATCATGGCGCGGCCCGCGCGCGAGCGCACGAGCCTTGCGATGATGCCGTAGGAAAGGATCGCGAAGACGAGGACGAGATAATAGTTCGCCACCTTGCCGATGAAGGTGATGTCGAGGAGGCCGGGGATGACGAGCGAAAGCGGCGGGATATTGTTGAGCGCCATCGGCCCTTGCGTGAGCTCGTCCCAATTGAGTGCCACAAGCCTCACCACCTCGGCGAAGCTGATGGTCACGATAACGAAATAGGCGCCTCGCACCTTGAAGGCGATCCTGCCGATTGCCCAGCCACAAAGTCCGGTGACGACGACGGCGCAAGCCATCCCGAACCAGACGGGCTTCGGATCGACGGTCACGAGCCAATCGGGCAGAAGATGCACCTCGAAGCCGAGCGATGCGAGCGAGGAGACATAGGCGCCGATGCCGAAGAAGGCGGCGTGGCCGAGGCTGAGCTGGCCCGTGTAGCCGAGCAGAAGGTTGAGGCTCATCGCAGCGATGATGAAGATGCCCGTGATGATGCACACGTGCAGGAGATAGAAGTTCCCGAGCCACAGCGGGATCGAGAAGAGAAAGGCGAGACCGGCGATCGTGGCAAGGCGCCTCACCCGATTCGCTCCTTGCGGCTGAACAAGCCGGTCGGTCGCACGAGAAGGATGGCGATGATGAGCAGGAAACCCATCGCGTCGCGATAGCCGGAGGAGATATATCCGGCGCCGAGCTCCTCGATGAATGCGAGGATGAAACCGCCGATCGTCGCTCCCACGATATTGCCCAGACCGCCAAGGATGACGATGGCGAACGCCTTGAGCGAGGCGAGATCTCCCATCGTCGGTGTGACGACGAAAATCGGGCCAAGCAGCGCCCCCGCCGCCGCAGCAAGACCCGAACCGAGCGCAAAGGTCGACATGTAGATCGTCCCGATATCGACCCCCATCAGGGCTGCGGTGTCGGGGTCCTGGAAGGTCGCGCGCATGGCGCGGCCAAGCCGTGTGCGGTTCACAAGCGCGTAGGTGCATAAGATCAGGCCAAGCGCGACGGCGAGCACGAACAAGCGATTCCACGATACCGAGAGCGCACCCATCACGAGCGGAGAGGAGGGAAAGGGCGTCTTGATCGACTTTGCGACGCCTGACCAGACGAGTTGCTCCAGATTTTGCATTGCGATCCAGGCGCCGATCATGACCAGCATCGTCGTGTCGATGTCGGCGCCGCGAAGCTTGCGCAACAATAGAAACTCGATCGCCGCGCCGAGCGCGATGCCGAGCAGCATGGCGAGCACGAGAGAGAGGAAGAAGTCGAGATGCAAAAGCATCACGAACATGAACATCATGTAGGCGCCGAAGCTGTAAAGTTCGCCATGCGTGAAATTGACCACGCGCATGATGCCGAAGATCAAGGTGAGACCGATGCCGAGAAGCGCATAAGTGCCGCCCAGCACGAGCGCGTTCAGGCAATGTTGTAGCAATTGATCCAAGACGCAGCTCTTGCGCGAAAGGCTCTGGCGGAAGCGAGGAAGACGACCGACGGGCTGCGGCTTCCTCAAATCCATCCGCGGCCGCAGCCGCGGATGGAGATCGGATGGGCTATTGCTTTACGACCTTCCCGCCCTCGATCTTGACGAGGTAGACGCTCGGCACGTTCTGCCCGCTCTCCTTGCCGGAAGGCCCTTGCTTGATGAAGGAGATGTCCCCGTTCACACCCTTCACCTTCACCTTCCAGAGAGCTTCCCGGATCGCTTCCGGCTCCGTCTTGCCGGCACCGTTGATCGCGGCCGCGATTGTGTAGATGCCGTCCCAACCGCGGAAACCTTCCGTGAGCCCGCCGACATTGTATTTCTTGTCCTTCCAAGCCGCGGTGAAGTTCTGAGCGACATCGGGATTCTTGACCGCGTCCGGGAACCAGGGCGTGAAGAAAACAAGGTGGTAGGAGCCATTGGCGGCATCGCCCGCCTGGTCGATCAGCTGATCGGGGGCGACCGAACCGCCCGTGGTGATGATGCGCATCGTGATCTGCTGATCCTTCGCCTGCTTCAGGATCAAGGTGAGCTGGGCGACGTCCGTGGTCACGAACAGCGTGTCGCCTCCGGCAGCCTTGATCTTGGCGAGCTGCGCCGAAAGATCGGTGGCGTCGGGTTCCATGGTCTCCTGGGCGCCGATGTCGACCCCCTGCCCTTTGAGCATCTTCGTGAACTCCTGCATCGACCCCTTGCCGAAGTCGTTGTTGGTCACCAGGAAATTCGCCTTCTTGATGCCGAGCGATTTGGCGAGCGGCGCAAACGCCGTGGCCTCCATCTCGGAAGTCGGGCTGATGCGGAAAATATACGGATTGCCCGAGGTCGTGATCTTCCCGGACGAGGAGGTCTCGACCAGCATCGGCACCTTGTACTCCTCGAGTTTCGGCATGACGGCGAGCGTCAGCGTCGAGCTCCAGGCGCCCATCAAGACCGGCACCTTGTCCTTCACGATCAGCCGTTCGGCCGTATCGACCGCCTCGGTCGGATTGGACTTGTTGTCCTCGACGATCAGCTCGAGCTTCTTGCCGAGGACGCCGCCGCTCTTGTTGATCGCGTCCGCGGCAAGCTGCGCGCCTTGCGTGACATAGTTGCCGGAGGCGGCGAACGCGCCCGTCAGCGGCTCGCTGACGCCCACCTTCACCGTATCCTGCGCCCAGGCTGCGCTGGCGAAAAGCAAAATGCCGGTCGCCGCAATGACGCTTTTGAGGGACGATTGCATTAGGCACCTCCTATGATGACGCGCACGGATCAAGCTCAACCGTGGACCGGCGCGACGATGATGATCCTTTTTTATTCCAGAAGCTTACGCTCACAGTTGAGTAGTCGAATTGCTGCGCGACCGGGCTCGATCGGTGCCGCTAACCTGCCTTTTTTCGCAGACGCGGGATGACCTCCTTCGCCACCGCGCTCACCTGCTCGGCCTCGTATTTGTAAGGGACGAAGATGATGCGATCGACCCCGGTCGCGATATGCGCCTCGAGCTGCTCCACGCATTCATCGACGTTGCCCATGATGGCGCTGTGCATGGTCGATTCCGACCATGACGCGTAATCCCATTCAGTCTGCAGCCATTGCGTCATCGAGGCTTCGATCTTGTCGCGCGGGCCGATGCAGATGGGGAGCTGATTTGTCGAGATCAGCTCGTCCGGGTTGCGGCCCGCCTCTTCGGCAAAGCCTCGCACCTTCGCCCATGTCTTCGCGAAACTCTCGGCCGTATAATAATAGGTGAGCCAGCCATCTCCCTTGGTGGCCGCGCGCTTGAGCACCGCATCGACATACCCGCCGATCAGGATGGGAGGGCGCGGCTTCTGCGCCGGCTTCGGTTGCAGAACCGCGCCGCGCAGATTGTAGGGAGGATATTCGCCATCCACCCTGTCCTCGGTCCAGAGCCGGTTGATGATCTCGAGGCTCTGCTCCATGATCTTGCCGCGCTTGGTGAAATCGACGCCGAGGCTGTCGAACTCGCGCTTGTACCAACCCACGGCCGCACCGAGGATCAGCCGGCCTTCGGAGACATGGTCCATCGTCGCGAGCTGCTTGGCGAGCACGACCGGATTGCGCATCGGCATGACGAGGATGCCGGTCCCGATCTTGATCTTCGAGGTGCGAGCGGCGACCGCCGTCAAAATGATGAGCGCCTCGTGAATTGGGAAATTCGGGTCGACCCCGAGCAGCAGATGGTCCCAGGCCCAAATCGATTCGTAACCGAGTTCTTCCATTCGCACGCCATAGTCGATCAACCCTTTCGCGCTCGGCATCTCCGGAAATTTCGTGAAATTCCGCATCGCGATGCCGAATTCGGTTTGCTTCTTGGGGGCCATTCGCAGGGATCCTCGTTGAGTGCGGTCAGTCGCGATGTATCAGGCGGCCTGGCGCCTCAGGCGGTGTAGAGGGCGTGCGGATCGAGCTCGCGCAAGACCGCGAGCTCGTCGGCGCGCGGCGGCGCCGTCGTTTCGACCTTGTCCTCGAATTTGAGTTCAAAGCCGGTATTGTCCTGGACCTGCTCGCGCGTGACGCCGTGGTGCAATCCGAGCACCTTCATCTGTCGCGTCTCATCGTCGAAACCCAAGATCGCCAAGTCGGTGACGACGCGCCACAACCCACCTTGCGGCAGGCCGGACTCAGCGCGCGACCGGCCTCCCTTCAGCCAGCCGGGCGAGGTAACGAAATCGACATCCGCAACGAAGCGGCGCTTTTCGTGCTTCATGGCGACGATCATGTTGGTGAGGGAGGAGATGTCGTTTCCGCCGCCGGTGCCGGGCAAGCGGATCTTCGGATTCTCGGCATCTCCGATGAAGGAGGAGTTGAGATTGCCGAAACGGTCGATCTGAGCCCCACCCATGAAGCCGATATCGACGTAGCCGCGCTGCAGCAGAAGCAGCACGTCGGTGATCGGCAGCACCATGTTCGAACGGCGCGTGCAGCGCTGCTCATTCGTGGAGGGCGGCAGCTCGCCCGGCACGATGAAGGGCCCGATCGTACCGCCCTCGAAAAGGATCGTCAGTTGCGGCGCGAAGAGGCGTTGCGCCAGTGTCGCGGCGAGCAGCGGAACACCAATGCCGGCGAAGACTACCTGGCCGTTGGTCATGAGGCGCGAAGCCATCACGGCCAAGAGCTCCGAGGTGGTGAAGGTGGAGGTGGGTTTCGTGTGCTTAGTCATTGTGCACGCTCCGTCCGCGGCGGCTGGCGTCGAGCAGGGCGTCCATGCCGAGCTTCGCCAGGTAATCGGGCCAGCTCTTCGGCCCGTAATAGAATTCCTCGAGATATTGTTGTGGGCCCTTCACGGGGTCTTGCGAGCTCACCTTGGCGTAATGATCGAGATGGGTGAAGAAGGGCTCGTAGAGGCCGTAGCATTCATGCGGCGCGCAGCCGAAGGGTGCCTCGACCACGGCGTCCACGGTGAAGAAGGGAATGCGGGTGCGATCGGGCGTGCGGCGGATCTGATCGTTGCTGACGATGCGCTCGGTCGTGAGAATCACCTTGTTTGCGGCCATCGCCATGTCGATGTCCATGAACTGCAGCCCGTCGAGCTGAGCATTGCCGAAGGCGTCGCAGCGCTGCACGTGGATGAGCGCGACATCGGGGTTGAGCGCCGGCAGGAGCACGATCTTCTCGCCGGTGAAGGGGCAATCCATCACCTTGATCTCGTCGCCCACCTGCTTGCCGACATCCGAGCCAAGCATGGTTCGCGAAGGCATGAAGGGAATGCCCATGGCGCCGGCGCGATAGCGCAGGCCGATCGACATGTGGCTCCACTCCTCGAAGCGCGCGAGCTTGTTCTCGGTATGGTGCCGCATCACCTTCGACACACCCCAGACGATGCCTTGGGTGAACCAGCTCGTGATGACGTGCTTCGATGCGCCCGAGGCGAAGAACAGGTCGCCTTCGGTCGAGGTGATCGAGCGCGAAATCACAAGCTCGCGCTTGCGCGCCCGGATCAACGCCCAGATCATCGCAAGCGGCGTGCGCGACACGGTGCACCCGCCGATGCCGACGTGATCCCCATCGTGCACGAGCTTCGCCGCCTCCTCGAGCGTCATGACCTTTTCGCGCAAACCTCGATCGCGCGTCAGCGTCTCGTGACGCAGCGCCGAGTAGGATTTGACGAGCGGTTCGATGCCCATGTCTTAAGACTTTCTCCGTTACGCCCGCTTCCGGTCGCGCGCATCCTCCATGCCGCTGTCGCGGTTGAAGGCCGTGATCATCTCGTCCCATTGGGGAACGAGATCCTGCAAGCGGCGCCAAAATGTCTGATGCTTTCGCCGATCGAAATCGGCGAGCGTAATGCCCTGTTGCTCCACCCAGGTGAAGTAACCGAGGTTGAAGATGCGCTCGCGCTCTTGCTGCGTAGCTTCGAGCATGTTCTCGGTGTCGGCCGCGAGCAGATGCGCGCCCACGAGTTCGGCGGCCATTTCGGCGGAAAGCTCGCCGGTGTTGTGGCGCCGCTCGAGATAGCGGCGCACTTCGCTCGCATAGAGTTCCGCCCCATCGGTCGCGACCGTGATCACCACATTGTCCGATGAAAGCCGATAGCGCTTGGCGAGCTTGATCGCGCCGAGCACATTGGCGATGCTCGAAAGCCCGAACATCGATAATTTCGTCAGCAGATCTTCGGAGAGCCCGAGCCGGCGCGCCAGATAGGCTTTGCCGATCTCGGTGTTGAAAACCGCGTTGAGGCCATCCGTCGCCTTGTCGGAGACCGCGATCACCACATCGGTGTTCATGACGTTGTGGATCAAAGGGACATGCTTGTCCCCGATCCCTTGAATATTGTGCTCGCCGTAACCGTTGTTCAACAAGGTTGGGCACTCTGCGGCCTCGACCACCGCGATCTTCGTGCCGTACTTCTCCTTGAGGTAGTCGCCCGCCGCGAGCGTGCCGGCCGAGCCGCTCGCCGAGACGAAACCCGCGAGACGCAAGGCGTTCGAGCTCGAGGCAAGCGATTCGAAGATCGTGCCGAGCGCCGGCCCCGTACAGCGCCAATGAGCGAGGTAGTTTCCGAACTCGCTGAACTGATTGACGATGTCATTGGCCGGATCGCGCGCGAGCTCGGCGCATCGATCGTAGATTTCCTTGACATTCGCCTCGCTGCCCGGGGTGCGCACGATATCCTCGGGCGCGCTCACCCATTTCCCGAGCCAGTCGAAGCGCTCTTGGCTCATGCCGGCCGGCAGCACGGCGACCGCACGACAGCCGAGAATACGCGAGATCGCAACGCCGCCGCGGCAATAATTGCCGGTCGATGGCCAAACGGCACGCTGCTTCGTCGGGTCGAAGCGCCCGCTCACGAGGCGAGGCGCGAGGCAAGCGTAAGCGGCAAGCACCTTATGCGCCCGGATCATCGGGAAGAGCGTGCCGAGGGCGACCACGATCCGGGCCCGCACGCCGGTGAGCGCCTCGGGAAGCTCGACGTAGTGAGGAACCGAGACTTGCCCCTTCCGGCGCAGATCGTTGAACCAGTTCACCCGGTAGAGGTTGTAGGCGTGGGCGCCATCCGGTGAGACGTCGATCAGGCCCGCGCGGATGGCGACGGGCGCCGTCTGCGGGGCTGCGATCTCCGCGAAGGTCGGCAGGCGCACGCGGTTTTCGCCGAGAAGCTGCAACGCGCGGCGGCGCACCGAGGCATTTTCGACGCCACTGGGGAAGTCGAATGGGCTCAGTGACATTTTCAGACCCTACCTCCGGGCGGACGGGATCGGCACATTCAACCCATCATCCTATTCTTAGTACCAATATTCACCGGAACGCGTGACGGATCAACCGCTAAGTGCCAGGGGTGGGGCCGCTTCGGGCCCGCCTACGCCGGTCAGATCCTCTTGCCCATGCCCGCCCGGCAGCGAGGCGAGCGATGATGCGCGTCTTCGTTCGCGCGTCGGCGTACCATAATCCGTCGTTCGCTGGCGCGGCGTTCGATCCGCCTTCTTGATCAACTTCTCGATATCGCGCGCGGCGATCTCCTGGCCATGCGCTGCGCCGGCGGCGCGCGTGATCGATTCGTTCATCAGCACTCCACCGAAATCGTTGGCGCCCGCCGAAAGGCAAAGGATGGCGCCTTCAGGACCCATCTTGACCCAGGATGTCTGGATGTTGGTGAAGACGGGGTCGAGTATGAGGCGGGCGACCGCGTGCATCAGCACAGCCTCGCGGAAAGTCGGCCCCTTGCGAGACTGCCCCTTGAGGTAGATCGGGGCTTCCATATGGACGAAGGGCAAGGGCACGAATTCGGTGAAGCCCCCCGTCCTTGCCTGGAGCTCGCGCACACGCAGCAAATGGCGCGCCCAATGCCGGTAGCCATCCACATGGCCGAACATGATCGTGGCGGTGCTCTTGAGGCCGACATCATGGGCGGCTTCCATCACTTCGAACCATTGCGCGGTCGTGATCTTGTCCGGGCAGAGGATGGCGCGAACCTCGTCGTCGAGAATTTCCGCGGCGGTGCCGGGAAGGCTGGCCAGCCCCGCCGCCTTCAGGCGCGAAAGAAAATCGCGCAAGGTGAGACGCAACGTCTGGGCTCCGTGCCATATTTCGAGCGGAGAAAACGCATGCACGTGCATCCCGGGGGCCGCCCGCTTCACGGTCTCGACCACCGATAGATAAGTGTTGCCCGTGTAGCCGGGGCGGATGCCCCCTTGCAGACAGACCTCGGTCGCTCCGCGCGCCCAAGCTTCCCCGACGCGCTCCGCGATTTCCTCAAGCTCGAGATCGTACGGCTTGTCGCGATGCCCGAGATTGTGCCTTCCCTTGGAGAAGGCGCAAAACTTGCACCCGTAAGTGCAGATGTTCGTGTAATTGATGTTGCGATTGACGACGTAGCTCACGCATTCGCCGACGCGAATCTCCCGCAAGCGATCGGCGGCGCGGCAGACAGCCGCGAA
>Ga0213876_10000943_pt1 | contig 19163 bp, 21 predicted proteins | sample BarmaccomBMRX_R9_FD_160113 | JGI IMG/M metagenome (GOLD analysis project Ga0213876, IMG submission 160113) | Root-associated microbial communities from Barbacenia macrantha in rupestrian grasslands, the National Park of Serra do Cipo, Brazil - RX_R9 | ecosystem: Host-associated > Plants > Roots... | reverse complement strand
GGCGGCGCACCGATGTATCCTTCGAAAAACATCGTCGAGAACGCGGTTCATTCGAAAGACCACACCACCCTCGTCGCGGCCGTCAAGGCGGCCGGCCTGGTCGACACGCTCGAAGGACCCGGCCCCTTCACCGTCTTCGCCCCCACCAACGAGGCCTTCAAGAAACTGCCCCCGGGAACGGTCGAAACTCTCGTAAAGCCCGAGAACAAGCCGACGCTCACGAAAATCCTCACCTACCACGTCGTGCCCGGCAGGCTTTCTGCGCAAGAGCTCGCCGATATGGTCGACAAGGGCGGCGGCAAGACAATGTTGAGGACAGTCGAGGGCAATGACCTAACGGTGATGCGTAAGGGCGATCGCCACCTCACGCTTACCGACGACAAGGGCGATGTCGCGACGATCACCATAGCAGACGTGTTCCAGTCAAATGGTGTGATCCATGTGATCAATACGGTAATGCAGCCCTGATTGGGCGACCGGAGAAGATGAGCTCGGAAGCGTCCGGTGAGCGGATGCTTCCGAGCACGTTCAGCGTATCGAAGGCCCTGGCGATGCTTGCGAGGCTTAATGCTGATGTTTGCTCTTTGGCAGCGAAGCACGAGACATTCCCGCCTGGCGTTGCCTCGGATTCCCGCTAATCTTGGTTTCCGGAGAGAGGTGCGCTGGACGCAACGCATGACATCTTCGCACGAGATCGGCGAGCTCATGATGCGGGTCGCGCGCCAAGATAAGGAGGCGTTCGCGGAGCTTTATCGCGCGACCGCGGGCAAGCTGTTTGGCATTGCGCTTCGCATTTTGCGGCGACGCGATCTCGCCGAGGATATCCTCCAGGAGGTCTACGCAAAGATTTGGCAGCGGGCCGGTGAGTTCGATGCCGCGCGTGCCTCGGCGATCACCTGGATGGCCACGATCGTTCGAAATCGCGCGCTTGACGAGGTGCGGCGAAAGCCGGACCTCTCGATGGGGGACCTTCCCGAAGGCTTCGAGCCTGTTGCCGAGACCTCCGACCCTCTCGGTGCTCGCGAGCAAGGCGAGAACCTTGGCCGGCTCCTCGCCTGCCTCGAGAAGCTCGAACGATCCAAGCGGCAGATGGTGCTGCTTGCTTACTGTCATGGGTTGAGCCGTGAGGCGCTTGCCGCGCGCTATAACGCGCCCGTGCCCACCATCAAGACCTGGCTCCATCGCGCGCTTGCGCAGCTTCGGGTATGTCTCGCGCCATGAGCGACGCAGAGGAAATCGAAGCTCTTGCCGGCGAGTATGTGCTCGGCACTCTCAATGCCGCCGAGCGCGCCGCCGTCGCCGCCCGGAGATCGCGCGAGCCCGCCCTCGATGCAGCCATCCTCACTTGGGAGCGCCGCCTCGCTCCACTCGATGGAGGAGCGCCGACGGTCGAGCCGCAGCGTGGATTGTTCGAACGCATAATGGCCGAGATCGAGGGCCTTCCCGCACGAGAGGCAGGGGGGGCCGAGATCATCGAACTGTCGCGGCGCTTGCGGCGATGGCGAACCGCAGCCTTGGCGGGCGGAGCCGTCGCCGCCACGCTGGCCGTCGCGCTCCTTCGGGAGAACTTCCGAGACGAAGGGGTCCAACGGCCTGAAGCTTCGAATTACGTTGCCGTGCTGCAGAAAGATGCCGCCTCGCCGGCCTTTCTGGTTGAGGTCGACCTCAACTCCCGCATCCTCACCGTGCGGCCGGTCGCGGCCGAGAGTCAGCCGGGCAAAAGCTATGAATTGTGGATGATCCCCGATAAGCCCGGACCCCCGAAGTCGCTGGGCGTGATCGCCGATAATGGATTCACGGTGCGCCCCACCCTTTCGGGCTACGATGCTTCGGTTGTCGAGAACGCGGTTTATGCGGTTACGCTTGAACCTCGCGGCGGCTCACCCACCGGACAGCCGACGAGCCCGCCGTTATGGACCGGCAAGCTCGTCCGCGCCACGCCGTGAAGGGTGACCAAGGTCAAAACCTACAAAATGACCTACAAAATGAAGCGTAGCTGGTTACGCAATTTCCTTGTAAGTCATTGATTTCTTGGTGAGCGCGCCGGGGCTCGAACCCGGGACCTACTGATTAAAAGTCACTGGACGAGGTGTTTGAACCATTTCTACATGATTGGAGATCGCTGGAAAGGACTTCACGGACAATGGCTTATGGCATATATCGGACTTGAGGGAAGCTGAAGGGGTTTGAAATAGAGCTTCTACATGGCTTCTACATGGAAAGGTTCGGGACCATGCGCCTCACCAAAAGCTCGATCGAGAAACTACCGGTCCCCGAAACGGGACAAGTTTTTTATCGCGATGATCGGTTGAAACCCCTTGCTGTACGCGTCACCAGCGGCGGCACGAAATCCTTCATCTTCGAGAAGCTCGTCGGCCGCCGCGTGCGCCGCTTCACCATCGGTCGCGTTGAAGCGATTTCGCTCGAGCAGGCGCGCAAGAAAGCGCAAAGGATGCTCGGCCGGATTGCCGAAGGTCACGACCCGGTTGCGGAGATCGAGACGGATCGCAATGCCAAGACCGTGGCTGATCTCTGCGACCGCTTCATTGCCGAGTACCTTCCCAGGAAGAGACCGACGACCGCTCGGGATTACCGACGCGCCATTGAGGCTTGGATCAGGCCAGCGCTCAAGCACCACAAAGTTGGGGCTGTCACGTTCTCGGACATTGACGCTCTCCACCGCAAGATTACGAGGGCGGGCCAGAAAGGCAAGAGCGCGCCCTACGTCGCCAATCGCACGATGTCTGTGATTTCAAAGCTGTTCGCTCAGTCGATCCGGTGGGGCTGGCGACGCGACAATCCGGCAAGAGGCATCGAGCGTAACCAGGAAGACAAGCGACAACGATTTCTTTCGCCAGACGAGATCGCGTCCTTGAGTCGCGTTCTTGCTGAGTACGAAGATCAGCAAGCCGCGAACATCATCCGCCTGTTGCTGCTCACGGGCGCGCGCAAAGGCGAGGTCTTATCGATGCGTTGGCAGGACCTCGACCTTGCGGCTGGCACGTGGTCAAAACCAAGCAGTCACACGAAACAGAAGAAAGAGCATCGCGTGCCGCTTTCGGCACCTGCGTTGCAGCTTATCGCTGAGCTGCGCGACGAGGCGAAAGCGGACAAGCACTTCGTCTTCCCCGGCCGTTTCGGCGGACACCGCGTCGAGTTCAAGCGCGCCTGGGCCAAAATCTCCGCAGCTGCCGGACTGATCGCACGTGTCCATGACTTGCGGCACACCTATGCGAGCCTACTCGCGTCGTCGGGCTTGTCTCTGCCGATCATTGGCGCGCTCCTCGGGCACACGCAGCCGGCGACCACAGCTCGATACGCGCACCTATTTGACGATCCGTTGAGGCAGGCGACAGAGCGTGTGGGCGCTGTGGTGAGTGGGCGACCCACGGCAGAAGTCGTCTTGTTGAGGGGATAACACGACATGCCGCGCCCGCGCCCATTCAGCCAACCCGATCTCGAGCGGCGCAAAGAGCTGACGGGGTTGACTGGATCGGACGCACCAGCTGACCACTCCGCTCCATTGTCCGTCCTTACCCCAGAGATGCGCGAGGCTGCGCGCGGCTGGGATGTTGATCCTGCGGTGCAGCTTCTCGGCATCAAGCGAGCGGCGGATCGCGATCGGTACAGGGACGAGCTGCTGTTCATTCTCGTCATGCACAAGCAGGAGATCATGATGGAGCGGCAAGAGACGCCGGGGCGCTTTGAAGCAGCTGTAAGGAATGCGAAGAGGAGACTGAAGAAAGCGACCATCAATGCGGATGACGGCACACTTCGGGAAGCCGACGGACGGACGAAATTGAGTCTTAAGGAAATACCGAACGCAGCATGGCAGGAAGCGCAGCGCAGGCGAACGAGGCGAAGAACTGTAAAGCCAGGGCGATATAAGAGTGCAGCTTTGCGCAACACCCTAGCTCGCCTGCAAGCACTTGCCAATCATGGACGTAAGAAGCGCCGGCCCTACGCTGTCAGCCGTAAATTCATCGAAGCCGCCTTGGATACAGCCGGAATCCCGCGCTACCCCAAGAACCCGATGAAGCTCGCGAGTCTCATGATAAGCAAACGACGTACGCGCAAACACGAGTTTGGGACGAAAACCATTCCGCATGCAGAGCGCGAAGCGAGAATATCGAGCCTCGAAAAGCGGCTGCGAAAAGCGTTCCTTTAAAGAGGGAGCCAGCCCCTTACTAATCGCTTAGAGCAACTCCTAGTTCACACGAAATTAGGAGCTGCTGCATGAACGACCATGATCCTGTTGCCCGGTTTTGGGCAGCGCCCGACGAGGCGCTCTTCGCCATGCCGACAATCGCGGTAGTGTTGGGGTGCTCGGTCGCAAAGTTGGAACGCGATCGCTGGCAGGGGCGAGGCATCAAGTTTCGAAAAATCGACGGCCTTGTGCGCGCTCGTAAAGCGGATGTCGTTGCGCGCATCCAGGAGTGCGAAGTCGCCTGATCCCGCAATGAAAAGCCCGGCGGTCAGGCCGGGCTAGATGAAAGGCTTCAAAAATGGTTACTCAAGATACGACCGCGCAGATGGCGCGGCAAGCCCCAGCTGAGCCACGTCATGCGGGCACAATCGGATTCGAGCGGCAAGCTATTGCACTCGTTCGAGGGGAAGAGTTCGAGACGCTTTCCCCTTCGATGCTGAATTTTGCGCTCGATGCCTGGTGCATTGTCCAGATTGGGCGGCGAGACGAGAAGTTCATTCGCGGCGACGTATTCGAGGCGCTACAGAACGCCCTCCCCGATCACGATACAGAGGTGCATCGCGGACTGCTCGGGAGCTACGTCCTTGCTCGCCATGTTTTGACGTTCATGCAGGGCGGATCACGCCACGGTCATATGTCAGTGCAATGTCTACGGGGCTGCATCGCGCGGCTTGTGGGGCTGGCACACCACGAGGAGCTTGCAGTCGACGGCGTTCTCGCGGCCTTGTGCGCGAAACGCCACGCCGTTTGGCTGAACGCCGAATGGTTGCAGGTCCGCGGCATCTCGTTAGTGACGAACGAGCTGTATCTTCCGGCAAAGGTGCCGCCCATCCTCGTTTGGTCGGACACAGCAAGCACCGAAGAAAGGCTTTCACGCAGACTGGGGCAGTGGTCATGAGCGCGATGCTGAACGCCTCGCTCGCCTGTGCAGCGCGCGGTCACCGCGTATTCCCCCTTTACGAGATCCTCAATGGTCAATGTGGATGTGGAAGGAGCTGCGGCACTAAGCCCGGCAAACACCCGCACATCAAAGAGTGGACCACGAGGGCAACTACGGAGGAGGCTAAAATCTGGTCATGGTGGTCGAAATGGCCGACCGCCGGCATTGGCATCGCGACCGGCACATTGAGCGGCCTCGTTATCGTCGATCGCGATAGCGCCGAAGGCAGAGCGTGGCTCGAGGAGTTTGGGTGCGAACACGGCGCGTTGCCCGTTACTGTGTCGGTATCGACAGGTCGTGAAGGCGGCGGCGATCACTTCTATTTTGGCTATCCGATCGATGGCCCGCCGCTCAGGGGGATCCGCACCGGCAAGCTCGATCTTCTCGCGGACGGCAACTACGCGGTGGCGCCGCCCTCGCCGCACGTCAGCGGGCGGACCTATGAATGGAAGCGCGGTTGTTCGGTGATTGCCGAGATCAAGCCGGAGGTAGCGGCGGCCTTGCGCGATTTCATCCTGAGGAAGTCATCATCGCAAAGCGGCACAGCAAGGGGTGCGCCGATCAGAATACCGCAGCATCTTTGGTCGCTCGCCAGCTCGGCTCGTCGTGTCAACGCCAACGCACGCTGTGTCGAGCTGCCGCCGACTTACTCGAACGCGCTCGTTAATGAGATTCGTGAAATCCTCAAGTTTCAAGACCCTCCTAACAACTATGATCGTTGGCGCGACTGCGGCATGAGCTTGCATTGGGCCTCCCGTGGCGAGGACTGGGGCTTTCGGCTCTGGTGCGACTGGTCACGCAGCGTCAGCGGCACACTCGTCAATGGCAGATGGGTGCCATACGACGATGCTAAGTGGCGAACCACCTGGGAGAGTTTCGGCCGGTATGATGGGGTGCCCCGCACCTTGGCGAGCCTATATCGAGTCGCGATCGACAAGGGGTGGCGGCGACCGCCGCGCAAGCCGAGCAAGCGGGTTCTAGCCGGGCGACGAACGGCGAAACGCAGACCCTACTTCGTCGGGAGGATCGTGCGATGAGCCTGGAGTCTGAGATCGTATCGGAAACGGCGGATTCTGCTTCTGCGGCGCATGACAGCGGATCGAGCGAGGCTGCGGGGGATGGTTTTGAGGACGAGGCTGCGGCAGATAGCTCGTCGAGTGAGGATGAAACCACGTTCAAGCGCCTCGCCGAATTGTCCGAGGTGGAATATGAGCGAGTCCGGAAAGCTGAGGCCGAAAATCTCGGTATCCGCGTCAACGTTCTCGATCGCATCGTGGGCAGCCTTCGCCCGGCCCCTCCCACCGAGGAGGACGCGCGGGGCGGCCAGCCGATCACGTTGGTCAAGCCGGAGCCTTGGCCCGAGCCTGTGAACGGTGCCGAGCTCATTCGCGACATCACCAACGCGATCCGCCGTTACGTGCGGCTGGCTGATGCGGCTGCCGTTGCGGTCGCCTTGTGGATTTTGCACGCTCACATCTTCGAAGCATTCCTCATTTCGCCTCGGTTGGCGATTCTGTCGCCGATGATGAGGTGCGGCAAAACGACATTGCTGCGTGTTGTCACGGCTCTGGCGCCCAAGCCACTGGCGGCCGCGAACATCACATCGGCGGCACTATTCCGAACAATCGAGGCCTGTCGACCGACGCTTCTCCTCGACGAGGCCGACACATTCCTCGCGGGCAATGAGGAGATGCGGGGCGTCATCAATGCCGGGCACAGCCGTGATGGGCAGGTGATCCGGGTTGTCGGTGACAATTTCGAGCCGCGCGGGTTCTCGACATGGAGCCCAATGGTCATCGCTGCCATCGGACAGCTCCCCGGAACCATTCAGGACCGCTCGCTCGTGATCTCGCTGCGGCGCCGGCTGCCGGGAGAACCGATCGAACGCTTCCGCTCCGGTAGGACCCCAGAGCTCGACGAACTCGCGTGTAAGGCAGCGAGGTGGGCAGCCGATCACGCGGAAGCGCTGCAGCAAGCCGATCCCGACGCGCCGACCAATCTCAATGACAGGGCCTGCGACAATTGGCGGCCGCTGTTGGGGATCGCGGACTGCGCCGGCGGACCCTGGCCAAGTGCGGCACGCGCGATCGCGATCGAACTGTCGCAGAGCGAGGGGTCGGATGATGATGATGATTGGGGGATCATGTTGCTCGTCGACATCCGCTCGATCTTTGAGGAGGCCAAAGCTGCGGAGGCCAAAGCTGGCTGGCTGTCGAGTGCGGATCTCGTCGCCCGGCTCGTGGCGCTATCCGGTCGACCTTGGTCGGAGGCGAACCGGGGGCGGCCGATCACTTCGGCCTGGCTGGCAAGAAAGCTGCGCCCGTTCAAGATCAGCCCTAGCGCCCAGCGCAAGGACGAGAAAGTCCTTCGGGGCTATGCGCGCACCGACTTCGATGACGCATGGGCCCGCTATCTCCCCGCCCCCTCTTCTCTCAAACCGGGAATTTAGCTGCAACAGGTGCAACAAGCGCAACATTCCTGGAATTCATCGGAAATGTTGCGGCTGTTGCGGTTGTTGCACTTAGAACCCGTTAGGAGCTAAAAGCACAGCCCAGTGTAAGTATAAAATATCATTAGCTTTTTTGTAATGTTGCGGCTGTTACACGTGTTGCGGCTGTTTTCGACCCCGCCGCGAAGGTATGTGCTAAGTCGTTCCGGGAGCTTGGCGCTTACGGCTTTGTAACCGCAACAGGCCGCAACACCGCAACATTTTTGGCACGCAGTTTAATTTGTCAGGATTGTCAGGTTAAGCTGCTCATTGGTTTGCCAAGGTTTTCGACCGCCTTGCATGAGGTCGGTGAAACCAGCGGTGCAGGTTACGGAAACTTCCCTCGCGAATGTTCGCGAACAATTCCCTTATCTGGTCCTTCAAAATCTTCGGCCTTCGGAAGCAGTTTAAAAACTCGCTTACTTTAGATAGACCGTTTGCAGGTGCATCGGGCGTGGACCGCATTCTCCGCAAGCTCCCGTCCGTAGGCCACCGTGCCGTTCTCAGCATGCGACCAGCCGCGGTAGTTCAGGAACCACCGATCGTCTGCATCGAAATGACGGGCGTGCCTCTCGCATAAATCAACCCGCGCCTGGTTGTGATCCGCCAATTCCTGAGAAGGCGAACAGCCCGAACGCGCCGAGCGGCAGCCCGAGGATCACGACGTCCCGCGGCCATTTATCGGCATATACGAGCACCCGTTCGAGTGCCTTGGCCGTTTTGGCGTGGACAGCAAGCGAGACGATATCGACATGGCTGCGCTCGCTCTCGGTGCCGTGCCGCGCCACGATGTCCGCTGCGATCGCGATGCGCTCACGGGCGGCGGGCGCTTCGACGCGAATGGCGTGAAGGCGCGCCCGCGCCGCATGAGCGAGCGCGAAATCCGGGTCAGCCGCGATCGCTTTTTTTGAGAGCCTTATCCGCGCCGGGCCAGGCGGAGAGAAGGAGATCCACGCCCTCCCTGAGTATTCGGCCGCAATTTCCGAGGTCGTCGAAAGCGGCAGGCCGCGGCTGTCGAGATGGGTCATAACGGCTCTCTCAATCACGGAAACGGGGCGAGCTGGCGACAAAGGCTGCGTGGCACTGTGCGCGGATTTTCCCATAAGGCATCGGCAGTTGGCCCGTCTTTCGACTGACTGCCACATTGTGTAGATCAGAAGACAAATAGGAGTGCGTTCATGAGATGGGAGGCGATCGCCGCGCCGCCCGGGGTCATGCCGCCCTCGTCCTATGACGGTGCGCGCGCAGTCCATTCCCCCGCGACAATATTTTCCAGAACATGTCCACGCCTGGCATCAGGTCGTCTACGCGATGTCTGGAGTGCTGACTGTAGCAGTTGAGGGCCGATCGTTCGTCATCTCGCCTGAGCAAGCAGTCTGGCTACCGATAGGTTTGCGCCACCGGGTCGGATCGTTACTCGGCGCGGAGTTCCGCAGCCTTTGGATCGCCGAGGAGGTGGGAGGAGCCCTGCCTGCGAATCCCACTGTCTTCGGAGTCTCGCCCCTACTGCAGGCCTTGATCATTGAGGCTGCGGAGATCGAGGGGCTGGAGGACGCCGACGGCTACGCCGCGAGGATCACCGTGCTCATTCTGGACCAGTTACGACGTGCGCAGCCTCTGGATGCGGCGCTACCCGGGCCGCGGGACAATTCTCTGGTGGCGTTGTGCCAGACGCTTTATGCGGACCCCGCCGACGCGCGGAGACCGAAGGAATGGGGGCGCGAGCTAGGCATGTCCGCCCGCACCCTGGCGCGCCGCTTCCAGGCGGAGCTGGGCATGAGCCTTAGGTCCTGGCGGCGGCGCCTACGCTTGTTCAAGGCTGTCGAAATGCTCGGCGGCGGCCTGGGCGTGACGCAGACGGCGATGGAGCTCGGCTACGGCTCGACCTCGGCTTTCGTCTATGCTTTCCGAACCGATATGGGGCGCAGCCCGCGGAGCTATATGCGCAGTCGTCTGATTCGTCGGAAGGATTCAACCACAAGGGGGGCAAGCCTAGACGGGCGATCCGCCCGCGCGAGTCGCGGACGGGGTCGGTGCCAACCCAAACGCGCGGCTAGAAAAGATGGCCGATAACGCGCTTTCTTTAGCTCCGTCGAACTCGCCCTGCTGAGGACGCCAACTTAATTGCGTGCGGCCCTACCACCGGTTCAACGTCCGCGAGGGGTCAAAAGCGGAGGTGGGCGTAGCCTCTTACAAATCATCGCCAGGCCGTTCGCCAGGATCGGCCGACTCGTATCCAGACCGCTGTCGCAACATTGCTTTCGTCTGGAACACTCCATCCCTCGATCATTATGACCAGAGGGCTCAATTCCGTTGCGAGTATTGGAGGCGAAGCTGGGAGCAGTGCCAGCGTCGGAGCTACGGTGGTCACGGCTACGCCGGCCACAAAATCTCGTCGGTGTAACATCATGCGGCTGCTCCTACTCAATGTGTCAATCGATGGCTTTGCAGTGGCGATAAAGAAAACGCGGGCGTGTGGCCCCACCGCGTGGTGGCCGCAGACAGAAATTCGAATGCGGCCGCAGGGTCGTTGGCGGTAGTGGCAATGTCGTAGCATCGTTTAAACGCACGCATCGTGGGTCGATTGTCGGCATTGATGCGCGCCAACTGAATAGCCCTGCGATAATCATTGCCGCTTCCGGCATAGAACTCCGCGCCGTGGTCCGCGAAGGCAACCAGGTGTCGTTCGAGGAGAGATTCGAACCCTGATCGCGCGGCCTTTATGTGCGCTTCAGCCTCTTCATTTTTACCCTGGAAGGCCAGTACATCGGCAAGACGCCAACTGACTTCCGGATCGCCACTTGCGACCACTGGCAGCAGCAGTGCCTCCGCCTCGTTCATTCGGTCGCTGGTCGAATAGATTTCCGCCAAGTGAACGCGGGCTTTCACATAGCTGGGCAGATACTCGATGGCTTTCCGATACCACGATGCGGCCCGGCCCGATTGTACGTCTGGTATGAGTTCTCCCCACAAAACGCCTAGCTGAAAGCAAACCCAGGCCACCGCAAACGGCGACACGTCTGGATATTCTCGCAGCGCCCGGTGATAGGTCCGTTCGGCCTCGTCGAACTCGCCCAGATCGGCAAGCAACGCGCCCAGTGGCACCAGTTCCCCCCAACTCCCCGGTCGCCCGACGCGTTCGCGGCGAACCGCAAGCAGCCCCTCAAAGTCTTGTCCGGTGGCCTGATGGAGGCTCAGGGAAAGGCGCTCGGTGGCATCTGACGGCGCGCCGCGTACTACCGCCTGCGCTAGGCTTGCCGTCGCCTCTGCGAAGCGATGCGTTGCGCACGCCACTTGCGCCGCGATGAGCGAGGTTTGGGCCGCTTCAGGATTCCTGCGGGCGAGCTGGCCCGTCAGAATTTCGAGCCGGTCGAACGCCGCCAGGTCACCGACAAACTGGGCCGTCAACTGCTCCTGTTCGACGATGGTCTCTGCGGTTCCGGTACGCTCGGGAGCTCGCCAGAACCGGCTCCAGGATTGTTGGCGCGCGCTCTCCAGATTGATAACGGCAATGTCTCCGGCTGTGGCCGGCGCAAGATCAATCAGGAGGTCGGACGTTTCGATCATGCGGCTCAACCAAAGCGCTTCTTGAGAGCTTCCATCCCAGTTTTCAGCAGAGTAGCGATGATGGTTCTCACGATAAGATCGGGTTGGCCATCCGCCCAATACTGCACACGCCAATCGACGGAGCTGCCGGCCCCCTTCGGCTTGACGTCCAGTGTTCCGATGTAATCCAATGCAGGAACGCCGCTGATCATCGCGTAGCGATAGAATCTTTGTGGATTATCGATTGCTTCAAGGCGTTCGATGATCTGCTTGCCGTCGATTGTTTCAATCGTGCGCAATTGCCCGACGCCCGTTCCGGTGACTTGAATCTTGGCGATCAGTGGATGCCACCCGCCGCCGAACTGGCCGATGAGGGCCCAAACCTGATCCGCAGGGGCCGACAGATCAACACTGTCGACCACCGTTTGCGGTTCGGTGTTCGGCGAGGCCAGATAGGGAAAATTCTTGGTCCCGGATTTGGTCGCGCCTGTTGCACCGCCTTGGAGATATTCTCGGTCGCGATTTACCATCCAGGTAAGCAGCATGTCGATGTCGTGCGCATCGACGGTACGGCCCCCGCCTGTCTGATACGCAACCCCGTTAAGCGTGCTTTTCTCGATCTCAAGAAAGCTGGCGTCGGTGATTGGCTTCGAAACGTCGAACAACAAGAAATCGTCGAGAAAGACCTCGGCGCTCGCGGCAAGCGCCGTCGGCGTCCAGTCGGCTGTGCCATCGCTCATATCCCAAGCGGCCAGGCTGTCGATGAGGCGCTTGCGAAATAGGGGGCGCAGCTCGTCGGCAATCGCGAACGGGGTCTGCTGATTCCACAGGTCGCGCAGGTCGTCCACTCCCATTAGGATAGAATTGTTGAGGCGCATGTTGGTCTGTTCCGTACGGCCGACCCAATCGAAACGCGGAGGATAATACCCGACGAGAGCACCTGATTTGGTCGCCGGGGTTGTCTCGGCAATGGCCCCGAACAGCGTGCCTTTGTTGAGGTCGAGCACACGGTTCGTATCAAATTCGATGACGATGGAAAGCACATTATCGTGCTGAAGCAGATTGGCGAATTTCGTCCTCGGTGGTCCCATCACCCAGGCAAGAATGAAGGGATCGGAGCGCAGACCAGCAAATGCGCGGAACGTGCCGTCCGCAGTCGACGCCCCTTTTTCGTCGTTGACGATGATACGCAGCACTTGACCATCCGGAAAGGTGCAAGTGCCGCGCTGAATGGGCTTTCCGTCGGCCCCAGGCTCGAGGCTATCAAATCGGCAGTTGAAGCGAAATTCCTCCTCGCCCGTCTTAAACTTCGCGGTGTCGCCAACGCCCGCTACCGTCGCCCGGCGAAGCACGATCGAGTGATTGACCACGTTGGAGAACGTCGCCCTGGCACCCGCCGAGGGAAAGACATCCGCGGCAATCACTGTATGGCCATGATTTTCGGGGCTGGTGAACGCGAACAAATCGGTGAGATCGATCGATGGATCGCCGATCTGGCGTGGTCCATCTATATGGTCTGACATCCCCTGGCTCCTCGGGTTGCCGATCAAGCTTCGAGCTCTTGCGGGTCTTACAGCCGTTAGTTTGGCGGACCCCCGAATGGGGTGACGCGGCCCGGCTCTTCCGGAATCGACTTCAAGTATTCGACGAGCGCCCAGCGCTGGTCATCGGTCAGCAGAGGACCAATAACGCCGTTGTTGCGTGCCCCATCTTGGAACGAGTGACCCGCGTTCGAGTTTCCGAGCAGGCTCGTATCCATGACGAACGTGTCGGGCCCGCAGGTCGTGTCCAACCCAACTTTGACTGGATCGAACTCGCGACTGATGCAGAACTTTTTCGAACGCTCGCTAGCTGGAACCAGCATCTCGTACAGGTTGGGTACTGATCCGTTGTGCAGGAATGGCGGAGTAGCCCACACGCCGTCGCGCGGAGCCGCTTTATAGACCCCCGCGGGGGCTGGCGGCGATGGCAGCTCCCGATAGCCGTTCAGGTCGATTAGCTCAGCCGGCGTCAACTTCAGTTTTGCGACCGCCCTTTCCAGAACCTCGCCCTGGATAGCTCGCTTGAACGCGTCCATCGGAACAGCGTCCTTCCCGCGGAGTTCCGGAGGCAAATAATCGCTGAGCTGGCCAGTGACCGCGAATGGCCGGATTGCCTGGGCCTGCGTCTGGTCGGTGCCAACATATGACTGCGGTACAAGACCCACTATGATGAAGCGCTTGCCGTACTTGTTCGGCTCGGTCCATCGGTAAGGCCAAGCGTTGTGGCAACCTGCGCATTGCTCCACGAAAAGAGCCTTGCCCGCTTTGGCTTTGTCACGGTCAATCTTGCCAAACACGTCTTCCGGCCAGCTCGGCGGCGCCAGTCGTGCCAACTGGTTTTCAACCCGGTGAAGTTCCGGAATGGCTGCGTTCGCCTCGAACAGCCCTTCCGCGGGGGTTTTAGCGTGCAGGTTTATGGGCATGTAGACGCCCATCGTCTCACCCAAGTTGCGGGCCAGCGGATTTTGAACAATCGCCGCCCACTGCGTCCACAATCCTTGCGGAGCGTTCCAAAGGAAAGGAGGCTTGACAGGCGCGATAGGCGTTGAAGTGTTCTCTGGGATGTCCGGCAGATTGGCAGTCACCCTGTTGTTGATCATGCTGAGGGCATCAATTCGCGCTGGCCCCCAGGGCCAGACAGAGGCAGCGCTCCGCGTGGCATAGTGGTGGGTCAATGCGGCCTGTCGCTCAAAGCGTTCGCGTAAGTTCGACTTAGCTTCGGGGCTTGCCGCTCCAACGCGTGCCGCGAGCCGATCAAATTTGGCCGGGTCGGTCAAAGTCGCCCCTGCCGCTGCACTCAGAGCCTGAATATAGGCTTGCAAATCAAACGTATTGGCTGATCCGCCCTCGATGCGAACGTGTTTGCCCTTATATTTCAGCTGCGCTTCGTGGCAGGCCGCACAGGTCAAGCCGGCGAATTCGCCGGTTTCCTCTCCTGGCCACTGTGAAGTGGAAATCACCGTCTTACTGATACCGATTGGCAAACCGTCTGGGTTATATGGCGAACCCGCGGGTTGGGTGATCAGTCCGTAGTGCTCGCTATTTGCGTCTGACCGGAACAGGTCCGTCCCGTCGGCGACCTCCAGGTTCAAAAAGATGTCATAGGAGAGAACGACCGAACCTTGCGAAAAATGATAGTACCAATCCCGATCGTCCTGCGACCAAGCCTGATTGAGGTAAATTACATTGTCGCTCGTCGATTGCGCGTTCGCCGGCATTGGATGGACGAACGCTACTGCCGAGCCAAAGATAAACGAGAAGGAGAGCGAGGCGACAAAATTGTTGGATCGGTGCATGGATTCTTCCCCGAGGATTGCGTCGCTGCTTGTACTGAGGATCACATCTGGTTTCTCGTCGGTCGGATCACGGCGGAGCCCGGCAACGCCGGATTGGGCGCATTTGGTGACTGACACAGGTCGCGGAAGCTCGACCGCCGGGGTTCCCCTCCGCGCCAGATCGCAACGCGATTCCCCTCCCTTCAGTCGAGTATGGCGGAGGCATTGCAGCTAAAGATATTGCCCTTAGGTCCTATGTCGCGGGGAATCCTGCGGCCCGCAACAAGGGTCCATCGAGATGTCGCCTTCGGGTCAAACTGAGAAAGAGCGAGCGTGACAAGGCTCCGTCGGCTTTGCCACCGTCAGCAGACGAGTGCAATGAAATCAGGCAGCCGCCGCTTAAGGGCTAAGAGACGACCGATTGCGCCCGCGGCACCCCGCTGAGCTTGCAGATGCGTCACTTCGTTGATGTCGCTCGCGGCGAGGCCGAGCCGCTGCTGAATGGCCGGGAAGGCACCCGCACGCTGGAAACCGCGCTCGCCGTAAAGCGGGCGGCGACGACCGGTCAAGTGGTCCAGCTCGCCCAAAATCTATGACCGCAATGGTCATTTGCGTCATTTGGGCATGTCCGTAGCGGGCCGGCCAAGGGCAGCGCCACATGTCAGCGCCATGATCACAAGGCGGTGCACCATTGGCCAAAGAAGAAGGCGTTTGTGCTCTTGTGCACGTTGAGGTAATGCGTCCCCGGCGGTAGCGGACGGGAACTTGGGATGGATGAGCCACCTCAGAAACTCAGAGCGCGCGCCGAACGTGCGCTGAGCTTGACGAAGATGGAAGGGGTGAAAGACCATCGTGCGTCGTTGATAATCCTGGCCAGTATATGGGTTGAAACGGCCGAACGGATTGAGCGTAGAAAACTTCAAGGTCGAAAGACGGTCCAAGATCTGATGGCCGTAATTGGACCCGAGGCTCGGCCCTAGGGCCTGGCGAACGCTCTGTAGTTATTGCTTCTGGGGCTCAAACGCCCCGTTCCTTCCCTAATCACCGACCTCCCGGACCGACGTGGCGCCCATTCGTGCTGCCGACGCTCGATCAGCGACCAAGGTCTACGAGCGCTGGCCCCATCGTGCCGACGCAACAATGCTATGGGGTTTTCACGCACATTTGATCCACGTCGCGCACCTTCAAATGGGTGGGCGACATTACGAAGCTGGGCTTCCACGATCAAGCGCGAGCTGGGCGAGGTCCATGAAGTTTTGCGCCACGGCCACCCGTTTTTGGCCCGCTGAGCGGCCGAGAAAACCAGCATTGAATCGTCGAGGGCATGGAATACCGTGCGGGGAAGAGGTTTCGCGTATCGACTGAGACCGCCCCGATCGTGATCGAGGCATTGCGTCATTATGCAAACGCGGCTCTCGGCAACAATGCCGCCTACCGTGTATGGGATTCGCGCGAACAGCACGTTGAGGAGGTGCTCGCCACGGCTAGCCTCATCCTCGTTGGCAAAGCCGCATTCGCCGCAGCGATCGAGCAATACCCTGGCGTGCGGCTGACGCTGAGGCATGGCATCCGGGTAATCGACAAGACTTGAGTTATGGTGCCACCCTAGGCCGAGACATCGGCAAGGAGAGGCGGTCATGGCCAAGGGACAGATTGCCGGCAAGATCAGCGTCTCGGACGGAGTGACGACTGTTGACCTTCATGCGGGCGCGCAGGCGGTGCGCTTGAGCACGGATAAGTTTTCTGCGTTTGGATTGATGCGACCGAAGCGCGCTCCCACATCGGCAGCTGAACTACGACATATCATGCCTGGAATAGTCAAATCTGTTTTGAATGAGGGCGGCGCTGATCTGCGCCGCCGGTTGATCGCCATCTACGCCGCTCTGATTGGTGGCAACATTCTCGTTTGGCTCTGGGCATTCGTTGCCCTGGGCGATCAGCCCGTCCTCTTGGGGACGGCATTGCTGGCCTATACTTTTGGCCTAAGGCACGCGGTAGACGCCGATCATATCGCGGCGATCGACAATGTAACCCGCAAGCTCATGCAGCAGGGCCAACGCCCAGTTGGCGTCGGGTTCTTCTTTTCGCTCGGGCACGCGGCCGTAGTGGCTCTGTTGTCGGTTGGCGTTGCATTCGCGGCATCGGAACTCACCTCGCGCTTTGACTCCCTAAAAGCAATCGGCCGCATCATTGGCACGAGCGCCTCGGCACTGTTCTTGTTCGCCATCGCTATCGCCAATGTTCTGGTGCTCATCTCGGTCTACCGCACTTTCCAGGCGGTCAAACGAGGTGATCCATTCGCAGACGACGATTTCGACATCCTACTCAATCGGCGAGGGTTTCTGTCGCGCATCTTTCGTTCGCTGTTCCTGCTTGTCACCAAGAGCTGGCATATGTTGGCGATCGGGTTCTTGTTCGGGTTGGGGTTCGACACGGCGACGGAAGTCGCGTTGTTTGGCATTTCCTCCACTCAGGCAGCCAACGGCATGTCGTTAAGCGCGATTATGGTTTTCCCAGCCCTGTTTGCCGCTGGCATGTCGCTCGTTGACACTACCGATAGCGTGCTCATGCTGGGCGTCTACGGATGGGCGTTCATGAAACCCATTCGCAAGCTCTACTACAACATGACCATCACTGCGGTTTCCGTGGTGGTCGCCATCTTGATTGGGGGCCTCGAAACTCTCAACCTGATCGGCGATCAACTCGACCTCACCGATGGCGGCGGCTTCTGGGGAAAGATCGGGGACATCAATAACAATTTCGGCATTCTGGGTTACTTGATTATGGGCATCTTCGTGCTGGGCTGGCTCGGCTCGGCTGCCTTCTACAAGTTCAGGCGTTACGAGGACATCGAAGTCGGAGACACCTGACGCTTTCGGCGGAGTTCCCCGGCGGAGGGTTCCAAGCCGTATAACCCCCGTTGAGTCAATCGCGGACCGGCCGGCGATCTCTCAAAACCTCACGTTTTGTCTTTCGGCCGGGGGGCACGTTCTACCCCCAGGAAAACCCCGCGACGCAGGGGAAGCAGGAACCTCAACGCCCACTCGGAATAAAGTGGGCAGGCGCTCTTAGCTTGAGGAATCGCCACGCTATCGCCTTTGCGCAGAACGCGCCGGAATTCCTCGACGCCCCGCGCTGGGGCTGGAAAGAATTGAAGGCCTAGCTGGCAAACCACGGCGTTCCCACAGCGGCGGCAGCGAGTACCGCCGGAATCGACCTCGGCCCGTCCACCAGTCGTACGCCGAGGCATCGACCGCCCTACTCGGTGCTATGGAACCAGCCCCAAACGTCGTGCTCATCGCTGTCGCCGTCCATCACCTCACAGGAAGCCTGCACTTCGGGTAGAACCAATTCCGACCGGACCATAGCATATAGGCGCTGCGTTGCGGGGTAGGACCGCTGTGGGTCAACGGGCGACATAACGTCCGGTCCGCAGATTTCCGGTTTGCTCCTGAAATAGACATCAAGCTATCATGAGTGCACGCCAAGTCTGTGCCGTAAGGCCAAATTAGGGGTCGGAAAGCGGCCGCTGGAAGGAGGCATCACGGCGATTCTGCGTATAGTTCCATGGCTCAAGAAGCTCGATTCAGTGTGTGGCCTCCTCCCTGTTCGAACTGAAGACCGAACCTGCGGCAAGATCTTTCACCCTTTAAGCCACCGGAATCTCGTCCGCGGCTGCGAGCGCGGAAGTGCGTGAAGCAATGTGGGCGGCATCGCGCCAGAATAGTGAGATGTCCGTGAACAGGACAGTCGCCGGCACGCAATCGCAGTCCGGCCCCGAGACCAGTTTGTTATGTTTACCTCGCCTTCTTTGATGCAGCGTATCGAAGTGGTAGCCTGGCCGCGGCTTGCAGTCAGGGTATCTTGTTGCAGAGCTGATACTGTTGAAGCTTCTCGAACGTCGTGCCGATCCACGTTGTGCCATCGATTCGAGGTTCGATGACAAGATTCATCATACTCTTATTCTGCGGTGGTGCTCGATCAATGCAGGAGCCGCGGCCCGAATAGATAGGCCCCCGCGGGCCAGCGCGTTCTGCCACGTATTCAACGGCGCACTCGACTTTCGGCCCAACCACTCTTTTCTCGCCGATCACGATGCGGGAGCTACTGTCCGTCCCGCACTGCTCCGCGCTCGGCGACCATGTTCCCTGGAGTCCCTTCGGATAGCTCGGGTGCCGCACGTCGGCGCTCGCTGGCTTCGATGTCCACACCGCAACGAAGGCAACTAGCATGGCCGAACGGCTCCATCGGCACACAGCCTGAGCGATTTCGGCGAGCTTAGGATTTGAATTCGCCATTCGTTTCCCTCCGCATTTCAACCTCAGAAGACCTTCAGCTATCGATGCTATCGGACTTAAACTATGCAACGCCAAAATGGTGTCCGAACGACGGAATTAGTCGCCCTGGACGACACTCTTCTCTTATTCAAAGAGCTGTAAAGAAACGTCCCAGAAATCCTCAGAGGTGCACGATAACCTGTAGAAGGCACTTGATTCAACGCCGTCAAGCAATTTCAACTACAGCTCAGCTATTATTCAGGATGCTAATCGCTCTAGCTCTGTGCCGAAGTTTCCGAGGCCAAGCGGCCGATACAGCACGGCTTAGAAACGGCCGGAAATATGAGAAGGATTAAGGTCAACAAAAAAGCCCCGGCGGAGACCGGGGC